>Ga0181526_10001475_pt1 | contig 22172 bp, 19 predicted proteins | sample PEATcosm2014_Bin_35_FD_119750 | JGI IMG/M metagenome (GOLD analysis project Ga0181526, IMG submission 119750) | Peatland microbial communities from MTU Mesocosm Facility, Houghton, MI, USA - PEATcosm2014_Bin06_30_metaG | ecosystem: Environmental > Terrestrial > Soil > Wetlands > Peat | place...
GTTGAATGCCGAGAACAGCACCGACACTGCGATGGTCACGGCGAACTGCTGGTAAAGCTGACCCGTAATGCCGGGAACGAACGCCGTGGGAATGAAAACCGCGGCCAAAATCAGGGCGATGGCGACGACCGGGCCCGCCACTTCTTCCATCGCTTTCTGGGCTGCGTCGTGCGGCGTCATGCCCTGCTCGATATGGTGCTCCACAGCCTCGACCACGACGATCGCGTCGTCCACCACCAATCCGATGGCCAGCACCAATCCAAACAGGGACAGCGTATTGATGGAGAATCCGAGAATCGGAAAGACGATGAAAGCGCCGACCAGCGAGACTGGAACTGCCAGCAGCGGTATCAGCGTAGCTCGCCAGCCTTGCAGGAAGATGAAGACTACGAGAATGACCAACGCCAACGCCTCGATCAGCGTCTTCTTGATCTCGTGGATACCGGCGGTGATGGCCAGCGTGGTGTCAAGCGGTACGCTGTACTCAAGATCCTGCGGGAAGCGGCCCTTGGCTTCCTCCATGAACTTGCGGACTTCGGCCGCGGTTTGTAGGGCGTTGGCGCCGGGCGTGAGGTAGATCCCAAGCAGCGCAGCAGGCTTCCCGTTGAAGCGCCCCTCCAGGTTGTAGGTCTGCGCCCCCAATTCCACTCGCGCGACATCCTTCAGGCGCAGGACGCCGCCATCAGGCGTGGCACGGATAATGATCTGTCCGAACTCCTCCGGGGTCGTCAGACGACCCGGCGCGCGCACGTTGTAGGTGAACGTTTGTCCCGGCGGAACAGGGGCACCACCGATCTGGCCCGCGGGATTTACCGTGTTCTGTGCCTGAACGGCGTTGATGATATCGGGAACAGTAACGCTGAGGTTGGCCAGCGTATCCGGGTTCACCCAAATGCGCATGGAGTACTGGCCGGCGCCGAACACCGATACCGACGCGATGCCCGGCAATCGCGTCAGGGCGTAATTCAGATTGATGAATGCGTAATTTGCCAGAAAGATGTTGTCGTAAGTCCCGTTGGGCGATGACAGCGCCAGAAGCATTAAGGGCGACGAAGTCGATTGCTGAACGGTGACGCCGGAGTTGAGCACGGCGCTGGGCAGCTGCGAGTTGGCCTGCCCGGCTCGCATCTGCGCCAGAATCTGGTCGGTGTTGGCATTCGTTCCCAGGGCGAAGTCAACGGTGAGCGTCATCTGGCCGTTGCTGGCGCTGGTGGAATACATGTAGTTCATGCCACTGACGCCGGACATCTGCTGCTCAATCGGGGTGGCTACTGACTCAGCCACAGTCTGCGCGTCGGCGCCGGGGTAAAGGCCCAACACCTGGATCTGCGGATCGGCGATGTTGGGAAATTGCGCCGTGGGCAGGCTGAGCATCGCCACCACCCCGACCAGAACCATCAGGATGGAAATGCACATGGCCACGATCGGCCGATTGATGAAAAATTTCGACATGGTTAGTTGCCCCCTGCCGGCGCTGCGGGGGGCACATAAGGCTTGGCGACGACCGGAATACCTGTCTTCGCCAGCTCAGGCATTTGCGACGCAGCCATCTGAATCTTCAGGAGACCATCCACCACAACCCTCTCGCCAGGTTTCAGCCCCTCGGTGATGATCCAGTTTGTCCCCACCCGATCTCCCACCTTCACCGGGCGAAATACGGCCTTGTTTTCGGGAGTGACGATAGCCAGCATGTACATTGATTGGACTTGCGTAACCGCGGCCTGCGGAACCAGCAGCGCCCCCTTGTTCACGCCGGACTGGATGCGAATTCGTCCGAAACCACCGGGACGTAGCACTGCGCCGGGGTTGCGGAATTGCGCCGCCACCTGAATGGTGCCGGTCTGGGTACCGACCTGACGATTGACATAGACGAACTCGCCCTTTGTCGGAAACGTTTGGTTGTTGGCCTGAATGTATTCAATCGGCGTCGAGGCTGTCGACGATATATTCGCCTTGCCGGTAATAATTTGAGTAACGTGTGGTGCGATCTCGAGGAAGTGGCTCTCGCTAATATTGAAGTAGGCCCAGATGGGATCGACCTGCGAGACGGTTGCCATCTTGGTCGTGGTGCCCACCAAGTCGCCGATCTGGGAGTTCGATACCCCCGCGATCCCATCGATGGGCGAGTACACCTTGGTCCAGCCGAGATTCAGCTCCGCATTCGCCAAGGCGGCTTTCTTGGCTTTCAACTGCGCCTCCCAGGAGGCTTGTTCCTGAACGTCGTTATCGAGCTGCTTTTGCGGGATGGCGCTCTGCGCCGCCAGCGGTGTATCGCGGGCCACGTCAGCCTGGGTGCGGGTGAGGTTGGCTACAGCCACGGCAACATCAGCTTTTGCTTGATCGACGGAAGCCTGGTATTGCCGCGGATCGAGCTCGAACAGAAGTTGTCCCTCCTTAACGAAATAGCCGTTCTGATAATTCTGCTTGAGCAGATAACCTTGAACTTTGGGAGTGATATCGGCATTCACCGGTCCGTTCAGTTGCGCCACATACTCGTCAACGATGGGGACATCCTGCTGCAGTGGCTCCATCACTCCGACTTCGGGCGGCCCGGGCTTGGGGGCTTCCTCTTTCTTTTCGCAGCCCGCGAGCAACAGCGCGCCCAGAAACAAACTAACGACAGCCGCAACGCGCCAATCATGGCGTCGCGCCTGGTATGAGGGCTGGTATTTTCCGCCGTCTGCCGGCGACATTTCAGGACAGACAAACTCGGATCCGTTTCGCATTGACACACTCCTGCTTCTTGCTCAGGGAGAATAAGGCGTTAGGTGCAGCTATTTTCCGTTTACGTGGTTATGTGCTTTTCTAGCTGAATCTCCGACGGATTGCTACTAGTTTTTTTTGTCACCCTTCCCCCCATTCCCTTGGAGTCCGGCCACCGCAGCGACCCCGGGCTCAGCGCGTCGAGCTCAGCCGCTCGTTACAATATGGGAAGCCATGGGGGGCGGACAAGCATGAAGTATCGCATCACAGCCGAGGGAGTTCTGGAGACTGGGCTCTCCAGCTTCGACCTGATTAATTTTCCCATGCTGAACAAGGGAACGGCGTTCACCGAGAGCGAGCGCACCGACTTCGCCCTGCACGGACTGCTGCCGCCACATGTTGGCAATCTTGAAGATCAGGCCGCGCGCCGTCTCAAAGTGCTGCGCGCCCGCAAAACTGATTTCGGGCGCTATGCCTATCTGCGGGACCTGCAGGACACCAACGAAACCCTGTTCTACGCTCTACTGGTGCACAACATCGAAGAGATGATGCCGCTGGTGTACACGCCGACGGTCGGCGAAGGATGCCAACGCTTCAGCGAGATCTGGCGCAAGCCGCGCGGACTCTTCCTGAGCTATCCCAATAGGCACAGAATTCGCGAGATCCTCCGGCATCACCGCTATGACGCCACCCGCGCGATTGTGGTCAGCGACGGTGAGCGCATCCTTGGACTTGGCGACCAGGGCGCGGGCGGCATGGGAATCCCCATCGGCAAGCTCGCGCTCTATACCGCCTGCGGCGGCATTCATCCCCAGCAGTGTTTGCCGGTACTGCTCGATGTCGGTACCGACAACTCTCAGCTCCTCGAAGATCCCCTCTACATCGGTTGGCGTCACCAGCGAGTACGCGGCGCCGAATACGACGACTTCGTCGAAGCCTTTGTCAGCGCCGTGATCGAGCGCTGTCCCAAGCTGCTGTTGCAGTGGGAAGACTTTGCCGGCACGAACGCAGGACGCCTGCTCGAGCGCTATCGCGACCGGCTCTGCACTTTCAACGACGACATCCAGGGGACAGCGGCCGTGGCCGTAGGGACTCTGCTCGCCGCCATCAACGTTACCGGTACGCCCTTGACCGAACAGCGCGTCGCGCTCTTCGGAGCAGGATCGGCCGGCATTGGAATCGCTTCCCTTCTGCTGACTGCGATGAAGAACGCGGGCCTCAGCGAAGCGGAAGCGCGCCGCCATTTCTATGCGGTCGATAAAGATGGTTTGCTGGTGGACAGCATGGCCGAGATACGTCCGGCGCAGCAGCCATTTGCTCAACCTCGTTCCGCGGTCGCCAATTGGGATCTGGAGCATAAGGATCGCGTCAGTTTGCTCGACGTGGTGCGCAACGCCAAGCCAACGACACTGATTGGCGTCTCCGGACAGGCTGGAGCCTTCACCGAGAAAGTGGTCCGTGCGATGGCTGGCGCAGTCGAGAGGCCGGTCATTTTCCCGCTGTCAAATCCAACGTCGCGCTCTGAGGCCAAGCCGGTGGACTTGCTGAAGTGGACGGACGGCCGCGCGCTCATCGGCACCGGCAGCCCGTTCGCTCCGGTGAACTGGAATGGCCGCGAAGTGCCGATCGATCAGACGAACAACTCGTACATCTTCCCTGGCCTCGGTTTGGGTATCCTATCGGTAAACGCGCAGCGGGTAACGGACACGATGTTCATGGCTGCCGCCAAATGTCTCGCCGAACTTTCTCCCGCTCGACTCAGCAGGTCGGGACGATTGTTGCCGCCGGTTTCAGAGTTGCGCTCGGTTTCATTCGGCGTGGCAAAGGCGGTCGCGCGTCAAGCGATCAAGGATGGCGTTGCCGACCCGTTGGACGAGCAAACTGTGGAAGCCCGCATCCGCGCCAATGTCTGGGAGCCGGTCTATCTTCCTTACCGCTTCGACCCCTGCGCCTAGCTATCTTCAAAACACCTTCCAAAGGTAATGTCCCAGGAAGGCCAGCAGCAGCAAACATCCCACGATCATCCAGATCACGAAATGTGCAGTCAGTCTTGGAGAATTGATCTCCTTCTTATCCATAATCGTAGGATACTACCAACTCGTCGTTCGCTGGTGCCCGGGGATGAAGTCCCAGGACCGAGCCTTGGCGATGATGCTGCCCTGAGGCAGAGAGCCTCAAAACTGCTCCTATGATTTTCTGCCGGGAACGAAGCGACCGCGGTATTGCTGGGGAGCAACCCCGAATCGCTGCACAAACGCCCGCCGGAAACTGTCGGCATCACGATAGCCAACGGAATCGGCGATGCTCTCCACCGTCGAAGGGGAGTTGGACAGTCGAGTACGGGCTTCGTCGAGACGCAACCGCTGGACGAACGCCGCCGGCGTGCTCCTGAATTCGTCCTTGAAGCGCCGATTAAACTGACGGGGACAGAGGTTGATACGTTTGGCCAGCGACTCGACCGAAAGGTCATTGTCGAGATGTCCCAGCATCCACGCCGCGAGATCGGCGAAACGGCTGGTCGACTCGACTTGAAATTTCAAGGGTTCGGAATATTGTTCCTGTCCCCCAGGGCGCTTGAGATACATCACCAGCTCCCGCGCTACCGAGAGCGACACCTGCGCACCAAAATCCTCTTCGATCAGCGCCAGCGCGAGATCGATTCCGGCAGTGATCCCGGCCGAGGTATAGAACTTCCCGTCGCGAACGTACAGCGAGTTGGCATCGACCTGCAACTTGGGATAACGCTTCGCAAGATCGGAGGCGAATTTCCAGTGGGTCGTGACCTTGCGCCCGTCGAGCAGTCCCGTCGGCGCGACTCCATAGATACCAGTGCAAACTGAGGCGACCCGACGAATACGGTTCTGGTGCTGGCCTATCCAGTCCGCCAGCTTCTGTGCGTCACCCGACGTCCGCATCCCGCTGCCGCCGGGGACGAGCAGCGTATCCAGATGACGCAGCGAACTTAGAAAGCACGCCGCTGTCATCCGTAGCCCCGATTCCGAAGAAAAAGTCTTCGCGCCTAAAGCCGCGATCGTTACCTTGTAGCAAGGCTGACGATTCCCCCGCGAGTCCTCCAGATAGGCGCTGCTAAAGGCTTCCAGCGGGCCAGCCAGATCGAGCGATGTGATGTTGTCGTATCCGACGATTACGACGCGCTTGGGTGTCATAAGGCGTGCGAGTTAAGAGTAGCTGTTGCTGCGAATGTCCGATGTGACATTCAGCAGGCGATTTGGGACATCGCTGCAACAGAGGCGAATGTCTGAAATTGCCGGATGAACGTCATTTCAGACTTTTCATTCTGCGCCTATCCTGATCTTATTGACAAGCCTATTTCGCATGAGGAGTAAGTCATGACACGAACCAAGAAACTGCTCTGGATCGCAGTGGCCGTGGTCGCACTGTTGGATTGTGCTTTTTACGTAAGCCGGGCTGCCGGGACGCCGTACAAAGTTGCCGCCTCAACCACGCAGATCACCTCGCTAAAGCCACCGGCCAAGGGGCCGATCAATGTCGCCTTCCTGATCTCTGACGGCGCAAATGTCATGGACATCGCCGGCGCCTGGGAAGTCTTCGGTGACGCCATGCTCACTTCCAAGGGGAAACCTTGGCACGAGTCGGATGGCGATGACATGGTGATGCCGTTCAACACCTACACGGTTTCCGATTCGCCGAAACCCGTAAACGCTGCCAATGGACTCATGATCGTTCCCAACTATAGCTTTGAGACTGCGCCCAAGCCGCAGATCATTGTCATTCCGGCCCAGGGAGGCCGCGGCGACGCCCAGAAGGCATGGTTGCTGGCGAATTCAACGACTGCCGACGTCACCATGTCGGTATGCACCGGAGCCTCGATGCTCGCCAAGTATGGCCTGCTGGACGGCTTGACTGCCACGACGCACCACATGTACGCGGCGAACATGCAGAAACAGTATCCGGCGGTCCACTTTGTAAGTGGCACCCGCTTCGTCGAGAACGGCAAGGTCGCAACCGCCGGCGGACTGACTTCGGGAATTGACCTCTCCTTGCACATCGTGGAGCGGTATTACGGACGGGAGGTCGCGCAGTCAACGGCGGACTTTCTGGAGTATGGCGGTCAGCTTTGGAAAAGTCCGGAGTACAGTCAGGTCAAGCCTGTGGTTGCCGCCAAGTAGCGCCGAAACGCCGGCTCGGCAAGCGAAATGAACCGGCCGAGAGCCACGCTCGTCGCGATTCGATTGGTCATCCCGGCCACGATCTGCGCTACCCCGCGGGGCCTTCGCAGGCCACCGCTGAAATCGTCGTGCGAAGCCGTTACCGGATTGTGTTGGCCGCCGACATCCGCGCTGCGTACGGCCTGAACCCTGGGTTGCAGCAGGAGCAGATTGACCACAAGGCGGGGCTCATCGAATCAGGCAACGCTAAAATTACATTCCAATTGACCCAATGCCGCTCCGAGTAGGTAAAATGGGCAGGGCAGTTGCGTTATCGGTCCAAAATCCTGAATCTGGATAAACATGGGGACCATCCAACCAAAAGTAGCAGAACCCGCTGGCGATGAGCTGGCGCTGGTTCATGCGGCCAAAGCGGGTGACATCAGCGCGTTTGAGCAGCTGGTGCATCGCTACGATCGCAATGTTTTCCGGATTGCGCAGCACATCACGCAGAACCGCGAGGACGCGGAAGACGTGGTGCAAGACGCATTCTTGAAGGCGTACCAGAACCTGGCGAACTTCCACGAGCAATCGAAGTTCTACACCTGGCTGGTGCGGATCGCGGTGAACGAAGCGCTGATGCGCTTGCGCCGCCGTCGTCCGGAACGGATGGTGTCGCTTGACGAGGACATCAAGACGGAAGAAGATTCCATGCCACGGGAAGTGGCGGACTGGTCGCCGAATCCGGAGCAGCTTTACACGCAGGGCGAACTAAAAGAGATTCTGGGCAAGACAATCCAGGGGTTGCCACCCAGCTTCCGCACCGTATTTGTCCTGCGCGACGTTGAGGGCCTCTCCACCGAAGAGACGGCGGATGCCTTGGATTTGAGTATTCCGGCAGTGAAGTCCCGATTACTTCGCGCCCGGTTGCAATTGCGTGAACGTTTGAGCAAATATTTCAAAAATCGAACTGGTGGAGATGGCAAAAAGTGACCTGCTCTGATTTTCTGAAAGAGCTCACCGATTACCTTGATGAGTCTATGGACGCCCAAACCCGGGCGGACTTGGAAGATCACCTCCAGTGGTGCCACAACTGCTATGTTGTGTGCAACACGACGAAGATGACCATTGAGATCTACCGCGACTCCCACCTGTACGAACTTCCCGACGATCTGCGCGGCCGTTTACGCTCGGCAATCATGTCGAAGTGCAAAAGCCACGAAGGCCCGTGCACATAGAACCTATCGAACCCATCACATAAATCTTGGTCCATGATCGCCGTCTTCTGATTGGCCCGGCTACTCGCCAAGTAGTAGAAAACCAATCCTCCCGCCACGGCAATCCAAGGGAAGGCGTTATCGTCAGTTGTACATTGGCCGGATTTGGATATAATTTCGTGGGCCCAAATCACAAGAGTGAACAATGGAGGTTGGCAAATGAAGAAAGTCTATTTGGTAGCGCTCCTTGGGCTGTTGCTGATGCCGGTATTGGCAGCGGCGCAGAGCGCGTTTGATGGCACATGGAAGGTCAACATGAACAAGGTTGATTTTCCCAAGAAGCCCGACGTCTATCTGCTGCAGAACGGAATGTATCAATGCAAAACATGCGTACCGCCGATCGACGTTAAAGCCAATGGCGAGGACCAGAAGGTCACCGGCCATCCTTACTTTGACACGATTGCAATCAAGGCCGTGAGCGACCATGAGGCGCAGGAGACCGACAAGAAGTCCGGCAAAACCGTTGCCACGTCCAGCATGACGGTTTCTCCTGACGGAAACACGCTGACCTTCGAATTCAGCGACAGCAGCAACACCAATGGAGCGCCCGTCACCGGTAAAGGCGAGGCCATGCGAGTGGGCGCAAAAGCCCCGGCAGGAGCCAATGCGATCTCCGGTTCCTGGCGAACCACCAAGATGGAAAATCTCTCCGACAACGCGATCACTTGGACCTACAAAGTAAGTGGTGACGAACTGACCATGAACAGTCCGACCGGTCAGTCCTACACCGCGAAGATGGACGGCAGCGAAGCTCCCATGAAGGGCGATCCCGGGGTAACAACGGTTTCCGTGAAGAGCATGGGAAAGAACGCCATTGAGGAAACCGACAAACGCGACGGTAAGGTAATTGGCGTAGCTAAGACGAGCATCAGTGCGGACGGGAAGACGCTGAACATCGTCTACGACGACAAGCTGCACGGAACGTCGACGAAGTACACGGCGACGAAGCAGTAGTTGCAAGTCACAGTTTGTTAACACGCGATCACGCAGAGCGGCCGCCTTGGCCGCTCTTTTTCATTCGTGAAGGAACGTTACTGATCCGCGATAAACAACCCCCAAAGGCGTCGGGTGAGTTCACGTTTATCGCGCTTGCCGGAGTGCACGCTTTAGGCTGGCCGCACCGGACCAGGATCCAGCCCGGGAGTGGCGGGATCGGGCGCATCTTCAAGAATGGGAGCGCTCGCCTCGGGCGAATCTTCGAGTGGCGGGAACGAATATCCGTCCAGCAGCCGATGGTGCATGCTGTAGAGCGCCAACTCCAGCCGATCGGCAACATGCAGCTTGTCGTAGATCTTGCGCAGATAATTCTTCACTACCTGTTCGGTCGTCCCCACCTCGCGCGCGATCTCTTTATTCTTCATCCCTTGGGTGACGCCGCTGATGATCATCATCTCTTTGTCGCTCAGACGAAGCTGTTGCTGGGGAGCGCTGCCCTGCAGCGCCTGCGTCCGATAGGCCTCGATCACCCAATTGACTCCCTGTTTGTCGAGCCAGGTTTCGCCGGCTGCGACTTTGCGCACGCACCGCACCAAGAGTTCCGGGGAAACAGCCCGCGCCAGAATTCCGCGTACGCCCCGGCGAAGGTAATCCACGGTTTCCTGTTCGCCAGCGCGCTGTGTGACCACCACCAGGTTCGCTCCCGGCAAAGCGCGCGCCGCTATCTCGCTTACGGCGTCAGCCGGACTCGCTGCCAGTCCCACCTCGAAGAGAATTACATCGGCAGGGGTTGCGGCTACCGCATGCAAAGTTTGCGGTAAGGTCTCGGTCTGTGCCACCACTTCCAGATCTTCCCATTGCGCGAAGATCCTGCTCATTCCCACGCGAAAGATCGCTTCCGAGTCGGCCAGGATGATTCGCACTGGAGGTAGATCGCTTTTCGCAGGCGTCTGCGCGGGCGCCTCACGGGTGGCACCTGCGCCTTTCGCCTTGGTCCGGCCGCGCTGCTTTGCGCCCTTAGATCCGCTTGAAGTGGTAACCATCGATCACTACCGCAATAGTTCGTCCTGAGGCCTCTTCCGCGCAACGCACCACACGCCCGACACACATCACGCTCACTTTATGACGGCCACCGGATACTTCCGACGGCATTTCAATTGCAAACTCCACCTGCGAACCCACTTCGATCAGGGAGTCGATTGCGAACGAAATGCCGCCCGCAGAAATATCCGTCGTCTCTGCGTAGTACTCCCCTGCGGTCGTCTTCAGCGTAACTCGAAGGTGTAGCGGAAACCGGATCGAATTGCGCAAATCAGACTGGCCGCTGGCGAACATAATGGTTGATGAGAGCAGCATACCTTGGATAGCGCTCAGGCGCTTGTTACCAAAGTAACCCCTCGGATGTGGTTACCTCAGGAATCCCGGCGGCGATCTGGAAACTGTGAAATTGGGCAGCGGCTCTGAAGACTTCGCTCAGCGATGGGAACGGGGGCGTAGTCTTGCCGCCCCGCGCTCGGCCAGGACTCGAACTGTACGCCGGAAACGGAATTCTGTTGCTAAAACTTTGTGGTCTCCGTGAAGTTGAAATCTCGAACCTTCATCGCGGGAACCACCATATCCATTGACTCCTCGCCGGTGGCTCGCACCGGCAGGCCCATGGCCTCCACGTTTTGCAGCATGTGAATCAGGCTTTCGTTGAAGCGGAAATTGCGGATGCCGCAATGGACCTTTCCATCCTCAACCAGAAATGTGCCGTCGCGCGTCATGCCGGTAAGAATCTTCTCGTAGGGATCAACTTCCCGGATGTACCATAAGCGGGTCACCAGAATTCCTCGCTCCGTAGAGGCGATCATTTGCTCGACGGTTTGAGATCGACCTGGCTCTGGACCGCTGAAGACGATATTCAAAGGCACCTCTCCGATTTCGTTGGGCAGCGCGAAGCCGTGCCCCGTCGGAGTAACTTGCCCCACGTGACTGGCCATCTTGGACTGTTGCATTCGCCGCGCGTTGGAGCGGGCGTAGGTAACGCCGGTAACAATGCCATTCTCGATCAGTTTGAGCCGGTGTCGCTTCATCCCTTCGCCATCGAAAGGGACACCCGTCTGGAGCGGATGATACACATCGTCCCAAACCGTAATGTTCTCGCCAAAAAGCTGTTTTCCGATACGATCGTTCAAGAACGAACGCTGTTCCAGCAAGGCTGCACCGCCGAAGTCCCAAAACATGAAGCCGACGGCGTCGAGCACCGCAGCAGGTTCGAGGATCACCATGTATTTGCCAGGCGGAAGGTCACGCGGGTTTTTCGCCGCGAGGGCTTTCTGGGCGGCGATCTCTGCCAGTCGCGCGGGATCCAGCTGAGCTGCATCCGGCGAGTTCGCCTTCTGCCATCCTGACGAAGTATCGCCCAGCATGGTGACCGAAACCTCTGCCAGTGTCTGTTCGTGCCAGTCGGTTACTCCCCTGGAATTGAAGATACCTTCCACCATTTCCGCGGTAGAAAAAATGCCGGCCGTGGTCAGACCATTCCCGGTCGCGACCTTGACCATCTTGGCGACAGCACTGGCGCGATCGTCTGGCGTCATGCGCGCGGTGTCGTCAAAGTAGCGCTGCACGGCCGTCGCGCCCGACTCTGCGCCGTTCTGCTTCACTTCTTCCGGCGACGGCATCGGCAGCAAGTCAGCATCCGGTTGCTGCACCCTGGCCAGCGCCTCGGCGGATTGCACCACGCGCCGCAGGCTGTCCTCATCAGCCTTGTTGGTGGTCGCGCGGGCAGTTCGGCCGCCAAAGGAAACACGCACCGAAATCTGGTTGCTCTCTTCGGCAACGTTCTGGTGAATCGTGTTGTTGGCAAAACGAGTGAGCGCGCTGCGGCTGCCTGAAATGAGCAATTCGATCTCGTCTGCGTTCGAGTGCTTGCGCAGCTTGTCGAAGATATCGGTGGCCTGGTCGCTTGTGATCATCGGAGACATATTAGCAGTCAGCAGTCAGCAGTCAGCAATCAGCAATCGGCGCGTTAGGAATTGGCAATCAACCGTCGGCGATTGGCGAAGCGCGTACCGCAGATTGTCAGCAGCAAGCCGCAGACTGAGCATCACAGGTGGAAGACAGGGCAGACTCACTGACTGCTGACTGCTGAGTGCTGACTGCTGTCCGTTCTGATATCTTTGCTGATTCAGTTCCATCGAGGCCGCTGAATGTCCGTTGCCCAAACCGCGCGCGAAAGCCGTCCAGAGCCCACTAAGTTCTATCGCTGGCTGGTACTGATCTTCCTCAGCCTGGCCATGTTCGGCAACTACTATTTCTACGACGCGCTCGAGCCGCTGGCCAAACTGCTGCAGGAGCAGCTTCACTTCTCCGCTCAGAACATCGGGATGCTACAGGCGGCCTACAGCTTCCCCAACATCTTCACCGTGGTGCTGGGCGGCATTCTGATCGACCGCATCGGCACCCGCAAGGCCCTGGTTATCTTCAGCGTGCTCTGCCTCATCGGCGCCATCATCACCGCGTTCGGCGCGACGTTCCCAATGATGGTGGCCGGCCGCTTCGTCTTCGGCATGGGCGCCGAGTCGCTGATTGTCGCCATCACCACCGGCGTGGCGAAATGGTTCAAGGGTAAAGAGCTTAGTTTTGCCCTGGGCATCAACCTGATGATCGCGCGCGGCGGCACCTTCCTGGCACAAAATTCACCCAGCTGGGCCAAGGGTGCCTACAACTACTGGCAAAATCCGTGGCTCATCGGCGTGGGCTTCGTGACGCTGTGCGTCATCGGCGCAATTGGCTACTACATCCTCGAAGTGCGCGCGGAGAAAACCTCTTCGCTGGCGCCCGAAGGCGAGCAGGACAAGATCGTGCTGGCCGACGTCAAGGCCTTCAATCTGTCCTACTGGTACCTGGTCGGACTGTGTGTAGTCTTTTACTCGGCAATCTTCCCCTTCGAGACGTTTGCCGTCACCTACTTCGTCGACGCCAAGCACACATCGCTACAGCTCGGCGGATGGATGCTGAGCACGCTCACCATGTTCACCATGATCGGAACGCCCATCGTCGGACTCTTCTCCGACAAAATGGGACGCCGCGCCACCATCATGTTGCTGGGCACGCTGCTGCTGATCCCGGTCTTTCTCTTGATGGCCTACACCAATGTCACGCTGTATGTCCCGATGGCCATGCTGGGCTTCGCGTTTACGTTTGTGCCGGCGATCATCTGGCCATCGGTCGCCTACCTGGTGCCGCAGCGCACACTGGGCACCGCACTCGGCGTCATGACCATGATTCAAAACCTCGGCATGACCGGCATGAACTGGGTGCTTGGCAAGGCGAACGACAGTGCTGGCGCCAGCGCGAGCAATCCCGGCGGCTATCTCGCGATGATGAAGATTCTGACTGTACTCGGCTTCATCGGATTCGCCTTGGCCTTCCTGCTTCGCCAGCGGGAAACGGGTCCGCATGGCCATGGGCTGGAGACGATCACCGGTTCGCACGCGTAGGTTATTATCGGCATTCGCTACTGGTTACTGCCTTTCCCACTCTTGTGGGATTCATTACCCCCACTACCACGAGAGTACAATCGATACATAAGGAAATGGCGGAAATCATGAGCACAAGTGCGAACTCGTCCAAGGTTGAAGGGGACGTGAAGCTGCCGATCTACATGGATAATCACGCCACCACGCGCACCGATCCGCGGGTGTTGCAGGAAATGCTGCCGTACTTTACCGAGAACTTTGGTAACGCCGCCAGCCGCAATCACGAATTTGGCTGGGTAGCCGAGCAGGCGGTGGAGCAGGCGCGCGAGCGCATCGCCAAGCTGATCGGCGCGACTTCGAAGGAAATCATCTTCACCTCGGGTGCAACCGAGAGCGACAACCTCGCCATCAAGGGTGTCGCCGAGATGTACAAGGAGAAGGGCAATCACATCATCACCCAGACGACCGAGCACAAGGCCGTGCTCGACAGTTGCAAGCGCCTGGAGAAACACGGCTTTCGCGTTACCTATCTGCCGGTGCAGAAGGACGGCCGCATCGATCTCGATGACCTGAAGCGCGCCATGGATGACAAAACCATCCTGGTGACCATCATGGCGGCGAACAACGAGATTGGCGTGCTGCAGCCCATTCGCGAGATTGGTGCGCTCTGCCACGAGCGCGGCGTGCTCTTCCACACCGATGCAGTGCAGGCGATCGGCAAGGTACCGTTCAACGTCGTCCAGGACAATGTGGATCTCGCGTCGATTTCGGCGCATAAGTTTTATGGCCCTAAGGGCGTGGGCGCGCTCTACGTTCGGCGGAAGAATCCCCGGGTACAACTGGTAGCACAGATCGATGGCGGCGGACACGAGCGCGGTATGCGCTCCGGTACGCTCAATGTCACCGGCATCGTCGGATTGGGCAAGGCGTGTGCGCTCGCTGGAGAAGAAATGTCCAACGAAGCGAAGCGGCTCGCCGGGCTGCGCGACCGCCTGAAGGACGCGATTATGGGCCAGCTCGACGAGTGCTACATCAACGGCTCGATGGAGCATCGCCTGCCTGGCAATATGAACATCAGCTTCGCTTATGTGGAAGGCGAATCGCTGCTGATGGGCATTAACGACGTTGCGGTCTCCAGCGGGTCGGCGTGCACGTCGGCGACGCTGGAGCCTTCGTACGTCTTGAAAGCTCTGGGTGCGGGCGACGATTTGGCGCACAGCTCCATCCGCTTCGGCATCGGGCGCTTCAATACGGAAGCCGAAGTGGATTACGTAGCGAAGCGCGTGGTGGAAACGGTGAATCGGCTGCGCGAGTTGTCCCCGTTGTACGAGATGGCCAAAGAAGGCATCGACCTGAAGAAGGTCCAGTGGGCGGCCGAGCCGACGCATTGATCGAACTGCCGGCGACCATCGAGGGCGCTCGAACGGCGTTCTTGTTTGCGATCGGGCAGCAGACATCGTCGATCAAAGGTGGAGCGCCGTAGGCGCGAAAGATGATAGCCCAGCGCTTCAGCGCTGGGTGAGGCGGGTTTGCAATCCGAGTCCCGTAGGGACGGCACACCTGCCAGAATTTAGGAGAACGCCATGGCTTACAGCGACAAGGTCCTCGACCACTATACCAACCCTCGCAACGTCGGCTCGCTCGACAAGAGCAGCTCCGAAGTGGGTACCGGCCTGGTCGGCGCGCCCGAATGCGGCGACGTGATGAAGTTGCAGATCAAGGTCAATCCCGAGACCAACATCATCGAGGACGCCAAGTTCAAGACCTTCGGATGCGGCTCAGCGATCGCATCGTCTTCGTTGGCGACGGAGTGGGTCAAGGGTAAGAGTGTTGACGAAGCGCTGGCCATCAGGAACACCGACATCGTGAAGGAGCTGGCGCTGCCTCCGGTGAAGATCCACTGCTCGGTGCTGGCGGAAGATGCCATTCGCGCGGCCATCGGCGACTGGAAGAAGAAAAACGCAGCGCAGAGCGAAGCGCCGCCGAAAGACGCCGCGGTAGAACAGCCGACGTAACAGCGCACGACGCGCTAAGGGAGATTATGAGCACAGTCAGCATTGAGAACGCAGCCGGGACGCCCGCGCAGGCGCCCAAAGGCATTGAGGTCACGGAAAAAGCGCTGGCCCACATCCGCTCTGTGATGGCGAAAGAAAACATTTCGTCGGCGGAAGGTGGCCTGCGTTTAGGTGTGCAGGGCGGCGGCTGTTCGGGATTGAGTTACGTCATCCGCTTCGAAACCGGACCGGCCGAGCGCGATCGCATCTTCCAATACGGGGACGTCCGCATCTTTGTCGATCCCAAATCGTTCATCTACCTGAGCGGCATGGTGCTGGACTACGAACAGACGCTGATGCGCCAGGGCTTCGTATTCAACAACCCGAACGCGACGAAGTCGTGCGGCTGCGGCACCTCGTTCTCGTAATGAACCACACAGGCACAGAGACACAGAGAAACCTCGGTCTCAATATCCTCTGTGCCTCTGTGTCTCTGTGGTAAAAAAAAGAATGTCCCAGACCAGTCACGATCACCCTACCGGCATCCTGATCGCAAGCTCCGGCAAACCCACCAAGGTCAATTGCTGGTCCTGTGGCGCTATGCGCGCGGCGCACTTCTGCCAGCAGTGCGGCAAGGTGCAGCCTCCGGGACCGGTCGACTACTTTGCGTTTTTCGCATTGCCCTACAAGCTCAACCTGGAACCGTCGAATCTGGAGCGCGAGTATTATGCGCTGAGCCGGCATCTGCATCCCGACATTAACGCGAGCAGCAGCCCACTGGAGCAGCAGTGGAGCCTGGAACAAAGTTCGCAACTCAACGATGCCTATCGCACATTGAAAGACCCGATCTCGCGCACCGAGTACTTGCTCCGATTGCAGGGCATGCACCTGGAAGAGCAGTCAACCGCCGCAACCGAGGAGGCGCGACGCACCGGCAAGACCAAGAAGCAGGTTGTCCCGCCCGATCTGCTGGAGCAGGTCTTCGAGCTGAATATGCAGCTGGAAGAAGCTCGCATGAACAAGAAGATGGGCGAGCCGGATCGCAGTCTTGAGCTTGAATTGCAAGATACGAAGAAACACTTACAGACGAAATACGACGGCATGATGGAAGAGCTGCACAGTGCCTGGAACGAGTGGGATGTGCTGGTGGAGCAGGCGGCGCAGGGTGACAATGTTCTTGAAGAGGATCGTCTGGCGGTACGCGATAGGATGTTGGACATTCTGAACCGCCGGAATTACGTGCGCAATCTGCTGCGGGATATCGAGGAAGTGCTGGAGTAAAGATCGCTCTTCGCGCTTCGCTTTTCGCTGTTCGCCAGAACGTGAACAGCACTGATCTGCGAAGAGCGAATAGCGAACAGCGAATGAGCACTGAACGCATCGTCGGCATCGATCTCGGAACGACCAACTCGCTGGTGGCCTACATGGCGGGTGATCGTCCGGTGGTCATCCCGGGCGAGGACGGTTCCAATCTTGTGCCGTCAATCGTGGCCCTGGACGAGAATGGCCAGATCGTCGTCGGCAATCCCGCGCAGAGATATCTGATCGAAACCGCTGACCATGCCGTCTACAGCGTGAAACGCCTGATGGGCCGCGGCGTCGAAGACATCAAGGACGAGCTGAAGCTCTTCCCGTTTCGCGTTGCCGAGGACCTTGCGCCGGGTGAAGTCCTTCGCATCAAGCTGGGCGATAAGACTTTCACGCCGCCGGAGATTTCCGCGTTCATTCTGCGTCAGCTCAAGCGCAACGCCGAGCGCTATTTCTCTGCGGCGGTCGCGAAGGCCGTGGTCACGGTTCCGGCGTACTTTAACGACGCGCAGCGGCAGGCGACGAAAGACGCGGGCCGCATCGCGGGACTCGACGTTTTGCGCCTGGTGAATGAGCCCACGGCAGCAGCGCTGGCCTATGGTCTCGACAAGAAAGAGACTGCGACGGTTGCGGTTTACGATCTGGGCGGCGGCACCTTCGACATTTCCATTCTCAAGCTGCATGAAGGTATCTTCGAGGTCATCGCGACCAACGGCGATACTCACCTCGGCGGCGACGACATCGACAATTTGCTGGTCACGATTGCTCTCCACGACATCCAGGGCGATCTCGGCATCGATGTCCGGCGCGACGCGGAGATCGTGCAAACGATTCGGCAAGCCGTCATAGAAGCAAAGATCGCGTTGTCCGCGAACGAAAAAACAACGCTTGAGGTTGCGCTTCCCGACGGCAAGCATTATCAGCGCGAGATCGCGCGGGCGCAGTTCGAGCAACTGATTCAGCCGGTCATTGATCGCACGGTCGGGCCGGTCCGGCAGGCCATGAAGGATGCCGGCCTGGCACCGAGTCAGATCGACGAAGCCGTGCTGGTCGGCGGATCGACCCGAATTCCCCGCGTCCGTCAACTGGTTGAGGAACTCTTCCAGCGCAAGCCGCACTGTGATTTGAATCCCGATGAAGTTGTCGCGCTCGGCGCCGCGGTGCAGGCCAACATACTTGCGGGCCGTTCGGAAGCGACGAAGGAGATGCTGCTGCTCGATGTCACGCCCTTGTCGCTGGGTATCGAAGCGTTGGGCGGAGTGGTCGCCAGAATCATCCATCGCAACTCGACCATTCCGGCGTCGGCGACTGAGCACTTCACCACCGGTGTCGAAGGCCAGACGAATGTCGCCATTCACGTCCTGCAAGGCGAGCGCGAGCTGGCCAAGGATTGCCGCTCGCTGGCACGTTTCGATCTGAAGGGTATTCCACCGATGCCGGCGGGATTGCCGCGTATCGAGGTGAAGTTCCTCATCGACGCCAACGGGATCATGCATGTTTCGGCGCGAGAGCTGCGCAGCGGCAAGGAAGCCGAAATCGAAGTGCAGCCCAGCTACGGCCTCACCGACGCGCAGGTCGAAAACATGATTCTCGACTCGTTCGATAACGCCGAAGACGACTTCCGGCAGCGGCAGGTGATTGAGGCGCGCAACGAGGCCGAGACCATGTTGGCCGCGCTGGAAAAAGGCCGCGACAACCCAGCGTGGGAACGGTTGTCGTCGCAGGAGCGCGTCACCGTTGACAAGCTTGAGGTAGCATTGCGAGCCGTGATGAAAGAATACGATTATCGGGCGATTCGCACCGCAATCGATGCATTGAACCAGGGGACGATGCGCCTGGCCGAGCTGATGATGGATTCTGCGGTGGGCGCCGCGCTGAAGGGCAAGAGCATGGACACTGCCGACGTAGGCGAAGGGCCGGCGGCGCCACATCCCATCGCACAGGCGGAAATCAAGTAGGCAGTTGTCAGTTGTCAGTTGTCGGTTGGGGCTATCGGTTGGGGCTGGGGACTAGTTGTATTTTCCGGCATGCAACGTTTGCGGTTATGTCAGACCAAACTCTGCAGAACGAAGGATGCACCCTGACGGTGGAGACTCTCGCGCCGAACACGGTCCGCGTGACGTTCCTGCCGGAGAACCGCAGCTTCGAGTTCGAACATGGCAAGCTCGCCTATCTGGATCATGGCAAACCAGAATCGATCCTCGACGTGGCGCTGAACTTTGGCCTGCATCTGGAGCACGCCTGCGGCGGCAACTGCGCGTGCACCACATGTCACGTTGTCGTAAAGAGAGGCAATGAGCTGCTTAACGAGATGGACGACGAGGAAGCGGACCGCCTCGACATGGCCGCCGATCTGCAACTCAACTCGCGCCTGGGATGCCAAGCCGTGATTGAGAAGCCGGGCGAGGTGGTGGTGGAGATTCCGGCGTGGAACAGAAACTATGTGTCTGAGGACAGCCATTAGAAGGACTTGCCACCACCGCCCGATCTTGACGCGAGGAATCCTGCATCTGAGCTAAGCAAGTCCCGAGCAGGCCGCTGAAAAACTCAAAAGCAGATCCCTTGTCGGTCTAAAGGCCTCCTCGGAATGATAAATCTAAGGGACTTGTAACGGCGCACCCTTCGACAAGCTCAGAGCAGGCTCTAAAGGTGCGCCCCTTCAAGACCCGCCGAAGTCGACTTTTTCAGCAGCGATTAAAGTTCCGCTCGTGATGACAATTTCATCTATCACCAATATCATTCTGCTGCGAGGATGAAGAACTCTATGGCTGCTGAATTGAAATGGGATGATGTGAACGACATTGCAATTGCTCTAACGGACAAGTTTCCCCAGCAGAATCCGCTGGAGGTTCGCTTCACCGACCTTCATCGTTACGTGACCGAACTGCCGGTCTTCGTCGACGACCCGAAAGCGTCGACTGAAGCCAAACTGGAAGCTATCCAAATGGCTTGGCATGAAGAGTGGCAGGATCGAACGGTAGGACCGGCGAGTTAACGCCGCTCTACAATTGTTGTAGAGCCCGCCTTCGCAAGGCACGCCTTCACAGGCTGCTGTTAAGCCAGGCAGTGAACGCGGCTATTATAGCCGCCGCGGAAGCGGCTCCCCAGGGCCTAAAAGGCCGATTTCTTGCACACCTGACGGCACGGCTGAACAGGCTGCTGAAAAAGTCGACGCAGGGTCTGGTGCCGCCGGCTGACACGAATAAAAGGGGTCGCGTCGGCACGGCTGAAGCCCAAGCCGCTTCTGGTCCCGCTAACGGCACGTGTGAAGACATGCCCTGATACAAGACGACGGGAAGATCTGCCCGAAGCAGAAGGGAACCGCAGATCCCTCGACTCCGCTTCGCTCCGCTCGGGGTGACAGAGGCCGGTGCGTCATTGCTTTGGACGCTAACCTGGGCAGAAGGGGATTCGCTCCAACTCACCGGCCAACCTGCGGAACCCGTTCCACGGTCTAATTTCCGCCAAACATTTCGCGCACATCGAATATAGTGATTGCAATGTCTTCTCTCGCCCTCTCCGAACTGATTGGCGCGCCGGCGATTGACAGTACCGGCTCGCGTGCCGGCAAGGTGCGCGAGGTGACACTGGCTCCGCAGGAGAACTCCAGCCAGGTCATGGGCTTCGTCATCAAGACGCAGCAAGGCGACCGGCTGGTTCCCGCCACTGCCGTCAGCCTCATCAATCATGGGCTGCACATCACCACGCCGGCTGACGAGTGGACTCCATACGGAGGCGGCGAGGGCTTGCTGCTGCTGGAGCGCGACCTTCTCGATCAGCAGATCATCGACGTCCACGGCCGCAAGGTAGTGCGGGTCAATGACGTCGACATCCACGAGGAGAGCGGCAACGGGCACATCATCCTCAAGATTGGCGCGGTGGATGTGGGCGCGCGGGGCGCCATGCGCCGGCTGCTGAAGGGCGTGGTGCCGGCCGCGGCGCTGCATCTGCTCCTGGAAAAGATTCCACCCAGAATGATTCCGTGGGAGTTTGTCGATCTTATCGAGATCGATCCCGCGCGACGGGTCAAGCTGAAGATCTCGCTCGCCCGCCTGGCCCAGCTTCACCCCGCCGACATCGCCGACATCGTGGAAGATCTGGCTCCGGCTGAACGGGAAGCCATCTTCGAGACGCTGGATGACGAAGTCGCAGCCGAGACCCTGGAGGAGATCGACCCCAAGATGCAGGTCTCGATTCTGACCTCGCTCGACTCCGATCGCGCCGCCGACATCGTGGAGGAGATGGACCCGGACGCCGCCGCCGACTTGCTGGGCGACATGCATCCCGATGACTCGCAGGAAATCCTCACCGAGATGGAGCCGGAAGAGCGCGCCGAGGTCACCGAGCTGATGACCTTCCACGACAACACGGCGGCCGGGCGCATGACTACCGACTACATGGCGCTGACCGCGGGCGCAAAGGTGGAAGATGCCATCGAGATGCTGCGCAACTTCGAGGGCGGCGTCGAAAGCGTCAGCACCATCTTCATCATCGGCGAGAAAGACAAGCTGCTGGGCGCGGTGCCGCTGGCCAAGATTGTGCTGGCTCCTCCGGGCACGCCGCTGATGATGCTGAGCACCGGACACATGACCACCGTCCATCCGGGCGCTGACGAAAAAATGGTGGCGGAGCTGTTCGACAAATACAATCTGCTGACATTGCCCGTGATCGACGAGGAAGGCACGTTGACGGGCGTCATCACCGCCGACGACGTGATCAATATGCTGCGGGCCAAGCTGTAAGCTGTCTCGCGCTGGTTCCTCCAGACAAATCAATCGTAATTTCGGCTACGATATCGGAATTAATCTGCCCGTGAGCGGAGATCATGGCCGAACATTCCGTCATCTTCAAAGAGCTGTCGTATGTCTTCATCGCCGCCATTCTGGGTGGCGCGCTGGCGTGGCGGCTGCGACAGCCGCTCATTCTCGGCTACGTGTTGGCGGGCATCGTCTTCAGCCCATTCACTCCGGGGCCGGCGGTACGCGAGGCGCATACCTTCCAGATTGTCGCCGAGGTGGGCGTGGTCTTCCTGATGTTCTCCATTGGGCTGGAATTCTCGGTGGCGGAGCTGCTGAAGGTGAAGTGGGTCTCGTTGCTGGGCGCGCCGCTGGGCGTGGTGCTGCTGTCGCTGATGGGCGAGGGCGTGGGCGCGCTGCTGGGCTGGGGCGCGGTGCGCGGCCTGGTGGTGGGGATGATCATCTCGGTCGCCAGTACTATGGTGCTGTCGCGGCTGCTGATGGACAGCGGGCAACTACAGTCGGCGCACGGCAAAGTGATGATCGCGATCACGCTGGTGGAAGATCTCATCGTCGTCGCACTGACAATCCTGATGCCGACGCTGGCCAGCTTGTCGCCGCA
>Ga0181526_10001476_pt1 | contig 22168 bp, 22 predicted proteins | sample PEATcosm2014_Bin_35_FD_119750 | JGI IMG/M metagenome (GOLD analysis project Ga0181526, IMG submission 119750) | Peatland microbial communities from MTU Mesocosm Facility, Houghton, MI, USA - PEATcosm2014_Bin06_30_metaG | ecosystem: Environmental > Terrestrial > Soil > Wetlands > Peat | place...
ATCCGAGCCGTCGCGGGGCTTCGCGGTGCCGATGTCTGCGGAAAGGGCGCTTGCCGAAAACATCGCCGCAGTCTTTAGGAATCGCTTCCGAGTCATCTGCGAAAACGAATTCTGTGTAGATTTCATGTTCATTCCTCTGCGCTCGGAAATCATACCATACCAAGCGAGACGGCCATGATTGCGCCGCCAGCCGGGGTGTATACTGGTAGGCAAGATTGCGATGGGAGATGGGAAGCCATGAAGAGGAAACGAGAATTTTCCGCCATTTTATGCTTCGCGACTTGTCTCATGGTGCTCGGAACTTATGCTACGGCAAGCGGTCAGCAAACGCCCTCTGAAAAGCCCAACCAACTGCTGTTGGGCAAGCTGATCTACGTCGAACCCATGCAAGACGGTCTCGACCAGTGGATTATCGACTTCCTCCGGCGCTGGGGAAAATACAAGGTCACAGCCAATCCGGAAGGAGTGGACTTGGTGATCCAGGCCGTCAAGCCGGACAACGACCTCCGCCTCGAGACGAGGGGCGGCACCGCCGAGCCGAAGGGCTCCGACCGGCCGCACTTGCCCCTATCGAAGAAGCATACTGAGCTCCCGGCAACCTCGGTCGCGGTTGTAAACTGGATATCCAGCCAGACCGTCTGGCAAGCTGATATCCTGAACCGAAAACCGAAAAAGGATGAAGCCGATGTTCCCGCGGGCCCGCAGACGAAGATCTTTGCTCGTGACATGACCTCGGACCAGATCGCGGCGAAAGTGGTCGACAAGCTGAAGGAATATGAACAAGGGTTGGAGAAACCGAGCGGGGCAAAATGAAAATCGCGATCACGGGCGCGGCAGGATTGTTCGGACACGGTCTGGTGGCGGCCTTCTCCTCACGCCACACCGTGATCCCTTTGACGCGCGCCGACGCCGATATTACGGATGCGGACGCAGTGCGCGTGCTTCTGGAACGATTCCGTCCGGAGGTTGTGGTCCACCCGGCGGGAATTCCCGATTTGGATATTGCCGATGCCGACCCGGCTCGAGCGCAACTGGTGAACGTCGAGGGGACCCGCCACGTTGTGGAGTCGGCGCGCGCGGTTGGCGCTGCAGTGGTCTACATTTCTACGGATGCCGTCTTCAATGGGCAAAGCACGCGGCCCTACGTCGAGTCCGACCAGCCTGACCCCATCACGGTTTACGGGCGAACAAAGCTGGCGGGCGAAATTGTCACGCAAACCCTCCCGCAGCACTGGATCTTTCGTGTTCCGGTCCTGTTTGGGCCCGGGAAGACTAATTTCATCGAGAAAGGCCTGCGCAAAATCGCGGCCGGGGAAGATTACAGGGTGGCCTCCGACCAGATGGGTTGTGCTACATACACCGTCGACGCCGGCTACAAGATCATGGAGGTCGTTGAAGCGCGCCGCTATGGCCTCTATCACCTCGCAAACCAGGGAACCTGCACACGCTTCGAGCTCGCCCGGCGCGCCGCCGAGTTGGCCGGGCTGGATTCGAGCAAAGTGGTCGGCGTCCCTGCGGCGCAGTTGGGGCGCCGGGCTCCCAGACTGAAATATGCAGTGATGGAAATGGCCGCACTCAAAGCGGCCGGATTCTCATTGCCCCGGCCCTGGCTCGAGGCGCTGGCGGACTACCTTCGCACAATCTCCTTCTAAAGGCGATGTAGGGGAGGTGTCTGCGTGGCCCTGGGCAACCACGAGGGTAGCCCTCAGAACAGAGAACCCGCAGGCGGGCGTGCCGACGTCGATTGACGGGAGGACGAATCGGGAGGTGGTGGCGCGAATCCCAGGAGGGTACGGAGCCGCTCCCAGAGTTCCTGCATCACCCGGTGCCGGGGTATGAAAGGCCAGTGATTCTTCTTGATCAACTCCATAGTTTGAGGATCGGAAACGTCACCGGTAATCACCAAAACCTTGCCTACCAAATTCGGCTGGAGGTTCTTGAGGGCGGAGACTGTCTCTGTGGTGTTCGTCTCGGGGCAGCGGAGGTCCAGAAGAACCGCGTCAAAGCTCCGCTTTTCTACCATGGCCAGCGCCTCGCGAGCGTTGGGAACAATGTTGCCTTCGCATCGCAGTCCTGCCAGCAGGACGCAGAGGACGTTACGGATGGACGGTTCATCCTCGATGATGAGAACGGTGCGAAGCTCGTGACCTTGATTCAAAGAATCCTCGCTGAGGTTTGAAAGACAGCCAGCACTAATTCAGTCGTGCGCCGCGGCTCCCACGCACTGCGCCGAGTCAATGTGAATTAACACATTAATTAATCTTGCAGTCAAGAGTATTAAGGTAATGCCCCTCTCTCGAGCCGAATTCATTGGCGATCGTAGGGGCCCCAAGCCCAAGTGCGCTTCGAACGACAGCTCGGAACAAACTTTACTCTTTCGAGGAGGGTGTTGAAAACTCCAGGTCATGCCCAGGCACGATTCGGGCCTGCATGGCAAGAATGCGCTCCCGATCTGCCTGGTACTGTTTGCGGTGGTGGGGAATCATCGTCAGGACTTTTTCATCGTGCGTACGGCTGAGCAAAGCGTCCCCTGCGATCACCGCGCACTGGCCGGCTCCCCGGACAATGATTGATGCATGTCCGGGAACGTGCCCGGAAGTGATAAGGCTCTCAAGGTTATGCGGCAGGGGGTGTTTCTCGATCCACCGGAACTGTGAAGGGTCACCAAGTCGTTTGGGATCCCACCAGCGCAGCGCGAATTTCCGGAGTTTTCCCATCATTTCCTCTGCCTGCTCGTAGTCGAAGGTCTCCGGATAGTATTTCAGAATGAGCGTCTCCCAGTTCTGCTGGTCCAGAAGATCGGCGTAGGCCGCCCGGCACCAGTCATAGGACTCCTGGGCGCCGAAAATCTCGCTGGCTGGAAACAGCCTGTTATTCGACACGTGGTCGATATGAAAGTGAGAGTTGATGACAGTCTTGATATCCTCGGGCTTCAAGCCGCGGAGTTCCAGAGCCTTCACAATCGAGTGCGCCTCGTGGGGCATTCCTGTGTCCACGATGACGTGATGGTTCCCATTGGAGAGAAGCACCGAGGTCGCACCGTGCCAACTCCCCGGCAACAACACATCGACTTTCCACTCGCTGTTCTGCATGCCGCTCCTTCGAAAAAGCGTGCAAGCGTCCCCGCACCAGCGGAGGCAGTTCTGCCTGTGCCACTTGCACCTTGAAATGCCATTCTAGCAGGAACGATTACGCCGCAGGCGGCAAAATGGGCCTCGATGCTTTAATGAGCAAGGGAGTCCTTATCAGGGAGGCTAGCTTTCTTCCTCGGCAATCCAACGACTAAGCCTGAGAATATCTGCGGCGCGCGCCACGCCGATCGGTGTGGTGTTTCCATCACGATCAACCACCACCACATTTTCCGTGTTGTGAGCCTCCATTTCGCCCATGACTCGTCGGACGCTTTCCCCGCGCCGGGCCACAACGTAGTCTTGACGAGCGACATCCCGAACTTTCAAATCGGAGTCGACACCTTTAAGTAAATCTCTTGCCTCCACGATTCCCACGAACTGTCCATCTTTCTCAACAACCGGGATCACACCGGTTGTCTCGGGAGTAACGTCGCGAACGATGATCTTGACGTCGTCGTCGGGATTGAGAGTCGTGAATTCCTTCCTCATAACCTGCTCAATCCGGGCGCGCATTAATACTGGGACGGAATAATCCTGCAGAACAATCAACCCACGTTTGACGAGCTTGCCTGTCATGATGGATTCGGCGCTGAAGAGCCTGACGAACCCGTCAGAGATAACGCAGCAAACCACCAGGGGAAGAATCGCGTTGGGATTCCGGCTAAGTTCGAAAAGGAATACGATGGAGGTAAACGGTGCGCGGGCGATTCCGCCAAAAACCGCAGCCATGGCGACCAGAGAATAAAGGGCAGGATCGCTGACGAAATTGGGGAAGAAGTGATGCCACACCTGCGCATAGACCGCTCCGGCCCCGCCGCCGACGATGAGGGAAGGAGCGAAAACTCCTCCCGTGGTTCCCGATCCGAGCGAGATGACCAGAGCCCAGAATTTCGCCAAAGAAACGCCCAGCAGAGTTCCGGTCGATAAGCGATCGTTCAGCATATCGCGGATCGTGTCGTAGCCTGTACCGAAGACCTGGGGATACAAATACCCAATGACTCCCAGCAACAAAGCTCCGAAGACCGGCGCCCAGATCAGCCGCGGCCTTATGGGAAAGTGGTTGTCGAACAGGTCTTCCAGCCAGAAGAGTACCCGGATCATGCAGATGGCAATCACGCCCATGACCAAACCCATCAGAGCGAAGAGCCACAATTCCTGCATGTTTTTCACGGCAAAGGCGGGCGTGGGAAAAAGCGGAGCCCAACCCCTGAAATGCACTGCTACGGCCGTCGCCACAGACGAAGAGATAGCGACGGGGATGAAGGACCGGGCTCGAAACTCAAAAAGGAGCAGCTCGATGGCTACCAGAATTCCCGCGAAAGGCGCCACAAAGGTCGCCGCCATCCCGGCGGCCGCGCCCGAAGCCAGCAGGACCCGGCGCTGGTATGGGGTCAGCTTCACCACTTGGGCGAGAATCGAACCGCATGCCGCTCCGGTTTGAATGATCGGGCCCTCCGCTCCGAAAGGTCCGCCGGTCCCAATGGCAAAAGCCGTTGCCAGCGGCTTCAAAATCCCCATCCGCATCCTGACCAGGCTCTTTCCAATGAGCACAGCCTCCATGGCCTCAGGAATCCCATGGCCCTTCAGGGTCGGCTCCCAGAAGTGGACCATGAGGCCCACCAAGAGGCCGCCGATGGGCGGTATGAGAATGACCCATGCTCCCAGGTGATTGTGGACAGGAAAAGTAATGGCAAACGACCACTTACCGTAGAAAAACACATTGGTAAAAAGGTATATGAGTTCAAGCAATCCTTGCGCCACCAGGCCGCCGATGAATCCTATGAGCACGGCAAATGCGGAGGTAATGGCGACGGTCGGGTCGAGGGCTTTGCCAAATTCCTTGAACCATACAGTTCGACGGCCGGCCGGGGGATTGGTTTCCGCCATGGGTTAGATCAGGCTCCTTCATCTGGCTGGAGGAATTTGGGTTTGGCCTTAAGGGCCTTGCCCAGGTCCAGTTGAATCCGCTGGAGTTCTTGAAGGTGGAGGGCGGCGAGGCCGTTCAAGGCAGTACTGCCGCGCCGTGTGAGGCGAACGCGAACAAAGCGGCGGTCTCGCCCGCCTTGGTCCTTGTGAACCAGGCCTTTACTGCACGCCCTTTGCACGAGTCCTACGACCGCGTTGTGGCGCTCCTGTAAGAACTCCGCCAATTCGCTGATGGTGGCCCAGTCGCGGCCGGTGTACCCCGCGATGCCCAGAAGCAAGACGTACTGCTGGGGCGTCAGGCCATGTTCGCGAGTGGCCCTTTCGCTGAAACGAAGAAAGCGGCGAAGATTGTACCGGAACCAGGCAAGGCGCCGCATGACGAGGGAATTTGTTGACCGACGTCCCACGGAAGGATTACGTGGCTGCATAATTCGGAATTATATCACAGTGTGACTTAGTTGGCTAATCCTTCGGCCACTCGAAGGGGAACATCTTTCCGGCATCCTCGGGAGTAAGCTTGGCGCCCAGGCTGGCGGCGGCGTAAGCCAGGACGGGATCGCGGCCGGCAGCCAGGTCCGCGGCAGAGGGAAGATTCAGCTCATCCGGCGTCACCCCGTTATGCTCGAGGCTTTTCCCGTCGGCCATGATGAGGTCGGATTCGGTGATCGAGGCACCGAAGAAAACCACGATATCCGAGCCTAGATGATAGTCATAGTGCTTCGCTTCCATGACGCTGCCGGAGGAACGATCGCCAATCACAATGCCGCGCTTTTCGAGTTGCACAATCCGCGCGAACAGCTCCGACGCCGATGCTGATTGCGAATCCACGAGCACGATCAGCTTGCCTGCAAATACGTTGCGGCCGCGCGATTTGGCGACTTCCGGCCTGAGCTCCTTGCGCCCGTTGCGATCGCCGATCTTGATTTCGTGATCGAAGAGCCCGCCCAACAAGTATTTGAGCGTCTCGATCGCGCCGCCTGGGTTGTCGCGCAAGTCGAGGATGAGGGCATGATGTTTGCGTGCCTTGTCGATCAGGCCATCGACTTCCGACTGATCGAAGAAAAAGCGTGGAACCTTGGCCACCAACACATCATCGCCCACAGGGTTGGAGCGGATTCGCATGCGGTGCTCTTCTGTTTCCGACTCACGAACCAGGTTCCACAAATCCATGGCGTCATTCGACGCCGTCAAATCGGTAACGCGCTTAAGTTCCACGATTTTCGCTGTTACTACAACTTCGCGTTGTTGCCCGGCGGGATTGCGAAGCGCAAGTTTCAGATCGGGCTGCGGCCGCAGCACGCGAAAGCGGTAGTCCATTTTCCACATGATTTCCCGGTTTGGAGCGTAGCCTTCGATGGCCAGCACTTCGTCTCCCGGTTTCACCCCTTTGGCCTCCGCGTCACTCCCTGGCCGCACTCTCGTGACAAAGCATTTGTCTCCGACCATTGTGGTCTCGAAGCCGTAGGTGTGCTTGACGGGCCGTTGCGGCGGCAGAAAGAAAGTGTGCGAGTCGTCAAGCCCATCGAGTGCCCAGGCGAGATTGGCGAAGGCCATTCCAAGGTTAGTCTGCGCCTTGATCTTATTCCTGGCCTCAGAAACCCTCGAGTCCCAGTTGATGCCATGGAATTCCGGATCGTAATAGTGCTTTCGCACATCTTTGGATACTACCTCGAGCATATCTAGAACGCGGTCGCGATCGAGATTAGCCATTTGCTGGCATTGCGCGACAGGGGCTAAAACCCCCGCCACGATCGTCGCGGCCAGAAGAGGCGCCACACTGATTTTCCCAATCATAAAATAGCCCCGAAGAAGGAATGCGCGGCGTAGGCGTGACCCTTGCGCGCGCCTGGGGCCGCCACAAGGGCGTGGATTCCACAGTTCCAACCGCCCATAGCCGCCGACAGCATATGCCTAAAGCTCAGGAGGGGCAACAGGAAACACCACCGGTAAAAGGAAGGAGGAAGCAAGTAACCCAAGTTCAACCTGAGCTACCTGCTTCCCCAGGTAGTCATTAGAGTTGAGTTACTTGTATAGACGTCAAATAGACTGAAAAAGTTGCACGTGGAAAACATTTTCTGTTGTTGAAATGCGAATTGATCCCCTCAGTTGTCTCGCCATGATAGTAAAGAAAGCACTTACCGATGCACAATTCTGACACGGTTTTTCTGGCTTCCAGATCGGGGACGAACGCTCGGCGGTCCTGGGATGGCTGGAGAATGCGCCTTCGGGTCTTGCTTAACCAACCTCGGCGGCAAAGTCAGATTCTCAGTAATACCCCCCAACAACTGTTTCGTATATGGATAACTCCGGGTGGCCTCCCTGCATCCCAAGAGCGGACGTTTTTAGCAGACAATGCATTCCCTAACGCACAAGCCTTTCTCGACTCGGGCACGGGTTGGGTGGCGGCGCCCGGCCTCACGGCCGGTGTGCTTCACCTGGCATCGGGCGAGGCTAGGTGAGGACACTGATGCGGATCATACGAACTACCGCGCCGTGGATTCTACTCATTCCCTTCAGTTGCTCTCCTGCTTGGGGACAAGGCCCCCCGCTGAGTGTCGAGGCGTTTGCCGAAGGTGGCGGCTCTCTCATCAGGAACACCACGCTTTCTCTTGCTTGTCCGCTGGTTTGTACTCCCAGTGGCTGCGCATGCCCCGGCCCATTTTCCTTCTCGAATGCGGGGCGTCTCTCCACCGGTGTACGGTTGCGCACCGGCCGTGAAGCTATCGAGGTGAGCTATTCCTACAGCCCCAACCAGATTCCACAGTTCTACAACCATCTTAACGTCTTTTCGTTCAACTACGTCCATTATTTCTCGATGAGATCGAAGGTGCAGCCCTTCGCTACGATCGGGCTTGGGGCGGATCGCTTCAGCGGGCCTTACAGCGGTTCTAACGATTTAGGGTTCGTCTGGAACTACGGAGGTGGGACCGACATCGTGCTGCAACGGCACCTGGCTTTGCGACTGGAGCTCAGAGACTACGTCGGCGGCCAGCCCAGCGGTTTTGTTGGAACCAGCCATGACATTGTCCCCAGCGCGGGCACTGTTTTCAAATTCAAGTGAGGTGTTCATCATGAGACGAATTACTTCGCCATCGGTTTTACTCCTCTGCTTTGTTTGTTCCTGGGCCGCCGCGCAGGACCGCCCTCCACGGCTGGAGGTCTTTGCGGAAGGGGGCGGATCTCTTCTAAACAGTGGGCCCGCCCAGGCAATTGAGACTATTAACAGCTGCCCCGAGTGTGCCACGCCCGGTAATTTGATTTCGACCGAAGTCGTTCCTTTGAAGAGTTCCATCTCGACCACGGGGCGTCTGTTCGCCGGTGTCCGCCTCCGCTTCACAAGCCACGACGCCCTCGAGGCAGGCTACTCATTTAGCCCAAACCGTTTCGTCTATAGTCCGGCAGCCGGCCTTGTGCAACCAGGCTATGGTCGCGTCAGTCTTTTCTCTGTCAATTACGTGCGCTATCTCTGGGCCAGGACCCACCTCCAGCCTTTCGTGACCGCGGGCCTTGGGACTAATCGCTTTAGCGGCGGACTCGGAGCCTCGCCTATCCTGGTTGGAGGCTTGCCGGAGGGCTTTGAGTATTCTTTTTCCAACCCCAAAAGCTACGGCTGGCAGTTCGCCTGGAATTACGGAGGCGGAGCAGATATCGTGCTGCAACGGCACGTCGCCTTGCGACTGGAAGTCCGGAATTATGTAAGTGACCAGCCCATCCCACTCACCGGGACAAGTCATAACCTTGTTCCCAGCGCAGGAATCGTCTTCAGGTTTAAGTGAGAATGCGGCCGGAAAGTATGCAATAATCCCTCTGTGCATCCATTCACGGGAGGAATCAACGTGCAAAGACGAAGTTTTCTGGCTTCATCTATCGCGGCCTCGGCTTTCGCTGCGAACGCGGCAAGCGCCACACTTCGCGCGGGTCAGGGGTCCGCGGCAGGAGAAGGCCGCGACTACTACGAACTCCGGCGTTACCAGTTTTTCCGCGGGCCGCAAGTCAAACTTGCTGACGACTTCTTTCGCGAGGCACTGGTGCCGGGGCTAAACCGTCTGGGAATCAACCCGGTGGGGGTTTTCAACATCGAGATCGGCCCGGGCAGTCCGGCGGTCTACGTGCTGATGCCGAGCACTTCGCTCGAGACCCTTGTCACCGCCGAGTTCCGCCTTAATAGCGACGCCGACTATGTTGCAGCAGGCAAAGCATTCTTGAATGCCTCCGCTGCGCAGCCGCCTTTTGTGCGCATCGAAAGTTCGCTGCTGGTGGCGTTCGAGGGAAAACCCCGGCTAAAGGCCCCGCCGGCCGCCGCCGAGCACAAGCCACGCATGTTCGAGCTTCGAACTTACGAAAGCCCGACCATTCAAGACCACGTCCGCAAGGTCGAGATGTTCAACAGCGGTGAATTCGACGTTTTTGAGAAAGCGGGATTCTGGCAGGTTTTCTACGGCGACACGCTGATCGGATCGCGATTGCCCAACCTGACTTACATGCTCAGCTTTGATGACATGGCGGACCGCACGAAGAAATGGGACGCTTTCCGCACCGCGCCGGAATGGAAGAAGCTTTCCACGTCACCGAGGTACGCCTTCGAGGAAATCGTCTCCAACATCACGAACACGATCTTGACCCCGGCAGCGTATTCGCAGATCTGACGGTAGTCGAGAGTCGAGAGTTGAAAGTAGTAGCACGGCCCCCCGGGGTCCGCGCTACCGCACTCCCCGCCAACTCACGTCATTCCCGCGAAAGCGGGAATCCATTTCCGTACATCGCAGCCCGGCAGGAAAAATGGATTCCCGCTTTCGCGGGAATGACAGGTGTAAGCTGTGGCTACGCCGCTCCCAGTCGGAAAATCGGGTTGACTCCTGCTGCGCTGGCCATCAGTTTCCGCTCTTCCTGATTCGTGACCGGAGTAAAGTTCTGGCCGATGTCCATTCCCAGCCGGAAGTATCGCTCATCCCCGGGCGGCATTGCTGCCGTGATGGGCTGGGACAGCGTCCAGCGATAGCCAAGCGCCGCCTCGTGGGGGAAATCAGCAGGCTCGTACCAGCACTTCTCGTGGGGATGATCCCTTCTCACCGACTCAGGCCAGGTTGTCTTGGCCATACCCTTGATGGCCATGATCCCCATGCCCTTTTCCCGCGCGTGCGCGATAACCTGAGGTCCGAACTTGGCCTGGGAAGTGAGCACGAAATTGATCGGAAAGAGGATGGTGTCGAAATTGTACCTGTCCATGGCCGCGATTGCCACTTCCACTGAATGCGCCGAGAAGCCGATGAAGCGCAGCTTGCCCGCTGTTCGCGCCGCCTGGAACGCTTCCATGGCGCCGTTGGGGCCGAAAATCTGCTCCAGTTGCGACATCTTTGACAGGGCGTGAAATTGGTACAGGTCCACGTGGTCAGTCCGCAGTTGCCTCAAAGATTCGTCGAGCGTCTTCGCCGCGCTGTCCCTGGTAAAATCCCCTTCCTCTCCACCCGACCCTTCCTTGCAAGCCAGGAAGACCTTCTTGCGGAAGGGTTCAAGCGCCGGTCCCAGGCGCGCCTGCGCGTCGCCGTAACTCGGAGCCACGTCAAAGTAATTAATGCCCCGGTCCACGGCCTCCGCGACGATATTGTTGGCAAACGACTGGCTGTTATTCATCACCACGATCCCGGCGAATCCCACGATAGAAAGCTCTTCACCGGTCTTCCCAAGCTTCCTCCTCGGAATGGACTTCTCAACGGCTTCATCCGCCTTGGCGGTTGGCCCGAAAATCTCGCTCGAAGCCGCCAGACCCGCTGCGGCCGTCGTTCCCGTCATCAGAAAATTCCGCCTGTCCATCGCACACCTCCGTTGCGAATATATAAACCCGGAAATTGCCCGACAACCTCGTAGCCCTCCTCCTTTGTAGCACCGGCAGCCCTGTCCGTCAACCCAGCCGTTGCGTCTGCCGGGAGGTTGAAATGAATGAAGCGCCCTCGCGGATGGCGCCAACGTCGCGACGTTTTCTGTCGCGATGCAGGCGCCTTCGGCGCGCGGTTTCTCCGATCCAAAGGCGAAGACATGCCAAGGGGCGGCGCGTCTGCGCCAGCCACGGCCGGAAGGGCCCGGACACGGCAGAAAGTCCACCTATTGCCGTGCGTTCCGCAGTTGTGACCCTGCCATTTTGCCTTCCGCATGTTTCAACGCAGTTTTCGATCAGCATTTTCAGCATTTCAGCATTTTTCGCTTGACAACTCCGCCGACATATGGTAGCCTATAGTTGTGGTCATTTTGTGGACACAATGTCGTGGGCAGGCTTTCGGACGCGAGGAAAGGCGCAATAGTCCGGCACTGGGGAAAACCGGGGTTTGGAAAAAATAAGAAAAAATACGAACGAAGCCAGTATGTTTCTGAAAGCAAATAAAGGCATGTCGAAAACGAACTAAAACGAACTCAAAACGAACCCCAATTGAGTGCCCAAATGCGTGAACTGGAGCCAGAATTCGAGACTTTTGACATCGCACACGTTTCAGTCGCGGACCGGGATCGGGGAATGCCGCAGGGTTCGAAATTGCCCGGCTGGGTAAGCACGCGGAATACAAGAATAGTGGGAACGAACTGAATAAGTCATTTAAAACTAAGGACATCACTTTTTTCGATGTTGCAAATCATGCGCGTTTTGCGTGCACACCAGTTCAATTTGAACGCCCTAACGACCAAGAATAGCGCATTTTGCGCAGAAAGAACCGAAAGTCGCCGGTCGCGAGGAGCGAACTTGGGCAGTCCCAAAGGGGCTACATGGACGGGGATTAGTTCGCAGGGTACGGATCGCCGAAAAGCGCAAGCCGCGACTGACACCTGGCGCCCGACCCCTGTATAATGGCCGGTCAGGGTGGTTCCGTGATTTGAGAGGGACAATGCTTGCTGCCACTGAGGTACGAGCCAAATATGAATCCGTAATTGGGCTGGAAGTGCACGTGCAGCTTCTGACCAAGTCCAAGATCTTCTGTTCATGTTCGACGCGCTTTGGCGATCCGCCCAATAGCAACGTGTGCCCCGTATGTCTTGGCCTGCCGGGAGCGCTTCCGGTGCTGAATCGCGAGGTGGTCACCATGGCCATGAAAGCCGCCATGGCGCTCAACTGTGCCATTAATCCGCGGTCACGCTTCGCCCGCAAGAACTATTTCTATCCCGATTTGCCCAAGGGCTATCAAATCTCGCAGTATGACGAACCGCTGTCACAAGACGGCTGGATCGAGATTGAAGTGAACGGGGTGCGGAAGCGCGTCGGGATCACCCGCGTGCACCTCGAAGAGGACGCCGGGAAATCGCTGCACGAAGGGTTTCCCGATTCGGAGTGCAATTCCTACATCGACTTGAATCGTTCGGGCGTCCCTTTGGTCGAGATCGTCAGCGAGCCTGATCTGCGCACGCCCGAGGAGGCTTACGACTATGTGACGCGACTGAAAAGCCTGTTGCTCTATCTCGAGGTTTCGAACTGCAACATGGAAGAGGGCAGCCTGCGTTGCGATGCAAACGTCAGCGTGCGGCCCTTTGGGGCCTCCGCATTCGGGACCAAGACCGAAGTGAAGAATCTGAATTCCTTCCGGTTTCTGCAGAAAGCGCTCGAATACGAAATCGAGCGGCAGATTGAGGTTGTGGAAGGAGGCGGAACGATTCACCAGGAAACCCGTTTGTGGGACAGCCGCGAGCAACGGACCTACGGAATGCGCTCCAAGGAGTTTGCCCACGACTATCGGTATTTCCCCGAACCCGACCTGCTGCCGGTGGTGATCACTGAAGAGTGGAAAGAAGAGGTTCGGCGGTCGCTGCCGGAGCTGCCGGAGGCGCGCCGCCAACGCTTTCTGCGGGACTACAGTTTGACGGATTATGATGCTGCCCAGCTTACTTCCTCGAGAGTGCTGGCGGATTACTTTGAGCAGGTGGCCAAGGCCTGCGGAGAGCCTAAACTCGCCGCCAACTGGGTGCTGAGCGAGCTTCTCTACCTGCTGAAGGAAGCTAACAAAGAGATCACCGAATCGCCCATTTCGGCCCAGGCGCTGGCGGAGTTGCTGGCTGCCATCGCCGACGGGACCGTTAGCGGCAAGATGGGTAAGGAGATTCTTGCGGAGATGTTTGCGTCCGGCAAAACCGCGCGCCAGATCATCGCGGAGCAGGGGCTGGAACAGATTCAGGACACCGAAAAGATTGCCGATGTGGCCCGCCAGATCATAGCCGCCAATCCCAAGCAGGCGGAACAATATCGAAAGGGCAAGACCGCGACGTTGGGCTGGTTCGTCGGCCAGATGATGAAAGCCACGCACGGCCAGGCAAATCCTCAAAGGGTGCAAGAGGTGTTGAAGAAAGAGCTGGGATGAAGCTCTCATCCGGGAGCTCCAGAGTCAAGGAGACAATCATTGAAGGCCTGTCATTCTGAGCGAAGCGAAGAATCCCAGCAGTGGCCAGTCGGTCTCCGGACTGCGGAGATTCGTCGCTTCGCTCAGAATGACAGGGCGCCTGGTGGGTTCTTGCGCTTGCAATGGGACCCTAGGTATACTGCGATGCAGAGTGGCTTCAAGACGAAACTATGTGAAGGGGAGTGAGCTATGCTCAATGTTAGTGACAAGGCGCCGATTTTCTCATTACCGTCCGATTCGGGTGCAAGTGTGAGCCTGAAGGATTTCGAGGGGCATACCCTGATTCTCTATTTCTTTCCCAAAGCCGATACCCCGGGTTGAACCAGCGAGGCAAACCAGTTCCGTGATGCCAAAAAAGAACTGGATAAACTGGGAGCCAAAGTTCTGGGGATGAGCGGCGACAGCGTCGAGGCGCTGGCGAAATTCAAAACCAAATACAAGCTGAATTTCCCCCTGGCAGGCGACACTGAACACAACACCTTGGAAGCCTACGGCGTATGGCAGGAAAAGAATCTTTACGGTAAGAAGTCAATGGGTATTGCACGAACTACTTATATCATTGACGGTAATGGCCAAGTAACGTATGTTTTCCCGAAAGTGAAGGTGGAAGGCCACGTCCACGAGATTCTGGCGGTGCTGAAGGCCTGAGAAACAAGCCGATTGTTTCATTTCCCGCGACCTTATCCTCGGGGCGGGGTGCGCAGTTCAATTGAATGCGGGTCTTCTGTTGGGGGGAGGCTTTAGCTGCCGCAAGATCCGGTTTAGTTACTATGCGTTCTCAATGGCTGCTGGTTTGGTGTCTGGGCGTTATCGGTTTAGTGCTGCTGGGCCGCCTGTGGTCCAATCCGGGACCGGTGCAGGGATCGCGAGCGGACGGCCCGGATTTGGTTCGCCCCGGGGTTGATGCTTCTCGCCCGCTGAGCGTCATCGTTTACGGCGACACGCGTTTTACTGACCCGAAGGAAGAATCGGCGACTAGTCCAAAAGTGCGTCGTTGGCTGGTGGATAAGATTGCCGAAGAGAAGCCCGACGCTGTGCTGGTGACCGGGGATTTGCCTTGGCACGGAAGCACGGCGGGCGATTATGCCGTCTATCTTGCGGAAACAAAGGTCTGGCGCGACGCTCACCTGTTCGTTTATCCGTCGCTCGGCAACCACGAACTCATCGGCATCGAGCAGGAATGTCTCGAGAATTGGTGGAGAGTTTTTCCGGAACTCCGCGGCCTCCGTTGGTATTCGGTGAGACTGAGCGAGTCAGTTTACGCTCTTAACCTGGACAGCAACTCCTCCCTCTTGCCGGGTAGTCCGCAACTCGATTGGATCCGGAGCCAGCTTGCGCATTTGCCTTCCAGTGTTCGGTTTGTCTTGCTGAACCTCCATCACCCTCCCGTGGTTGATGTTCAACCAGGAGGCGACGCGAGCCACAACGGGCGCCCCAACGAACACGCCTTGGCGGAATTCCTGGCGCAGGCCCATGAGAAAACGCACGCTCGCTTCATCGTGGCAGCGGGGCACGTCCACAATTACGAACGCTTCTACCAGGACGGCATTGTCTATCTCGTGTCGGGGGGCGGAGGCGCCAAGCCGTACACCATCGTGCGCACTCCGGCCGATCTGTACCAGAGCAACGAGTTCCCGAACTATCACTACCTGAAGTTCGTTTTCGCAGGAAACAAACTCAGCGCCACCATGATTCGGGTAGCCAATCCTGATGGGTCGACACCGCAGTGGGAAGAGAAAGACCATTTCGATGTTCAGGCCGCAGAACCTCCGAGTCGATGAGAAATGCATCGACCGGACGACGACCCTTGGCTGTAAGCCGTGTCTCTATGGCTTCGAGCTCAGGTATGCGGCAACGGAAGGGCTTCTCTTGTTTTCAAACGTGGGGTGATAGCAATAGAGGACGCGTACGTCGCGCTCACCGTAGCAAGGCAGTTGAACCGATTCTTGCGCCCAGGCTTCCGGTTTCAGGAGCTCCGGGAAGGCTTTGATGCTCGCCCGTTCCCGGCCCAGAATATGTCTCTGGAATTGCAGGTAGGCGTATTCTCCGAGAATAACGATGGTTTGCACGTTGGGGAAGAGCTTTAATTCCTCGCGCAGGTGCTTGGCGCAATACTCGAGAGTTCTTTCGTCCACACGGTTGCCCACTGCATGGCAGCGCGCGGCGTCAGTGAGCGCGAACCTCGCCTTGAATTCCGCGAAGTCCTTCACGCCGAGTATTTCATAGAGCCGCGTGGAGAAAGGATTCGGCTGTTCCGGGTGGCGGTACGGCGAGTCGGACGGGCCGATGGGAGCACACCCCCCGATCACGAGCACGCGAATCACATCCAGGTTCGGGTAGTCTCGTTTCAGGTATTTGAACAGGAACTCGCGGGCCGGTAGTGAGATCGAGGTAACGGCAGCGCAGTCGCGGCACTTCTCTATTCTTAGACGCAAGCTGTCGATCTCAGGTCTGGGAGTCGAGGCGCCGTCCTTGTCAGGTTGTGGCGCGGTCAAGGCAAGCTGGAGCTTCATTTCCGGGCTTGCGCCTGCGGGGCCGAAAATCAGGTTGTCGATGAGCCGCACCTTCCCGAGTCGCGCTGCTACCAGCGCTACCGAGCCCGGGAGCGCATGGGCCACGGGCTCAAGGGTGGCCGGATCCACAATGCCCGCGTAGTCGAGTTGGAGGCGCGGTTCCGCCGCGAACATCCTCCGCATTTCCTCCAAGAGCTTCTCTGCATCCGCTTCACCGGACTGGGCCAAGCCTTCGGCGCGCTTCAGGCTGCGGGAGAGGAGCACCGCCGCTCTGCGATCCTCCGCGCTCAGATAGACATTCCGTGAGCTTCTCGCCAAGCCGTCGGCTTCTCTGACGATCGGGCAAACCACAATTCTTACTGGCAGGTTCAGATCCTCAGCCAAGCGCCGAATGATAACCACTTGCTGAAAGTCTTTCTGGCCGAAGAACGCGATGTCGGGCCTCACGATATTGAAGAGCCTCAAAACCACTGTGGCTACGCCGCGAAAATGGCCGGGGCGCTGGGCGCCCTCCCAAACGGTGGCGATACGGCCGGGATCGACAAAGGTCGAGAACCCGGCGGGAAATACCTCTTCGACCGGAGGCGCCAGGACTGCGTGTACCTTGGCGGACTCGAGAAGCTCGAAGTCCTTTTCCGGGTTGCGGGGATAACGCGCAAAATCTTCCGTAGGGCCGAACTGCGCGGGGTTCACAAATACGGAAACAACCACCACGTCGCATTGTATTTTTGCTTGACGGACAAGGCTGAGGTGCCCTTCGTGGAGTGCGCCCATGGTGGGAACGAGCGCCAGGGTTTTCGTCTGCGAGCGCACCTCTGTCGCGAAGGAGATCATCTCTGCGACAGTGAAAATCCAACGCGTGCTCATGTTTTATTTGGCGGCGCAGTTTCGTTCAAATTGCTCCCGCAGGCCCGCGGGCCAGTGATAAGACTCGCTATCGTCAGGGAAGCGGCCGCTCGCAATGTCTTCACGATATTGCGCCAGGGCGGGACGCAGATTTGCCGCAGTTTCGGCATAAACGCGGGCAAACTTTGTTCGCGGCAGGAAACACAACCCCGCCAAATCATGGAAGATCAGAATCTGCCCGTCGCAGTCGGGACCGGCGCCAATTCCGATGGTCGGAATGCTCAATCGACGGGTGATGATCGCCGCGAGTTCCCGCGGCACGCCCTCAAGACAGAGGGCGAAAGCTCCGGCATCTTGCAGTGCTTCGGCATCCTGCAAGAGTTCGGTGGCGGACTCCCACGTCTTGCCTTGCACTCGATAGCCACCCATGCCATGAAGCGACTGGGGTGTTAGCCCGATATGCGCCATCACGGGCACTTCCGCGTCTAGCATGCGCCGCACCAGCGGAGCGCGTTTCTTACCCCCCTCCAGCTTCACCGCCTCCGCTCCGCCTTGCTTCACGAACCGGATTGCAGCTTCCAGCGCCTTCTCATCGCTCACGTGATACGCGCCATAGGGCAGGTCCGCCACCAGCAAAGCGCGTCGCGTGCCTCGGCGAACGGCTCGAAGGTGATGAAGTACTTCCTCCACCGTAACCGGCAGCGTCGAGTCGTAGCCTAAGACCACCTGGCCAAGGGAATCGCCTACCAGAATCAAATCAATTCCCGCTTCGTCCACCAAGCGTGCCGTGGGATAATCATAGGCCGTCAAACAGGAGATTCTCTCGCCTCTCAGTTTACGTTCCAGAATCCAAGGCACGGTCACTTTGCTCACGGCCTCAGGGTTGTGGTCCATGGCATTCACTCCGAGTTCAGAAGTCGACAGTCAAAAATCCAAAATCTAAAACGAAAAGACCCTCTCTGTTGCAGGGCGGGAGTTCCGGCGCCCATCAAAGAGCGTCCGGGGACCCGGACGGGCCTCCACTTGCCTGGACAGAGAGGGTCAAACCCGCTTCAGGCTGCTCCCGTGAAAACCGGTCATTCCCGCGAGCAATGTACTCCGCGCGGCGTGGTGGCGGGATTCCCGCCGGTCCGGGACCCGGCGACAAAACTCACTCGCGACCGTCTCAGTCCGCGGACGCGGATCCAAGCGGCAGAAAATATTGTGTGCCCTTGACCGGCCGGCTCAACCGTTGCAGGAGTTCCTGCAGGTGCTCGCTCCGATCGACGAAGTCAATCTCGGAAGTATCAATCACCAGCAAGTCGCTGCGCTTATAATGAAGGAAGAAGTGCTCGTAAGCATTCACTACCGCAGCCAGGTACTCGTCCGAAATGCGGCCTTCAAACGGCACTTGTTTCTTCGCTATGCGCTTCCTGAGCGTTTCCAACTTCGCCTGTAAGTATATCACCAAATCCGGAATCGGCACCTGCTCGGCCATCAACGCGTAATACTGGTCGTAGAGTTGGAGCTCAACGTCGTTCAAGTTCAGGTAAGCGAAAATCTTGTCCTTCTCGAAAATGTAATCGCTCACCACAACTCGCTGGGGGTTGGGAGCCAGGTCCAGTTCGCGAAGCTGCGTGTAACGCTTCATCAGAAAGTAAAACTGGGCTTGAAAGCCGGCGCCGGCCCTGCCTTTGTAAAACCCTTCCAGAAAGGGATTGTCCTCAGGGTCGCACACTCGCGCCCCCTGAAGGCGCTCCGCAAGAATATCTGCCAGTGTTGTCTTGCCAACCCGAAGTGGGCCTTCCACGGCGATGAAGCGCGGCGCATCGTAAGCGCTAGGTGTGACCACAGGTTTTGCCCTCGCTAGGGTAGCGGCGAGTTCACCTCGCCACGTGGCGGCGTAAAGCCGCCTCTACGTCGTCAATCGCACCACCTGGCTTGTGTCGCCGGCCTCCGCCAGCATCTCGTAGACGGTTCGCTTGGTGACCGGATGCCGGATGTTTCCCGCAAGCTCGCGGAGCGGAAGCAAGACGAATCGGCGCTCCGCCAGGCGCTGGTGCGGAATGTTCAATGCTGTCGAGCGCACGACCACGTTCTCGTAAAGTAGAATATCGATATCAATCGCCCGCGGCCGCTTCGCCACGCCGGTGCGGCGGCCCAGGGCGCGTTCCACCGTCTTCACTGCGTGGAGAAGCTGCATGGGCATAAGGCGAGTCTCCGCTTCCGCTACGCAGTTCACAAACCAGGCTTGTGGCCCGAAGTCCATCGGCTCGGTTTTGTATAACGAAGAAACGCGCCTGATTGCGACGCCGACCCCCGCCAGCTGTTCGAGCGCCTTGCGAATGTTGGCCACCCGGTCGCCGAGGTTGGAGCCCAGCGAAAGAAAGACCCGCTTGACCGGCGAGGATAACTTCGGCATGGGTGCTGGTTCGTGGGCGTCACCCAATTCTGGATCCCCTACGACGACCTATGGTATGCAACCGCACGTCATTCCTCGAACAGCGACGCCCGAACTCCGCCCGGAGGCTTCAAGTTCAAGTGTTTGTATGCCGGCTCATTGGCCTTGCGTCCCGATTTCGTGCGGCTGATAAAGCCTTGTTGGAGCAGGAACGGCTCTACCATGTCTACAAGCGTATCGACTTCTTCATTGAGCGTTGCAGAAAGAGCTTCCGCGCCAACTGGTCCACCGTTGTAATGCTGGATGATCGTTAGGAGGTAGCTGTGGTCGAGCGCATCTAAGCCTTTTTGATCGACGCCTTCGAGGTCCAGGGCCTGACCAGCCACCTTCGTTTCGATAAGCCCTTTTCGCTTCACTTGGGCGAAATCCCGCACGCGGCGCAACAACCGGTTGGCAATACGCGGCGTACCACGGGCCCGGCGCGCGATCTCACCTGCTCCCGCTGGACTGATTTTCACTTTTAAGATGCCCGCCGAACGCAAGATAATCTGCATAAGGTCGTCGGCTGGATAAAAATCCAAGTGATAAGAGAGGCCGAATCTGTTTCGGAGTGGCGCTGAGACTGTTCCCGCCCGCGTTGTAGCACCGACAAGTGTGAATTTCTTTAGACGGTAGGTCGTGATCTTGGCATAGGGTCCTTTGTCCATGGGGATGTCTAATCTGAAATCTTCCATGGCAGGGTACAGAAACTCTTCGATATTCACTGGTAGGCGATGGATTTCGTCGATAAATAGCACATCCTTCTCGTTCAGGTTGGTGAGAACGCCCATTAATTGGTGCGTACGCTCGAGCGCCGGTCCGGACGTTGTAATGATCTTTGATCCCATCCAATGTGCAATGATATAGGCGAGAGTGGTTTTCCCGAGCCCTGGCGGCCCATGAAAAAGCACGTGCTCCAGAGGTTCTCCGCGCTGTTTTGCGGCCTCGAGTGCAATCTCGAGCTTTTCCACTACACCCTTCTGCCCAACGTATTCCTGAAGGGTAGGAGGCCGGAGTGTCTGGTTGAAAGTCTCGTCTTCCTTCGAAATCGAGTCAGGAGTGACTAAGCGCTGTCGGCCGGTCACTGCTGGCTCAGTAATTTTGCCGAGGCCTATGTCTTCAGTACCGCCCGGGCCAATGCTCGAGGCCACGAATTTCTGCCGCCCCGCTCGGACGGTCTCGTGCTCTGAAAACATGCCACCGGGAACAGGTCCCTTTGCCAATGCGGTTCCTTCCAGGTCGCCCAACTCCAAAAGTGATTTCGTTGGAGATGGCTCCTGCTGGCCAAGTTCACGAGAGGGGTGGCCTGTACGTTTCTTGCTCATGTTTCCCTCTCTTCAAACACCTTCCGCAGGAACTCTTCGACAGATTTTAGGTTTTTATTCTGATTGAAGATCTGCGCAACGATGCGCTCCGCCTGCGCATGGGGGAATTCTATCTGCTCGAGAGCATGCAAGGCTTCCACCCTTATTTGGGTGACAGGTTCTTCCTCCACAGAGAGTGGTTCCTCCCCAGGTGCCATGGCAAACTTGGCCATCTTGCCACGCAGTTCGGTGATGATTCGTTCCGCTATCTTAGGGCCTACGGATGGTAGCCCCCGCAGGAAGGCTGAGTCTCCCCGTTCGATCGCGCGTGCAATTTCGTTGATTGGTCGGACTAGGCATTTCAGAGCTTTCATAAAGCCCACGCCCGGTACGGTGGTGAAGGTTTCAAAAAACTCCCGGTCGAGCGGGTCGAGAAAGCCTACGAGCTTTGGCGTCAGGTGCCCACCGCCTAGACCGCCATCGATATAGTAAATTGTGTAGAAAGTCTGGGGATTGCGCCGCTCGCCTTCTGGCACGGTGCGAAGGCGCGACGCGATCCCCGAGGGCACGAAAATCTCATAGCAGAGTGCACCCACTCGGACCAGCAAGGAGTGGCGCTGAATGCGGTCGTAGAGAACTTCACCGGTGATTTCGGAAATCAAGCGTTTCTGCTCCAATTCACGTAGCACAACGCCACGGCCAGCGCGTCCGCTACGTCCGGCGGGTGAGGGACGCGATGCAGTGAGAAGTAATTCTGCACCGCGCGTTGCACCTGGATCTTGGAAGCATTTCCGTTGCCCGTCACGGACTGCTTCACGCGCTTGGCGGAAAAGCTGAGCACTGGGATTCCTGACAATCGCGCCGCCAGGCAAATCACCCCGCGGGCATGCCCCATCAAAATGGCGGTTCGAGGGTAACTCGCATGGCTGTAAACTTCCTCCAGGCACATTGTCTGCGGGCCGAATTCCTCGATTACTCTGCGAAGTTCGACGAACAGCGATTCGAGCCGTTCGGGGAGATTCCCGTCCTCGTTCCGCGGCATTCGGATCACACCGGCTTCGAGCAGCTTCACCTCGTCCGAACAGCAAACTACAACGCCGTAGCCGGTGATGTTCAGTCCCGGATCAATTCCAATCACGCGTATTGCAGACTTTGCAGCGGCTCCCATTCGAATAAAGAGTAAAGGATAAAGGGTAAAGGCTCAAGTCGGAAGTAGAAAGTCGAAAGTCTACCTCGGTGTAGAATCCGGCAGTCCGCCATCCACGGGAATGGTTGCGCCGGTGGTCGGCGTCTGGCGCGTGGCGAAGAAGAGTACGGCGTTGGCCACGTGCTGCGCCGTGACGCGGGCTTTCAGCAGGTTGCGGTTCTGGTAGTATTCCTCCAGTCCCTTTTCATCCAATCCCCGCGCGCGCATGCGGTCCGGACCAACCTCCGCCCACAATCCTGACCGACGCGAGCCATGCGAGAAGACGGCATCCGGTGAGACCATGTTAACCCGCACGCTGATTTCGGCCAATTCCAGGCTTGCGATGCGCGCCAGTTGATGTGAGGCAGCTTTGGTGGCGCTGTAAGCCCCGAACTTGGCGCCGGGCGCGAAGACGTTTTTGGTGGAAACCGCAACGATGTCGCCGCCGGTTCCCTGCAGCTTGAAGTGGCGGGC
>Ga0181526_10001478_pt1 | contig 22156 bp, 22 predicted proteins | sample PEATcosm2014_Bin_35_FD_119750 | JGI IMG/M metagenome (GOLD analysis project Ga0181526, IMG submission 119750) | Peatland microbial communities from MTU Mesocosm Facility, Houghton, MI, USA - PEATcosm2014_Bin06_30_metaG | ecosystem: Environmental > Terrestrial > Soil > Wetlands > Peat | place...
ACATTGAATGCTTCTATAATCCGAAACGCCGGCACTCGACGATCGGATATCTGAGTCCGGTGGAGTTCGAGATGCAGGCGGGATTAGCTTAGGCGGGTGTCAACCAAACCGGGTGCAGGCCAGGTCGCTCGTTCTCAACGACGCGCGCAAAAACGCGCGGCCGTAGAGAGCCTTGGCGGCTTTTCACAATCGAATTTGCAGGTAGTAGCGCCCGCCTTCACGGCGGATGAGATACGGCGCCCGGGCCATGGTTCGCTCATTCTTTCCGGGCGCGAGAGCCGTGAGACATCACCGTGAGATGTAACATAGCGACTCCGAACCCCTTTCAGGGCGAACCGTCTGAAATAAAAAGCTTATTTTAAGACGGTGAGATTGGTAGCGGAGGACGGATTTGAACCGCCGACACGCGGATTATGATTCCGCTGCTCTAACCAACTGAGCTACTCCGCCAACCTTGCAGTGCCTGACCCCTAGAGCATGATCGCGAAAACTGGAAGCCGGTTTTCGGATGAGATCATGCTCTAAGGAAGATTCTAGACCCTGATCCGTTTCCATTGAATTCGATCAGGGACTAGGACCGGTTCCGGGGCCGGATGGCCCTGGCCCAGCCGCGACCGCACATTTATTGTACTAAGGTCAAGTTTCCAAGCGGGATTCTCGGCTTTTCGTCCCCGGCTTGCGTCCGATGCGGAAGTTGCGTTTATCCTGCTTCCGCAATGGGGTATCGCCCGGTCAGGGCGTTAACATTTGCGAGGCGGCAGGTGCAATTCTATCGGGTTTCCGGGCTTTCGGTCGAGAGCGAGATCGAGCTGACAGGGCTGATCGCCGGCGCCCCAGCGCGGGAGCCGCAGGTTACCATCCGGCGCGGCCCGGTGCCCGAAACCCTGCCGGGGGCGACCGCTTCCGGCCCGACCTGGCAGATCGCCGGCAAAGAGTTCCTGATGCGCATCCCGGATATCGCGCGGTTCCTGCTCAGGGACGGAAGCGAGATCGTGGTGGCCCAGGAATCCGACGCTACCGCCGCCGATATCCCGATTTTCATTCTCGGCACCGTGTTCGGCATCCTGCTGCATCAGCGCGAGCAGATCGTGCTGCATGCCAGCGCGGTGCGGGTGAACGGCAAGGCCGTGCTGTTCTGCGGCTCGTCGGGCGCCGGCAAATCGACGCTCGCAGCAGCGCTGGCGCAGCGCGGCTATCCGCTGGTGACCGATGATTTCTGCACGCTGACCGCCGATGGACCGGGCGCGCGAGATGGCGCGCCGCTGGTCCATCCCGACGGCCGGCAATTGAAGCTCTGGGCGCAGGCCATCGAGCGGCTCGATCTGGCGCAGCAGCGCGGCGAGCGCGTGCGCGCCAGCCTGGAAAAATTCTACGTCGAGCCGAGCGAGGTCTTCACCGAGCCGCTGCCGCTCGGCGCGGTCTATGCGCTGCGCGAAGCGCGGCCGCCGCATAAGCCGGGCATCGAGCGGCCGAATGTAGTCGATGCCGCGCTGTTGCTGCGGCGCAATGCCTATCGGCCCCTGTTGGTGCGGCGCATGGACCAAAAGGCCAATTATTTTCACGCCGCGACCACGATCGCCAATGTGGCCGGGATTTTCCATCTGACCCGCGCGCTCGATTTCGCCAAGATGCCGGACGTCATCGCGATGCTCGAAGCGCATTGGCTCGATTTACGGCTGATGGAGAAGTCGGCGTGACCCGCACCATCTGGCTCGCCTCCTATCCGAAATCCGGCAACACCTGGTTCCGGATGCTGGTGGCGAACCTGCGGGCCAAAGACGGCGAGCCGGTCGACATCAACAATCTGCCGGAACGTGGCGGCATCGCCAGCGCGCGCGGTCCATTCGACTATCTGTCGCTGCTCGATTCCGGACTGCTGACGCATGATGAGATCGATTGTCTGCGGCCGCGCATCTACGAGCAATTGGCGAGCGGTGCTCAGGACGACGAATACGACAGGCCCGAGGACGCGCCGCCGGTGCGCTTCGTCAAAGTGCATGACGCCTATACGCTGACGCCGAAGAGCGAACCCTTATTCGCCGGCCGCCGCGGCGCGGCCGGCGCAATCGTGATCGTGCGCGACCCGCGCGATGTCGCGCCCTCGCTCGCCAATCACAATCGTAGCTCCATCGACGAGGCGATAGGCTTCATGTGCGATGCGAAGGGCGCGTTCTGCGGCAAGTCCGGGCGATTGCACAGCCAGCTTCGCCAGCAGCTCCCGGGCTGGAGCGGTTGGATGGAAGGCTGGCTCGGCCAGAGCGATATTCCCGTGCACATCATCCGCTACGAGGATATGAAAGCCGATACGCTCGGCATATTTCGCGGCGCGCTCGACTTTGCTGGCCGCCCGGCGAGCGACGACGACATCCGGCGCGCGGTGGGCTACGCCGATTTCGCCGAATTGCGGCGGCAGGAAGACGAGAAGGGCTTCAGCGAGGCGCCGCGGCCAGGAGCGGACGGCAAATTCTTTCGCCGCGGCGATTCGGGCGCGTGGCGCGACGACCTTGGCGCCGAGCAAGTCGCGCGGATCGAAGCTGCGCACGCACCGATGATGCGGCGTCTGGGCTATGAACTGGCAAGCGCCGCACCGCTGGCGCGCACCGCGTAAGGAGTAGTCATGATGGTCCGGAAGCAAGGTGACTGGCTGGCCGCGAAGGTCGGTGACGAGTTGGTGATGATGAGCGCCGAAAAAGGAAATTATATCGGGCTCAGCGAAGTCGGCGCCCGGATCTGGGAACTGATCGAAACGCCGCAAGACGTCGATGCGGTCTGCGCCCAGTTGGAAAACGAGTTCGAGGTCGCGCCGGATGTGTGCCGCGCCGAGGTTGAAACCTTTCTCAGCGAACTGGTGAAACATGGCGCAATTGCGCTTGATCCGCCGCCTGCTATTTAGATTCGGCCAGGTCGACAATCGCCGCCGCGCGTTGCTCGCCGAAGCCGTGGCCTATTTGCTCGCGGCGCGGCTCGCGCTGATCTTCATTCCGTTTCCGCGGCTGGCGCGGCACCTCGGCAGTTTCGTGCCGCCGAGCGATCCGCGCGCCGTCGCGGTGCGAACCGCGGCCGCGGCGGACGATACGCAGGTTGCGCAGGAGATCGGCTGGGCGGTGACGCGCGCGGCGCGCTATGTGCCGTTCCGGGCAGTGTGCCTGCCGCAGGCCATGGCGGCGCGGGTGATGCTCGAACGCCGCGGCGTCAAAAGCGCCATGCATTTTGGCGCCGCCAAGGGGACCGACAAGCCGCTCGACGCGCACGCCTGGCTCGACGCCGCCGGCGTCGAGGTCACGGGCTATCCGGTGGCGAAGAATTTCTCCGAGATTGCGTGTTTTGTTTGATCGTTTCGTTTGTAGCATTGCCGCGGGCGTCAATCTGACGGCCTATCCGATAGCAAATAACCTCGCCGAGATGTCGTAATTGTGAGCAACGTCGATTATGTGTTCGTGTGAGCATGGTGCTCATTCCATGCTTGCAACGCAGTTACCCAAGTTCCCGGATCACGCCGGCTCGACGTCGAAGGCGACATAGATACGTTGGCCCGGGAGACCGGCCGGCCGTCATGGCGGCATCCTCGGTTATGCAGGCAACAGTTGCGTTTCCTATTCTAGTGTTCATCGCAGCTCCGCTCAGTAATCGGGTCGCGGGCGGGCGTCGAATCCTCGCCGCTCCAACGCGGGCGGCGCAGCGCTACCGGCCGAATTGACATCGCTGCGGCTTTGCCACAGCTACCCGCGGTAGCCATCGCGAACGGTCCGCATGACCAAGCCTGACGCCACAGTGCCCGACGCCGCGATTTCCAGCGCCGCATTTCTGGACAGTGGCTTCCGGAAGCAGGCTCGCCGTTTCCTGGGCGACTTCGCGGCGTTTGCCGGCGTCCAGGGCGTCTGGGGTGCTGTTCTCGCCATCGCCGGCGCAGCGTTCGAGGGCGTGGGGCTTGTGCTTCTGGTGCCGCTGTTGTCGATCGTCACCGCGAGTGGCGGCACGCCGGGCTGGATTCAGCGGGCGGCACTGCGCATTCTCGGCATGACGGGCGCGCAATCGCGCACCGCCCAGCTCTCGGTGCTACTGATCGCCTTTGCGGGGCTCATCGTGATACGGGCCGTGGTCACGGCGCGCCGCGACACGACCTTGTCGCGTCTGCAGATCGGATTTGTCGAAGAGGTCCGGCGCGGCATCGCCCTGAAACTCGCTGCCGCGCCGTGGCCGGTCGTTTCGCGGCTGCAGCACGCCCGCGTCACCAATCTACTGAGCGGCGATATCCAGCGCGTCTCCAGCGCCGCGGTGTTTACCGTGCAATTAGCCACCGCGCTGGTGCTGATCGTCTTTCAGATCACCATCGCGATGCTGCTCGGTCCGGCGCTCGCCGGCGTGGCGCTCGCCTTGATCGGTGTCGGGGCCTGCACGAGCTTCGTCATGATCGGCCGCGCGCACACAATCGGGGCCCGGCTCAGCCGCACCAATGTCGCGCTGATGCACGAAACGACGCAATTTCTCGGTGGCCTGAAACTCGCCGCCGGCCAGAACCGCCAGGCGGATTTCGTCAATGAATTCGACGCCAGCCTGGCGGCGGTGAAGCGCCAGCAGCTCGCCTTCATCCGCCAGCAAAACATCAACCGCCGCACCGCCACCATCGTGTCGGGATTGACCGGCGCGACGATCGCCTTCGTCGGCCTGACCGTGCTGAATACGCCGCCGCCGGTCCTGATTGCCATGCTTCTGGTATTCGCGCGGATCTCGGGTCCGGTGCTCCAGGTCGGCCAATCGCTGCAGCAATTCGCGCACATGTTGCCCGCCTATGCGGAAGTCTGTCAGCTCGAACAGGATCTCGCGGCAGCGCCCGTCGCGGAGCAGGGCCATGGCACAGCCGCGATCACGCCCGGCGCTGTGGTATTTCACGACGTGAGCTATCGCTACGACGAGGCGCGGCAGTCGGCCGCGGCAATCGCCGGTCTGAACCTCACCATCGAGCCGGCAAGCTTCGTCGGCGTTACCGGGCCGAGCGGAGCCGGCAAGACCACCTTCGCCGACCTTCTGATCGGGCTCCTCGAACCGCAATCGGGCGACATCACGCTGAACGGCACCGCGCTGCGCGGCCCGGCCGCAGCAGCCTGGCGCGATCACTTAAGCTATGTGGTCCAGGACCCTTATCTGTTCCGCGACACCATCCGCCGCAATTTGCTCTGGGCCAGTCCGCAATCGAGCGAGGCCGAAATCTGGGATGCGCTCGCTATCGCGGAAGCGGACACGCTGGTCGCCGGCATGCCGGATGGACTCGATACCGTGCTCGGCGAACGCGGCACGCTCATTTCCGGCGGCGAGCGGCAGCGGCTTTGCCTGGCGCGCGCAGTGCTGCGAAAGCCTTGGCTATTCGTGCTCGACGAGGCGACAAGCGCGATCGACGTTGCGACCGAGCGTAAAATCCTCAAACGCCTTGCCGCGATCACGCCGCGGCCGACGGTCGTAATCATCGCGCACCGCGACGAGAGTCTGGCCAATTGCGACCGTATCTACCGCTTCGAAAATGGGCGCTGCTTACCGACGGCGCCGGCTCTCACCGGCTAGCTGCGTGTGCACCGCGCCGAAGCGCCGGCGCAGCGTTCAAGGCCGCCGCGCTTGCGGGCTGGGTTGCGCCGCCGCCTGCAACACGTCATCGAGTGCTTGGGCCTGCAGCGCCGGAGCCTTATCGATCGTGAAGTGGTCGATGCCCTCCTGGCCGCGCAGATTCACATTCGAAATCCTCCCGCTGAAGCCGGGACCCGGACTGATTTCGAATTGCTGGGTGAAATTGACTGCCACGGCGACGTTCTTCGGCACGTCATGCGGACCCGTGCCGTCGAACAGGATCGCCAGCGCGACTGGAATACTGTAGCGGTCGAGGGTCTCTGCCATCGCTATCACCGCATCGGCGCCGAGCGAATGTCCGATGAGAATAACGGGTCCGCGGTCGCCGGACTGATAGCGGGTGATAATCTGGTTAAGGAAAACTTCGGCATCGGCGTGATTGGCAACGGTCGCGGCAATTCCGGCGGCCTGGATTTTCGCGCCAAGATCGTCAATCCCGAGCGAAAAGACATTCATAAATCCGCGCATTAAATAGGCTCGGGCCGGCGGCTGAGGCTGCGGTTGCGGCCGCGGTAGCGGCGCGGCGGCCCGCAATGGGGCTTGTCTGACGTGATGCTTGGGCGAGGTGTGCGAATGATGCGCATGCCGCGAATAGACGTCATGCTGTTGTGCGCCGGCGGGCTGAGCCGCCGTCATCGAGAATGCCACCGCCACTGTGCAAAACACTATTCGCCACATACATGAGCCTCGACGCCGAGCGAAAATTTCAGCGACCATGAAGTTGACGCCATGGGCCTTCCGCCGATCAATGCTAACGTCTTTTCAAGGATTTGGCCCCAGTCCGAATACTTGGCGCCAGTCCAAATACTTGGTCCCAATTCAAATACTTGGCCGACGCCAGAGTTCCACCTGTATATCAAGTTGATCGTCGGATCGTGAATACCGGGAGTCGGTCTCATGAAGACCCGTAATGTCGTTGTGATCCTGTCCGGCGCGATCGCGCTCTCGGCGTCGCTGTGGGCGGCCCCGGCCGCCATGGCGCGCCGATCGTTCGACGGCGCCTGGAGCGTGCTGATCGTCACCGACTCGGGCGACTGCGACCGGGCCTATCGCTACGCGCTGCGCATCGCGAATGGCAGGATTTCCTACGACGATCCGAGCTTCAACGTATCCGGGCGCGTCGACCCGCGCGGCCATGTCAATGTCACGGTCAGCGCCGGCAGCGAACGCGCCAGCGGCTCAGGCCAGCTCTCGGGCGATTCCGGCCAGGGCAACTGGAGCGGACGCTCATCGACCTCGGCGTGCTCCGGTCACTGGGAAGCCGAACGGCGCGGGTAAGATCCGCTATACCTTCGCAAATCTGATCAGCGAAAAATGCCCGAGCGGCGGCATCGGGCGGCGTTCGATCACGCGCACGCCGCCGTGCCGAGCCGCCCATCGCGCGAGCCGCTCCCAGCGGAATTCCACCTGCCAGCCGAGCCGGCGCCCGAGCGGCGCAAACATGCGTTCGTAGGCCGCGCGCGGGCCGCGCTCGGCGCCCAGATGATTGACCAGCACGATCTCGCCGCCCGGTCGCGTCACCCGCGCGAACTCATCGAGTGTCGCTTCGGCGTTCGGCACCGTGGTGATGACATATTGCGCGACGACGACGTCGAAAGCCGCGTCCTTGAAGCCGAGCCGCTGCGCATCCATGACGGCGAGGCCGTCGACGTGGCCGAGCCCGCCTTCGAGTACCCGTTCTCTCGCCTTGCGCAGCATGGGCGCCGACAAATCGACGCCGACCAGCCGGTTCGACCGCGAGTAATCCGGCAGCGACAGGCCGGTGCCGACGCCGACTTCGAGGATGCGGCCGCCGACGCGTTCAGCCGCAGCGATCGACGCCTGGCGGCCGCGATCGAACACCGCACCAAACACAAAATCGTAAATCGGCGCCCAGCGCGCATAGGCCTTGGCGATGCCGGCGTTGTCGAGTTCGGCCCCCATCGCCGACGCTTAGCGCGCCGCGGCGAATTCGGCGCTTTCGGCCTCGACGGCCCGCGTGGCCGCGGCCGTGATCGTGATCGTGCTGGCGATGATGCCGCCGCCGAGGACGCGCGCCTGGCCCGCGGCGCCGTCGTAGAACACGCAAGCCTGGCCGGGCGATACGCCATCCTCGCCGGCAATCAGTTCGATCTCGATCCCGCCGCCGGCCCCGGCACGCAGCCAAGCCGGTTGCGGCGGCCGGGTCGAGCGAACCTTGATGTGGACTTCGGGGTGACGATCAAGCGCTTCATCGATGCTGCCGTCGCCGAGCCAATTGATCTCGCGCAAGCGGATGCGGCTGGTGCGCAGCGCCTCGCGCGGACCGACGACAACGCGGCGGGTCGCGGCGTCGAGCCGCACCACATAGAGCGGCGAGCCCGTGGCGATGCCGAGGCCGCGGCGCTGGCCGACGGTGAAATGGATGATGCCGTCATGGCTGCCGAGCACCCGCCCGTCGAGATCGACAATATCGCCGGGCCCTGACGCGCCCGGCCGCAGCCGTTCGATTATCGACGCGTAGTGGCCGGTCGGCACAAAACAGATGTCTTGGCTGTCCTGCTTGTCGGCAACGGAGAGCCCGAAGCGGCGCGCCAACTCCCGGGTCTCGGCCTTGGTGCGGTCGCCGAGCGGAAAGCGCAACAGATCAAGCTGCGCACGCGTGGTGGCGAACAGAAAATAGCTCTGATCGCGCTCGGCCTCGCGGGCGCGATAAAGCGCCCGGCTGCCATCCGGCAAGGCGCGCGACGCCACATAATGGCCGGTCGCCAGCACAGCGGCGCCGAGATCGCATGCGGTCGTGAGCAGATCGCGGAATTTTATCGACTGGTTGCAGTCGACGCAGGGCACCGGCGTTTCACCGGCGACGTAACTCTCGGCGAAGCGGTCGATCACCGCGGTCTTGAAACGATCTTCGTAGTCGAGGACGTAATGCGGAATGCCGATCCGTTCGGCGACGGCGCGGGCGTCGTGGATGTCGCGCCCGGCGCAGCAGGCGCCCTTGCGATGGGTCGCTGCGCCGTGGTCGTATAATTGCAGGGTGATGCCGACGACGTCATAGCCGGCATCGGCCAACAACGCCGCGGTCACCGAAGAATCGACGCCGCCCGACATCGCAACGACGACGCGAGTCGCCGACGGCCGTCCTTCGATATCGAGCAGGTTCGATTCCATCCAGCAAATATCCCGCGCATGGTCGTGGTTCTAGGCGGCCGGTCGCAGCCCCTACTATAAGGGCCGCCCTCGCGCTTCGCCATGGTCGCGCGTAGCGCCCGGACGGTATGGGCGTCTCGACGGCCGCGGCGGCCTCTTCCGCAGCGGCAAATTTTGCCGCTTGCCGCAAGGCTTGCCGGGATCCGACCGCGCCGCTTTCCACTAACTCATTGAAATTACTTGGCTTGCTAGCAGCGCCGCGATGGCCCGGCCGTTGCAAGCGACTATCGGCGAAGATCGTTTCCGGGAGTCTCCCCGTGCCAAGTGTATCGAGTGTAGCGCCGGACACGTCCACCGCGGCGACGCTGTCGCCAACGCCGCGGTTCCAAGCGCCGAGCCAGGATAACCCGCAGCCCTTCGCGGCGCTCCTTGACGGCACCGCCTCCACCCCATCCGCCCCGCCCGCGGTTCCGCATCAAACTCAGACGACCTCGAACGGTTCGGCAAGCAACGCCGGCAATTCCAATTCACACGCGAGCGACACGACCACGAGCGCCGGCAAGCAACCGGCAGCATCGGCGAGTGGAACGCCATCGAGCCCAAACGCCGCGCCACCCTCCTCGACGCCCACACCCGCAGCGCCCGCGAACAGCGCCAGCACCGGAAACCAGACGGTCGCAGCCGCAAACAGTGCCGGCGCCGGGAACCAGTCTGTTGCGGGCGTCCCGCCAACCGATCCGAATGCCATTGACCCCAACCTCGCCGCCGCGGCCGTGACCACCGCAGCCGTTACCAGTGTTGCGGTCGCGACGAGCGAACAGGATGCGACGGCGGCAACGGGCATTCCAGGATCAAAAAAACAGGCCTCGAGCGTCGCCGCAAGCGACCCGGCAGACGGCGGCGGACCGCCGGCTTCAGGCGCCGTGGTCGCCAACCCGTCGACTGCGATCGCGGCGGTGATCGTCGTCAATGGCGCGGGCGAAGCCACGCCGGCCGCAGTCAACTCTGCGCCGTCGGGCGCGGCGATCGGCAAACAATCAAAAATTAGTCTGCAGGCCGCCCTGCCGCCGCTCGCCGGCCAGGATGCCGCAACCGCCAAGGAAGCCGCGGCAGCAAAGCCTGCGGCGGCCGGCGATACCACCACCGCAGACCCGGCAACACCAGATCCAAGTGCGGCCGCCGCCCCGACAGCCTCGCAAGCACCGGCAAGCCCGGATAATTCAGTCCTCGCGACGGCCCAACAGAGCGCACCGGCCGACAGCCAAACGGCCTTTCAACCGCTACTCAATCTTGCCGCCGGCGCGACAAATGCTGCCGCGACCGGGGACGGCGCATCGGGCACGCAGCCGGCCGCGGGCACCACGAAGATCGCCGCGAGCGAAGTGCCCGGTCTTGGCGTCGTTGCCGCCGGCACGGCGGCAAGTCAGACGGCAGCCGCCGTGCCGGACACGCCTGTGGCCGTCGCGGTGCCGATTTCCGCGCTTCCCGTCGCCATCGCCGCGCGCGCCAAGGCGGGTTCGAGTCAATTCGACATTCGTCTCGACCCGCCGGATCTTGGCCGCATCGACGTCCGGCTTGGCGTCGACGCGAACGGCCGGGTGACATCGCATGTCACCGTCGACCGGCCCGAAACGCTGACGCTTTTGCAAAACCAGCAGCCGCAGCTCGAACGCGCGCTCGAACAGGCCGGGCTCAAGACCGCCGATAACGGGTTGCAATTCTCGCTGCGCGACCAGTCCTTCACCGGACAGAACAACAATGGCGGCAACGCTCAACCGAGCCTGCCGCAGCTTGTCATTCACGACCCCGAACTGGCGTCGACCGAGACGCGGCAGATCTATGCCCGCGTCTCACTCGGCGGCGGCATCGATATTCGGGTGTGAGCGGCTTTTATACGAGGACAAACCATGACCACGACGCCGACGACCGGGACGACCAACCCGACTTCTTCAACAGCTGCGGCCGCGGGCACCGCCGGCGCGTCACAGCTGGCTGGCAATTACAACACCTTCCTGACGCTGCTCACGACGCAGTTGCAAAATCAGGATCCGCTCGACCCGCTCGATACCAATCAGTTCACCCAGCAGCTCGTCGAATTTTCGTCGGTCGAACAGCAGGTGAATATGAACACCAACCTCCAAACCTTGATCTCATTGCAGCAGACCGCCGAGGCGACTTCGGCGATGCAGTTCCTCGGCAGCAATGTCACGCTCACCGGCACCACCGCGACGCTGGCGGCGAACTCGCCCGCCACCTGGTCGTTGAACTCGGCATCGCCGGCAACGGGCACCGTCACGATCACCAGTTCGACCGGGCAGACGGCCTACACCGGAACCGTGTCGCTCAATTCCGGAACCCAGACCTATAGCTGGAACGGCCTGGGCACCAACGGCGTCACTTGGCCGGCCGGCCAATATACGCTGGCGGTCACCGCCACCAACGCCAACGGCCAGCCGGTGACGGTCTCGTCGCAGGTCCAAGGCATCGTGAGCGGCGTCAATATGAGCCAGAACCCGCCGCAACTGACGGTCGGCGGCCAAAGCTACCCGATCAGCGCCATCCAATCGATCAATAACAGCAACGCCACCACGCTGAGCAATCTCAACAGCAGCATCAGCTCTCTGAACAGCACTCTGAGTAGTCTCACCAACCTGCTGTAACGATAACAGGCCGGGTGCCGTGCCTAGTTCCACGCGAATTGGCGCCGCCGGCACCGACGCTGGCCGCTCCGACACCGGTAAATCGCGGTTCCGTGTCCTCGGCAGCGCAATTTGCAGTCATTCGACCGCAACGCTTAGGCAAATTTTAAGTGGCCATGCGTAAGGTCGGTGGCTGTGAAGTTGTCGAGTTGGTGAGAGTTGCTATGACCGAACCCCATCGCCCGAGGGTTAAATACGTCATCGGGCCGGACGGTTCGCCCCTAACCATCGCCGATCTTCCGGCGCCCGGGACGAAGCGTTGGGTCATCCGCCGCAAAGCGGAAGTTGTCGCGGCTGTTCGCGGCGGATTGCTATCGCTGGAAGAGGCCTGCAGCCGTTATACGCTGACGGTCGAGGAATTCCTCTCCTGGCAGTACTCCATCGATCAGCACGGCCTCGCCGGGCTGCGCACGACACGCATCCAGCAATATCGTCAATAACGCGCGCGTTCGCGAATTGCCGACGCCGGCCGTCTGCGGCCGGTGCGCCGATTCTTGCGAACATGGGTTCGGCCGTGGCGTGTTATTAACCGGACGCTAACCATCCACCGGGCAATTATTGCCGAGCGAGACGAAATAGCGTCGCGCTTGGCTGATGGCTTGGGGGAAGGCTCGGTGCAAGGTCTGGTCGAGTTCGCCAAAACGCTCGGCGGCCCGCGTATCGCCGCGATGGGCGCCGTCACCATCGCGCTGATCGGCTTCTTCGCATTTCTGATGATGCGGGTAACCGCACCGGAGATGACGCCGCTGTTCACCGGCTTGTCGCTCGAGGATTCCGGCACCATCGCCAAGGAGCTCGACCGCGAGGGCGTCACCTACGAAATACGCAATGACGGCAACACCATCATGGTGCCGCGCGACCGTGTTGCGCGGCTGCGCATGACGCTGGCCGAGAACGGCCTGCCCAAGGGGGCCGGCGTCGGCTACGAGATTTTCGACAAGTCGGACGCGCTCGGCAGCACGAGCTTCATCCAAAATATCAACAATTTGCGGGCGCTCGAGGGCGAGCTGGCACGCACCATCGAGGCGCTCGACCGCGTCCAGGCCGCACGGGTGCACCTGGTGATGCCGGAGCGGCCGCTATTTTCGCGCGACAAGATCGAGCCTTCGGCTTCGATCGTGCTGAAGGTCCGCGGCACGCTCGAACCGGCCCAAGTCCGTGCGATCCGGCACCTGGTCGCGACCGCGGTCAACGGGCTGCGGCCGCAGCGCGTTTCGATTGTCGACGAGCAAGGCCAGTTGCTCGCCGACGGCGCGAGCGACGATCCGAACGGCAGCGACGTCAGCGCCGACGAGCGGCAGGCCGCATTCGAGAAACACACGCGCGAGCAGATCGAGTCGATCGTCTCCTCAGTCGTCGGTCCGGGCCATTCGCGCGTCCAGGTCAACGCCGATTTCGACTTCAACCGGATCACCCAGACCTCCGACAAGTTCGATCCCGACGGCCGGGTCGTTCGCTCCAGCCAGACTCGCGAAGAGACCTCGGCATCGAGCGATGGCAATAGCAACCAAGTCACGGTCGGCAACGAATTGCCCAACGCCAATCAGCGCCAGCCGGCCGCCGAGGCGACGCCGCGCGATCAAAGCCGGAAGTCGGAAGAAATCGTCAATTACGAGATTTCGAAGACTACCAAGACCGAGGTGATCGAGGGCGGTCGGGTCAACCGCATCTCGGTCGCCGTGCTGGTCGACGGCAGCTACGCCAAGGACGACAAAGGCGAAGTCACCTATCAGCCGCGCAGCAAGGAAGAGCTCGAACAGATCGCCACCCTGGTGCGCTCCGCGATCGGCTTCGACCAAAAGCGCGGCGATCATGTCGAGGTTGTCAATTTGCGCTTTGCCGAAACGCCAGCCATGCCGATCAACGAGCCCACCGGCTGGCTGTCGGCACTCCAGTTCACCAAGGACGACATCATGCGCGCCATCGAAATGGTGGTGATGGGCGTGCTCGGGCTCGTCGTCCTGCTGCTGGTGGTGCGGCCGTTGGTGCGGCGCATCATTACCCCGGATGACCGCAAGCTTGCCGCATTGCCGCCGGTCGCCGCCGGCGAACTGCCGGGCACAACGCCCGCCGCCGCCATCGCGGGTGCCGATCCGGCCAAACCGCCGGAAACCAGTCAAACTTCCAAGATGATCGACATCGCCCAGATCCAGGGCCAAGTCCACGCCCAGTCCGTGCAAAAGGTCGGCGAGATCGCCGACAACAACCCACAGGAAACCGTGTCCATTATCCGCGGGTGGCTGCACGAGAACGCAGCCTGATCGAGCAATGCCATGGCTGTGACAGCGAACAACAAGCCCGTCAGCGAAGCCGCTCAAAGAGAGATCACGAGCGCCTTGGCGAGTCTTGCCAGCCATGCGTCGACCACGCCGCAAAAGCGCCAACTCAACGGGCCGGAGCGCGCCGCAGTCCTCATGCTCGCGCTCGGCGAGCAGCATGGCGCCAAGATCTGGGGTCTGCTCGACGACGACGAACTGCGTAAGCTGTCGGTCGTGATGTCGACGATCGGCATGATCGAGGCCGGGCTGGTCGAGAACCTGTTCCTGGAATTCGTCTCGCGCATGTCCGCTTCGGGCGCGATCATGGGCAATTACGACGCGACGGAACGCCTGCTGCAGCAATATTTGCCGCCGGAGCGGGTCGGCAACATCATGGAGGAAATCCGCGGCCCCGCCGGACGCAATATGTGGGAGAAGCTCTCCAACGTGCAGGAGGAGGTGCTCGCCAATTATCTCAAGAACGAATACCCGCAGACCGTCGCCGTGGTGCTGTCCAAGATCGGACCGGAACACGCCGCGCGCGTACTCGCCATCCTGCCGGCCGAGTTGGCGCTCGACGTCGTCAATCGCATGCTGCGCATGGAAGCGGTGCAGAAGGAGGTCCTCGAGCGCGTCGAACAGACGCTGCGGACCGAATTCATGTCGAACCTGTCGCAAACCAGGCGCCGCGACGCCCACGAGGTGATGGCCGAGATCTTCAACAATTTCGACCGCCAGACCGAGACCCGGTTTCTGACCGCGCTGGAAGAGGACAATCGCGAGAGCGCCGAACGCATCAAGACGCTGATGTTTACGTTCGACGATCTCACCAAGCTCGATGCCGCCTCGGCGCAGACGCTGATGCGCCACGTTGAGAAGGACAAGCTCGGCGTCGCGCTGAAAGGCGCCACCGAACCGGTCCGGCAGTTCTTCCTGTCCAACATGTCGGCGCGCGCCGCCAAGATGCTGATGGACGACATGGCGGCCATGGGTCCGGTGCGGTTGCGCGAGGTCGACGAGGCGCAGGGCATGCTGGTCAACCTCGCCAAGGACCTCGCCGCCAAGGGCGAAATCGTGATCTCGAAGACGCGCGGCGAAGAAGAGCTGATCTACTGATGCGTGATCCGTGGGGATGCAGCGTTGAGACGTAGCACATGAGCGCGGCGACGAAATTCTTGTTCGACACCGACTTCAGCGGCAAGGCGGAGCGCAAGCCGGCCGAGCCGATGATCACGCTTGCCGAGCACGCGACCAAGCTTGCCGAGGCGGAGACCGCCGCGCATCGGCGCGGCTATGCGCAGGCGCAAAACGATGCCGGGGTCGAGTCCGATCGCCGCACCGCGGCCGCCCTCGACCGCATCGCCACGGGCCTGGCCGCGGCGACCGACGCGCTGCAAGCGATCGAAACCCGACTCGAATGCGAGGCGGTCGAAGTCGCCGTCGCGGTGGCGCGCAAGCTCGCGCCGGCGCTGGTCGGGCGCGAGCCCTTCGCCGAAATCTCGAGCTTGGCGAGCGAATGCTTCCGGCAATTGATCTCGTCGCCGCATATCGCGGTGCGGGTCAACGACGCGCTCTACGCCGCCGCCAAGGAAAAGCTCGACGAGGTGGCACGCTCAAAGAACTTCGAGGGCCGGCTGGTGGTGCTGGCCGAACCCGAAATCGCGCTCGGCGACTGCCGCATCGAATGGGCCGACGGCGGCATCAACCGCGACAGCGCGGCGGCCGATGCGGCGATCGGCGAAGCGGTGACGCGCTACATCAGCGCACGCCGCGTGCTGACACCGGCACATGATCTGCTGAGGAGATACGAGAATGAGTGAGGAGAGCAAAATCCCGCTGCCCGATCTCGAGGGTGGCGAGGCGCCGCTCGAGCCGGCGATGGCGCCGGAGCCGGACGGGCCGACAAGTCGGATCGCCTCCGATCTCGAAGCGGTGTTCGACGTGCCGGTGCAGGTTTCGGCCGTCCTCGGCCGCGCCCGTATGGACATCGGCGATCTCCTCAAGCTCGGTCCCGGCACCGTGCTCGAACTCGACCGCAAAGTCGGCGAGGCGATCGATATCTATGTCAATAACCGCCTGGTGGCCCGCGGCGAAGTCGTCCTGGTCGAGGAAAAGCTCGGCGTGACCATGACGGAAATCATCAAGGCGGAGCGCGGGTGATGGGCGGCATTGCGCGAACGGCGAATAGCGAGCGGCGAATAGGGATTGGTGAATTGGTTTCCTGTTCTCGTTTCCCTCTCGGCCATTCGCCGCTCGCTGCTCGCGGTTTTCTCTGTCTCTGCGAAGAAGGAATAACAAGATGAGACTCCTGATCGTCGGCACGCTGCACGGCCAATTGACCACCGCGACCAAGATGGCGATGGATAAGGGCGCGCAGGTGACCCATGCCGCCGACATCGCGCAAGCGCTCGCGGTGCTGCGCTCGGGCCGCGGCGCCGACCTGTTGATGGTCGACGTCGCCGTCAACATCCGCGAACTCGTCGCCAGTCTCGAGGCCGAGCATATCCACGCGCCGATCGTCGCCTGCGGCACCGCTACCGACGCCCGCGCCGCGGTCGCCGCCATCCAGGCCGGCGCCAAGGAATACATCCCGCTGCCGCCGGACGCCGAACTGATCGCGGCCATTCTCGCCGCCGTCGCCGACGACCGGCGCGAATTGATCTACCGCGACGAAGCCATGGCGCGGGTCGTAAAGCTCGCGCAACATGTTGCCGGCAGCGAAGCCTCGGTGCTGATCACCGGCGATTCCGGCACCGGCAAGGAAGTCCTGGCGCGCTACGTCCACAGCCATTCGAACCGCTCCAAGAAGCCGTTGATCTGCGTAAATTGCGCCGCGATCCCCGAAACGCTCCTTGAATCCGAGTTGTTCGGTCACGAGAAGGGCGCCTTCACGGGTGCGGTGGCGCGCCGGGTCGGCAAGTTCGAGGAGGCGAATGGCGGCACGCTGTTGCTCGACGAGATCTCCGAGATCGACGTGCGCCTGCAGGCGAAGCTATTGCGCGCCATCCAGGAGCGCGTCATCGACCGCGTCGGCGGCACCCGGCCGGTCGCGATCGACATCCGCATCATCGCGACGTCGAACCGCAATCTGGCGGAGGCGGTGCGCGAGGGCATTTTCCGCGAGGATCTGCTGTTCCGCCTCAATGTCGTGAACTTAAAAATTCCACCGCTGCGCGAGCGGCCGGCCGATATCCTCGAGCTTTCCGAGTATTTCGTGCGCAAATACGCCGCTGCGAACGACGCGCCGACGCGCCCGCTGTCGGCCGAGGCAAGGCGCACGCTGACGCTGAACTATTGGCCCGGCAATGTGCGCGAATTGGAAAATACCATGCATCGCGCCGTGTTGATGGCGAGCGGCAGCGAAATCGGGCCCGAAGCGATCCTCACCCCCGACGGCACACGACTCGACCACCAGAAGAGCACGCCGGCGGTGGCGCACGCCGCCTTCGCCGCCGAACAAGTGTCGCGCGCGCTCGTCGGCCGCACTGTCGCCGAGGTCGAACGCGATCTCATTCTCGAGACCCTCAAGCACTGCCTCGGCAACCGCACCCACGCCGCCAACGTGCTCGGCATCTCGATTCGCACGCTGCGCAACAAGCTCAACGAATACTCGGCCGACGGCCTGCCGGTGCCGCCACCGGGTGGTGGTGAGTCCCGCGTGGCGGCTTAGCGCTTGATCCCGAATAGCCTGCCCTCGGACTTGATCCGAGGGTGGATAGCGGTTTTCGGAAAAGATCATGCTCAAACAAAATGCCCGCCCCCGGCTCGCATGCAACGGGAACCGATAGGGCTCTGGCAACGGGTTCGGCGCGGCGACAAATTGCTCGCTTTTGCCGTGCCGCGGCGCCCTGTATGGTGCCGCGATAATGAAGAAACTCCCGCGCCGAAATTTTCTTGCACTCACCGCCGCCGCCGTGTCTCCGGCCGTGTTGCGCAGTGCCCGCGCCGACACCTACCCCTCGCGCCCGATCCATCTCTTGGTCGGCTTTCCGCCCGGCGGCACCGCCGATACGCTGGCGCGGCTGACCGGACAAATTTTGTCGGAGCGGCTCGGGCAACCGGTCGTGGTCGAGAACCGCGGCGCCGCCGGCTCGAGCATCGCCACCGAGGCGGTCGTCCGCGCCGCGCCCGACGGCTACACGCTGTTATTCATCGCCAGCCCCAACGTCATCAATGCGATGCTCAATCCAGAGCTGAGCTTCAATTTCATCCGCGATATCGCGCCGATCGGCGGCGTCTGCCAAAATCCGCTCATTCTCGAGGTCAATCCCGGCGTACCCATCCATAGCGTTCCCGAACTCATTGCCTACGCCAAGGCCCATCCCGGCGAACTGAACATGGCGTCGGGCGGCATCGGCTCGACACCGCATCTCGCCGGCGAATTGTTCAAGATGAAGACCGGCATCAACATGTTGCACGTGCCGTATCGCGGCGACGGACCGGCAGTCGTCGACCTGTTGGCGGGGCAGATGCAAGTGATGTTCGACATCATCATCGTGTCCATCCAGCACATCCGAGCCGGCAAATTGCGGGCGCTCGCGGTCACCAGCAAAACCCGCGTGCCGTCGCTGCCGGATCTGCCGACCGTGGCCGATTTCGTGCCCGGCTATGAAGTGTTCGCCTGGCAAGGGATCGGCGGACCGAAAGACCTGCCGCCCGACATCATCGCCAAGCTCAACAGTGCGATCGACGCCGGCCTCGCCGATGCCAAGATCAAGGAGCGTCTGGCCGATCTCGGCGGCTTGCCGATGCCGCTGTCACCCGCGGACTTCGCCAAGCTCATCGCCGGCGAAACCGAGAAATGGGGCAAGGTGATCAAGTTCGCCGGGATTAAAGCGAACTGAAGCTGTGATTACTTCGTCGCTTCGCCGCTTTCGACCATGATGGTCTCGACCTCGCCGGCGCCGCTCCGGCGGAACGCCGCGGCCTCGTCGTATTCCTTCGAGGTGAAGCAGGCGACGCCCTGCTCGAAGGTCGGGAACTCGATCACCACGAAGCGCTGAAATTTGTGCGGGCCTTCCATGATCCGGAATTTGCCGCCGCGCGCCAGAACCTTGCCGCCGTATTTGGCGATGATGGCCGGCACCCGGTCGGTATATTTCTTGTACTCGACCGGATCGTTGATCTTGGAACGCGCGACCCAATAGGCTGGCATTTATTTCAATCCTCCTGCAGACGAACAAGAGCCTAATCGGTTCTGATTGAATCAGAACCGGGCTCCAGCATTTTGTTTGCGCATGATCTTTTCGGAAAACCGGTTTCCACTTTTCCGGATCATGCTTTAGCTGTCATCCTGAGGTGGCCGCGAAGCGGCCCTCGAAGCATGAGCGGCCCGGGCCGGCGCCCTTCGAGGCTCGCTCCGCTCGCACCACAGGCTGACGGATCGACATCGGTAAGCCGATCCACTCACTCCGCCGCGCGTCGGGCGGCGACGATCTGGTCGGCGGTGCGGCCGGTAAGTTCCGCCATGTGATCGAACTTGAAGGTGAAGGTCCCGGCGCCGGCGGTCGCCGAACGGATTTCGATGATGAGATCGCCGATTTCCGCCTCCGGCATCGTGGCGCGTACCACGTCCCAGCCGTCCCAGCCTTCGCGGGTATCGAAGCCGAGGATATGGCCGCGCCGACCCGACATCAGCGCATTGATCTTCGCGGTCGCTTCGTTCGGACAGACGATCTCGACCAGATGGATTGGTTCGAGCAGCACCGGCTGGCATTGCGGCAGACCCTCCACAATGGCGATGCGGCCGGCGGTGCGGAACGCCATGTCGGAGGAATCGACCGCGTGATACGAACCGTCGATCAGCGCCACATGCAGATCGACCACCGGGAAGCCGAGCGGACCGTGCCTGAGCGCGTCGATGACGCCCTCCTCCACCGATGAGATGTAATTGCGCGGCACCACGCCGCCGGTGATCTTGTCCTCAAAGACAAAGCCCGCGCTGCGCGGCATCGGCTTGATGTCGAGCACGACGTCGCCGTATTGGCCGTGGCCGCCGGATTGTTTCTTGTGGCGGCCGCGCTGCACCACGCCTTTGCGGATGGTTTCGCGGTAGCCGACGCTCGGCTGCCGCCGCTCGATGGCGACGCCAAAGCGATCGCTCAGCCGCTCGGTGGCGACGCGCAGATGCATCTCGCCCTGGCCCCACAGCACGACTTCGTGGGTCTCGGGATTGTGTTCGATGGTGATCGACGGATCCTCTTCGGTAAGCTTGTGCAGCGCCTGGCCGAGCTTGACGTCGTCCTTGCGCTCCTTGGCCGAGATCGCGATCGCCAGCACCGGCGGATAAGGCGTGACCTTGGGGAAGGCCGGATGTGCCGCTTTGCCCGCGCTCAGCGTGTCGCCGGTCTTGGCCTTTTCCAGCCTGGCGAAAGCAACGGTTTCGCCGACAGCCGCGGGACCGCGCTTCTCGCTCGCCTGGCCGATCAGGGTGAACACGCCGGCGACCCGGCCGGCCTCGTCATCGCCTGCAACGAAAGTCGTGCCGTCGCCGGCCTGGCCCGCCAGCATGCGTCCGATCGACATCTTGCCGCCGTGCGCGGTGTTGAGCGTTTTGAGCACATAGCCGACGGCATCGTGACCCGGCTTCACGCCGAGACGTTTCGCCGTGTCGGCAATGCCGGGCGATTCATGGCGCAGCGCCTTCAACAACCGCAGCACGCCATTGGCCCGGGTCGCCGTTCCCATCAGCACCGGGCACACCAGGCCCTCGCGCAATTCGCGGGTCAGATCGTCGAACACCTTGTCGCGCGGCGGCTGAATGTCTTCGAGCAACTGCTCCATCAATTCGTCGTCGTGATCGGCGAGCGTCTCCAGCATCGAGAAACGCGCGGTCTTTTCCAGATCTGCGGCATCGCTTTCGAGCGGAACGACTTCCGAGGGAGCATGCTCCTTGTAGACAAACGCGCGCTCCAGCGCGAGATCGACGAAGCCGGTGATGATGTCGCCTGAGAAAGTCGGGATCTGCCGCAGGATCAGCTTGGTGCGCGAGGCCGGCTGCAAGAGCTTCAATACGTCGTGGACGCCGGCGACGGACTTGTCGATCTTGTTGACGAACAGGATGCGGGGAATTTTCTTGTCTTCGAGCTCGCGCAAAATCAATTGGAGTTGCGGAATTTTCTTCTCGTCCAATTCGCACACCACCACCGCCGCATCGATCGCCGGCAGCACCGCGCGCATGTCGTGGACAAATTCCACCGAACCGGGACAATCGAGAAACGTATAGGCGTCGCCCATGAAATCCGCAGTGGCGACGGTGAGCTCGACGCTCATGTGGTGATGGCGCGCCTCTTTGCTGGCGTCGCCGACCGTGCTGCCGGCCTCGACCGTGCCCTGGCGTGGGATCGCACCGCACCGGGCCAGGATCGCTTCGAGCAATGTGGTCTTGCCGCTCTGGAATGGACCGACCAGCGCGACGCAGCGCGGACCCGCCGCGCGCGCGCCGTTGCCGCCGTTTGTTGTCATGACGACCTCCCGCAACAGCCTCCGGAACGCGAATGCGTCATTGCCTCTCCCCTCCCTCCCCGTGCGCGGGGCAGGGCTGGGAAAGGGGCAAGCATCGTTTCAGGCGGTGCCGGGGCCGGTCAAGAGGCGTGTCATCGCGGCCCCGGTTCGGTCGAACCGGGGCCTAACGGAATACCTCAGGCGCCCTAACAGGAACCTGGGGGATTATTGCGCGAGATGCAGATCCAGCGCGCCGATGCCGCCGGCCGCATTAAGTCCGACCTGGCCCTGGACCGACAGCGGCTGCAATGCCACCGAACGGTTCGACCCGCCGACCAGCGCATTGGCGCCGACACCCGCGACCGCCGTGGCCTGCGCGGTGGCGCCGACATAGGTCCCGGACAGCATTCCGACATAGCGGTTGGTACCGGCAAACACGCCCCAGACCATCGCCGATCCGGTGGTGAAACCGACATCGACGCCAATGATGGTCATCGTTCCCGCATAAGCTTCGGGCGGGCCATTGTCGGGTTTGAAGGTGCAGCTGACATTGCGCTGCGAGGCGACGATCAGGCCGATACCGGCCGAGATCGAACAAGCCAGCGTGCCGACCTGAACGCGATCCTGCGCCTGCGCCGGCACGGTCGCGGCAAGCAGCGCCGCGCCCAGGAGCGCGGATGAAAAGCCCTTAAAAAACATATATTTACTCCCTCACCCGGCCCGCCTCTGGGGCCCTCTTGACGGACATTCTAAGCGAGATTGCGGCCCACGTCTTGTGCCGTTTCGCACATTGCTAAACGGGAGGATTAGAAGAACCCGATCGACTCGCAGCCGGTTCCGGCCTTGAAGCTGCCCTTGGCGCGCTTGCCCGGAATATCGATCACATGAACCGAGCCGTCGCCCTGACAGGCGACGAATAATTCGTCGCCGTGGAACGCCATGTCCATCGGCTGGCTGCCGACCTTGATGGCGGTTTGCTCGCGGAACGAGGGATCGATCAGGCTCACAATGTCGCTGTTCAGGCTGGTG
>Ga0181526_10001480_pt1 | contig 22150 bp, 17 predicted proteins | sample PEATcosm2014_Bin_35_FD_119750 | JGI IMG/M metagenome (GOLD analysis project Ga0181526, IMG submission 119750) | Peatland microbial communities from MTU Mesocosm Facility, Houghton, MI, USA - PEATcosm2014_Bin06_30_metaG | ecosystem: Environmental > Terrestrial > Soil > Wetlands > Peat | place...
AACTTTGGTCTGCTGAGATTCGCATCCCGGATGAAACTTGGCGTCCGGATCGTTCCGGAGTGCTCTCGATTCCGCCTCAACTCGGGCTTCTGCCAGGAAGCCCAGCGATTCGTGCGACGAAAATGCGCGGCCGTAAGATTCCCGCGCGCGTAGCACCCTAAACCCAATCGACTCGGTCGTTGCTGGAAAGCCAGCCGTCTCTCAAAATCACGAATGCCAAAAGGCGACGGTGCCGCCCATCAAGACACCGGAAGCCCTCAGGGCGCAGAGCAACCCGCGAGGCCATCCATCTTTGGAGGAGGTGCCGGTGCGGCACACCTTCTTGCCGGAACTCTTCCGAGGAAACCGCGAACGGAATGCGGTTGCCAACTAGGTCCTCGCGGGAGGGCTGTAGCCAAATGCCGATTTCCCGAGATGAACTTGGGAACTCGCCACGCGATATCAAGCTGACCGACGGCCCGCAATATAAGGAGTCTCGGATCTGGTTTTCATGCGACCCTGTTAACCAATGGGTGATGCGCAAAGACATACCTGGGGAGGCAAGTACGCGCTACGGAAAGCGGACTCTCTGGATTGCGCGATGAGAATAGACCGTTCCAGCGGTGCCGGACGGGGAGAGATACGCGCCGCGAACGCCAGAATTCGCGAATCGTGACACAAACGTGACACTTTCCAGGCTGGATCCACACACTTGGCGCTTATGCTTATAGCAAGTAGAGGCGGCCGATAAGAACAGCGGCCCCGGCTTGCAGCTAAAATCCAGAGGGGCGGAATATGATATATCCAACCAACGAGAAGAAGGCGTCCGATTCTGAGCGGCATTCGTCGCGACACAGCCGGACGCGAAGCCGTGCTTTCCTAAGACACGTTCCTGCAGTCCTGGTTTTTCTGGCGGCGCTTAATTCCGTGGCGTTCGCTCAACCTGCAATCACCGTGAGTCCGGAAACCGGCCCGCCAACCGATAAAGTCGCAACCAGCGGGACGGGCTTCAGCGCCGACGAGGCCGTGTATGTCTACTTCGATACTGCCGAACTGGATGTCGCTGCCACGAATCCGGAAGGCTCATTCGGCGGAATCCATCTGACGATCCCTGCCGCAGCCGTCCCCGGCAAACACTGGATCACGGGCGTGGGACAGACCAGTGGTTTGGCCGCGCAGACGAGTTTCATCGTACGGACAGACTGGGCTCAGTTCCATCGCGGACCGCAGCAGCAGGGCTATGACTCGACCGAAAATGTGCTGAGCGTTTCGAGCGTAGGAGGCATGCAACTGCGGTGGAGCCAAACTATTTCCTGCGACGATTCCACGCCGGTTGTGGCGAACGGCCGCGTCTACGCCGGAGGTGAAGCTTTTGACGCCGTCACGGGGCAACTCGTGTGGAGCGCGCCGAGCGTGCCTTGCATCTGCGGGAGTTGCAACAGCGTGGCAGTGTCCAAGGGAGTGGCCTATGTGGCAACTTTCCTGGCACCGGTGATGGCCTTCGACGCGGCCACCGGAGAACCGCTCTGGACGAGCCAGGATGTGCAGGATTACACCACGCCAACGGTGTCGAACGGCGCGGTTTACGTGGGCGGTTATACCGGCACCTATGCCCTCAATGCCACGACCGGGGAACTGCGCTGGACCGGTTCCACCGGCAGCGGCCAAGGCGCGCCGGCCGAGGCAGACGGGGTGGTTTATAAGGGGGCATACGATTGGAACGTCTACGCCCTGGACGCCGCAACGGGCGCGCAACTCTGGGCGACGCGCGCGGGCAGTAACATCCAGTCTTCCGTGGCGGTCGCGGATGGCCGTGTATTCGCTGGCGCCGAGGATGACAAGCTTTACGCCTTCGACGCCGCCAGCGGATCGGTCCTATGGACGGGGACCACAGGCGGCTTTGTCAATTCATCGCCTGCAGTGGCAGAAGGAGTGGTTTACGTAGGCTCGGCCGACGCGAAGCTGTATGCCTTCAACGCCGCCAACGGGCAACTGCTTTGGAGCACGGCTACGGGTGGCGCGATCTATTCTTCGCCGGCCGTCGCTAATGGCGTAGTCTATGTGGGATCGGACGACTCCAACGTGTACGCGCTCGATGCCGAGAGTGGTGAAACTCTCTGGAGCGCGACGTCCGCCGGCGCTGTGGGAGCCTCTCCAGCAGTGGCGAATGGAATGGTCTTCGCGACATCCGCAGACAAGCTCTATGCCTTCGGCTTGCCGCCGGCGCGCCCAGTTGCTCCACCGGACCCCGCTACGCTCAAGCCCGATCGCCAGCTTGCCGGACCTGATCCAGTCCATCAGGGCGCAGGGCCTTGAAGGACTGGTGGCCAAGCGCGCCAACAGCCGATACGAACCAGGACAGCGTTCGGGCGCCCGGATGAAGATGCGGGTCAACCGATCCCAGGAATTCATCATCGGCGGATATTCCATCGGCGGCAGCACATTCGACGCGGTGATCGTCGGGCACGTTGCGGACGGTAAGCTGTTGTACGTCGCGCGGACGCGGAGCGGATTCACACCGGCCTTGCGCGCGGAATTACTGCGCAAGATGAAGCGGCTGGAGGTCGAGGCGTGCCCTTTCTGCAATCTGCCGGAAAAGCGACCGGGGCGTTGGGGCGAGGGGCTGACGGCGGACAAGATGAAGGAGTGCCGGTGGCTCCGGCCGGAACTGGCAGGCCAGTTCGAGTTCCTGGAGTGGACAGAGGATGGGCATTTGAGGCACAGCAGGTTTGTTGGGATGTAGACGTAGGGAGGGGATGGCGCGTTGGATATGAGGCCGCGTCGTAAGACTTGCAAGTTGCGCTTACATCCTAACTCCAGACCTTACGCAGATCCGCGCCACTGCGGTCACAAACCGGGATGTGCAGAAGGCGTACGAGTATCCGATTCGGGCCGAGGACATGAACCGCAAGGTGGCGGCATTCCGGCAGGTGGTGCTTGCGCCGCCTGCTTGGCGATCTATTTCACTCCCGCAGCTACATTTACATTTTCTTTACACTTGCGTACCGGCTACGGAAAGCTGTTAACCAGGTTAACAGTGTCCGAGAAAACACGCGAAATGGCCATAATACGGGCTTCTTGCGATTGGCGAGACACGGCCGCGACAGCCGGGGTTTGCCATTTGGGGGCGAAAACGTGGGGGCGGACTGGTCCGAGTCTCCGTTTGCCTCTTCCGGGCAGGCACTTGGTTAACAGCGTGGCCGGTGCCACTAGCCTGGAATCACGGCGTTCGATCACGCCGATCCCACTACCAATCAACGCGCGACCGCGCCGGGCGGACAGTCTCTTTACGAAGGGCGCGCCGGGGCCGGCCTCTCGGGTGTAGAATGCCCGAATGCAGCCTGGCGTAGCGCTGACGGCGTGGCCCTCTTTCAATTAATGATAGACTTTCAGTGACGCCCCCAAAAGGAGGGCGGAAAATGAAACTTCAATACGCCTTTTGCTGTTTGGCGGGCCTCCTGGTTACCGAGGGCCTGGTCGGCGGTGGCTAGTCACCCGACACGCTTATCAGCAATGGGAACGAACGTGCGGCGTGGTGATCTGCTCCACCAACTCGCTCCAATCCTCGACAGTCTGGTCGCAATTCGTCGACAATAGCCCCCTCGGAGATCTTGACGCGTCCCCAGGTACCTGTTTGCCGACAGTCATCCCAGAGGCGGCAGCCTGCAACTCGTCAAGAGCGCCACTGGCGGCCCTAAGAAGCACAAATCGATTCGGGGACAGAGTTTGAGGCCCCCCCCCTTTCGTGTGCAAGAATGTACACTAACCGCAGCGAGCGGGCCTTAGCGGCGTAATAGTCTGGTGCCCCGAGTGCAATCGGGAGTGTCGGTCAACGGCTTGGCTTCGAGCCTACAACGTCGCGCGCGCGAAACCCCTCCCAGCCGGGCCAACTCCGCATAGTCCCGCACCGTGCCCTCCCGCAGCAGCCTGAATCATGCGAGACAAGTGAGAACTGTTGGGGCAGATGATGGCGTTGCTCCATATCTGCCAGACAATCCCAAAGTCTGAATGCAGGCGATCAACCTGCTCAAATAATTTCCGCTTGATGCCTGCATGACGGCCGCACTGCTTAGGTCGGGTGTGGACCCAAATCTTCGCGATCATGAGGGGTCTACGCTTCTTATGGCAGCCGTCAGACTGAACGCGCTCGACGCCGCGAAGGTCCTTTTGGACACCGGCGCCGACGTGAACGCCGCCGCCGAACTCCCCTCGCCCAGGCTCGGGCGGACGCCCCTCTCGTGGGCGGTGGGCATCGGGAACCAGGAGATGATCCGTCTGCTGAGGGAAGCCGGCGCCCGCGAGTGACCAACGCCCGTGTCCAGTGGGACGCCGAGGTTAAGGTCCGGGGCGCAAACAGACAGGAAAGCCCCGAAAGGAATCTGGAGGGGATAGGCGCAGGTTGTCCACACTGCGGCAATCCTTTCCCGACGATCTACGCCGACATTTGGCAGTGCGGGGTATGTGGTGCAAAGGGGCCGAACCGAATTCCGCTTTTGGATGCGCGGTCGCCGCGAGGAGGACGCGCCGTTGGGCGGCATGGGCGAGGTGTACAAGGCGCGCGAACACGCGCCTGAATCGGACTGTCGCCATCAAGGTTTCAAACGATCCGTTCAGCGAACGGTTCCAGCGCGAGGCGCAGGCCGTAGCCGCATTGAACCATCCTAATATCTGTCAGCTCCACGACGTCGGTCCGAACTACCTGGTGATGCAGTTCGTCGAAGGCGCCCCCGTCGCGCCGGTCGACAACGCGCGTAAGCTGCTTGATCTGGCCGTGCAGATCGCCGACGGATTGACCGCCGCGCATGCTGCTGGTATCGTGCACCGCGATCTCAAGCCGCACAACATCCTGGCGACGCGCGAGGGGCGGGTGAAGATTCTCGACTTCGGGCTGGCGAAAACGACCCGGGCCGCCGGAGCCGGCGACGCCACGCAGGCCATGAGCATCACCGACCCAGGCACAACCGTCGGCACGGTCGATTACATGTCGCCCGAGCAGGCGCGCGGCGATCCGAATCTCACTCCGCCGTCGGATCAGTTCTCGTTCGGCCTGGCATTGTACGAGCTGGCATCCGGCAAGCGGGCTTTTCATCGCGCGAGCGCTCCGGAGACGGTGGCTGCGATCATCCGCGAGGATGCCGAACCGCTCCCGGCCAGCGGGCCCGCGCCGCTGCGCTGGGTGATCGAACGGCTGCTGCGGAATGGCCTAAGGAAGAACTATTTGATGTTGTCCAGCACTCGCGGCCGCACGGGACTTGCGGATTGGAATACAATGCTCCGCGGAACCACCAGTTCCACGCCGGTGCCGGCTTCGAAGGAACTCGAAATTGTCAGCTTGCCCTGACCTCGCCCATGCGCAGCGATTGGACGGTTGCGAATGTTGCGAAATTGCTGCGTTTCAAACGCCGGCCAGGACTTCGTGCGCGCTGGCCCGCTCGTTGGCGGCCATCGGGGTGCGCGGAGGTGGCAGGCGCGTTCTGGACCGCGGGCTGCGCCGGTCCGAGGCGCGGCGCTCGCGATGGGACACGTCGAGTGGCGGGATGGGCGGCGGTGCAGGGTGGATCTCATCTCTAGAGGGGCGGTGAATCGATGGCGGCCGAGCTAAACTGGGCTTTGTGTCAATCGAGCGCTCATTACTGACGTCGCCGTCTGGTCTCTTGATTTCGAAGATTGGGCCGGAGTCGGATATTCTGCTCCGGAATTTGTTCGAGCACTACATTCACGATATGGCAGAGTGGTTTGAAATCGACACCAAACCTGATGGGAGCTACTCTTACGACACGTCCTTGGTATGGGAGAACGGCTACGACGCGTATTTGGCGAAGTTAGGTGATTTGATCGCCGGGTTTGCCCTTGTCGGATCGGCAGTTGAGTGGCTAGGCGACATTGGCGCCCATGACGTGCACGAGTTCTTTGTTATCCGCAGATTTCGAAGGAGCGGAGTTGGACAGAGAATGGCTACGCTTCTTTGGTCGGAACGTCCGGGCGAATGGCTCGTTAGAGTCCTCGAATTAAATGCGCCAGCCGTTCTCTTCTGGCGAACCGTGATTTCGAGCCACTCGCATGGCTCGTATGAAGAGAAAGGGCGCATCGTCAACGGGCGCCCATGGCGATTCTTTAGGTTCGTATCCCATGGCACCTGACCACACTCTGTAGCAAGCCTCCGAACGGCGGCAAGGCCAGTGGTGCATCGCCGAGGGCGCACGGCCGCCGACGCGGGCGCGTATCACGCGCGGCCCACCGCTCGCACGCCTCCAGCGCCAGTCGTTCTGGCGTGGTCATCGCGTCGAGCGGCGGGCGGGCGCGTGAACATCCCAGGACAAAGTCTTATCGTCACATCATTCGGTGTGGTCACCATCAATGGCGCAGGCTTTGGACAGCAGTGCGTTAGCTGTCAGCTTCTTCTGTCTGGGAACCCAATCCAGGCGTTCTCGTGGACCGATTCGGCAGGGGCGGTCCCTGGCCTTCGCGGTGTTTCCGTTTCCCAATGTTTTCAGGGCCTTCGGCGATACATCGCTTACGCGGGCCAATGTTTGCAGTGCTTCCGTGCGCACATCGACGTTAGCGATCATCTGGAAGCGCAGGTTTTAAAGGCCGCGGCACCAGCACGGAGGATCGAAATAGGATATCAATATTGCATGGCGTCTCTATGGATCACGTATGCCTGGGCGGACAACGGGGACCGCGATGTCGACTTCCTCGCCCAAGAACTCGGCCGAGCCGGCCTGATAGTCAGGCTTGACCGTTGGAGTCTTCCGGTCGGCCAACGGTTGTGGGACCACATTGCCGATTTCATCACGAATCCAGCGCAAAGTGACGGCTGGGCTATATACGCTACTGCGCACAGTCTTAGGGTCCCCTCAAAAATAACGACTCACAATTGATCGGTTCTCTGTCATAACCGGGCTTCACAGGCCGGAGATCTGCAGCGCACTGCATCAGGCCCGGGATGTCTGTAAAAAGCGGCCGTGGCGCACATTGAGATCCGGTTGCCGCGAGTGTTCCAATTTGTTATAGTTCCGATCAGGAGGTCCCGCTCCAATCGGAACTATAACATTATGCGACCAACTTCCTTCCGCCCCGATGCACTGCGCGCCCTGCTGCTGCGCAAGCAAATCGCCACTCTGGATGATCTCAAGCACGCTCTCGGCACTCCCGTCGACGTCACCGTCTTCCGAAAACTGAAACCACTGGACTACCTCAGCAGTTATTCTCATCGCGGCCGGTTTTACACGCTCCGCGAGCTCGCTCTCTTCGATGATCACGGACTCTGGTCGCGGGCAGAGGTGTGGTTCTCCCGTTTCGGCACGCTGCTGGCCACCGCCGAAGCTTTCGTGAATCGCTCCCCGCGCGGATATTTCGCCGATGAACTGGCTCCCGCTTTACACGTCGAAGTCCAGGATGCGCTTCATCAACTGGCCCTGCAAGGTCGCGTTTCCCGACAGCTTGTTTCCGGCCGGTATCTATACTCGGCTACGGATCCGGTCCTCCGACGACGACAACTGCTCACGCGCCGTACTGTGGAATTCCTGCCCACGGTGGCGGATACCTCCGTGCTGGAGGTTCCCGCCGAGGAAGTTAAAGCCGCCATCCTGCTGTTCTACAGTTTGCTCGATGAGCAGCAGCGCCGCCTCTATGCCGGGCTGGAGTCCCTCAAGTTGGGCCGTGGCGGCGACCGCCAACTGGCCGACTTCCTCGACCTCGATCCGCATACCGTGGCCCGTGGGCGACAACAGCTAATGGCCCAAGACGTGGAAATCGACGGGGCCCGCAAAGCCGGCGCTGGCCGCAAGCCGGTGGAAAAAAAACGCCCGAAATAATCGATGCCATCGAGATTCTCCTGGAGCACGATACCGCCGGCGATCCCATCACCGGGCTGAAGTGGACCCGCAAGACGACGGAGAAGATCGCCGCGGTTCTTCAGCAGATCGACATTCCCGTTTCCCCCAACACGGTCGCTCGTCTTCTCTACCAGATGGATTTCTCTCTGCGCGTCAACCGCAAGCAGATCGCCACCAACTCCAGCCCCTACCGTGATCAACAGTTCCAGCAAATCTGCGCGCTACGGACTCGCTTCCAGCGCCAAGGCCTTCCGATCATCAGTGTCGATAGCAAGAAACGCGAAATGATCGGCAATTTCAAGAACGCCGGCGCCAAATGGGACCGCTCGCCCGTGCTGGTCAACGATCACGACTTCCTGACGGATGCCAGCGGCGTAGGCATCTCCTACGGCATTTACGACTCACCCAACAACCGCGGCACCGTCTGTGTGGACGTCTCCCATGACACTCCGGCCTTCGCCGCCCACTCCATTGCCACTTGGTGGAAACGCGAAGGGACCCGTCGCTACGGCCGTGCGCCCAAGCTTCTGCTCCTGGCCGATTCCGGCGGCAGCAACAGTTGCACTTCCTGGGCCTGGAAGATCGAACTCCAGAGTCAGCTATGCAATCGCTTCGGCCTCGCAGCCACCATCGCTCACTATCCTACCGGTGCTTCCAAATGGAATCCCATCGAGCACCGGTTATTCTCCGAGATCTCCAAAAACTGGGCTGCCGAGCCCTTGGACAGCTACGAAACAATGCTCAAATTCATTCGCACCACCAGCACCAAAACTGGCTTGGCCGTGACCGCCTATCTCGACCGACACGAGTATCAAACCCACCTCAAGCCCGATCCACAACTGATCTCTTCCCTCCGCTTCACTCCTGGCGAGGTAATTCCGCAATGGAACTACACGATTCGACCGAATCTGTGAAACTATTCTTGCGTGGACCCTTAGCCCCGAGTCCGCCGCTCTATTCGGCGGAACGCTCCACAGTAGTCTCCCGCGAAAAGTAGCCGATTCGTTCGATGACTTCGAAATCGAGTACGACATCATTCGGGGGGCGAGTGACGAAGAGTTGAAGGAATTTTTTCTACGCCTACAAGAGGGAATGTCCCTTACCAGTAGCGAAAAACTGAATGCGGTCCATAGCAAGCTACGCGATTTCTGCCGAAAGAGTGCCGAGCACGCGTTCTTCACCGAAGTGATCGCTGTTCCCAATACTCGTTACGCCCACTTCGATATCATGGCGAAGGTTGCTGCAATCGAGGTCGAAGGAATCGCTACCGGCTTGCGCTTGGACGACGTGAAGCAGGTTTTCGTCTCGCACAACAATTTTGCATCAACCTCGGCGGTCGCGAAGCGAATTCGTGCCGCGCTCGACTTTCTGCACACCGCTTTTAAGAACAAGGGTACCTCGCTTCGCACGCGCACAATAGTGCAGTCCGTTGTTACTCTCGCTTGCAAAATCGTCGCGACGGGACGGTCAACCGGAGTGGAGGCACAGTTCGAAAAGTTCCTAGTGACATTCACCGCCGAACTAGCGGTGCAAATCGAAATGGGGCCGCAAGCAACCGACACGGACTACATAGGGTTCCAGTACTCCGTTAACGCGAACGTTAAAGGCGGCGCACAGGCGCGCCAAGAGATCCTCTTGCGAAAACTGTTCCGAATCGCTCCTGATCTCGCCGACATTTTTGACCCCTCAATCATATCCGAAAGCGGCATTTCGGCCCGCATAAACACGTTGGGCAGCTCCATTACGCAGTCGGTTTATCAAATCAACCAAAAGTTCTCCGCAAAGAACGGCGAGGACCTTTTCAAGGCCACCAACAAGACGGCACAGGCACTAGTGGCAATCGGCAAGCCCATCAAAACATTGGAGGGCTATGAAGCTCTCATCGATGATTTGCATTTTCTGTTTCGGGAGTCTGCCGGCACGAGGCTCGGTACGAACTGGCCGAGTGCGTTTGTACATGTAAATGACCTACGCACCGACCTCCGGCACGATGTAGATCACGGTGACGCGGCGAAAGTACGCGCTAAGAAGAGGAAGGCAGGTACAACGTTCACGCAGTACGCGGGTGGAGGAACCCCGGACACGGTTGACCCAATCAAATTTTCCCTGATTCAGGTGAATCTTCTCGGTGCGCTGGAGGTAGACCTGCGCGGGTTGCTTCTGACGCTTCCGTAAAGCCCAGGACTCCTTGCGCCCTCCTGGATGCAGCAGGCGAGCAGCAGGACTTTCGTCCGTTCTTCGCCTACGTGCTCGCTCTTCGCCTTGTGATAGTAAGGGCAGGTGCGCGAGGCCGGACGGCACTTTGCGGCGTAAAACCGGCGTGCGGCGACGGGGTGGACCATTGTTGCGTCTGGCGAAAGTCCTAATGTGCCCGGAGCGTAGCCAAGCACGGCGTTCAGCCAGCAACCCGAGCCCGGTTGGCGGTAGCATTGGCTTCCCGGCGGCCACGCGATGCGGACCCGAATGGCGAGCATTTCGTTATATGATTGGGGGACGACACGCTCGAATACCGTGCACCCTCGGGGCTTCAGCGCGCTCTTGCGACGATGCGCCCGTGGCTGCCGGCTAGCCCCGGTGAGCGAGGAAGGGCAGCATGGCCGAACTGAGCTCGGAACAGTGGGCTGAAATCAAACGGCTCTTTATGGCCGCCGAGGAGTTGCGGCCGGCAGAACGTCCAGATTACCTCAAGCGCGAATGTCCGGATCAGGATCTGCTCCGGGAGGTGGCGTCGCTGCTGAAGTATTCCGACCGGGAACTGGCAATGGCCGACGCTGCGATTGCATCCGAGGCGTTGGCGGTGACGCAGGAGCCGGATCCCGACGAACGGCTGATCGGCACGCACTTGGGACCTTACAAAGTGGAGGCCATCGCCGGACACGGCGGCATGGGCGCGGTCTACCGCGCCACTCGCGACGATGCCGAGTTTCGGCAGCAGGTGGCCATCAAACTGGTGCGCGTGGTGGCGGAGTCGCCCGACAGCTTGCGGCGCTTCCGGCAAGAGCGGCAGATCCTGGCGCGGCTGTCGCACCCCAACATCGCCCGGCTGCTGGATGGCGGCTCTACGCCAGAGGGCGTGCCCTACCTGGTGATGGAATTCATCGAGGGCGATCCCATCACGGGGTGGTGCGATCGGCAGTCGCTCGGCGTACAGGAGCGGTTGCGCCTTTTCCTGCAAGTCTGCGACGGAGTGGAACTCGCGCATCGCGACCTGGTGGTACACCGCGACCTGAAACCCGCCAATATCTTGGTGACGGAAGACGGCACGCCCAAGCTGCTGGATTTCGGGATTGCCAAACTGCTGGACCCGGGCGCCGAGAACGGAGCCACCACGTTGACCAGTCAGCTGGTCATGACGCCCGAATACGCCTCACCGGAGCAGGTGCGTGGCGAGCCGGTATCGACCGCGGCGGATGTCTACTCGCTAGGCCTCATTCTATACGAACTGCTGACCGGAAAGAAGGCCCAGCCGGTGTCCACCCATACGCCGGACGCCGTCGCCGCCGTGGTCTGCCAAACCGAGCCGGCCGCGCCCGCGCGGCTGAAACCGCAACTGGCGGGCGACCTGGACAACATCATCCGCAAGGCCATCCGGAAGGAGCCGGAGCGGCGCTATGCCTCCGCCGGCCTCCTGGGGCGCGATATTCAGCGACACCTCGACGGGCGCCCGGTGACGGCCCGCCCGGATACGGCCGGCTACCGCTCGGCCAAGTTTCTGCGCCGCAACCGTGTCGCCTTGGCGGCGGGTGTCCTGATTGCCATAAGTCTCGCCATCGGACTCGGCGTAGAATCGTGGCTCAGCCCGCGGACACCACGCGCGCTGCAGGTTGTGCAGCTCACCCAAACGGGCCAGGTGGAGGCCGGGGCGAGCATTGCGACAGACGGCGCGCGCGTGTACTTCACCGAGTGGTCCGCGGGCCAGTGGTGGCTAGCGCAGGTTTCCGTGAAAGGTGGAACACCGCAGCCACTGCCGGTGACGCCATCGCTCACCCAACCGGTCATAGTGGATATCTCGCCGGACCGATCCCAGCTACTGCTCCTGACCGGACTCGCCAAAGAGAGGTCTCTCTGGGCGTTGCGCGCGGCGGGCGGGTCTGCCCGCCGGATTGGCGAAGTGACGGGCCACGCCGCCGCATGGTCGCCGGACGGGAAGCGCATCGTCATTGCCCGCGGAACTGCCTTATTCCTGATCAACGCCGACGGTACGGATTCCCGCAAGCTGCTGGACGCTCCGCAGGAAATAGCTCGCGACTCCCTACGCTGGGGACCCAAGGGCGGACCCGACGTTGTGCGCCTTGGTTTGATGGCCCACAATACGAGTGTCGCCGTATTGTGGGAAGTGGATCCAAACGACGCCGGCCTGCATCCCCTGCTACGCGAGTGGACTAATGGCGCCGGATGGCCGGAGGGCGATAGCAGCGGCCGTTGGTTCCCATCGGGAAAGTATTACTTGTTCCGCTCCCGCCGCGGTAAGGCGTCGTCCGTTTGGGCCCTGCGCGAAAGCCGGTCCTGGTTGCCGCGGTTCGGCCGGCGCCCCGTTCAGATCTACTCCAGTCCGCTGGATTTTTCGTATCTGGCTCCCAGTCCGGATGGCAAGCGCGTTTTCTTCCCCGCGGTACAGGAACGCCTCGAGTGGGTCCGCTACGACCCGCCACGCGGCCAATTGCTGCCCTACCTTTCCGGCATAGCCGGCCGATGGATCGATTACTCGCACGACGGCCGTTGGGTAGCCTACACTGCGTTTCCAGATAGCACCCTTTGGCGTTGCCGGCCCGATGGCAGCGACCGGGTGCAATTGACATCCGCGCCATTGCGGGCCTTCCAGCCGCGCTGGTCGCCCGACGGAACGCGGATCGCTTTCGGAGGGAGCCGGCCCGGCGGCCGCACCCAGGTCTACGCCATATCGGTGACCGAGTCCGGCGGTGGAGTTCCAGAGGCGATCACCTCCGCACCTTTCACGGCGGACGATCCGGTCTGGTCTCCGGATGGAAACACGTTGCTTTACGTGCGTGGCCTGCCGGTTGGAGTTGGGGGGCGGGCCGGGCTGTACAAAATGGACTGGAAGGCCCGGGAGACCGAATTTCTGCCAGGATCGGAAGAGCTGTCCGACCCAGCCTGGTCGCCCGATGCGCGCTACATCGCCGCCAGTTCGTCAACGCAGATGCGGTTGTGCGACTTCCACACGCGGCAATGGACGACGTTGGCGACCGGCACCGCGTTGAATTCGGCCTGTTGGTCGCACGATGGCAAGTACCTTTACTATCAGGACGCGTTGGCAGGCGTGGAGCAGCCCATATTTCGGGTGCGTCTCGCCGATCGGCGAGTGGCGCGGGTGGTTACCTCGCGCCAGCTTCTGCAATCGAATGTGACCGGATTTAAGTTAATCGCGTTGGCGCCCGGCGATGTGCCGATTGCCTTAGTCGAGCACCGCAACGCGGATATTTACGCGCTCGACGTGGATCTGCCGTAGGGTGGAAACCCAAGGACTGCGAAACATTTATCGTAGGCTCCTCTGCTAGTTGTCTACCGTGGTGTCTGTTAAACAGGGACGCGCCGCAACTCCCGAACAGGCTGCCAATGTCTGATCTGGACCGCCTCGATTTGGTCACAATGGCTCACGACCTCGGCGGCCTATTGGGATGCAGACCCGAACCGAACGCGACACGGTTTTATGGCGATGCCGTCATATGTCAGCCGCGTCTGGCATCCTGACTAGGAACCCATCCACGATGAGCGTTCGGGCTGATCTCCTGTTTCTGCCTGGGCTGAGCGCAGAGCAACAGACATAACGATCCGAACAAGCGACCACTCTTGACCGATGAACAATTGCGGGTCATTCGCCGGGGCCCCAAGAGGACAAAACAGGGGACACCTCGTGAGGAGTTTGAAAAGCTATTTCGTCGTTCTGCTTTAACTGCTTCCGCCGAGCTACGCTGAACCCCCTGCCTGCAGTTCGGTCGCAGCGAGGTGCAACGGCGGCCGGGCCGGAACCGCCCGCCCGGCATCACGCCGCGCGGGAAGCGTCAGCCCCGCCCCTGCGCTGCCGCCGCCCCGGTCCGCGACCGCGGCGCTCACGATGGGCCTGCGTCGAGGGGCGGGGTGGCCGGTGGGGCGTCGTGGAAGAGCGCAGGCGGCGAATCGCGCGCGGCGGCATCAAAACCGATGCCTACGTTTTTCCGTAGCTGTTGGCTGTCGGCGCGTCGTACCAGCGACGTCGCTTTGCCCCGTACATCTGCGCGTCAGCGAACCGCAGCAAGGCATCGGGCCGGTCTCCGTGAAGCGGCCAGATGGCGATACCGGAACAGGCGCCGACCGAGAGCCGCCGACGGTCCGCGTAGATGGGCTCGCGCAGTGCCGCCACGATCTTCGCCGCAATTCGTTCCGCATCCTCGCTCCGAGTGAGCCGCGGCAGCAATACGACAAACTCATCGCCTCCGATGCGCGCGACCGTATCGCCGCGGCGCACCGCGAGGGTCATGCGCCTGGCAACTTCCTGTAGAACCGTGTCCCCTGCGTCGTGACCATACGTGTCGTTGATCTGTTTGAAGCCGTCGAGGTCTATATAGAGCACGCCCAGTTGACTCTTGTCGCGCGAGGCCATCTCAATCTCGGCGTCCAGCTTTTCGTAGAGAAGCGCTCGGTTTGGCAGGCTGGTGAGACCGTCGTGTTGCGCGCGATACGACAACTGGTCGTGCAGCCGGTACCGGTCCAAGGCCAAGGCGGCAATGTTGGACCAGAGGCCGAGTTCTGCGCCCTGCCCATCCAGGGAGACCTGCTCCTGTCGAAAGAATGCGGCGATCACGCCGACGGTAGCGGCCTGCACAACGATGGGCATTGAGCAGAACGTCTGGAAACGCGCAGTTTGCTGCGCATCGATGAAGTCCGCCCACCCTGGATCTTCCGAGAACGCTTTGAGCTCGCGGAATTCGGGACCGAAGGAACCTGAGCTTAGGGGGATCCGGCCCAAGACCTCGATCCAGTCGCTGGGTATGGCGGGTACTACGCAAATGCGCGAACCACGCGGCCCGCCCATCAGGATCGCGCACACCGCGCCTTCGCAGTGCACCGCCACGGCTTCCGCGATGTGGTCGACGATCAGATCCACAGGCTCATCCCGGGCGATGAGTTCGAGAATCTGTTTGCTGTCGCGGTCGAGGGCTTCAGCCGCACACGCTTTGCGCAGCGCTACGCGGGTCCTCTGATGGGCGGCCTGCAACAGAACCGTCTGGGCGTGCAATGTAGAAGTTTGAGTTCGGACGCGCCTGCGGAGGAGACCGACCCACGCCAGGGCAGCGACGATCAGTAATACGGCTCCTCCCAGGATTGGCATCAACCGGTCCACCGTCAACCATGGCGGCTGGCCCACAATCAGGATGTCGGCCGGGGACCGGAGAAGCAGCCGAAACGTTCGCGGCAGGATCAAATCGGAGGATTGCTCGGTTTCCACCGAGCAGATCCCGGTCAAGCGAAGACGCGTGCCGGGCTCCAAATGGTGCATTTGTCCACCGCTGTCGAGAGGCGCGGTGAAAACCGTCCCGCCGGAGGCCACCGCCAGAATCCGGTCCGCAGGTTGTTGCAGCCGGTCGATGAGCTTACCTTCGATCTGCACCAGTTGACCGTCGAAGTCGCCGTTCATGGCGTCCTCGGCAGTGATCCGCACCGGGGCAGGCGGCGCGCCGGATTGCAATCGCTTCACCCGCGCTCCACGCAATGCAGGGCTCAGCCCAGAGATCGCCGGAAAGCCCACCACATCTATCAGATCGCCCACGGCTAATCCGAGTGGGGCACGGTCCTGGATCATGATGCCGCCGCTTGCGTCGCGGACCCAGGTGGGTCCGGAGCGATTGGCGTACGTTACCGCACCGCACAGCCGCACGAGATGCGTCATATTGGGCGCGTTGCGCGCACGCGAAAACCGCAGCAGATCCGCAATGCGCATCGGAGACGTGGCGAAGGGTTCCGCGGAAGGGGCCCGCACCACACGAATGCACGCCATTCCGGGCACGAACATCTGGGTGCCGAGAATTTGACGTTTCCCGTTGAAAAGCGCGCCGCATACACCCTGCAGCTTGACTTCGGCGTCCACCAGATGCATCAGAGATGCGGCCGGGGCCAGAACATGCGCTTTATACGTATTCCTGCCCCAAGCCAGCGTGAGCAGGGCGTCCCCGGTTCTCTGAGCCACGTGCTGGACGACTCCCCCCAACTCGATCCAGCGGCAGTCCTCGCTGCCCAAGTCTGCGCTTTCGAAGCTCGCGGTTTTGGGAGCCGGTAAACGAGCATGACCGAGGATTCTTATCCGTGGCTTGGCCACGTCCGGCGCAAAACCGGCGCTGGTCACTCCGGTGACCTCCACATCGTCTCCGGCGCGCATGGACGCTTTCTCGTCACCGTTCATTTCGACAAACACGCCATCGCTCCGGTCCTGCACAAAAAGGAAGCCGTTGACCGGATCGAAATAGGTCACCACAGCACGAAGACGAACCGGGTATGCGCGTTGTGCGGCGCTCTCCGGCAACTGGTGTACCTGCAGTGCGTAGCGTAGAACCAGGTGCGGGCGTAAGGTCCCGGTCTCCGCTTGCGTGGGCGGCAACGGATACGTCGCGATCCGAGGCCGGATGCCTGCGCTCCCACCCCGATGCAGGGCCGCAGTTTGTGAGCACAGCCAACGCCAGCAGAACGTACTGCCAGCCCATCGCGGAGCAAGGGCGGCGTACCGGTCGCTTCCTGACACTGCATCGACCGATCGCGCTAACGGCCACCTGGAGCAACGTAATTCACCCTACCGACTCATCGGAACTGAAACTTCCAAGACGGTTCGGCAGATCCCCCACTCAGTTTCTTCTATCCATTGGGATAACGTCTATATATCATGAGAGTTAATCCCCCAAGTTAACCCTGTCATTTCTTTCCGCGTGGCGCCGCCGGATAGTCGGATACCTGCCCCGCGCGGCGGTAAGCGAATGGCCGACCCTCCGGAGAGGTACGGACGGCCACCGGGCAGCAGAATCAAAGCCAGTCCGAACTCCCTTCAGCGCCCAAAGCCTTAAGTCCGCTTCTGTGGCGCCGTTGGGTCCAGGGCACCGAATCCCGAACCGTCTTGGCGGCGTTCCAAATCGCTCATGGAAGCCAGCAGCTCGCGCGCGGAACCGGCCATGCCGGAGAGCGGTCCGCTCGGGCCTAGATCCCCGCCGGATCGCCGGATCAGCACCTCGCTCAGAATGGCGATCTGGGAAAGGCCCGCGCCGATGTCGTCGTGCAGGTCGGCAGTGCCCCGTGATTTGCCCATGATATTCTGACACACAGCATCATGCATCGCATATTCGTTCTCTTCCTGGCCGTGGCGGGATTCGCGCAGCAACCTCCGATTTCCTATTCCAATCTTACTCAGGGACAGACCATCGGCGGGTTCCGCGCGGCCGCCGTCTATCTCGACGATTCCGGCCGCGCCATGGGCGCGCGTTTCCAACACGAACGCACCGGCTTCACGCTCGACCTGCTCGAAATACAGTCGGTTCCCCAAGCCTACTTCTGGGTCACAACCTACCCCACCTCGAACATGGGCGAGCCGCACACGCAGGAACACCTGCTGATCAGCAAAGGCAGCAAGGGGAGAATGCTGGGCAGCATGCAGTCGATGTCGCTCGTGACTTTCAGCGCGTCCACCGGACCGTGGCAGACCTGCTACCACTTCAACGTTGCCGCCGGCCCCGCTGTCTTCTACCAGACTTTCGAAACCACTCTCGAAGCCCTGCTCCACCCCGATTACTCCGATGAAGAGATCCGCCGCGAAGTGCGTAACTTCGGAGTATCCCCGAATCCCCAAACGGACGAACTGCACCTGGAAGAGAAGGGCACCGTCTACAACGAGATGTCCACCACCATGGACCAGGCCGACCCGCGAATGGTGCAGGCCGCCCATACCCTGCTATTCGGGCCGGAGCATCCGCTGGGCTTCAGCTACGGCGGAACACCGGCAGCTCTTCGGGTGCTGAAGCCGGACGACATTCGCCGCTTCCACGCGCAGCATTATTTTCTGGCCAACATGGGCGCCATCGTTTCGCTGCCCAAAGAGATGCTGCCGGCAGATGCGCTCGCGCGATTGGACGCCTTGCTCAATCGCATGGAGAAGACCCCGCCCGGCCTTCCGGTGACGACCGAAGACAGTCTGCCCGCGCCGCAGCCGGCCGCGTCCGGCACAATCGAGTACGTCGAGTATCCGTTCCGCAATGAACAGCAGTCCGGCCTTGTCTTTCTGGGTGGCCGCCGGACCGTAGGTTGGGTTACCGCGACCTGACCCTGCTCAAACTCCTGGTGGAAACCGCGGCCGAGGGAGAGGGCAGCAACCTCTACCGCCGCCTGGTGGACAGCGGCACGCGCGAATCCGACTTCGGCGCCACCAGCGTCTCCGGTTATGTGGATGAGGGCCAGGGGAACGTCATCATCGTATATCTGGACGGTGTCGGCGTGGCCCACATGAATGACGCGGATCTCTCCGCGCTGCGCGGCAAAGCGATGGACGAGTTTGCCCGCATCGCCGCCTACGCCGCCGGCTCCGCGGAACTGCGTGAGTTCCACGAGCGCTTCCGCAACCGCATCTTGGAGCAGCGCCGGGAGCTGGACAAGCTGGTGAATTCGCCGCCGGGCTTCGGCGCCCGCGGCGAGGGCGGGTTCTGGAATTCGCATCTGTATCAGCTCAACAGGGAGCCTGGCTTCCGCAAGTCGCTCACCATGAGAGACGACCTGGAGGCCATCGAGAAGCTGGCGTCGGGCGGCAAGAACATCTGGCGCGACTATCTGGTGCAGTGGAAAGTGCTGGGCGTCACGCCTTACGTGCTGGCGGCGAAGCCCAGCGCGACACTCATGGCCCAGGAAGAGAAGGAGCGCCAGCAGCGGGGCACAGCCGAGGCCGAACGGCTCAAGGAGGTGTACGGCGCGCCCGGCCTGCAGACCGCCATCAGGCGCTACCAGCAGGAGTACGACGCGGCGACCGCTCAACTGGAAAAGGAAGCTCACGACCTGCCGCCGCCCAAATTCGTGGACACCCCGCCAATGACGCTCGACGACCAACTGGATTTCACGGCTACCAAACTGGCTGGCGGCGTTCCTCTGGTAATTTCGCGATTCGAGAGCATGACCGGCGCCACCGTGGGCATGGCGATCCGCCTGGACGGCATTGCGGAAGACCGCCTGGTGTTCGTTTCCGCGTTGCCGGAACTGCTCACCGGCATAGGAGTCATGGAAGACGGCAAACCAGTCTCGTTCGAACGGATGACCGAGCGGCTGCGCCAGGAGATTCTCAGCCTCGACGCGTCGTTCAGCGTCAACGGCACGACCGGCCGCTACGAGCTGGTGGTGCGCGGGGCGGGCAACAACCTGGAGGAATCCAAACGCGCCCTGGCCTGGATGAAGCTGGCGCTGTTCCATCCCGACTGGCGCCTGGAGAATCTGCCCCGCATTCGCGACCAGGTGGACCAGGCACTCGCCGCATTGCGCAGGACCACGCAAGATAGCGAAGAGAGCTGGGTCGACGGGGTGGCCCAAGCCTACCTTAAGCAGGAGTATCCTCTGTATCTTGCCACCTCGTCCTTCATGACGCGCGCCCATAACCTCCATCGCCTGCGCTGGATGCTGCAAGCCGGCGGCGACGATGCGTTATACGCCTTCCTCGCCGAACTCGGAAAGGCCGGCGGTTCGCGGCAGGAGCGTAAGGCGCTGCTCGCCTCCATAAAGGACGATCGGTACGCGCCGCTCCGGAAACTCACCAACACCCAACGCGCGCTGGCGCTGGATGCGGCCCGCGACCTGGACGTCCTGCTGTCCGACCTGCCCGATTCCGGCCTCCCCGCCGATTGGAGCTACCTCTGCAACCAGATCGCGCACGACCTACGCAGGGGACCGCATTGGGCCCTTGGCATGTTGCAGGAAGTCCGCCAGGCAATCCTGCAGGCGGGCGGCGCGCGCCTCTTCTTCATCGGGTCGAGCGCCTCCGAACAGGCGCTGGATGAAGGACTGCACGACCTGGTGGACGCGCTGGGCACCAAACCCGTCTCCAAGGCCGCGTATCGCTCCGGCAGACGGATCGACGAGCGGTTGCAGGGACGCGAAACCGGCGCCGATCATCCGGTCTTCGTGGGATTGTTGAACGCCAATTCACAAGGCGGCGCGCTTCTCACTTCGGCCCCGTTGACCAGCTTCCACGACACCGATCGGGACAAACTGCTCGACTACCTGGCGTCCAACCTCTATGCCGGGAGTGGGGCGCACAGTATCTTCACGAAAACCATTGCCGCCGGTTTGGCCTACATCAACGGCTTCGTCGCGGTCCTGGCACCGGGGCGCCTGGCGCCGGGACGGCTGTATTACGGCGCCGAACGCACGCCGGAGTTGCCGCAGACGCTGCAGTTCGTCATCGGCGAACTGCAGAAGGCGCGGCCAGACGCCTCGCTCACCGAGTACGCCATCGCAGTCGCCTTCGGCGGGACGCGATCCGCCAGGTCCTACGAGTCGCGCGGAGAAGCCATCGCCAACAACCTGGCGGATGGCTTAACGCCCGACGTTGTGCGGCGCTTCCGCCAGGCCATTCTCGATCTGCGGAAAACGCCCGATCTCTCGGGCGAATTGTTCCGCCGGATGAACGCGGTTTACGCCCAGGTGCTACCCGGACTGGGCGCGCGCGTCGAGGGTGTGACCGGCGGCGTGTACATGGTCATCGGCCCCGAGAAGCAGTTGGCCGCCTACGAGCAGTATCTCAAGAAGGTCGATGCTCCGGATACCAGAGTCTGGCGTCTGTACCCGCGCGACTTCTGGCTCCCGGCGGAGTGATTCCGCCTCTCGGCCCGATTAGCGAACCGGGACGAAAGTGAAGAGCCACGTTTCGTTCGTAAAAGGATGATCTCGGAAATCCTGGCCCTTTGCGCTGAAGCATCGCAATCATCTGGGCCGTTTTGCTGCACTCGCGCGGCGCGCTGGCTTCCTGCGCCTTGCCGGCCTTGTTCCCCGTGGGCGCGGCTTTGGCGGGAGTGGCCTGCTTGCTGGCCTTGCCCTGCACCGGCGCGCCTTGGGCCACACGTGCGCCCGCTTTGGCCTTTTTTCTGGCCTTCGGCTTGGCGAGCGCAGCCTCGGGTTGGGCTGCCACCGGCTGCGGCGCGACCATCTGGCCGAGCTTCTCGACGCGTTCCCCGATCTTGCTGGCAGCCGTCTTGGGGTCCTTCAGCGCCTTGACAGGCTTCACACCCGGCAAGCTGTTGTAGGTCGCTACCCAGCGCTGCGCCGGCCAGCTTGCGAGCAGTTCCGCCAGCTCCTTCTGGTCCGTGAACAAATCGAAAGGCGTCGTGCCGGCGGCCGCGGCGGCCTCAGCGGTGGCAAATACGGTGATGTTGTTTTCGTTGTCAATGGTGAAAATCGTCATTTTCGTTCTCCTTGGTGCCGCGTTCTGCGCGATCGACACATGGATCACTCGTCAAGGCTGGAAAGGCAAGGCAATTCTGCACGAAATTGACGACGGCAAACAAACGGCGGTCGTCGGCGAGTGGACAAACTGGGTGCTTACGGCTACTTGTTCAGGTTAATCGCGCGGCGCCGAAACATTTCTGCGGTGGAAACGGATAGAGATTGAGAACGCTACCTTGACACGGTAGCGCTCCGGCGTTCGAGTCGCCACGGGCCCCACCACTGTTTTCAAACGCAATAGAATGTTCAAGACGGACGTGCAAAGCAATTCAGCGCCTTCACCAAGGCTAGCGCGGCCATAGCGTTCGCCTGACCTTGGGGTCGGGCGTCGCCTCCTTTCGGACGATATAGTGAGATGTGTTAGAAGGGCACCGCCATGCCAGCACGCAGCGTAAAACAGGACGATCCACTTGAGGATTTCGCGGTCCGCGAGATTTCGCTCAATGGCATTGCCAAACGGGTCTATATCGCCGGCACTGGCCTGGCGGCGGCCCCGCAGACCACCAAGCCCGGAATTTGGCGCTACGATGAGAGTTCGTGAGCAACGGCCATCCCGCCGCTCGACGCAGCCGCCCGTTGCCCGTCGCCGCGACCGCCAGCGGGCGGATGGGCGACACGATGGGCGACGAGACGCTGTCCGCGACTGCCAAATAATTTCTTCGAGTGAGCTTCCGTACCGTCCTCCAGTTTCCGCGTTAGCTCTCCGATGTACGGTGTAAGGTTGCGCACGATTACGCAGCCTCCTCCTGTGATATTGTTACCAGAGGATTCTGATATGGCCACCATCAGACTCATCGGTACTCCCGATGGGAAGTATTGGATTCGCGTCCTCGATGACACTTGGCGCGAGACGGTCCGTCAACTCCGCGGGCCGTTTCACGACG
>Ga0181526_10001483_pt1 | contig 22147 bp, 21 predicted proteins | sample PEATcosm2014_Bin_35_FD_119750 | JGI IMG/M metagenome (GOLD analysis project Ga0181526, IMG submission 119750) | Peatland microbial communities from MTU Mesocosm Facility, Houghton, MI, USA - PEATcosm2014_Bin06_30_metaG | ecosystem: Environmental > Terrestrial > Soil > Wetlands > Peat | place...
CCATTGCCGTGCTGGAGATAAGCGGTCAGGCCTCGCGCCGTGAGCTCGGCGACGGCTACGCCGGGAAAGTGAGTCTGCAGCACCTTCAGCTGCCGCCTGATCGTGGTGAGCTGGGGGGCTGAGAGAAGCCCCTGCTCCAGCTCGGAGGCCTTGGCAGCGAGATAGGCCGCAACCGCCTCATCCAACGGCTTCTGGCGCTCGGGCTCCCGGTGGTTCGCCAGGGCGAAGTCGAGGTAGAAGGTAAGCGGGCGGGCATGGTCTGCCAACCGCCCAAAAGCAGCCTCGGCCTCGCGCACTTGGACCTCGGTGAGAAATGTGGTCACCGCACGAAGGTTCGAAACCATTTGCAGGGCCTTGATTTCCAAAGCGGCCTTTTCGGCGGCGGCCTCCTCCAAGGTCTTGAAATTACGGCGGATGCGGACGCCGTTGAGGTGGCCATCGACTCGGAACGAGAAAACGCCATTCCGGTTCCTGAACCGGCTGACGGAGAACTTATTTTCGTGGTTCATGCTTAGGTTGCCATCGTCAACTGGCAACCTAGCCTCGGGTTTTACCCTCTCAGAGGGGGAAAGTGGCGGAGAGGGAGGGATTCGAACCCTCGGAACCCTTGCGGGTTCACATGATTTCCAATCATGCACATTCGACCACTCTGCCACCTCTCCGGTGCCGGACTATCGAGCCGTCCGTTGGGCGAAGGGGACAATCAAACCCCAGGGCCCTCCGGGGGGTCAAACGCAATCTCCCCCCACAGCCCCGGGGCGTGCTGCCAACGTGGGATTGCAGTAGTCTGTCCGGGCGAGCTCAATTGCCTCCAGTCGTCAACCCCATGCACACGATCCGTCCCTTCATAGCCGCCGGCTTGGTTGTAATCTCGGCCGTTTGCGCTTCCGGGGCGGCCATTGCGGGCGACGGCCGGCAGCTGATAAACCTCAATTCCGGCTGGAAATTCCTTCCCGGGGACGACCCCCACGCCCAGGAGCCGGGTTTCGCCGACGGCTCCTGGCAGGAAGTCACGCTTCCCCACACGTGGAACGGGCTCGACGGGCAGGACGGGGGGGCCAACTACCGACGCGGCGCGGGCTGGTACAGGAGGCACCTCGCGGTCGACGCCTCGCTATCCGGCAGGAGGCTCTACCTCCAGTTCGACGGCGCGAGCCTCATGGCCGACGTCTACGTGAACGGGGTCCACCTCGGCAACCACACGGGGGGATTCGCCCGGTTCCGTTTCGACGCGACCGGCGCCCTGCGCGCCGGCGCGGACAATGTGATCGCGGTTCGCGTCGACAACGGCGCGCTCGGCATACCCCCGTCGGACTCGGATTTCACGATCTTTGGCGGACTCTACCGGAGCGCATGGCTGCTCGCGACCGACCCCGTCCAGGTCTCTACCATGGACATGGCGTCGCCCGGCGTCTTCATCGAGCAGCGGGGCGCCGCGGGCGGCTCGGCCGGCATAACGGTCCGCGCGGAGCTTGAGAACCACTCCCCCGCGCTGCGCGTCGTTGGGGTCAAGGTAACGGTCCTCGACGCGGCCCGGGCCGCCGTAGCCGTGTCCGATCCCGCGTTCCGGGTCACCCTGGCGCCCAACGGCTCGAACGAGGTGGCCGTCCCGCTCGCGATTCCACGGCCCCGCCTCTGGGACGCGCGGGCGGATCCCTACCTGTACACGGTGCGCGTCGAGTTGACCCCCGCCGGGGCGAACGGGACCCCCGGGGCGCTGTCGGACGCCGTCGAGCAGCCGCTCGGCCTGCGCTCCTTCAGGGTCGATCCCGACCGGGGATTCATCCTGAACGGCGCCTACCTGAACCTGTACGGATTCAACCGGCACCAGGACTGGCCCGACAAGGGGTGGGCGATCTCGGACGCCGAGGAGGCCGTCGATTTCGACCTGATGATGGAGGTGGGCGCGACGGCCGTGCGCGTCTCCCACTACCAGCAGTCCGAGTCCTGGTACGACCGCTGCGACCGGGCCGGCCTTGTCGCCTGGGCGGAGATACCCTCCTGGGGAATGGGGCTTGCGACCCCCGGGTACCTCGAGAGCGCGAAGCAGCAGCTCCGCGAGCTGATCCGCCAGAACTACAACCACCCGTCCATCTGCTTCTGGTGCGTCGGCAACGAGACAAGGGGGCCCGCGGCGGATGCCGTGATCGCGGCGCTGGTGCCCGTGGTGCGCCAGGAGGACCCGGGGCGGCTGTCGACCTACGCCTCCAACCACGAGGCCGCCGACCCGAAGAACTGGCACACGGACACGATCGCCTTCAACCGGTACTTCGGCTGGTACCGGGGGGCGCTTTCCGACTTCGCCCCGTGGCTGGACAAGACGCGCGCCGACTACCCCAGGGTGGGATTCGGCATGAGTGAATTCGGGGCCGGGGCCAGCATCTACCAGCACGAGGAGTCCCCGCAGAAGCCCGCGGCCAGGGGCCCGTTCCATCCCGAGGAGTACCAGAACCTCTACCACGAGGCCTACTGGGCGGCGCTCAAGACGAGGCCGTACGTCTGGGCGAAGTTCATCTGGTGCCTCCACGACTTTGCGTCGGACGGGCGCAACGAGGGCGACCACCCCGGGCGCAACGACAAGGGCCTGGTCACCTACGACCGCAAGGTGAGGAAGGACGCCTTCTACTTCTACAAGGCGAACTGGAGCACGGCCCCCGTCGTGCACATTGCCAGCTGCAGGTTCGTCGACCGCGCCGACCCGGTGACGGAGATCAAGGTCTATTCCAACGCCCCGGAGGTGGCCGTCGAGGTGAACGGGGTCTCCCTTGGCTCCAGGGCCGATCCGGGAGGCGACCGCATCTTCCGCTGGGCCGGCGCCAGGCTCTCCCCGGGGCAGAACCGGGTCGTGGCGACCGCCAAATTCCCCTCGGGGCCACAGGCGGATTCATGCGTCTGGACCCTACGGCCGCGCCAATGACAGGCGCTTAGCAAAACCTTCTTGCTCGACCTTGCGGGGCCGGTACCGTGGCATGGTTTTTGCCTAAATTCCGCCATGGTTTCCGCCAACTCCGAACTGACCTACGACAGCAAGATAGAGGGCGATGTCATCGTCTCCCGGGCCGACGCGGTCATCAACTGGATCAGGTCCAACTCGATGTGGCCGATGCCCATGGGGCTCGCCTGCTGCGCCATTGAGCTCATGGCGACCGGGGCCAGCCGGTTCGACATCGCCCGGTTCGGCGCCGAGGTGATGCGCTTCTCCCCCAGGCAGGCCGACGTGATGATCGTCGCGGGGACCGTGACCTACAAGATGTCGTCCGCCGTCCGCCGGATCTACGACCAGATGTCCGCCCCCAAGTGGGTGATAGCGATGGGGGCCTGCGCGAGCACGGGCGGCATGTACCGGAGCTACGCGGTCCTGCAGGGCGTGGACCGGATCATCCCGGTCGACGTCTACGTGAGCGGCTGCCCGCCGCGCCCCGAGGCGCTCCTGGACGCCCTGGTCAAGCTCCAGGACAAGGTGAAGCGGGAGCCCTCCGCGAGCAAACTCCTCTCGGCCTGATGCCAAGGGCATTAGAGGCTCTCGCGGCTCTGAAGGGGCGGTGGGCCGGGGTCGCCGACCGCGCAAGCCTCGACCACCCCGCCGTCAACGTGCCGGCGGCGGACCTGCTGGCCGTCTTGAAGTCGCTCAAGGAGGAGCACGGGTTCGACATGCTCACCGACGTTTCCGGGGTCGACTGGGCCGCGGGCGCCCGGCCGAGGTTCACGGTCGTCTACCACCTCTTCTCGACCCGGTCCCACGAGTACGTGCGCATTGCCGCTGACTGCGCGGACGACGCGGCACCCGAAGTCCCAAGCGCCGTCGGGCTCTGGCCGGGCGCCGACTGGCACGAGCGGGAGGCCTTTGACATGTACGGGATCCGGTTCTCGGGGCACCCGGACCTGCGCCGGATCCTGATGTGGGAGGGCTACCCGCATTACCCGCTGCGCAAGGATTTCCCGCTGGCCGGGATCGAGACCATCCTGCCGGACGCGGAGGTCGTCGCGGAGACCAAGACCGGGGCGATCGCGGCTCCCATGATGGGAGGCCCGTTCGTCGCGCATTCCGGGGGCATCAACCTGACGGACGCCGAGCCCCGCGCCAAGGACGAGAGCTGGACCGAGCGCCGCCCCAAGCCCGGGGCCTGATACGAGATGCCCATGCCCGCCGAACACGCATTTCCGGATTCCGCCGCAAGGGCCGCGGCGGGCGGGTTTGAGACGGAGAAGATGTCGCTCTCGATGGGTCCCTCCCATCCGTCGACCCACGGGGTCCTGCGGATTCAGCTGGAGCTCGACGGCGAGGTGGTAACGAGGGCCGATCCCGTGATCGGGTACCTTCACCGCGGCGACGAGAAGATCGCCGAGAACATGACCTACAACCAGTTCGTGCCGTACACGGACCGGCTCGACTACCTTGCCCCGCTGGCCAACAACATGGCGTACGCGATCGCGGTCGAGAGGCTCGCCAAGCTCGAGGTGCCGCCCCGCTGCCAGGCGACGCGCGTGATCACGGCGGAGATGGCGCGGATCTCGGCCCACCTGCTGGGCCTCGGGGCCTTCGGCATAGACGTGGGGGCCTGGTCGGTCTTCATGTACTCGTTCACGGAGCGCGAGAAGCTCTACAGGCTCTTCGAGGAGCTGACGGGCGCCCGCTTCACGACCAGCTATGCGCGGATCGGCGGCAGCTCGCGCGACGTCCCCGAGGGATGGACCGGGCGCGTCGCGGCGTTCTGCGAGCAGTTCCTCCCCAGGCTCGAGGAGATCCTCAACCTCCTCACCAGGAGCAAGATATTCGTCGACCGGACCGTGGGGATAGGCGTCATCTCCAAGGAGGACGCGATCGCCTACGGGCTCACCGGGCCGAACCTGCGCGGCAGCGGGGTCCCGCTCGACCTCAGGAAGGACAGGCCCTACTGCGGCTACGAGCAGTACGAGTTCGACGTGCCCGTGGGGACGCGCGGCGACGGCTACGACCGCTACCTGGTGCGCGGGGAGGAGATGCGCCAGTCCGTGCGGATCATCAGGCAGGCGATCGCGAAGTTCCCGTCCGGGCCGTGGTACGCCGAGGACGCGAAGCGGATCTTCGCGCCGCCGAAGGACAAGGTGCTTACGTCCATGGAGGAGCTCATCCAGAACTTCATGATCGTCACCGAGGGGCCGCAGATGCCGGCGGGCGAGGTGTACTTCGAGGCGGAGAACCCGAAGGGCGCCCTGGGATTCTACATCGTGTCCAAGGGCGGCGGCGTCCCGTGGCGCCTGAAGATCCGCGCCCCCTCGTTCTGCAACCTATCCATCCTGCCCAAGCTGTGCGTCGGGGCGATGGTGTCGGACGTGGTCGCGATCCTGGGCTCGCTCGACTTCGTCATGGGGGAATGCGACCGGTGAACCTCCGCCCCGAGACTCTCCGCGGGATCGACGAGGTGATCACCCACTACCCGCAGAAGCGGAGCGCGGCGCTCCCGCTCCTGCACCTGGTCCAGGAGGACCAGGGGTACATCTCCGGGGAGGCGACCGAGTGGATCGCGAAGAAGCTCGGGCTCCAGCCGATCAACATCCACGAGCTCGTGACCTTCTATCCCATGTTCCGCCAGAAGCCGATCGGCCGGCGCCACATCAGGGTGTGCCGGACCCTTTCATGCGCGATCATGGGGGGGTACGGCGCCTGCGCCGAGTTCCAGAAGCAGTTCTCCACGGGCCTCGGGGGGGTGTCGCCGGACGGCGAGGTGACAATCGAGTTCGTCGAGTGCCTGGCGAGCTGCGGGACGGCTCCCGTCGTCATGATTGACGACGTGCTCCACGAGAAGGTCGACGCCGCGAGGGCGCGCGAGCTCTCGCAGGGGATCAAGGCCGAATCCGGCAGGAAAGCCGCATCCTGAACGCCACGCCCATGCCCGCGCCCCAGGAAAGAAGGATCATCTTCAGGCACATCGACGAGGCCGGCTACACGCCCGACCTCGCGTGCTACGTGCGAAACGGGGGCTACGGCGTGCTGAGGAAGGCCGTCTCAAGGAAGCCCGAGGAGCTGGTCGACGAGGTCAAGAAGTCGGGCCTGCGGGGCAGGGGCGGGGCGGGCTTCCCGGCCGGCATGAAGTTCTCCTTCGTGGACCGCAAGAGCGGGAAACCGGTCTACCTGATCGTCAACGCCGACGAGTCGGAGCCGGGCACGTTCAAGGACAGGCACATCATCCACCAGGACCCGCACCAGCTGATCGAGGGCACCATGATCGCCTGCTTCGCCAACCGGGTGGAGTGCGCCTACATCTACATCCGCGGCGAATTCCCCGAGGGGGCGAGGATCCTGGAGAGGGCGATCGCGGAGGCCAGGGCCGCGAACTTCGTCGGCCCCAACATCCTCGGGTCCGGCTACGGCTGCGAGATCTACGTCCACCGCGGCGCGGGCGCCTACATCTGCGGCGAGGAGACCGGGCTCATCGAGTCGCTCGAGGGCAAGCGGCCGTATCCCAGGATCAAGCCGCCCTACTTCCCGGCGGTCCTCGGCCTCTACCAGTGCCCGACGATCGTGAACAACGTGGAGACCCTCTGCCACGTGAAGCACATCGCCGACATGGGCGGCGAGGCCTACTCGAGGATCGGGACGCCGAACAACACCGGGACCCGCATCCTCTGCGTCTCGGGCCACGTGCGCCGCCCCGGGTACTACGAGTTCGAGGTCGGCCGGGTGACGATGGGCCAGCTGCTCAACGAGGTCTGCGGCGGCCCGCTGCCGGGGCGCACGTTCAAGGCGGTCATTCCCGGCGGCTCGTCCGCGAAGGTCCTGAGGTTCGGCGAGCGCTACAAAGGCAAGCGCAAGGTGGGCGCCGACATGGTCGAGTACGACTGGGGCGTCGAGGACATCCCGATGGACTTCGACTCGCTCGCGATGATCGGGTCCATGGGGGGCTCGGGCGGCGTCATCGTGATGGACGACTCGGTGAGCATGGTCGAGGCCCTAGCCAACATAAACGCCTTCTACTCGCACGAGAGCTGCGGGCAGTGCACGCCCTGCCGCGAGGGTTCCCTCTGGATGAAGAGGATCACGGCGCGCATGGTGCGCGGCGAGGCGCGGCCCGAGGACGGGGCGCTCCTGAAGAGCGTGGCGGACCAGATAGCGGGCCGCACCATATGCGCCTTCGGCGAGGCCTGCGCCTGGCCGACCCAGAGCTTCATCGCCAAGTTCGGCGACGAGTTCAGGGGGTACGCCGAGGCGAAGAAAGCCCGGGGATCCGGGGGCGCCCCCGAACTTGTCTAGACCGCGCCAATGAACCCGCCCGCGCCAACCGACCTCGTCACCGTCAACATCGACGGCCGGGACATCGCCGTCCCCAAGGGGACCAATGTCATCGAGGCTGCGCGGCGCCTCGGCGTGGATGTGCCGCACTACTGCTACCATCCCAAGCTGTCTGTCGTCGGCAACTGCCGCATGTGCATGGTCGAGATGGGGATGCCGGCCGTCGACCCCGCGACGAAGGCGCCGGTCATCGACCCCGCGACCGGCAGACAGAGGGTGAACTGGATGCCGCGCCCGGCGATCGCGTGCGCGACCAGCGCCGCGCCCGGCCTGCACATCCGCACGACATCCCCGATGGTCAGGGACTGCCGCGAGGGGGTCATGGAGTTCCTCCTCATCAACCACCCGCTCGACTGCCCGATCTGCGACCAGGCGGGCGAGTGCAGGCTCCAGGAGCAGGCGACCGGGTACGGCCGGGGGTACTCGCGGTACATCGAGCCGAAGAACGTGAAGCCGAAGCGCACGCCGCTCGGGCCGCGCGTCATGCTCGACGACGAGCGCTGCATCCTCTGCTCGCGCTGCATCCGGTTCTCGACGGAGGTGGCAAAGGACGACGTCCTCGGCTTCACCGACCGGGGGAGCCACACCACGCTCACCTGCTTCCCGGGGCGCAGGCTCGAGAACAACTATTCGCTCAACACGGTCGACATCTGCCCGGTGGGGGCCCTCACGAGCACGGACTTCAGGTTCAAGATGAGGGTCTGGTTCCTGAAGCAGACCAACAGCATCGACACCGAGTCCAGCGCCGGGGCGAACACGGTCGTCTGGTCCCGCGAGGGGACCGTCTACCGGATAACCCCCCGCCAGAACGACGCGGTCAACGACACCTGGATGGCCGACAGCGGCCGTGTGCTCTACAAGGAGATCCGCTCCCCGGGGCGCCTCGACTCGGTCCGGGTGGACGGGGGCCAAAGCGCGCCCGCCTTCGCGTTCAAGGCGGCCGCCGAGACCTTCGCGCGGGGGCGGCTCGCGGTCGTCGGTTCGGGGCGCAGCTCGGTCGAGGAGCAGTTCCTGACGAGGAAGCTCGCGGAGGCCCTGCGGGCGCCGGCGTGGCTCGTATCGCGGGTGGGGGAGGGCGACGGGATCCTCGTCTCGGCCGACCGCAACCCGAACGTGCGCGGCGCCCTTGTCACGGGCCTCATTTCGGGCCTGCCGTCGGCCGCGCTCGACGAGCTGGCCGCCCAGATCGATTCCGGGAAGGTCTCGGCCGTCGTGTCCGTCGGCGAGGACCTCCTGGCGGCGGGCCTTGGGGCGGAGCGGCTCTCCAAGGTCGCCGTCATCTACCTCGGGACCCACGCCAACGCGACCAGCGAGGCCGCGAGGATAGTCTTTCCGACCCTCACGGTCTTCGAGAAGGACGGGACGCTCGTGAACCAGCAGTTCCGGATCCAGCGGTTTGCGAGGGCGGTGCCGGGCGTGGCCGGGGCCGTGGACGACCTTGTCGTCCTGGCAGGGCTTGTGGCCGCCGCGGGCGGGCCGGCGCTGGGCGGCGACGTCGGCTCCCTCTGGACGTCGATGGCGGCCGAGGTCCCGGCGCTCCGCCCGTTGACCTACGCGGGCATTCCCGACGAGGGGCTCCCGCTCGACCCGGGCCCATGGTCGGGCCTTCCGTTCGCCGAGGGTGCGTCGCTCCACTTCAAGCCCGGCGCCCCAGCGCCAAGGGAGGCCGGCCGTGCCTGACACCTTTCTTGGTCTTCCGACGATCGCCGTTGCGGTCCTGAAGGGCCTCGCGGTCGTCGTCGTGCTCTTTCCGGTGGCGGCGGCGTGCTCGATGGCGGAGCGCAAGGTGTGCGCGTGGATCCAGGGGCGGCCCGGGCCGAACCGGGCGCTTCCCCCTTTCCTCGCCTGGATTCCGGGCATCTGGATCGTCCAGCGGCTCGGGATCTTCAACCTCATGGCCGACGGCGGGAAGTTCCTCTTCAAGGAGGAGCCGCTCCCGGACCACGTCCACAGGTTCTACTACGTGCTGGCGCCGCTGGTCGCGATGGTGCCCGCGTTCACGACCGTGACCGTCGTCCCGTTCGGCGCCTACCTGGGCGAGGGGGGCCGGCTTGTCCCGCTCGTCCTCGCCAACGTGGACGTCGGGATACTCGCCGTCTTCGCCGTCGCCTCGCTCGGCATCTACTCGCTCATCCTCGCGGGGTGGGCCTCGAACTCGAAGTACCCGTTCCTGGGCGGAGTCCGCGCGTCGGCGCAGCTCATCTCCTACGAGCTCTCGATGACGCTCTCGGTGCTGCCGGTCTTCCTCTGGGTGAACGAGCCGGGGTCCCCGGGGACCCTCAGCCTCACCCGCGCGGTGGAGTTCCAGGGAGGGGCCTGGTTCATCCTCACCATGCCGGTCTCGGCCCTCGTCTTCGCCGTCGCCCTCTTCGCCGAGACCAACCGCCAACCCTTCGACATGCCCGAGTCGGAGGCCGACCTTGTGGGCGGATTCCACACGGAGTACGGCGCCTTCAAGTGGTCGCTCTTCTTCGTCGCCGAGTACGCGAACATGATCGTCGGCTCGGCGGTGTTCACGCTCCTCTTCCTCGGCGGCTGGAACATCCTCCCCGGGGTCCCGCTGGCGCTCCTCCTGAACTGGCTCCATGGCGCGACCGGCTCGGCCCTCTGGCTGAGCCCGGCCGCGGCCGGGCTCATCTCGACCGTGATCCTCCTTGCGAAGGTCTTCTCGATCATCTTCGTCTTCATGTGGGTGCGCTGGACCGTCCCGCGCTTCCGCTACGACCAGGTGATGAAGCTCGGCTGGCAGAAGCTGCTTCCCCTCTCCATCGTCAACCTGGTCGCCTACACGGTCGGCATCGCCCTCCTCCAGCACTAGACCGAACCCCATGGCCGTAATCCAAGTCCAACGCAGGCCCCTCACGCTGGTGGAGCGCACCTACTTCCCCCAGATCCTCGGCGGCCTCATGACGACGCTCAGGCACCTGCTGGGCCCGGCCGAGACCATGGAGTACCCCGAGCAGCGCCCGGCGATCCCCCCCCATTACCGGGGCGTGCCCACGCTTGTCAGGGACCCCAAGGGCCGCGAGAAGTGCGTCTCCTGCCAGCTGTGCGAGTTCGTGTGCCCGCCCAAGGCGATCCGGATCACGCCGGGCTCGATCCCCGGGGACTCCGAGAACGCGAACGTCGAGAAGGCGCCGCAGGCCTTCGACATCGACATGCTGCGGTGCATCTACTGCGGGCTCTGCGAGGAGGTCTGCCCCGAGGAGGCGATCTTCCTGCAGGACGTGTATTCCATGTCCGGCTACAGCCGCGCCGAGATGGTGAACCACAAGGACCGGCTCTACGAGATGGGCGGGACGCTCCCCGACAGGCACCTGAAGTGGGAGGCCAAGAAGGCCGCCGAGCTGGGCGGAGGACACGCCTGAGCGGCCCCCCGACGATGGAGCACCTCGCCTTCAACTGCCTTTCCGTCTTCGCCCTGGCCTGCGCCCTGGGCGTCGTCCTGAGCAAGAACGCGGTGAACGGCGCCATGTGCCTGCTCCTCTGCCTCGCGGCCGTCGCGGGCCTCTTTGTCGAGCTCCACGCCTACCTCCTCGCGTTCATCCTGGTGCTGGTCTACGCGGGCGCGGTCGTCGCCCTGTTCCTCTTCATCGTCATGCTCCTCGACATGCAGGGGGGCCAGCCGTGGCACTTCAGGGGCGTGCAGGCCGTGGCCGGCCTCGTGGCCGCCGCGCTGCTCATCGCGGGCCTCGACCTGATTGCGATCCGGGGCCGCCTTGGCGCCGGCCCCGCCTCTCCGGGCGACGTGGGCTCCTCGCTCGAGCTCTACGCCTACCCGCTCTTCACGACCTACCTCCTGCCGGTCGAGGTGATCGGCTTCCTGCTGCTGGTCGCGATGCTGGGCGTGATCGTCCTAAGCCGCCGCGCCGGGGAGCCCGGGGAATCAAAATGACGCCGTCCCTAGACGCCTATGTCCTCCTGAGCTCCGCGCTCTTCGCCGTCGGCTTCCTCGGGGTCCTCGTCAGGCGAAACACGCTCGTCATCTTCATGTGCCTGGAGCTCATGCTCGTGGCGGCCACTCTCGCGCTCGTCGCGTTCTCGCGGTTTAACGGGACCGGCGACGGCGACGTTTTCGTGTTCTTCATCCTGACCGTCGCCGCGGCCGAGGTGGCCGTGGGGCTGGCGATCATCGTGGCGCTCTTCCGCACGCGCCAGACGATCCAGGTGGACAGGATCGACTCGCTCAGGCGCTAGGGCCCGCCGGACCCAACAGATGACGCCCCTCTCCACCGCACTCCTCGTCCTCCTGGCGCCGCTCGGCTCGGCTGCGCTGATCGCGGCCCTCCTGCCGAGGAGGGGGGCCGCCGCCGCCGCCGTGTCCGTCCTCGCGGCAACCGTGGTTGCCGCCGGGGCGCTTTCGCTCGCGCTCGGGGGCGCCCGGTTCTCGGGCGCGGTCGAGTGGATCCGATTCGGGTCCTTCTCCCTTTCGCTCGGGTTCAGGTTCGACGACCTGGCGGCCCTGATGCTCGCGATCGTCGGCGTGATCGGCCTCTGCGTCCACGTGTTCTCCCTCGGCTACATGCGCGATGACCCGGCGAGGGCGCGGTACTTCTGGGGCCTGTCGATCTTCATGTTCTCGATGATAGGCATCGTGCTGGCTGACAACCTGTTCATGATGTTCATCTTCTGGGAGCTCGTCGGATTCAGCTCCTATTTCCTCATCAACCACTGGAGGGAGAGGACGTCGGCGTCGGACGCCGCCAAGAAGGCGTTCATCGTCAACCGCGTCGGCGACTTCGGGTTCATCCTGGGGATCATCGTGTGCTACTGGGAGAATGGCACGGTGAGCCTGGGCGAGCTCGGGGCTGCCCATGCGGCGGGCACCCTTGTCTACAGCAGGCTGATCCCGCTCCTTCTCTTCTGCGGGGCGGTTGGCAAGTCGGCGCAGCTGCCGCTCCAGGTGTGGCTCCCCGACGCTATGGAGGGCCCGACCCCGGTGTCGGCCCTGATCCATGCGGCGACGATGGTGGCTGCGGGCATCTACATGCTCTGCCGGATCGAGGTTCTGATGGTGGCGCCCTCGCTCCAGGTCATCGCCTGGGTCGGGACGCTGACTGCGCTCTACGCGGCGCTCTGCGCCGTCGTCCAGCGCGACATCAAGAAGGTCCTGGCTTACTCGACCCTCTCCCAGCTCGGCTACATGGTGGCCGCCTTCGGCATGGGCTCGGCAGGGGCCGCCATGTTCCACCTGACCACCCACGCCTTCTTCAAGGCGCTCCTCTTCCTTGGCGCGGGCTCGGTCATCATCGGGTGCCACCACGAGCAGGACATCTTCAGGCTTGGGGGGCTGAGGACCCGGATGCCGGTCACGTTCTGGACGTTCACGGTGGCCGTGGCTGCGATCACCGGCGTCCCCTTTCTTGCGGGCTTCTACTCAAAGGACGCGATCCTCGCCCTCGCGTACGACACGAACCCGGCCATTTTCGCGCTTCTCGCGTTCACGGCGGTCCTGACCGCGTTCTACATGCTCCGGCTGTGGAAGATCGTGTTCCTCGGGGAGCCGCGGAGCGAGTCCGCCGGCCACGCGCACGAGTCCGGGCTCTCGGTCACGGCGCCGCTTGCCCTCCTGGCCGTGCTCTCGGCGATCGGCGGCCAAAGGGGCGCCTATGCCCGGGCATTCGGGGGCGTCTTCTCGGGGATCGGGGAGCCTGGGGGCGCGACCCACGGGATCGTGCTCGCCACGAGCCTGTGCGTCCTCGCCGTCGGGGCCGCGGCGGCGCTTGCGTTCTACTCGACGGACGGGACGGACTCCCTCCAGGTGAGGTTCCCGGGAGTCTTCGGGTTCCTGGGCGCGCTCAGGGCCTCGTTCGACACCGCCTACGACTACTATGTGGCCAGGATCCAGCAGCGCGGCGCGCTCATCCTCAACTTCGTCGATGTCGTCGGCCTCGCCGGGGTGGTCGTCCGCGGCCTTGGAGGCGCGGCCGAGTTCGTAGGCTTCGGGCTGCGCGCGCTCCACACAGGGCGCCTGAGCAACTATGTCTACTGGTTCCTTTTCGGTCTGGCCGTGATGTGGGCCTACGCCGCCGGCGTACTCTGATGACAACCCTGGCCCATCCCGCCTTCGATCCCCTCCTGATATCGGTCCTTGCGCCGCTCGCCGTGGCGCTCTCGATCGCGCTCGGCCTTCCCAAGAGGTACGCGGTCAAGCTTGCCTACGCCGGGTTCGCCGTGCCGGCCCTGATGGCGCTCCTGGTCTGGTGGGGCTTCGGGGATGCGGCGAAGGAGCCGCACGGCTATGCGTTCCTCTCGGGCTACTCCACGGGCCTCGACGGCTTCGGGATCGGCCTTAAGTTCGGGATCAACGGGATTTCGCTCCCCATGTTCGTCCTCGCCGGGCTCGTGGGCCTGGCGGCCGGCCTCTACGCGATCCAATCGGGCGCGGAGCGCATGAAGACCTACCTCATGCTCCTCCTCGTGATGCAGGCGGGCCTCATGGGCACCTTCGCGAGCGTGGACGTCTTCTTCTTCTACTTCTTCCACGAGCTGGCCCTGATCCCGACGTTCATCATGGTCGGAATCTGGGGGGGGCGCGACCGCACCTACGCGGCGCTCACGATGACCATCTATCTCACGCTCGGCGCGATGCTCTCCCTCGTCGGCCTGGTCGCGATCTACGTGAAGAGCGGGGCGAGCAGCTTCGACCTCCTGGTCCTGCGCGACACGCTGGCGTCGAGGCCCCTCGGCGAGAGCGCGCAGCACCACATCTTCGGCCTGCTCCTCTTCGGCTTCGGGATCCTCGTCTCCCTCTGGCCGTTCCACTCGTGGGCGCCGCTCGGCTACGGGGCCGCCCCGAGCTCGGCGGCGATGATGCACGCGGGCGTCCTGAAGAAGTTCGGCCTCTACGGCCTCCTGCAGATAGCTTTGCCGCTCCTCCCGCTCGGGGCCTCGCACTGGAGCATGGCGCTCGGCATCCTGGCGGGCGCCGGCAACCTGCTCGCGATCGGGATCGTGACCCTGGCGCAGCGCGACCTGAAGCAGATGGTCGGGTACAGCTCGGTGATGCACATGGGCTACGCCTTCCTGGGGATCGCCGCCGGCTCGGTCCTTGGGGCGGGCGGCGTCGTCATGCTCATGGTGGCCCACGGGCTCTCGGTGGCGCTCCTCTTCCTCCTTTCGACAAGCATCTACCAGAGGACGCAGACCTTCGACATGGGGCGGATGGGGGGCCTGGCGCAGGGGGCGCCGATGCTCGCCGCCCTGTTCGTCGCCGCGACCTTCGCCAGCATAGGGCTGCCGGGCTTCGCGAACTTCTGGGGAGAGTTCCCGATCTTCGTCGCCCTCTGGGGCCACTCGCACGCGCTGACGGTGGTCGCTCTCACGGGCACGGTTGTCTCCGCCGTGTTCGGGCTGCGCGCCGCGGCGCGCGTCTTCTTCGGCCCCCGGACCGAGGCGTTCGCGGAGGTCGCCGCGACGCACCCGACCCTCGACATGGGCTGGGCCGAGAGGCTCCCGGCGCTTCTCCTCGTGGCGGCGCTGCTCTTTGTAGGCGTCTGGCCGAGGTCCTTCTCGACGGAGATCAACCGCGCGCTCGTGGGCGCCCAGCCAACCGCGCCGGCTGGCCGATAGACGAGCGCGAGCAAGCACCATGGACCCCTCCCTTCAGCTTTCCCCGTCGGCGCTCATGGGGCTCGGCCATGGGAACGACTGGGGCGCCATCTGGCCCGAGCTGTCGCTCGGCTGCCTCGCGCTTCTCCTCCTCGTCCTGGAGACCATCCTCCCGAGGTCCGCCCGGGCCCGCATACCGGCGGTCTCGATCTGCGGCCAGGCCTGCATCCTCGCGGTCCTCCTCGGGCGCCTCGACCTTCCGATAACGACGGCGTTCGGCGGCCTGCTGGTCCTCTCGACGAGGGGCCAGGTCATGAGGGTGTTCTTCCTCCTCACGTCCCTCCTTGTCTCCATACTGGCGCGCGCGACCCTGCCCCGGCGGCGCGTCCCCCTGGTCGAGTTCCACCACATCGTCCTGGTCGTGGCGGCGGCCATGATGCTGCTCGTGGAGAGCCGCAACTTCGTGATGCTCTTCGTGGCCCTGGAGACGGTGACGGTGGGGCTGTACATCCTCGTGAGCTACTACCGCTCGAGCGCCGCGACACTCGAGGCCGGCCTGAAGTACCTCATCATGGGCGCCCTGAGCTCGGCGCTCCTCCTGCTCGGCATCGTGTTCCTCTACGGGGTGGCGGGCAGCCACGGGCTGGCCGGCCGCACGGACGACGCGATGCAGTACGACGGTCTCAGGGGCTTCCTGGACGCGAACCCGCACAATTTCCTGGCGGCCGCGGGCATCGTCCTCGTCCTCTCGGGCGTCGCCTTCAAGATCGGCGCGGTCCCGTTCCAGATATGGATCCCGGACGTCTACCAGGGAGCCCCGACGCCGGTGACGGCCTTCCTCGCGGTCGGCTCCAAGGCGGCGGGATTCATCGTCCTGCTGGTCCTGGTGGCCGAGGTGTTCCCCCCGTATGAGTGGCTGGTCGGGCCGGTGCTCACCTGCATGGCCGCCGCGACGCTCCTCTTCGGGAACCTGGCCGCGCTCAAGCAGCGAAACGTGAAGCGCCTGATGGGCCTGTCCGGCATCTCCCACGCGGGCTTCATGCTGCTTGCCGTCGTCTCGGTGTCCTGCGCGCCCGCCGCGATCGGCGCGGTGTATTTCTACCTTTACGCCTACCTCATCGCCTCGTTCGCGGTGTTCGGCGTGATGACGGTGCTCGCCGGGCCCGACGACTCGGTCCAGGAGCTGGCCGGCTACGCGGGCCTCGCCAGGGAAAGCCCGTTCCTTGCCGGCGTCCTCGCCTGCGGGCTCGGCTCGCTGGCGGGAATCCCGCCGTTTGCCGGATTCATGGGCAAGCTCTACGTCTTCGTCGCCGCGTTCAGGTCGGGCCATATCGGGCTGCTGGCGGTTGCGATCGCCAGCGTGGTCATCTCCATCTACTATTACTTCGGGTGGATACGGGCGGCCTATTTCAGCGACGAGGCGGCCATATCCCCGGAGACCGCCGAATGCGCGCGCACGGGGGCCGGGTTCCTCCTGCGGGTCACCCTCGCCGCGCTGGTGGCCGCCTCGATCCTCCTTGGCTTCCTCCAGGGGCCGCTCGGGATCCTGATGTCCGGCCCGTAGGACGCGGACCCCCGCGACCCGGCAGACACGTTCGGCAAACCATCACATGGATATTGAGGCCCCTAGAGTTAGGCGAGTCAGCCCGATGCTCGCCGTAGCCGATATGGACGTCACTCTGGAATTCTACACGAGAGTGCTCCGATTCGAAATCGCGATGAGATCACCGGCGTACTCGATAATCGTATGCGACAACGCTACCGTCCATTTTATGAAAGCGGCGGATGAGACAGTGATGAATGCGGTCCGCGGACACACAGAAATCTATATCGAGGTTGAGGACATTTCGGCTTATTGGGAGCATGTGAGCCGTTTCAAGAACGACTATCGGATTCGCGAGCTCTCCGACCGGGAGTATGGAATGCGCGAATTTCAAATCGGCGATCCTAACGGGTGCTTAGTATTCGTGGGACAAAGAATATAGGCGGAATATGCCGAACCAATCACCGGATCCTGGGCCTGCGCCACGGCTAGACACGGATCATATTAACGATATGGCGCTACCCAGTCCCACCGCATGATGAAGATCACGGGCCTCGCCGTCGTCCCCCCGCCAAGCGCCGCGGATGTCCCCAGGGTCACGCCCGAGCTCCTGGCCTCGGTGCTGGCCCGCTACTCCCGCAGCACGGAGGGGATCGGCGCCATCCTCGCAAAGGTCGACGTCGCGAACCCCGATGCGTCGATAGACCGCATCCTCAAGTTCGTGGACTACGGTCATGCGTCGATCGGCGGGCTGACGGGCGGCCTTGCCGTGGCGCTTGACGGGGTGTCCATGTGGCTCGCTTACAAGCTCTTCGAGATCGCGCAGATGGCCGACGGCCAGGAATCGAGCACGCGCTACATAACGATGGACCCGTCGAACATCCCGGGGGCGGGGGAACTCGGGATCCCGGAGGACCTTGCCGGCCGATGGCGCGACATACTCTCGCGCTCCTTTGCCGCCTAGAGGGCCGAGTACGAGCGCCTGGACGCCCTGGCGGTCGCCGATCCAGCGCGGGTCCGGTGCCCGAAGGACGCGAAGCCGGCCGTCGTCGCCCGGATAAGGAAGAACTACGCCCTGGACCGCGCGCGCTACTTCATCCCGTTCGCGACCCGCACCAATGTCGGGCTCGTCCAGACGTCGCGCATGTGGGCGCTGACCGTGAAGAACCTGGACTCGCTCCCCCAGCCGGAGGCGCGCGCCGCGGCGGCGCTGATCCGGGACGAGCTGCTGAAGCAGTCCCCGAGGCTAATGAGGCACAGCTACTCGGAGAAATCGTACGAGGAGCAGGCGCGCCAGGAGCTCCGGTCCTCGCTCGAGATGGGCCTCGAGCGCCTGAGCGCGGCGCCCCTCGCCGACGAGGTCTGGGTCAGGGTGGACCGGGAGGCGCCGCCCTGGTTTGCGCAAGACCAGCCCGTTGCCGAGGCCCTGAGGCACAGGGCCAACCGCTACGGGCAGCAGGGGCAGGCCACCCGCCGGATGCGGGTGACGTTCGCTTGGAACAACATGGCGATCGCCGAGCTGCGCGACCTCAACCGCCACCGGACGGGCAACCGGTCCACGCCCCTCATCCAGGCGGGATTCTACCTGCCGCCCGAGATAGCCCATTCCGGGCACGGCGCGCTGCTGGGCGACCAGATGGAGCTCACCCGGGAGCTGATGGGGCGCGGTTCCCCGTCCTACGTCTACTCCCTCCTCCTGGGCGCGCAGACGCCCTTCGAGCACGGAACCCACGCGGACAAGTTCATCTACGAGGCGGAGCTCCGGACCGGGATGGGGGCCCACTTCCGGTACGCCGAGCACCTGGGCGCTGCGCTGGGTGCGTTCCTGGAGCAGGTGCCCGAGGCGCGCCCGTGGGTGGTCGAGGGCACGGCCGAGCCCGAATAGCCGGTCAAAATGTCGTTCACGCCCAATTAAAGGTTGCTGCAATCCGCTGGCGAAGCCACCAATTACGCTGATTTTTCTGACGATTATGAGATGGCCGGCATTTCCACCCAACCAAGCAGCCTGCGGCGATTAGCATGTTCCGGGTTCTTCAATTCAACATGCAGTTCGGCATGGGCTGGGACGCCTCGTCGCCGGACAACGCCCCGATGGACATCGAGGCGACAATCGCGGAGATACGGAAGCACAACCCGGATGTCATCCTCCTTCAGGAGGTCGAGCACGCGCAGCCCGGGGGCGTCCAGGTCGAGCCGCCCCCGAATTACACGCGGATAAGGGAGGCGCTGCCCGATTACGACGGCTGGTTCTCCTATCCCAAGGCCGACCCGCGCGAGCTGCCGTTCGGCATCGGGCTTGCGATCCTCTCGAGGACACCGCTGATCGAGAAGGCGCGCATCGACGTGCCGTCGCCCGCGATCGAGTTCGAGTTCATGGGGAGGAAGACGACCCCGACCGACCGCCTGATGATCGGCGCAAGGACGGTGCTCAACGGCAGGGAGGTCCAGTTCTACAACGTGCACCTGCTCGCGTTCTTCATGCTCGGCTCGAGCAGCACGCTGTTCCCCTGGCAGCGGGACCTGGTCGCCGACAGGCTCGCCGAGTCGGATATCCCGACCATCCTCGGCGGGGACTTCAACGTGAGCCAGCACTCCTCGCTTGTGGAGCAGTTTGCGGAGTTCGGCTACGCCACGGTGCAGTACAAGGTCCCCACCTGGCACCGGCGGCCGTTCGTGCTCGACCACATCTTCTACAACTCGGGGCTCAAGTGCTCCAGGTATTCCGTGGTGAACTCGACGGCGTCCGACCACCTGCCGGTCTACGCCGACTTCGATTTTGGGGCCTGACTGCCGCGCAAGCCTCGGGGCCTCACGCCTTGGCGCCGCGGACCCGGTCCTTCTCCGCCTCGCGCTCCTCCTCGAGGCGGGCCCGCTCGCCCGTGATCTGCTTGCGGATCTTGTCGACCTCGTCGGCGTCCTTGCCCGCAAGGGCCTGCTCCAGGCGCTGCCTCAGGAATATCTCCCGCTCCGCGATCCTCCCGGTGAAGACCCGGTCGATCTCCGCCAGGGCCGCCCGCTGCGCGGCCGTTAGGGCCGGGGAGGACCGGGGATCCGACTTTGAGAGGCGCTCCATCGCCAGTTCGTACGCGCTTTTCATGGGGGGAGGACACAGTCGCCCATCGCGGGGCGAATGACACGAAGAAAATGGCTTCTCATCGGGCCCCGATGGGCGGAGATTGGCCCAGCGCCGACACCGACATGAGCCCCGAGGACCAAAGCGAGCTTTTCAGCGAGCCCGAGCCGGCTGCCCCGGATGCCGGCGCCGCGGTCCGGCCCCTCGCGGTCCGGATGAGGCCGCGCCTGCTCCGCGAGGTCGTGGGCCAGGACCACATCCTCGGGCCCGGCAGCCTCCTCGCCCGCCTCGTCTCGAGGAACCAGTTCGGCTCGCTCCTCTTCTACGGCCCGCCGGGCACGGGAAAGACAAGCATCGCCGAGGCCATAGCCAGGGAGACGCGCAGCCGGTTCATCCGGGTGAACGCTGTCATGTCCAACGCCGCCGAGCTCCGCGACATACTCTCCGCGGCGCGGCGCTCGCCCGGGGCGAGGACGATCCTCTTCATCGACGAGCTGCACAGGTTCAACAAGACGCAGCAGGACCTGCTCCTCCCGGATGTCGAGCAGGGCGCCGTAAGGCTGATCGGCGCGACGACGCACAACCCCGGCTTCTACATCATCCCGCCGCTCCTGTCGCGGAGCCACCTGTTCCGCCTCGAGCCCCTGTCTACGGAGGTGGTGGCGGCGGTCCTGGCCGGGGCGCTGGCCGACCCGGAGCGCGGACTCGGCGGCCTCGGAGTGACGGCGTCCGCCGGGGTCCTCTCGGACCTTGCGGTGTTCTGCGACGGCGACCTCCGGCGCGCCCTGAACGCGCTGGAGGTCATCGCCCTGGGCAAGGGGGCCCCGTCGGCGATCGGGGAGGAGGACCTCGCGGTGTTCGCCCGCGAGCGCCGGATCCGCTACGACGCCGGCGAGGACGAGCACTACGACACCATATCGGCGTTCATCAAGAGCTGCCGCGGGGGGGACCCCGACGCCGCGATGTACTGGCTCGCGAAGATGCTCGCCGGCGGGGAGGACCCCCGCTTCGTCGCGCGCCGCCTCGTGATCCTCGCGAGCGAGGACGTCGGCCTGGCCGACCCGAACGCGCTGCCTCTGGCGGTCGCCGCCCACCACGCCGTCGACTTTGTAGGGCTGCCCGAGGCCGAGCTGACGCTTGCGCACGCGACCCTCTACATTGCGACGGCCCCCAAGAGCAACTCGGCCACTCTCGCCCTCGGGGAGGCCCGGCGCGCGCTGGATGAGTCCCCCGTGCAGCCCGTGCCAGCCCATCTGCGCGACAAGAGCGGCCAGGCGAACAAGCGGATGGGCCAGGGGAGGGGCTACGCCTATTCCCACGAGTTCCCGGAGGCGGTCTCCGGACAGGACTATCTCGAGAGGCCGGTCCGCCTCTACTCCCCCAAGGGCGCGGGAGCCGAGGCGGCCATCGCCGAGCGCCTCGAGCGCTGGCGCCGGCTCAAGGAGTCCCTGTCGGCCGGGGGAGGAAAGAAACTTGCCGATGGATCGGGACCGGGGTAGCTTCGCGGCATGAAGCGCATCGCGTTGATCGCGTTCGCCGGGCTCATGCTCTCGGCGGTTGGCGCGAGGGCCGACTCCCCGGCGCCGGCGCCCACGGAGGAGCCCGAGGGAAAGATCTCGGGCTTCCCCATCCAGCGCGCCAACGGCGGATGGCTGGGCCTCGAGATCAAGGATCAGAACTTCGTCATGACGTTCTACAACGCCAAGAAGAAGCCGGTTGCGGCTGACGTGTCCGCCGCGGTTCTCTGGTGGCCCGTCCAGTACCAGTCCAATCCCGAGAGGACGGAGCTCACCCCGTCGTCCCTTCCGTCAGTACTCGCCTCGGCGTACACCATCAGGCCCCCCTATTCGTTCAAGCTGCACATCTCGCTCCTGACCGACGCGGCCGCGTCCGCGGCGGGGGGCGCGGCGCCCGCCCCGCCGGAGAGCTACGTCATCGACTTCAGCGGCTGACGGCCGCCGGGCCGCGCGCGGGCGCCGCGTTGACAGCCGGCGCCGCAGCGGCGATTTTGGGCGGATGCCCGCATTCCGGCCCCCAGTCCCCAGCCCCTGCCGGGCCTCCATGGCCGGCCCGGGCCGCAAAGGCGCCAATTCCGCCATCGCCATGGCCGCGCTTCGGCCGAAGCTTGCAGGATGAGCAAGGCACAGTACGCCCAGCGTCACGACGGCCGAGTGGCTGCGCTCCAGTACCTCTACGCCTGGAGCATCAATCCCCCGGAGAACCCCGTCGAGGACCTGAGGGTGTTCTTCGAGGGCCTCGACCAGCCGCGGGAGCACTTTGCGTTCGGGGAGGAGCTGATTGACGGGGTCATCAGGAACCAGGCCGCGATCGACGCCCAGATCCGCTCGATGGCCCAGAACTGGGAGTTCGAGAGGATCGCAAAGATCGACCTGGCGATCCTGCGGATCGCGATGTTCGAGATGCTCCACAGGAAGGACATACCGCCCGTCGTCTCGATCAACGAGGCGATCGACATCTCGAAGGAGTTCTCGAACGCCGACTCGAAGCGGTTCATAAACGGGATCCTGGACCGCCTTAAGGACCAGCTCGGCCGCGATTCCCGCAAGGCCTCCGGGTAGGCGGGAGGTTGGGCCACCGGACCGTGCTCTCGCTTTTCAAGAAATTCAGGGGGGGCCTGGCGAAGACCGTCTCGGCGATCGCGGCCCGGACGCCCGGGCTCTTCGGCGGGAGGGCGCTGGACGCCTCGTCG
>Ga0181526_10001484_pt1 | contig 22132 bp, 21 predicted proteins | sample PEATcosm2014_Bin_35_FD_119750 | JGI IMG/M metagenome (GOLD analysis project Ga0181526, IMG submission 119750) | Peatland microbial communities from MTU Mesocosm Facility, Houghton, MI, USA - PEATcosm2014_Bin06_30_metaG | ecosystem: Environmental > Terrestrial > Soil > Wetlands > Peat | place...
GACCACAGCGAACGAGGTTGCGAGCGCGACTGGGACTGCTGGCACGAGCACGTGGCCGTCGGAGGCCACGTCGTCTTCCACGACGCCCGCATGGGCCTGCCAGGCGGGCGCGGTCTGCCGGGCCCAACCGCGGTCGTCGACCGCCATTTCCGCTCGCCCGGTGCGCGCGGAGCGTGGGAGATCGTGGCTGAGGCCGACCGAACGGTCGCGGTGTGTCGCACGGCGTGATCCCCGGCTCCGCTGCCCGCGCTGCGGTGGATCCCACCACCGCGACATTACGATGCGCCGATGGCGCTCTCACGACCCGTGCATTTCGTGGTCGCCTGGATCCGGGCGCGCGATCCGAACATGCGCGCGCTGCGGCGGGCCGGACGCACCGCGATCGTGATGCCCGCCATGTTCGCGATTGGCGACCGGGTGATCGGCAACCCGGACGTCGCGACCTTCGCGGCCTTTGGCTCGTTCGCGATGCTGCTGTTCGTCGACTTCGCCGGACCGATGCGCGAGCGCCTGAAGGCGCAGGCGGCGCTCTCCGTCGCCTGCGGCGTGTTGGTTTGCCTCGGTACGCTGGCGTCCAGCTCCGAGGCGCTCGGGGCCCTGGCGATGGCGCTGGTGGGCTTTGCGGTCCTGTTCGCCGGCGTTGTCAGCTCCGTGCTCGCGTCCGCGACAACCTCGCTGCTGCTGGCCTTCATCCTCCCTGTTTCGCTCGCCGGCCCGGCATCATCGATCCCCGACCGCCTGGCCGGCTGGGGCCTGGCGGCGGGCGCCGCGCTGCTCGCGGTCCGGATGTTGTGGCCGGCACCGGCGCGGGAGCCGCTGCGGGGCGGTGCGGTCGAAGCCTGCCGCGCGCTGGCCGCGCGGCTGCGCGCGGACGTCGCGCGAGCACTCGGCACTGAGCGCAGCCCGGCCGCGTACGACGAGGCGGCGCAGCGTGCCAGGACGGCGGTACGGCTCCTGCACGCCGAGTTCTTCGCGACTCCCAACCGGCCGACCGGTCTGAGCACGACCGCCCGGGCCATCGTGCGCCTGGTCGACGAGCTGCGATGGCTGAACGCGATCGTGCTCGAGTCCGCGCCGCGGTCCGGCTCCACGTCCGGGGACCCGTCTGCGTGCGCGGTCAAGCTCGCCTCGGCGACCGTGCTCGAGCAGGGCGCGGACCTCCTGGACATGCCCGGCTGCGCTCGCGCGGCGCTGCAGGCCGCGCTCCAGGCGCTCCTCGAGTCACTGCTCGAGCTGGAACGTGCCGCCACCGGGCGTCTGCCGTCGCCCGAGGCGGTGGGTGCGCGCGATGAATCCGCCGCAGAGCGCCGCATAGAGGCCTTCGTCGCGTCGCTCGACCCGAGCTTCCGGGCTCAGGAGCTCAGCTTCGTCGTCGCCCAGATCGCCACCAACATCGACCTGGCAGCGGCAGCCGAGCGACGCACGTGGCCCCAGCGGCTCCTCGGCCGCCAGCCCCCTGGCCTCGTGGGCCCGCTCACGGCCGCACAGCAGCGTGCCGGCGCTCACCTCGAGCGCCACTCGGTCTGGCTGCACAACAGCATCCGCGGCGCGGTCGCGCTGGCTCTGGCGGTGCTCGTCGCCAAGCTGACCGGCGTGCAGCACGCCTTCTGGGTGATCCTCGGGACGCTCTCGGTGCTGCGCTCCAACGCGCTCAGCATCGGCCAGAACGCGCTGCGCGGCCTCGCCGGGACGACGGCCGGATTCATCGTCGGCGCGGTTCTGGTCATCCTGATCGGCACCAACACGACGGTGCTATGGCTGCTCCTCCCCCCCGCGGTCCTGCTCGCCGGCCTCGCGCCCGCAACGGTTTCCTACGCCGCCGGCCAGGGGGCCTTCACGCTGACGCTGCTGATTCTCTTCAACATCCTCGAGCCGGCGGGCTGGCGGATCGGGCTGGTGCGCGTCGAGGACGTCGCGCTCGGAGGCGCCGTGAGCCTCGCCGTCGGGCTGCTGTTCTGGCCCCGCGGCGCGGCCGCGGCGCTCGGCACGGCGCTGGCCGAGGCGTACACAGAGGCCGTGGGCTACCTGACCGGTGCGGTCGCCTACGGGATGGGGCGCTGCGACGATTGCATCCCGTCGCGGCCGCGGCCGGCGGAGGAGGCCGCGCGCGCAGCGTCGGCGGCGCGACGACTCGACGACACCTTCCGCGGCTATCTGGCCGAGCGCGGCTCCAAACCGGCGCCGCTGGCCGAGGTGACGGGCCTGGTGAACGGCGTCGCCGGCCTTAGGCTCGCCGGTGACGCGGTGCTCGGCGTCTGGCAGCAGGATGACGGGGCAGGAGGCGACCGCAGCGCCGCGCGGCACGAGCTGGAGGCCGCCACGGAGGCGATCACCGCCTGGTATCGCGGATTCTCCGCCGGCCTGACGAGGGGCGGCGAGATTGCGGAGCCGATGGCGCCCGATGCGAACGCCGACGCGCGCCTGGTCGATGCGGTGAGCCACGATCTGCGCAGCGAGGACGGCCGCGCCACCGCCACGGCGGTGAGAATGATCTGGACCCGCGACCACCTGGACGCCGCACGGCGCCTGCAGGGTGCGCTGGTGGAACCGGCCACGACGGTCGGCCCGGCGTTGACGCCGACGCCGTTTCACGGCCCTTCACACTGGCCCCGCCTGCCGGCGCGGGCACGCCGGCGTGATCCGGAGCCCGCCCCGCAGCAGCCGGCGCCCGCAGGTGCCTCCCCCACGCCGGCCGGCGGGCCCGCCGGCGCCCTCGCGCCCGCCGAAACCGATTGAAGTACGCTCCGCAGTGTGAGTCAGGAGCTTTCCGATCCGCGGGATGACCCCGGTTCGGCGCTCGACCTCGCGGCGGCCGAGGTTCGGGTCGACAGCGCCGATACGCACGCCCTGATCGAAGCGCTCGCCACGCGCCTCGAGGAGTCCCTCCCCCGCCTTGCTGCCGTCCGGCGCCGTCGGGTCGGCGGCTTTCGCTCCAAGCAGACGGAGGTCGAGCGGATCGAGGTCCAGCTCGGCGACGAGCGTTTCGAGCTCGTGCAGGCTCGTGGCGGCTTCCAATGCCTGCGCCACAGAGTCGTCCGTGGGATCACGCTCAAACGCGAGGAGCTACCGGTCGCGCAGTGGATCGTCGAGCTGGTCGACGAGGTGACCCGCACGGCGGCGGTTGGAGAGCAGGCCCGCATCGCGCTGGAGGGCCTGGTGACGTGAGCCCGCTGTTCGGTCGCTCGCGCGGCGGCGGGACGCCGAAGGATCCGGCGCAGGCGCAGGCGCAGGCGCAGCGCGACGAGGAATCACTCGCGCGCATGCAGCAGGGCCACATCCCGCTCAACGCAGCCGAGCGGCTCGCCACGCTGGCCGACACGGACCCGTCGTCGCTCGCCTTCGCAAGCGACCTCTCGGTGCAGGAATACGCGCTGCTGCACAGCCTGGGGATCGTCCCGGTCACCCTCGTTATGGGCTCGTCCATCTACCAGGTCGGCTGGCAGGGCACGTACTACATGGTCCCGACCGAGATTCAGAGCGTCTCGCACGCCTACAACGAGAGCCGTCGACTGGCGCTCGGGCGGCTGCTCGAGGAGACCACTCTGGTCGGCGCCGACGCCGTCGTCGGCGTGCGGATCGAGCAGGGCCGCCACGACTTCGCCGCGGGCTCCGTCGAGTTCGTGGCGATCGGCACCGCTGTGCGCCTGCCACCGGCGCTGCGCGGCCATGACGGACCGGTCCTGACCGACCTCGAGGGACAGGAGTTCTGGCAGCTGTGCGCCGCCGGCATCCGTCCGGTCGGGATCGCTGCACACACGAGCGTCCACTACGTCCCGGCCAGCTGGCAGACCGCGCGCGCGATGGGCGGCGGGATGTTCGGAGGCTCCTGGTACAACCAGGAGCTCGGCGACTTCACGCAGGGCGTCTATGACGCGCGCGAAAAGGCGATGACGTACGTGACGCAGCAGGCCGCCGCGCTCGGCGCCGACGGGATCATCGGTGTCAAGCTCGAAGAGCACGCCAGCGGACGGCGGGTCGCGCGTGGCGGCATCGAGTGCGACGACATGATCATCACCTTCCACGTCATCGGCACCGCCGTGCGCGAGGACCCATCGCTCGCGACCGACGCCAGAACTCCAAGAACGATCCTCTCACTCGCGTGAACGATCAGCGCGCGCGGCGACCCCTCCGAAAGGAAACGCACCATGGCCTATGACCCGAGCAGCACCGAGGGAGTTCCGGAGGCCGGCCGCGCCCGCCTGCAGCAGAACCGCGCCGGGCTGTTCACGAGCGACCTGTCGGTCAACGAATTCCTGCTGGTGCGCCAGGCCGGCTTTCGCCCGCTCGGCCTGGTGATCGGCTCGAGCATCTACCACATCGGCTTCCAGCAGGCCAGCTACCGCCAGAACCAGGAGATGACGGTGCTCTCCCAGGCGATGTACCACGCACGCGAGCTGGCGATGACGCGCATGGAGGAGGAGGCCGATCAGCTCGGCGCCGACGGCGTTGTCGGCGTGCGCTTGGACATCGGGCGCTACGAGTGGGGCGAGAACCTCGCCGAGTTCATCGCCGTCGGCACGGCGGTCAAGCACCACGGAGGCGAGCTTCACCGCGCGCCGTCGGGGCGCCCGTTTACCAGTGACCTCAGCGGCCAGGAGTTCTGGACGCTGCTGCAGACCGGCCACCGGCCGGTCGGGATGGTGATGGGCTCCTGCGTCTACCACGTCGCCCACCAGTCGATGCGCCAGAGCCTGCGAAACGTCGGCCAGAACGTCGAGCTCGCCAACTACACGCAGGCGCTCTACGACGCCCGCGAGCTGGCGATGGAACGCATGCAGGCCGAGGCGCTGGAGGCGAAGGCTGAGGGCATCGTCGGCGTCGACCTGCACGAGCGCTCGCACGGCTGGGGCAGCCACGTGATCGAGTTCTTCGCGATCGGCACGGCGATCATCCCCGCGGAGGGCAGCGAGGACCACGTGATCCCCGCGCCCCAACCGGTGCTCGACCTCTCGTGAGAAGGGCTGCTGCGGCTCTCCTCGCGGCGACGCTCGCCGCGCTCGTCGTATTCGCGATCCCGGCGGCGGCCAAGCAGGCCAAAAAGCCGCCTCTGGGGCCGTTCGTGACGGCGGCGATGCGAACCTTTCTCGCGACGCGCTCCGGCGACATCACCGCGGCGGTCTACAACGTGAAGTCCAGGCGGCTCTTCATCTACCGCCCGGGAGCGCTCGGCGACGACGCGAGCATCGCCAAGGTCGACATCCTCGCCACCGCGCTTTACGAGGCCCAGGAGCATGGCACGACGCTGAGCGCCACCCAGCAGGAGTTGGCGACCGAGGCGATCGAGGAGAGTGACAACGACGCGGCCGAGGATCTGTGGGAGGACGATGGCGGAAACGCCGGGATCGCCGCCTTCAACGCGAAGGTCGGGATGACGCAGACGATCCTCGATCCGGAGGGCGCGTGGGGGCTGTACGAGAGCACCGCACGCGACCAGATTCGCCTGCTGGAGCATGTCGTGCTGCCCAACCACGTGCTGAGCTACGCATCGCGCGCGTACGAGCTCGCACTGATGCACCGGATCGACCCCGAGCAGGACTGGGGCGTGTCGGCCGGCGTGCTCTCGCCCGCGACCGTGGCGCTGAAGAACGGCTGGCTCCCGGTCGGTCCCGGCTGGGAGATCAACAGCATCGGCGCCGTCACCGGACGCTATCGCGACTACCTGATCGCCGTGCTGACCAGCGACGACCCGAGCATGGAGTACGGCGTGGAGACGATCGAGGGGATCTCAGCGCTCGTCTGGAAGTACTTCCTGCCGAAACGCTTCCAGCCGCACACAGCCGCGACCGGCCGGCCGTAGCGCCGGCTCAGAGCTGGAACTCGCCGCCGGCGTAGATGACCTGCTCGCCGCCACCGCGCAGCGTCGCGGTGACCGTTCGATCGGTCGTGGAGACGATGTCGGTGTGCACGCTCGACTCGTTGAAGCCGAGCCTGTCCCATTCCTCGCGCGTCACGGACGCGGGGTCGCCCGCATAGCAGTCGTGATACGACTTGCCGAGCGCGATGTGCGTGTTCCCGAACGGGCCGCCGACGTTCTCGTCGTAGAGCGTCTCCGCCATGAACTTGGTGATCCGCGAGAACCGCCGGTCGGTCAGCGAGAACTCCCCCACCTTGTCCGCGTTCTCGCTCGCCACCATCTCGGTGATGACCTGTTCGTTGTGCTCCGCCGTGGCCTTTACGACGCGTCCGTCGACGAACTCGAGGCGGACCCCTCGCACGAGGTTGCCGTAGCGGTAGAGCGGCTGGTTGAAGGCGATCCAGCCCTCGGTGCCGCGCCAGTCCGGGCTCGTGAAGATCTCGAAGCTGGGAATGTTGCGCCCGCTCCCCCCCACCCACTGGCGCCGCTCGCCGAGCGTGACGCGCAGGTCCACATCCTCGCCGACGATGTGCAGCGCCTCGATCGGCAGCGCATTGAGCCGCGCGACGTATTCGCCGATCTGCTCGCTGACGCTGCGCCACTTCGCGATCGGGTCATCCTCATCGAGGAAGCAGGCATCGGTGATCTGGTGCCAGTACTCCTCCTCGGAAAGGCCGGCCTCGGCCGCCATCGCTGGCGTGCCGTAAAGGCCGAGCGTCCACGTGAAGTGCCCCGCGTTCTCCTTCTCGGTGCGCCAGTCTATCGCGGGCTTCAGCGCGCGCCCGCTGCGCATGATCAGTGCCGGGTCGACGCCCTCGAGCGCGTGCATGTCGGTTTCGCTGAGCACGGTTACCTGGTGATCGATCTGGTCGATCATCCCGCGCAGGTAGGCGCCGGCGAAGAAATCGATCTGTTCGTCGCCCGCGAGTTCATAGAAGGCGCGCGAGAGGTTGCACTGTTCGTCGTCGTCGGGAAGGTAATGGCCGATCGTGTGCCCTCCAGCGCGCCACACGGCGCGGTGCAGCTCGACGTACAGCGGCTTCGCCACCTCGTGGGCGGTGACCCGGACAACCTCTCCGCGCTTGACTCCGCTGCCGCCGCCGAGCGCGAAGTTGACGAGCACGTCCGCGTAGCGCTCGAGAACCACCTGCGACGGACGAAACGACATGGCCGCGACCCTACCCGATTCGTCCGACGGTTAGCACCAAACGACTTTTTTGCGGAGGATGCGGCAACTTCGCTGCGACGGTCTTGCACTCCCGCAGGGCAGATCGTATGTTCTCGCCAGGACGCGGGACGAGCCGCAAAGAGCGAGGCCACCGAGGTGTGAGGCCGCGCCACCCAGAGAACGGGACGCCCCTTCGGGAGCGAACCGTAGGAGGGTTCCTCAAACGGCTCGCTTCCGCGTCTGAATTATTTAATCGGTCGGATCAACCGGCCCGCGGGGCGATCGTCTTCTTCGCACCCCGACCGTCGGGCAGCAGGCGCGCCGCGAGAATCCCGCCCAGCCCGCCGAATAGGTGGTCCTCCCACGAGATTCCGGTCTGCGGCACAAGGTCGGCGGCGAGGGCCCCGCCGAAAAGCAGCGCCACGACCACGCCGATCAGCAGAGCGCCGATGTTGCGGGTGAAGAACCCGCGGGCGATCAGGAAGCCGGCATAGCCGAACACCACGCCGCTCGCGCCGACCGTGTCGGTGCCGCTTCCGGCGGTCAGCCAGGTTCCCAGACCGGCCACCAGGATCACGATCACGGTCACTTCGATGACGCGTCGAGAACCGGCAACCGCGATCACCAGGCCGAGCACGACGAAGGGAACCGTGTTGCCCAGCAGGTGGCCGAAGCCCTCGTGCAGAAACGGCGCCGAGAGGATCCCCGGCAGCCCCGACAGCGAGCGCGGATAGATGCCATCCGCGCTCAGCCGCTGGCCGTCGATCTTGTTGACGATCTCGACCAGCCACATCACGGCGACGAGCACGCCGATCACGGCGGCACCCTCGAACAGCGCGGCCCGGCGAGCGGTCTTCACCGGCTCAGTGTGACGCATGATCCGGCGTCCTACGATGCAGGGATCCGCCATCCGATGATCATGCTCGTGGCGCTCGTTCTGGTGCTTCTGACCGCCTGTGGCAGCCAGAAGAGCACCCTGCCACCCTCCCCGGGAGGGTCGGGCGCAATCGCCTTGCGCGACCTCGCCCGCTATCCGGAGGTCTATGCGGACGCGCAGGTGGCGACGGTCGGGACGGTCGGCGAGAGGCGCTCCGGCCGGACGCGGCTGTATGTCCTCGACGGCGGCCATGGCACCCGGATCGTGCTCGAGCCGAGCTGGCGCGCCGCTCGCGAGCTCGGCAGGAAGGTGCGTGTCAGCGGTCTGTTCACGGTGACGTTCCAGCTCGGCTACGAGATCCTTATCTCGCGGATAGCGGCAGCCGGTAGCCTCTGAGCCGATGGTGGAGCACAGCGATGCTGGTGCGGCGGCGCCTCGACTGGGGCTCGCGCTGCGGCGACGTGACCTGATCGTGCTCGTCGTCGCGCTGGCTGTGCTCGCCGCGGTGCTCGCGTACGTGTTCCGCGGTGGCGGTGCCATCAAGGGCCCGGGTGGCGTGAAGACCGCCCAGGGCGGGCGCTACGACGGTCTGGCGCTCTCGAGCGCCGAGACGGAGCCACCGCTGGCGCTGCGCAACTACCTCGGCACGCCCATCAACATCGCGAGCTACCGCGGTGAGGCCGTGCTGGTCACCTTCCTCTACACCCACTGCCCGGATGTCTGTCCGCTGATCGCCTCGCACCTGCACACCGCGCTCACCGAGATGCCGGCCGCCGAGCGCCGCAAGCTGCAGATCATCGCCGTGTCCGTGGACCCGCGCGGCGACACGCCGAGCACGGTCGCGCAGTTCCTCGCCGCCCACGAGATGACCGGTCAGATGCAGTACCTGATCGGGTCTGCCCCGGTGTTGAAGGCGGTCTGGAAGGACTGGGGAATCGCCTCCGCCGCGGAGGCCTCCGCGGCCAATCCAGATCTCGTTGCGCATTCAGCGCTCGTGTACGGCATCACCGCGCACGGCAGGATCACGGTGATCTACCCGTCGAACTTCACGCCTCGCGAGATCGTCCACGACGCCCGCATCCTCGCCGTATCCTGACCTTGCATGTTCGCGCGCCTGGCCACGCACCGCTTCGCGCTGCGGTTCGCGCTGGGCGCGCTTGCCGTCGCGCTGCTCGCCTACGGACTGCTCGCCAACGCGCCGAAGTCGCGACGCCTTGCGCCCGCGCTGCCGACCCACACGCTGAGCGGCACGCCGACGACGCTCGCTGAGTTGCGCGGACACGCCTCCGTGGTCGTCTTCTTCGCGAGCTGGTGCACCGATTGCCGGCGGGAGGCCCCGGCGGTCGCCCGCTTCGCGCGCTCACCCGCGGGGCGCGGACACGTCGTCGCGATCGACTACAGCGATGGCGGTGACTATTGGCGCGGGTTCGTTCACCAGTACGCCTGGACCTTCCCGGTGTTTGCAGACCCCGACGGCGTCACCGGCGACGCTTTCGGGATCCACTTCCTGCCGACGACCGTCTTCCTCGACCCCACCGGCCGGATCGTGTCCACGAGCTCGCTGCCACAGACCGTCGGCTCGCTCTCGCGCGGGCTCGCGGCGGCCGCCTGACCGGCGCCGGCGCGCCGCAGACGGCCTGCGCGAGGCGGACCGCGGCGCGCTACCCGCCCCGCGCGGCGCCGTGATCGAGCCTCGCGAGGTCGGCGAGCACCGTCGCGCTCGGGATCGCGAAACCGATCCCGCTGTTCGAGCCCTCCGTGGCGAAGGCATTGCCGCCGGTCGCGATCTGCGAGTTGACGCCGATCACCTGGCCTGCCGCGTTCAACAGCGGACCCCCCGAGTTCCCGGGGTTCAGCGCCGCGTCGGTTTGGATCACGCCGCCGATGCTCGCGCCGTTGGGTGAGGTGATCGTGCGGCCGAGTGCGGAGATCACGCCGACTGTCAGCGTTTGGTCGAAGGTGTATGGGTTGCCGATCGCGAACGCGGGATCGCCCACATGCACGGCTGCGGAGCTGCCGAAACGCAGAGGCAACAGTGTCAACCCGGCGGGGTTGACCGAGAGCAGGGCCAGGTCGTTGGAGGCGTCGACGCCGACCAGGGTGGCGTTCCGCGTGGGCCCTTCGCTGCCGCCGAACTGAACCGTGATCTTGTTGGCGCCGGAAACGACATGGTTGTTCGTGAGGATCAGACCCTTGGCGCTGACCACGATGCCGGACCCGCTGTCGCTCTGCGTGCCGCCGAACAGCCCGCTGGTCTGCGTCATGGCGAGGATCGCGACGACGCTGGGGGCGGCGTGCTCGTAGATGAGGCGCGCGAGCGTTTGGTGCGTGCGCTGGTCGGAGGCCAGCGCGTTGGCCGCCAGGTCCGTGGTGGAGGCGACGGTGCGCGTCTTGACCGTCCCCGACGGCGCGAGCAGGACGACCACCAGCGCGGCGAGCAGGCCGCCCAGCGCTGCTGAGAGGAGCGAGGTGATCGGTCGTCGAGGCATCGGCGCAGCCCTGATCTTCGCGGGCTCCGATGAACCGCTACTAAATGCGGTTCACAGGTTGATCCGCAGCACGACGCGGCCCGGCCGCTTCGCATGCAGCTCGAGCCAGCCGCCCGGTGCGCGCCCGATCAGGGCGGCGCCGCTCGCCACACCCCAGGCGTCGACGTAGCGTTCGCGCACGACGATCGCGCCGGCGTGCGCAACCGCGAGCTGCAGCTCCGCCCCGCTCGAGCTCAGCAGCTGCGCGGGCCCGCTCACGATCCCCGGAGCGCCAACCACCGCGTAGACGTGCCAGTGCGGGGTGCGCCAGAGCAGGCGCAGACCCGGGACGCCGGCGCGCACGAGCTTGGCCTCGGCGAGCGCCGCATAGTCGAGCGGGACGTTGGGCAGGGCGACGAACCGCACGCCGTTGGCGAACAGCCACCTTCGGTATGAGGCCGCGGTCAAGACGCCGCGGTCGTAGAAGATCGGGTTCGCTCCGACGTCGATCTGGCGCTCCCACCCGCGCGCCAGCGGGAAGTATGGCGCCACGTAGGCCGCCTCCCAGTGCAGCGCGGTGGGTACGACTTCGACGCGTCCGAGCGGTCGGTCCGCGTGCCTCAGGAACGAGACCAGCGGCTGGAAGTAGGCCGCCCGCACCGAGGCGTTGCCGTCGCCGAGCAGCGCGTTGCCGGCCGGAATCCACTGAGCGAGCGCCAGCGGAATCGCGGCGGCGACCAGCAGCATCAGTGTGCGGCGACGCTGCCGCCACGCCAGCATCACGACGAGCGCGACGCCGACCGAGACGCCGAGGCGTGTCGCGTTGTTGCCGACCGCGCTCGGGACGGCGTAGGCGACGGCTAGCGCGAGCGCGTAGAGCGCGACACCGACCGCGATCACGCGGTCGCGCGGCGCGACGACGATGCCGACCACCAGCAGGCCGAGGAACATCCCGATGAAGTTGATGAACGGGAAGGGCATCGCCCCGAGGCCCGGGAACAGCACCTCGAGCGCGAGCACGGGGATGGCCGCCGCTGCGGTCAGCGTTCCCGCTGCAAAGCGGCGCTCGGGCCAGCTGCCCACCAGCCACGCCAGCGCTGCGATCGAGAGGAACGCTCCGGCGAGCGGGCTGGCCAGCGACGTGGCGACGCCGAACACGACCGCGAGCGGCCAGATGCGGTGGCGGGCGCTCAGCAAGGCCACCAGCGCGAGCGTTTCGCCCAGCAGGTAGGGCTCCTGGCCGATCGCCACCTGCACCACCGTCCCGACGGCGAACACGATCGCCCCCGCACGCCCCGCCTGCCCGAAGCGCCCGACGGCGAGGCGGTCGAACGCCCATGCGGCGATCGCGACGCAGGCGATCTCCATCAGCGGTATGCCGGCGAGCCAACCGACGGGCGCGAACAGCACTGAGTAGTCGAAGGTCCAGTGTCCGCCGTACCATCCGCTGTCCCAGAGGGTCAGGCCGCTGCGGGCGAACAGCTCCACGCGATAGGTTGCCGCCGCGAGGTCGACGCCCTGCGCGCCGGTGAGGATCGCGACCAGCGCGAGGCCGGCAGCGAGCAGCGGCGCGATCAGCCGCGAGCGGGCGCGCAAGACCATGCCCCGATCTTATCCGCCCGCACCTCTCGGCTGTCCTTCCGTGCCCAGCCGCGTTGCCTTGGCGCGGCGCCCGCGCCTGCACCCCTGCCAGCACGGCCTCCGCGGCGACGCGTCAGCTACGCTGGAACGCGATGCGGATCCTCGTAGCCGAGGATGAGGCGGCGATCGCCGACTTCATCGACCACGGCCTGAGCGCCGAGGGCTACGCCGTGACGGTTGCGTCCAGGGGTGACGACGCGCTCGCGCTGGCGCTCTCCGAGGACTTCGGCCTGGTCGTGCTCGACCGCATGCTCCCCGGCCTCGACGGGATTGCGGTGCTCGAAGCGCTGCGAGCCGCCAAGCCCGAGCTCGGCGTGATCATGCTGACCGCGCGTACCGAGATCGACGATCGTGTCGAGGGACTCGACGCCGGCGCGATCGACTACATGACCAAGCCATTCGCCTTCGACGAGCTCGCCGCGCGCGTCCGCGCCCACCTGCGCACGCCGTCCCAGACCCGCTCGACGCGGCTCGAAGCGTTGGGGATCGAACTCGATCTGCTGACCCGGCGGGTCTCCCGCGACGGCATCGAGGTCGCTCTGTCCTCAAAGGAGTTCGACCTGCTCGCGTACTTCCTGCGTCACCCGGCGAACGTGCTCTCGCGCGAGCAGATCCTCAGCGCCGTGTGGGGCTACTCGCACGACCCCGGGACCAACATCGTCGAGGTCTACGTGAGCTACCTGCGGCGTAAGCTCGGCCGCCCCGGGTCGCCGGCACCGATCGTCACGGTGCGATCGGTCGGCTACAGGCTCGCGCCGGCCCGCGCCTGAGTCGCCGATGGGGCCCGGCGGCACGAGGGGCCGATCGCGTTCGCTGCGCTGGCGACTGACGTTCGCGCTCGGCACGGTCCTGGTGCTGGCCTTCGTTGGCACCTTCTACGTCGTCTACCACGAAACGGGCTCGCGCCTGCGCGGGCAGATCGACACGGATCTGCGCGGCGAGGCCGCCGTCTTCTCCGAGGCGATCGCACGTCCCGGCCAGGAGCTGACGGGCGAGCAGATCGCCGCCCGGGCGCAGCGCTTCGTCGCCGATCAGCCGTTCTCCGCGTCGTCGCGCCTGTTTTACGCGATCGTGCGCGGACAGCGGATCGCCACAAACTACCCGGAGCTCCTGGGCCAGACCGCTCGTGACATCGACGACACGCCCGCCATGCGACGCGCCGAGGCCCGGCTGACCGCTGCGCTGCGGGCGCAGCCGGCGGGCTTCTCGATTCAGCGTGCGCCCGACGCCGGCAGCGTGCGCCTCTACGTCAGGACGGTTGACGGCGGTGACGGCGTGCTCGCGCGGATCGGCGTCGCCGAGCCACTGGCGCCGGTCGATGACGCGCTCGACGGCATCACGCGCGCATTCGCGATCGGTGGCACCCTGACACTGGCCGCCGCCCTGCTCGCGGGCTTCCTGCTGGCGGCCGGCTTCGCCCGTCCGCTGCGCCGCATGGCGGCGATCGCCGCGCGCGTCGATGCGGGGGACCTCTCGCCGCGGATGGACTACCACGGACCGCGCAACGAGACGCGGGTGCTCGCTGACGCCTTCGACCACATGCTCGACCGCCTCGAGGAGGCGTTCGCGCGCCAGCAGGCGTTCGTCTCCGATGCCTCCCACGAACTGCGCACGCCGCTGACGGCGATCCGCGGCCAGCTCGACGTGCTGGCCCGCCGGCGGAACCCCGACGCGGCGGAGGTCGGTCGCGTGCAGAAGCTGGTGGCGGCCGAGGTCGAGCGGATGACTCGGCTGACCGAGGACCTCCTGCTGCTCGCGCACACCGACGAGGCGCGCTTCATCCGGCGCGAGCCGATCGAGCTGGAGCCCTTCCTCGCCGAGCTGATCCTGAGCGCCCAGGCAACCACCGACCGGCGGCTGACGATCTCGGCAGCGGTTCCGGGGATCCTCAACGCTGACCGCGACCGCCTTGCCCAGGCGCTGCGCAACCTGCTGCGCAACGCGGTCGAGCACACGCAAGCCGGCGGCGCGATCCAACTCGGTGCGTCCGAGCTCCCGGACGCCCGCTTGCAGATCTGGGTCGACGACGACGGTCCGGGGATCGCACCGGCGGAGCGCGAAAGGGTCTTCGACCGCTTTCACCGAGCCGACCCCTCGCGCGCGCGAAGCGCCGGTGGAACCGGCCTCGGCCTGGCGATCGTGCGGGCGATCGTGGAAGCCCAGGGTGGTCACGTGTGGGCTACCGACGCGCCGCTCGGCGGCGCGCGCGTGGTGATCGAGCTACCGGGCTACCGCCGCCTGCGGCTGTAGCGCGACAACCGCGTGCGACGCGAGACGTACGATCGGCGCGCAGCGCGGCGGCGTCATATCCCGATGAAGTTGATCCCGACCGAATGCAGCCAGCTCTGGGCCTGGTTGTTGAGCACGCCCAGTTCGCCGGTCCAGATCAGCACGCCCATCGCGATCAGCACGGCGCCGCCGGTGAACACGATCACGCCGTAGTGGCGCTTGACCCAGCCGAACAGCCTCGTCATGCGGTCGAAGGCAAGCGAGGTCGCCATGAAGGGGATCGCCAGGCCGGCGGAGTAGAAGGTGAGCAGCAGCGCGCCCTGGCCCTCCGAGCGGGTCGTGCCTGCGGCCAGCAGGATCGCGCCGAGCGTCGGCCCCACGCACGGCGTCCAGGCGATCGCGAACGCCGCTCCGACGACGAGCGGCCCGCCGCGCCCGGCACGGGCCAGCAACCTGCCGACGTGCCACTCACGGCCGAGCGCCGGCACCAGCGCGGAGAACACGAACAGCGCGCCGAGCGCGACGATGAACCCGGCGGCGATGCGGTCGAGCGTCACGTGGTTGACGATCAGCGCCGAGCCGATTGCGGTGGCGCCGAGTCCCTCGAGGATGAAGATCGTCGAGAAGCTCAGGATGAAGAGCAGGCTCGGGACCAACACGCGCCGGACGCCGGCGTTCGAGATCTCGTTCGGCGAGACGCCGACGACCGTCGAGAGGTAGCCCGGGACGAGCGGGAGGACGCACGGCGACAGAAACGACACGGCACCGGCCGCGATCGCGGCGAACACGCCCACACCGGTTGCAGAGGAGGCCACTGCGCTAGAAGTCTAGAAGCAGCCGTGAGAGCTGGCCGCCCTGCCAGGCGAGCGGGGAGCGCCCCTCCTCCTCGACGTGCAGACGCGCGCCGGGGAGCGCCCGCGCGTAACGCCGCGCGGTCGCCAGTGGGTGCGACGGGTCGGCTTCGTCGCGGCTGCCCACGACTAGCGTCGGCGCGCGGATCCGGGCGAGCTCCGACCAGTCCTCGAACGGCCGTGAGCGCGGGACGGACACCAGCGCGTCAGCGACCGCCTCGGGATGACGGTGGGCAGTGAGGCGCTGGCGCAGCACGCGCTCCACCGTCTCGCGCCACGCCGGCGGCACGCTCGCCAGGTCGTAGGCCGCGACGAATCCCTCCACCCCGCCCTCGCGCAGGCCGCGCGCAAGCGCGTCCCAATGCGCCAGATCGCCGGCGTGGTCGGGGTCGTAGGCGGGCGTGACGAGCGCCAGGCCGGCAACGCGCTCGGGGCGCGCGAGCGCGAAGCGGATCGCGGTATGCGCGCCCATCGAGGCTCCGACCACGAGCGCCCGCGCGACCCCCAGTTCGTCCATCACGGCCTCGAGATCGCCGGCGAGCGCCGCGTAGGAGTAATCCCCGTCGGGAGCCGGTGAGGACGCGCCGTGGCCGCGGGCGTCGTAGAGCACGAGTCGGCGTCCCTCGCGTGCGAGCGTACGCGATCCCATGACCACGTAGCGGCGCGTGGCTGTCAGTCCGTGCAGGCCGATCACCGCCGGTCCTTCGCCATGCAGTTCGTAGGCGAGCGACTGCTCGCCGCGTCTGACCACGTGCGTCACGCCGTGATGTCTAGCGCAGGAGGCGATCTCGTAGGCTGTGCCGATGGCGGTGGTCGATGTAAGCGAGGCCGATTTCGATGTCGAGGTCATCGAGCGTTCGCGCACGACAGCGGTGGTCGTCGACTTCTGGGCCGCCTGGTGCGGGCCCTGCCGCGCGCTGACGCCGCTGCTCGAACAGGCCGCGGGCGCCCGGGAGGGCTCCGTAGTGCTGGCCAAGGTGGACACCGACGCCAACCCACGCCTCGCCCAGGCGTTCGGGATCCAGGGCATTCCCGCGGTCAAGGCCTTCCGTGACGGCGTGGTGGTCCAGGAGTTCGTGGGGGCTCAGCCACCGGCGGTCGTCGAAAGCTTCTTCGACGCCGTCGTCCCGAGCGAGGCCGAGCTGCTGGCGGCCGCGGGCGACGAGCCGTCGCTGCGCGCGGCGGTCGCGCTCGACCCGCAGCGGGCCGGCGCGGCGGTCGCGCTGGCGCGGATCCTGCTCGCGCGCGCTGAGCTGGACGAGGCGCTCGCTCTGCTCGAACCGCTCGCCGCAGACTTCCAGGTCGAGGGTCTGCGGGCGCGGATTCGGCTGCAGCGCGCCGGAAGGTGCGCGCCCGCGATCGCCGCGCTCGATGCCGGCGACGACGAGCAGGCCTTCGAGCTGTTGCTCGGCGAACCGCCGGACGAGGACGTTCGGATCTTCATCGTGGGCGAGCTGGATCGCCGCGGCGCGGGTGACCCGTTGGTGCGTGAGACGCGCAGGCGACTCGCCGCGGCGCTGTACTGAACGGCGAGGCCGGGCGGGCCCGATTCGTCTGGACGGCGGCGGAGAATGAACCGCGATGGAGCAACACCGCCGCCGCGTCATCGCCCACCTCGACATCGACGCCTTCTACGCCTCCGTCGAACTGCGCCGGCGCCCGGAGCTGCGCGGGCTGCCCGTGATCGTGGCCGGTTCGGGCCCGCGCGCGGTCGTCACCACGGCGAGCTACGAGGCGCGGCGCTTCGGCGTGGATTCGGCGATGCCGGCCGCGCGCGCACGTGCCCTGTGTCCGGACGCGGTGGTGGTCGCGCCGGATTTCGAGGCGTACCGGCGGGCGAGCGGCGAGGTCTGGGGTCTCGTGCGCGAGCAGGTGGCGGTGATCCAGAGCGCGGGCATCGACGAGGCCTACCTCGAGCTCAGCGATGAGCCGATGCCGGTCGCGCTGCTGCGGCGACTTGTGGCGAGCGTGCACGAGCGCACCGGGATGACGCTGTCGGTCGGCATCGGGCCCTCGCGCCTGGTGGCGAAGACCGCCAGCGCACACTTCAAGCCGGCAGCGTTCGTCGCGATGAGCCGTGAGCAGGCCGTCGCGCACTTCGCCGGGCATCCGACGCGCGTGCTCCAGGGCATCGGCCCAAAGACCGCGGAGCGGCTCGCTGCGCTCGGCATCCACACGGTTGGCGCGCTGCAGGCGGCCGCGCCGGAGCTGCTGGCGCAGCGCTTCGGCGAGCGCATGGCCGGCGAGCTGCATGCACGCGCGCACTTCTTCGACGACAGCCCGGTGGAACCGGTGCGGATCGCCAAGTCGCGCTCCAGCGAGGTCACGTTCCCGACCGACGTCGCCGATGCGGCGGCGCTCGAGCGCGCGCTCGCCGGCATGGCAAACGAGCTCGGCGAGGGTCTGCGCGCGCGCAGTCGCCGGGCCCGCACGATCGCGATCAAGGTGCGACTCGACGATTGGACAACGGTCACCCGGGCTCGGACGATCGACCGCTTCACCGACGACGCGCAGACGATCGCGGCGATCTCGCTCGAGTTGTTGCGCGCCTATGCACCGGTCCGCCCCGTGCGCCTGCTCGGCGTGCGGGTCGCCTCCTTCGAGGACGAGGCAGCGCCGGCGCCGCTGGCCCCCGTGCAGCTGACGCTGCCGGTGTGAGGGCGGGCGCGCGACGCGCGGCCGCACCCCCACCCCACCGGCACCGAGCGCTCTCGCCGCCGTCAGGCGCTCGCCCAGATCTGCGAGACGCCGCCGGCGCCGAGCGCCAGCCTCGTCGCGTAGGTCAGGTCGTAGTCGCGCCCGGCCACGTAGGGGCCACGGTCGATCACCGGCACGCGGACGCTGCGGCCGCGGTAGCGCAGGGTGACCATCGTGCCGCACGGCAGCGTCTTGTTCGCGACGCCCTGGGTCGTCGCTCCGAGCGCCTCACCGCAGGCGGTCACGCCTCCTGGGCCGTACCAGGAGGCGATCACCTCGTGGTAGACCGTGGCCACGGATCCGCGCAGCAGCACGTGGCGCACCGAGACGCCGCTCGCGCGCAGCCGCAGCTGCAGGCGGCCGAGCCGGCGCGGCCAGAAGCGCTCCACGAAGAGGCCACGGCGGTTGGTCAGAGCCCGCGCCACGGCGATCCAGCGTGTGCCGCGGCGCGCCTGTACGGCGACGGCGCGTGGCGCGCCGCCCGGACTGACGACACCGACGAGGGCGACGTCGCGGCCGATCAGCACGTTCGGGTGCAGCAGCAGCGCCTGCAGGCGCGGCGGTTCGCCGCGCCGGCGCCTGTGGCCCGCGCTCCTGGCGGCCACGACCGCCGGTGAGCTCGACGCGGCGCTCGCGATCCGCTCCGAGACGCCCGCTGCAAGCAGCATTGCGCCCGCGACGGCAACAGCGCGCGCTGCGCGCCAGTTCATCTGCGGCCTCATGTGAGGTCCTCCTTGGCTTCGCCGCCTACGGGGTTAGCTGTCGGGCTCGCGGCGGACGCCGCGGCTCAACGGCGAGCCGTGCGCTTCGTCGCTACAGCCGCAGATCAGCGGCCGATTCGCCCCAACCGAGCCGGGCACCGGATGCGCCACGACTGTCGGCAATGGGTCCCCCGCTCGCGCCACTTGGTGCGGCACGACTCGGCAGGTAGAACAACTGTTCGTATTCTACCCATGAGTCGGACGAGACCGGCCGACCACAAGTGCCGATTCTCACAACATGGAACCGCTGAGCGCCACCGAAGCCCGCCTGCTCGAACTCGAGGATCACCGCGGCGTCCACATGCACATCGGCTGCGCGCTCCTGCTCGACGGCGTCGCGCCAGACCTCGAACAGTTCCAGGAGCACGTCCGCAGCCGCCTGCACCTCGCGCCCCGCTACCGCCGCCGCGTCATCTCAGGCACCCGCTGGCTCGGTCGCCCGGCGTGGATCGACGATCCCCACTTCGCGCTGGATTACCACTTGCGCCACGTCGCACTGCCGGGCGGCGCCGACGAGGCCGAGCTGGCGCGCCTGATCGGCACGCTGCTCTCCCAGCGACTCGACCGCGGCAAGCCGCTGTGGGAGCTGTGGCTCGTGGGACCGCTGTCCGGTGAGCGCTTCGCCGTGATCGGCAAGAGCCACGCCGCGCTTGTGGACGGCGCCGACAACCGCGATCTGCTCTCGGTGCTGCTCGACGAGCGGCCCGGCGAGCCGGGGCATGAGCCCGCGACCGCCTGGGACGCTGCGCCGGCGCCGACGCCGGCGCAGCTGCTGCTGCGTGCGCTGGCCGACCGGGCCCGCGACCACCACGCGCCGCTGCGCGCGCTCCGCGCGACCGCGGCCCACGCCCAGCACGAGCTCGAACGGCGCGAGCTGCTGCCGTCGGGTGCCCATGCCGCAGCGCCGCCTGCCCTGCTGAACACGGGTGGCGGCCTGCAGCGCCGCTACGCCGGCGTGGAGGTCGGACTGGGCCGCCTGACGAAGGAGCGCGAGCGCCTCGGCGGCACCGTCAACGACGCGGCGCTGACAGCCGTCGCCGGGGCCGTCGGGCGCTACCTTCGCCTGCACGGCGAGGACACCGACGGACTCGCGCTGCGCGCGCTGGTGCCGCTGGCTGATGCCTCATCGCCGCGGCTGCTCGCCGGCTACGTGCCGCTGCCGATCGGGATCGCCGACGCACGGCGCCGTCATGCCGAGATCAGCCGTGCGCTGGACGGCCTGCGCGCCAGCGGACGCGTGCGCGCGGCCCGGGAGCTTGTCGAGTGCGACGGCTTCGCGACGCCAACGCTGCTCGACCAGGCCGTCCGCCTGCAGAGCGCCGAGCGCAGCTTCGACCTCGTCGTGACCAACGTTCCGGGCCCGCGCAGCGCTCGCCACCTGCTGGGTCATCGCCTGCGCGCGATCGCACCCGCGATGCCGCTCGCCGCCAGCCAGGCGCTCTCGGTCGCGCTGGCCAGCCACCGCGGCCGCCTGCGCTTCGGGCTGCTCGCGGACGCCACGGCGTTCGGCGACCTCGAGCAGCTGGCGGGCCTGCTCGAGGAGTCGCTGGCCGAGCTTCGCAAGGGCGCGCGGCCCGGGCGCCCGTGAGCCCGGCGCGGCACGCGCGGGCACCGCTGCTCGCTGCGGCCTGAGCTGCCGGGCGATGCCCGATAATCGGTGTGTGGCCACGTTGCGCTTGGCGCTCTGCCAGCTCAATCCGACGGTCGGCGACATCGCCGCCAACGAGGCCGCGATCGCAGCCTCGCTGGAGGCGGCGCGAGCCCAGCAAGCCCAGCTCGTCCTGTTCGGCGAGCTTGCGATCACCGGCTACCCACCGGAGGACCTGCTCTACCGAGAGCACTTCCTGCGCGACGCACGCGCCGCGATCGAGCGCCTCGCGGCGCAGAGCGAGGGTCTCGTCGCGATCGTCGGCTTCCCGGAGCGCGACGCCGACGTCCACAACTCGGCGGCGGTGCTGGCGGGCGGCGCAGTCGCGGCCGTCTACCGCAAGCTCCGCCTGCCCAACTACGGCGTGTTCGACGAGCAGCGCTACTTCCAGGCGGGACACGCGGCCGGTCTGATCGAGCTCGGCGAGCACCGGGTCGGGATCACGATCTGCGAGGACATCTGGCAGCCAGGGCCCCCCTGCTCAGACCTGGCGCTGGCCGGCGCGACGCTCATCGTCAACCTCTCCGCCTCCCCCTACCACGCCGGCAAGGGCCTCGAGCGCGAGCAGATGGTGATCCAGCGCGCCCGCGAGCACGTCGCCGCGTTCGCCTTCTGCGCGCTCGTGGGCGGCCAGGACGAGCTGGTGTTCGACGGCCACTCGTTCGTCGTCGACCACACGGGCGCCCTGCTCGCCCGCGCCGCACAGTTCGAGGAGGAGCTGCTGATCTGCGACGTGGACCTCGCCGCACCGGCCGCCGAGCGCCGCCGGCGCTCAGCTCACCGCGGCCTCGCGGGCGCCGCGGCGCCGGTGGTGGACACGCTCGCGAGCCTGGCGCTGCCCCCGGCGCCCGGCCCGCACGAGTCCCCGGCCCCCAACACGGTCGCGGCGCTGATCGAGCCGCCGGAAGCCGAGATCTACGCCGCGCTCTGCTGCGGCCTGCGCGACTACGTGCGCAAGAACGGCTTCGCCCACGTCGTGCTCGGGCTCTCCGGTGGCATCGACTCGGCGCTGGTCGCGACGATCGCCGCCGATGCGCTGACCCCCGCCAAGGTCAGCGTGGTGGTGATGCCGTCGCGGTTCTCCTCCGCGCAGACGCAGGCCGACGCGCGCACGATGGCGGCGACGCTCGGCGTCGGCGTGCTCGAGCTGCCGATCGGCGACGTGATGGGCGCCTACGAGGCGCTGCTGGCCGACGCCTTCGCCGGCCTCGAAGCGGACCTGACCGAGGAGAACCTGCAGGCGCGGATCCGCGGCAACCTGCTGATGGCGCTCTCGAACAAGTTCGGCTGGCTCGTCCTGACGACCGGCAACAAGTCCGAGATGTCGGTTGGCTACTCGACCCTCTACGGCGACTCCGCCGGCGGTTTCGCGGTGATCAAAGACATCTTCAAGACGCTCGTCTACAGCCTCGCCCGCTGGCGCAACCAGGACGGCGCGCCGATCCCGGCCTCGATCATCGACCGCGCGCCCTCCGCCGAGCTGCGCGAGGACCAGCGTGACGACCAGTCGCTGCCGCCGTACGAGACCCTCGACGCGATCCTGCGCGGCCACGTCGAGGAGGACTGCGGCCGGGAGGAGCTCGTCGCCCGCGGCCTGCCCGCCGCCGCCGTCGATCAGGTTTTCGCGCTCGTCGACCGCGCCGAGTACAAGCGCCGTCAGGCCCCGCCCGGGATCAAGATCACCGAACGCGCCTTCGGTCGTGACCGGCGGATGCCGATCACCAACCGCTACCGCGGCTGAGCCTCACACCCACCGCGAGCGCAGCCCCGACCACCACTCTCCCCAGCCGCGCTCAGCCACTCGCACCACGCCCCCCAACTACGCTCAGCGCCTGGCACCACGCCCTCCAACCGCGCTCAGCCACTCGCACCACGCCCCAACCACGCTCAGCCACTCGCACCCCGCCCCCCAACCGCCCCCAGCGCCTCGCACCCCGC
>Ga0181526_10001485_pt1 | contig 22115 bp, 15 predicted proteins | sample PEATcosm2014_Bin_35_FD_119750 | JGI IMG/M metagenome (GOLD analysis project Ga0181526, IMG submission 119750) | Peatland microbial communities from MTU Mesocosm Facility, Houghton, MI, USA - PEATcosm2014_Bin06_30_metaG | ecosystem: Environmental > Terrestrial > Soil > Wetlands > Peat | place...
ACCGACCTGAAAGCCGGCTACTGGCTCGGTTCCACGCCATCGGCGCAGGAAAAGGTGCAGTTTATTGGCGTGTTCGCATCGGCCATCACCGCGGGCTTAACCATCATCCTGCTGGCCAAGGCATTTCAATTCGGAGAGGCGGCGCCCGGCGACCTGCGGCAGGTGCTGGTGGCGCCCCAGGCCTCCGCACTGAAAGCCGTCGTGTCGGGATTCATGAGCGGCCAGCCGGTCGCCTACATGTTGTTCGGCATCGGCGCCATGATCACCGTGGTGCTCGAGATGCTCGGCGTTTCCTCGATGGTCTTCGCCCTGGGAGTCTACTTGCCGCTGCAACTGACCACGCCGATCTTGGTGGGCGGATTCCTTTCGCACCTGGTGAACAAGCGCGGGGAGAAAGTCGGCGGCCAGCAAGGCAAGACCATCCGCGAGCGCGGCATCATCATTGCCGGCGGCTTGATGGCGGGCGGCGCACTCGGCGGAGTGATTGGCGCGGCACTGCGCGTGCTGCCGCACTTCAAGGAAGAGTGGATCCAGTCGCCTTTCTACACCCACGAGGCGGTGTCGCAAACCCTTTCCGCCCTGCTGTTCGTTGGCCTGTGCCTCTATGTATGGTTCAGCTCGCTCAGGAGAAGCGGGTAGTCTTTTCCGAGCTTCAAGAATGACGCGAGTGGGCAGATCTCATTATGATTGCTCCGGAAGAGGGGGAGAAGCTGTCTTCCCGCGTGAGTTGCGCTAGAATAGGGTCGAGGGAGAGCGAAGCAATGACTGGAATCCAGTTCGTCACCGACGACAAGGGGCGTAAAACGGCGGTGCTTATTGACCTTAGAAAGCACGCGCGTCTGTGGGAGGATTTCTGGGATGGCCTCGTATCCGAGTCACGCCGTAAGGAGAAGAGCATTCCTTACCAGGAATACCGGGCTAACCGTATGAAACATGGCCGTCCCCGTGGTTAAGTATTCGCTGGAAATCACGGCCTCCGCGCAGAAAGAACTCGATTCGATTGATGATCCTCTATTTGAGCGAATCGACCGGAAGATTCTGGCGCTTGCCGATGATCCCAGGCCGGTGGGATCGAGAAAGCTCAAAGGGTTCAGGGACTCCTGGCGCATGGCAACACAACAAAAGTGCTGTGGCAAACCAAGGTGCGGATCTTCGCGGCACAATGGATAAGGAAGCCCTCTTAGGTGTAGGATAGGACCAGGAGAAAAACAATGAAGTTCTATTCCTTTCAGATCGTCATTGAAAAGGAACCGGAGGACGAGGGGTACTTCGCCTATACCCCCAACGTGCCGGGTTGCTTCTCCAACGGTAAAACCATGGAAGAGGCCAAGCGCAATATCCGCGAGGCGGTCGAGCAACATCTCGCCTCGATGCTGGCCCACGCCCAACAACCTCCCCAGGATGACCGACTTGTGCACATCGAAGAACTCACGGTGGCGATACCCGATTGAGCCGCATGCCCCAAGTTACGGCGCGGGAGCTCGTGCGCTTTCTCAAGGCGCAGGGCTTTGTTGAGGACCGACAAGCGGGCAGCCATCTCACCCTGTGGCACGCAGAACGAAACCTCTCTGTCACCATTCCTATCCACACCGCTTGCGACATCGGTCGCGGCTTGGCGACGCGTATCCTTAAAGACGCCGGCTTCACGGTTGACGACTATCTGCGCCTGCGCTAGGGCTTGCGAAGAAGATCGGTGGGGATTCGCTGACCCAGGGCGTTCCCCTGGGCTTTGCTGGTCCGCCCCCGTGGGGCTGCGACTGCTCTCACCGCTTGGGCCTGCGCACAGCGACAGAGAAACATCGGTCATAAAGAAAAGGACGCCCGAGTTTCGACACTGCGATAGAATACGGCGCGGTGGCGAAGATGGTTGCGGAGGAGACACGGACCACAAGACTGGCGGTTCGCGCTGCTTGCTACAGGAAGGATCCGACGGCGGCTGGCGCGACCATGGGCCGCCCCAATTGGAGCCGCACGTTGGCCACATAGAGCCCGAAGATGCCGACCTATCGTGGGAATCGCGGGAATCTGCTCCAGCATTGGGTGCTGGTTGAGCTACTTGGCGACCTGCGCAAACAGGGCATCAAGAAGTTGTGTTACGTGGATGCGTACTCGATGTCCCCGACGCCAACCCGTAGTGCGAAGGCCGCCAGAGATCCAACCGCACCGGACTTCGACCGGGTGCGATCCCGGCTCGCTGACGGAAGTTCTCCATACGAGCGAGCCTGGTTGGAACTTAGTCGGTCCTTGCGCTCTGAGTATCCATCGTCAGCAGCCTTCGTACGGCATCGCTGGTCTGACAGCCTGCACCTTCTCCTCTGCGAAGCCGATTGCGCCACCACAGATGAGATCGCTGCGTGGCTGTCAAGGCTCGATAGCACCACCACCGGGTTCGAGCTCCATAGAGGCGATTGGCGTGAGCGATTTGATTGCCACCTGCCGACCGGATTCGATGCCTACTACATGTCGTTTGATCCGAACATGTACGATCGACACGAGGTTGGGTCGCGGAAGCCCGAGAACATGTATCCGAGGGATATTTGCAAAGTCTGCAAGGCCATTGGTGCCCTGCCGGCCGTGCCGATGATTGTCCAGTTGTCAACCTATAGCGTCAACAACGATAACAGCCAATGCGACGTCATCGAAAGCTTGGTTCCCGAGTTTACGGAAAAGGACTTCGCGGCCATTTATGTGCGGGCTGACAATTCGATGATGTCCTTCATTTTTTCACGCCAGGTTACCGTGGCCTCGGACCTGGAGAATCGGTTTCAGTCCTGGCTTGCCAGCCGAACCAAAAGCACGCCGCAACTTCGACACGGCGCTACTCCACAACACTCTGGACATGATTCCGACCGAAAAGACGCGGACCGCAAAATCGGCGGTCCGCGCTACCTGCTTTTATCACAAGTTCAGAAAAGTGAGGAGGGATCAATGGACGCGATAGGACGATTTGTGGCAGACGCAGTTCTCGGTACCGACACGCTTTGGGGTGGCGATGTCATGTGTCCTTCAGGCACGGGACGCTTTATTGCGGACTCGTGGTTCTCGGATGAGCCGTTGCCGGTGGCCTACAAGACTCCGGCGGCGGCGCGGGTGCGGGCGACCGGCGGGGTTGCAGGCAAGACGGTGGATCGACCGGCTGTCGAGGAGTATCTCGGTGAGGTGGACATCCCACAAGCCATCGCGGGGATTCGAGACGAGGCAGCCCAGATGGGCGGCCTGCGCGGTCAGTATCTGCTGGGCCTGGCGCTGTGTCTCGAGACCATGTGGGATCTTGGCATGGAGGTGCTGGGGAAAGGCGAAGCGGTTCCTTACGTCCGGTGTGTGGAGGCCTCGACCGGGCGTCCGCCGGAAGCCTCGCACCCCGAAGCCAAGCGGGAGCGTGTGGCTGAATTACTGGGCCGTGCGGGTTACGCGACCTCGGGTTCGGCCGGCCTTCTGGGGGCGGTCGATGCGTGGCGGCGGGATCGGATGGTTCCGATGGCTTCTGTCCGCGCCCTGGGCGCAGCCATGATTGCCCACTTTGACCGCCTGAGCGCGGTGAACTTGCTTCCTTATCTACCAAAGGAGTTCGTCTCCGTACCTCGGGCCAATATTGAATTCCTGCCCATCAAGGACGCCTGGTTTTCCGGCTCGATGAACTACCTGGGGCGAGCGCGGGAGTCGGATGGCAAGCCGCGGTACGAAGCTACCTATGAGATTAACGCATCGCTCAAGATGTCCGTGCCGGAGTTCGAGCAACTGGTGAGTCATGAAGTCGTCCCCGGGCACGTGACCACGTTTGCCTACTTGCAGAATCTCTATGTGCGCGGGAAGGCCGGCTTCGAAGTCACGGTACCGACCATGAACACCCGCTCCGGCACCCTCTACGAGGGAATCGCGAACAATGCGATTCTCATCGCCCACGGCGTAACCGAAATCGAGCAACTGCCTGACGAGGATTTGCAGATCGGCGTCTTGCTGGCGCTGCTCCAGGACGATGCCAAGAATCAATCTTCGTACCTGACCTGGGGAGAAGGAGCGCTGCGCGAGAAAGTGGCTGCCGAGCTTCGCAGGGATTTTCTGGTCACGGAAGAGCGCGCGGATAAGCTCTCCGGCGCCTGGGGTCAACATCCGTTACTGGGCCGAATGTACCTTCCGGCTTACCGTGCGGGAACGGACCGAGTTGCGCAATTGCGGCGCATTTACCCGGCGGATCAGATTCTACCGGCTATCTATGGCTGTTCCGGGCTAGTTGACATCGTGACCATCGACGAGCTGTTAAAGCAAGAGTAGCCCAGCCGGGTTTCTCGAGTGGCGCAGACGTGCAGTCTTTGGGCATGCCGGCGCCCCTGACCATCCAAAGAGACGGCTACATGCCGACAAAAGAGGTCGGCACGCAGGCGCCACCCGCGTATCTGGTGAGGGCCGCCGGGCTTGGCGTGTATATCTGGCCCGCCCTCATCTACCGCACCCATGAGTGCGCGCCAAAGTACCATTGACACCTCGCCTCAGCGTCCTGTTAGAGTACGCTAGGCAAGCGTGTCGCCGTCTGGCGCGAGTTTTCCCGGCTGGGTATTGCGGCGGCCCTGCCGCGCCGTGCTGGTGTCACAGCCGCTCCAAAGCCCGAGATTTCTTAGTACGCAGATCTGGAGGAATCCGTGGAAGCCTTGTTTGCAGTCCTTCTGGTGATCATTCTTGTGGCGATTGTAAGAACTCTGCAAGAACTGGCTGCTACCTATAAGAGAAAGCCGCCGGCAGAAAGAGCCGCCCATGAAAAGCGTGAGGCGGAACGAAGGCAAGCAGCGGAGCGCCAGCAGGATTATGCGGGTCGTCTGGTACGTAACTGCAAAGAGTCGCTCGACGACCTCGAACTGCTGCCGGGACATCTTATGGCTGCCGAGAAATCCTTGGACCAGGCTGAGGCCAGATTCCGCGAGGGAGCTTTCGCCCCGTTCTGGGATTCCATCGAGCAGGCGGTTCAGGCGTTGGGTGGTTTCGATACGCGGGTCCAGTCGATCACTAGCCGCCTCAGCACCTATGACACGCTGGTCAAACAGTATGAAGGGCAACCCCCACAGTTTCCCATTGACCGTGACGGCGTCGCCAACCTGGCCGTCAGCGCAAAAACGGCGGAGCGGCTCAGGTCCATAGTTTACAAGGCTCAGTGCAACTCCGAGTCCGCCGCGATCTACGAGCAGCGAAAAAACCGTCCGATTTCCATTGCCGGCTTCGCGACCCTCGCCAACGCCTTGGCGTTGATGTCATCACAGTTACAGTCATCCATTAGCCAATTAGCGAGTTCGGTTGGTCAAATGCGGCTGCACATGGATGACACGTTACCTACGACCCCTGTTAACGTGGCGATTCCGGCTTCACCAAGCGCCCGCCACCTCACTGGAATAATGCTGGAATTGAAAAGTGCCACGACTCAAGGAAAGGCTTTAGCGCTGGGATTACTTGCGGACTGGGTACAAGTCGTGCGAAGGCACTTCTCGTAATCCCAGGAAACCAGCTTCGTCCCTGTCCAGCCCGTCCGAAGGGCTCATCCTTATCAACCCCCTCGCAAGAAGCAGAGGCTGCTGCCGGGGGACACTTGTGATCGGCGCAGCTTCCCGCCTTAACAACTCCGCACGTGACACACTTTCAAAGTTCGTGCTACCATTGGCAATGGGTAGCACGTTTTATAAATACGTAACACCAAGAGGATCACTGACGGTCTTAAGAAAGGAAGTCAAAGGAATGAAGATGAAATGGACTCCCGGGAATAATAGTTCCCGATATGCTGCTGTCATATTCTTATCGATTTTTCCGCTTTCATCATTATCGGCGCAGATATCAGGGACTGTCGTTGACACCTCTGGCGCGGTGATTGCCGGGGCTACCGTGCAGGTTCGAAGCGCGAACGGTACTATACAAAGAACGACACGGTCGGACGCGAACGGCTCCTTCATTGTCTCTGGACTCTCGGCAGGTAACTATCGACTCGTCGTATCTAATCCCGGTTTCGAAACCAAAGAAACGCCCGTCACTACAGGAACCACCGAGGCGCCGGCCCCGCTGCGCATCTCTTTGGGTGTGAGCCCCGTGAGCAGCACCATAACCGTGAATGGCCGGGAGGATGACCTAGTCGGAATTGCCGTTTCCGCCAGCCAGGGAACGGTGGGCGCAACGGAAATCCAAGATCGTCCGATTCTTCGTTCGGGAGAAGTAATGGAGACGATACCCGGTCTCATCATCACTCAACACGCCGGCGGCGGCAAGGCCAACCAATATTTTTTGCGCGGCTTCAATCTCGACCACGGCACGGATTTTGCAACTTTCCTCGACGGTATGCCTCTTAACCTGCCGTCGCACGCGCACGGCGAGGGCTATTCGGACATGAACACCGTCATCTCGGAGTTTGTGGAGCGGGTGAATTTCCAGAAAGGTCCTTATGACGCTGCGGTCGGCAACTATGGCTCGGCTGGAAATGCCGATCTGGTGTTTTTCAAGACGCTGCCCGAGACCTTCGTCGATTTTGAAGGCGGCATGTATGGCTATGGGCGGGCTGTTTTCGGCGTGTCGCAAAAGGTCGGTTTGGGCAATTTGCTGGTCGGTGGAGAAGCCTATTACGACGACGGCCCATGGACGCATCCGGATGGTTACGCCAAATTCAACGGCCTTGTAACCTACAGCCGGGGCGGAGACGCCCATGGCTTCAGCATCACGGGCCGCAGTTACCATGGAAAATGGAACTCGAGCGATCAAATCGCCATTAACGCCGTGCCCATCGTGGGTTTCGTCGGCGCCCTGAACCCGGCTGACGGTGGCAATTCAGGGCGTTATGGTTTGCAGGGCGAATGGCACCGCACCGGCGCAAATACCGTTACGAGCCTGATGGGCTATGGGTTTTATTATGATCTCGATTTATTTTCCGATTTCACTTACTACCTGTATGACCCGATTAAGGGCGACCAGTTCGAACAGCAGGACAGGCGCTGGGTGGGTGGGCTGGACGCACGCCACACGGTTTTCAGCCAATGGTGGGGCCGTAGGGTGGAAACCACGTTCGGCCTGCAGCTCCGCAACGATTGGGTCAACAACGGCCTTTACCGGACGGAAAATCGCGTGCGCTTAGACAAAGAAGATGCTCTCGCTCCCTATCCCGGCGAGCCCAATGGTTTTCTGCCCTATGACACGGATGTGAATAAATTCTTGGACGCGCTGGGAAGTTTCTATGTGGAGAATAAAATCCAGTGGGCGAACAAATTCCGCTCGGTCGCGGCCCTGCGCGGCGACGAAAACAAAGGTATCGTGACCAGCTTTTCTGACCCCCGCAATTCCGGCTCGGCCACCAAGTTCCTGCCCAGCCCAAAATTAAGTTTGATTTTCGGTCCGTGGTCCCAAACTGAGCTTTACGTACAGGGCGGAACCAGTTTCCACAGCAACGACGTGCGTGGCGCAACGCAAAACTACGAACCGGTTTCGCCGGATTATCCTTACCCCAATACGCTCTGCGCAAAAATCCCCCTTCTGATTCAAACCAAAGGCGCGGAAGCCGGCGTGCGCACTCTGGCCGTCCCACATCTGCAAAGCACCCTTTCGCTCTGGTATCTCCACAGTAATTCCGAGTTGGAGCAGGATGGCGACACCGGAGGCACGGTCCCCTCAGAACAGTCGAGCAACCGCTATGGCGTTGAATGGGCGAACTACTACACGCCACGGGGACATTTGGCTTTTGATTTTGACATGGCGGACTCCCGCGCCCTTTTTACCGTATTAGACCCCGCTGATGCGACATACATCACCGTGGGTGGCCAGCTTTGCGGAGCAAACTCGGATTGCTATGGGCTGGTGCCGGTCGGGGGCGGCAATTTTGAGCAAGGTCCGGGTGGTAGGTGGGTGCCCGAAGCGGTTGGGTTGGTGATTTCATCGGGTGCCACACTGCACGATCTCAAAGGCTTTTCGGCGAGTTTGCGCCTGCGCGACTTTGGCCCGCGCTATTTGACGTCCGACGCAATTTATCGCTCCAAGACGACGGCGTTGCTCAATGCGGAGGCCGGTCGTACAATTAACGACACATGGCGCGTTTCGGTCGAATTTTTGAATTTGCTTAACCGTCGCGATCACGACATTGACTACGCCTATGTCTCCCAAATAACGCCAACAGCCACGCCGGCATTCACAGACGTTTTCCACCCCGTCGAACCGTTTCAGGTGAGAGTAAAGATAGAAGTGACCCCACATTTCCGTCGTTGATTCCACCAACGAATCGCCGGAAGTTTATGCGCCGGGTTATGTGGGTTCGCTGCCGGTTCCCGACAACCCGATTGCCGAGGTGGTGGGAGTGCGCATTTCGTCCTACGCGAGCGTAAACTTTACTTACAGGTTTGGCCGCTAATTCTCCGCCGCCCGGAAAGCCCCGCCCGCCACCAGGACGACAGCCAATGCTACTGCTCTCGAATTCCTTCGCGGCCCGCCAAGGTTGCTACCGATAATCGTTCTCGTTACATGCTCTTGAATTTCAAATCTGAATTTTGAATTGCGGCTCTGCCGCGCTGTGTTCGAATTGAGCCACACCGGCATGCCCAGGCTTCCCAGTGCGCCCGAGCCATTAAACCTCGCGATACCCGCAACCGCCGCCCCGAACCGTAAAACGCCGCCCGAGATTCCCTAAATGTGAAATAGCGCGTCAAGCTCGCGCCCCACTGCATAAACCACAGACGAAAACGTGGTGCGCTGCCCGTTCCCTTACCCCAGCCGGTCAGTCCGCGCGTAGATAAGAACGTACGCGCCACCAGAGGACCTCGGAAGGAGAGCCGCACTCTTTCAAAGGCAGGTACACTCGCTCCATCCGGGCGCGCCCCCAACGCAACTCAGCTTGGATCGAGTCGGCGATAAACCCGTAAGACGTCCAAGTGTATTGTCTCCGCGCGAACTCCAGGACCATAATTAGACTCACATTATCCGCGGCGATGGCGGTATCGTCCGGGAAGAATGATGGAACCATTCGGCAACCTGGCGCGTAATACGGGCATGGACAACCTGCTCCCCGACCTGCGACACGCCTTTCGCGTCTTGCGCAAGAACCCCGGTTTCACCGCGATTGCCATCGCGGCGCTGGCGCTGGGTATTGGCGCCAACACCGCCATCTTTTCGGTGATCAACGTAGTCCTGCTGAAGCCGCTGCCGTATCCGGCGGCTGACCGGATCATGGCAGTCGTTCGCGGCTACCCCGATTTCCAGGGCGGCGGCAACCCGGCTTCCATCCCGAAATTCAATGCTTGGAAGAAGAATGACGTGTTCGAGGCCATGGCCGCTTACGACTTCGCCGGCCCGGGAATGAACATCGGTGGCAGTGACCACCCCGAACAGGTGAAGGGAATCCATGTTTCATCGGAATTCTTCCGGGTCTTCGGAGTCTCGCCGGTGCTTGGCCGGACCTTCACCGCCGATGAGGACATCCCCAACGGGCCTAAAGTCGCGGTAATCAGCTATCAACTCTTCAGCGGGCGCCTGGGCGGCGATCTGCGATTGGTGGGCACGCCCATCCAGATCGGTGGCGAGCCCACCACCGTGGTGGGAGTCCTGCCGGCCACTTTCAAGGCCGATCCGCCGGCGGATATCTTCATTCCCTTGCAGGCCGATCCGAACAGCACGGATCAGGGCCACTACCTTTCGGTGGCAGGACGCTTGAAGCCGGGCGTTACTCTCGCAGCCGCGAGAGCCCAGATGAAGGTCGTCGGCGAGCGGTTCCGCCGAGCCAACCCCCTGTGGATGGACAAAACCGAGAGCGTGGCGGTGGCGCCGCTGCAGCAAGCGCAAGTAGGCGACGTGAAATTGCCTTTGATGATCCTGCTGGGCGCAGTGGGATTTGTGCTCCTGATCGCCTGCGCGAATGTGGCCAACCTGCAACTTGCGCGCGCGGCGACCCGGCAGAGGGAAATAGCCATCCGCACGGCCATCGGGGCGAACCGCCTGCGCATCGTCCGGCAACTCCTGACCGAGAGCATAGTCCTGTCCTTGGCCGGCGGTGTTCTTGGCTTTCTGATTGGCGCCTGGGGTGTGCGGGTGCTGATCGCCATCGCCCCGGGCAATCTGCCGCATATCAGCGACAGCCTGCAATCCTCGACCGCGGTATCCGCGCTGGATTGGCGCGTGCTGGGTTTCACGCTGGCCGTATCCATCGCCACCGGCATCCTGTTCGGACTCTTTCCGGCTGTGCACGTATCCCGGCTGGACGTCAATTCCGCGCTCAAGGACAGCAGCGGCCGCTCCGGAACGGGCCGCCATCAGAACCGGGCGCGCGGCTTCCTGGTGGTGAGCGAGATCGCGCTGGCGGTGATCCTGCTGGTGGGCGCGGCGCTGATGATCCGCACGTTCGCCAGCCTGCGCGCGGTGAATCCGGGCTTCGATCCGCACAACGTCCTGACCTTGCAGACATCGCTTTCTGGAGGCCGGTACGGCACTACCGCCAAGGTCGACAACCTGATCCGGCAAATGACGCCGCGCTTGGAGAGCTTGTCTGGAGTGCAATCCGTCGCGACCGCCGTTATGCTGCCCATCGAGGGTGGCATCGACCTGCCCTTCAACATCGCCGGCAAGCCGCCCGCAAAGGGCGGTGTGTATAACGGCGACGAGCAATGGCGTTCGGTATCGGCCCACTACTTTGCGGCGTTCAGGATTCCGCTCCTGCGGGGACGTGCCTTCAGCGAGCACGACACGGGAAACTCCCCGCGCGTAGTGATCGTCAACCAGGCGTTCGCCAAGAAATATTGGCCAGAGGAAGATCCGTTCGGCCACAGCATGACGATCGGCAAAGGCCTGGGTCCCGAATTCGAGGAGCCCGCGCGTGAAATCGTCGGCATCGTCGGCAACGTGCGCGAAAACGGGTTGACCGGTTCCGATCAGGCTGTCATGTATGTGCCGGCGAGCCAGATCAGTGACGGGCTCACGCAACTGGCGAATAAAGTGATTCCGCTGAGCTGGGTGGTGCGCACGTCCATGGAACCGGCGGCGCTCGCCGGCGCGATTCAGCACGAGTTTCTGGCTGTGGACAATCAATTGCCGGTTTCCAGGTTCCGCACGATGGAACAGGTGATCTCGGAATCCACCGCGCGCGCGAATTTCAATATGCTGCTGCTGACGATTTTTGCGGGCACGGCTTTGCTGCTGGCGGCTCTCGGAATATACGGATTAATGTCCTATTCGGTGGAACAACGGACGCAAGAGATTGGCATCCGCGTGGCGCTGGGCGCCAGTGGCAACGACATTCTTCGGATGGTGCTCCGGCGCGGTCTGCTGCTGGCGGGCATCGGACTGGCGGTGGGGCTGGCGGCGGCGTTTGGCCTCACGCGGCTGCTCTCAAGTCTCTTGTTCGGTGTCAAGGCCAGCGACCCCATCGCATTCTGCGCCGTGATGGTCACCCTGGCGACGGTGGCGTCGGTGGCGATCTATGTTCCGGCGCGCCGGGCTACCCGCATCGATCCGCTCATCGCGCTGCGCAACGAATGACCAAGAGCGAGTAGCGGCCTCTCCGAAACCCCCAATACCCATCGGAAACTGTTTTCTAACATCGCCGAGACGGATACAAACGCAGAGTTTCGCAGCCCGGAAACTCTGCGGTAAGGTCCTTGTGTCTCGGCGCGGCCTCGTTGGCAGCGTACTTCCTCGGATCGCCGTTATACGTCCAAGTGGAGAGGAGCGCAGATCCAGAGATCCCAGAACGCCGTGATACGGCCAAGTGCCGGGCATGGCGCCTCCTCGGTCGAACGTAAACAGGAGGCGACAAGGCAGTAATTTTACGCTACCACGCCGCTCCGACTAGTTTTTCTACCTGCGCTTTGCCCTTCGCCGCAAGAGCAGTAGGTTCACGGCAAGGATTCGGGGCGATTTTCTGCTGGACAAACGGCTCGAGGAAGACTAAGGATATTGAGCATCAGGGAGGATCCATGGGATCGAAGAAGAAGATTGCTCAGCCCTTGATCGCGATTTCCGCGGGGTTTTTGCTAGCGATTGTGGGCTACACAGTACATGCTCAGGAAGCCGCAAGGACGGGTCGCCCGGCTGCGGGCTTTAACATTCCGCAGAGCGAGACGCCCTGGTCCTGGGACGTGGTCGCCATGGACGATGCGGCTCCGACCAAGGCTTACGCAACTCCAAAACAAGCACGCAAGATCTTGGTGCTCTGTAAAGCCGCTGGATTCGTGCACTCCTCGATCCCGCTCGCCGCAGCCACGATTAAGGAGCTCGGTGACCGCACCCGCGCATGGTCAACCACGATCACTTACGACCCCGCGGAGATCACTGTCCAGAATCTCCAGCAGTACGATCTGGTCTTCCTTGACAGCACCACCGGCGACTTCCTTGACGATCCGAACAATGAGGAGCTGACGACCGATCGCCGCCAAGCGCTTTTGAATTTCATCCGCAGCGGCAAAGGGCTGGCGGGCGTTCACGCAGCAGTCGACTCGTACCACACCAGCCCATCCATGGGTGGACGTGGGCGTGGGGCCGAAGCAGCCAACGGCGCGCCGGCAGCTCCGCCCGATCCGGCACGGAGGCGCGCTGCGATGGCCGCCGCGGAATCATTCATTCCTACAGGCGCATGGCCTGATTACAACAAGATGATCGGCGGCTTCTTCAAATGGCATTGGTCGTATCCGCAGGTCGTCACTGTGAAGATCGATGACACGAAGAGCCCGCTCACGCAAATGTTCCACGGACGGGAATTCGTCATTCACGACGAAACCTACACGATGGCCCAGGACTCCTATTCGCTTAAAAACGTCCACGAGCTCACCAGCATCGACTATTCGAAGATGAGCCAAGAGGACAAGGATAAGGAACCCGCCGCCTCACGACGCACCGATGGCGATTACGGTTTGAGCTGGATTCGCCGCGAAGGCAAAGGCCGCGTCTTCATTGAAGTTCTCGGCCACGACGAACACATGTACGAGATGCCGGTCTATCTCGAACACTTGCTCGCCGGCACGCAATACGCGCTCGGCGATTTGCCGGCCGACGACGCTCCGACTGAACACTAACATCACTCTATCTCAGACACGCGCGGCCGACCTAGTGACCTCCTTTCAACAGACGCTCATCGTGGGGCGCGCTCTCGAAATCGACCGGTTACAGGTGCCAGACCAGGAGCGCGAGGGAAAAAGGTGTCAGCGAGAGACAAAGGCGCGAGGTACCTTTTTGTCCTCACCGTCTTTCTCCTCCCCTGAAAAGGTTCCTCACCTTTTTCTGCCCTTGTTATTCGCACAGGCTCAACGCACATCACATATTAGGCCGTTTATTGGCAAAGTGCCAGCGGTGGAGGTGTCTTCAGCAATTGGTGAATCGGAAACCTCCGCCTTACGCAAACAGGGGAATTAGTTCACCGTCAGAGTCAATTGAATCGTGTGGGTAAGCGTGGAAGTCGAGGCATCCGTCGCCGTCACGTCCACAGTGTAAGTTCCCGCTGGCGTGCCGGGGTTGGTGGGGGGTGGAGTCGTCGTTCCACCTCCTCCGCAGGCGCTCCACAACATCACAATCACCAGGCCCGCGCCCAGCAGCCACACCGAGAGACGCCTCCTGGCCACGGCTAACGCCAGCACGCTCGTGGCCAGCCACAACAACGCGTACAGCCAGAACACCCTTCCCAACCCCGTAAAGCCGGGCGGCAGGAACCTTCCCTGCGGCGGCGCGAGCGACGCCGCCGTGGTGGAAACTGCAACCGCCACCGTCCCCGAAGCCGTGCCGTTCAGCGTCACGGTGTTCGGCGTCAGAGTACAGGTGGATTCCGAGGGGGCGCCCGTGCACACCAGGTTTACCTTCTGATCGAACCCATTCTGGGGCGCCAGCGTTAGAGAATAATTCGCGACCTGTCCGGGCGACACTGTTTGGCTGGGAGTAGAACTCGATATCGCGAAGTCGATCCCAGTACCGGAAAGCTGAATCGTCTGCGGGCTATCGGCGGCGTTGTCCGTCAGCGTAATTGTCCCGCTTTGAGTGCCGGCCCCGACGGGTGAGAAAGTGACGCTGATGGTGCAACTCGCGCCCACAGCCACGGAATTGCCGCAAGTGTTGGTCTGGGCGAAGTCACCGGTGCGACTGACTTTGAGCGGAGTCAGGGCTCCGTTGCCCGTATTGGTCAGTGTAATCGTCTGCGGGGCGCTCTGGGACGACACGGTTTGAGCGGGGAAGGTCAGGCTCGTAGCCGAGAGGTTGACTACCGGCGCAAGCGCAGTGCCACTGAGAGCCACTGTTTGCGGACCCCCGACCGCATCGTCAGCCACCGTTAGGGCGCCGGATTGTGCACCGCCGGTCACGGGCTGGAAGCTGACATTGATCTTGCAAGAGCCGCCGGCTGGAATAGCTCGAATACAATCGCTGCCCTCTGTCCAGCCACTCGTGATGGCCAGAGAGCTCACCGTCAGTGCCACTGAGGCGGCATTCGTAACCGTCACATTCTGCGGCGAGCTGGCGGTACCCACAAGCTGACTCGCGAAACTCAAGGTGGCGGGAGAGAGATTCGGAGTGGGAGCCAATCCAGTGCCGCTGAGGTCGATAGTCTCGGGGCTACCCGATCCGTTCGTGGCGACCATAACGGTTCCGGTAGAACTCCCGGTTGTCAGCGGCGTGAACGTGACGTCAATCGTACACACCGCTGCGGGCGCCAGCATTCCACCGCCGTAAGGACACGAAGTGGCGGTGGTAGCGAGTGCAAAGTCTCCGCTGGCGGTAATGCTCGAAATGTTCATGGTGGCGTCGCCGCCGTCGATGAGGTTCACGCTCTTGACCGGGCTGGATGTGTTGATGAGCACTCCTCCAAAGCTCAGGCGCAAGGCAGAGAGCACAGCGTCTGCCGGGCTGGCGGCGAACATTGCCACAAACCCAGTGGAGAAACACAGGACGTGCAACACGCAATCCGACAGACTGTAGTCATATACATTGTTCGTTGCTTGTAATGGATTCACGGTGGGGAAACTGTGCGATTCGGTGCTGCCCGTGACGTAAGCGTTTCCGTTAGAGTCCACGGCGATGCCCAAGCCAAGGTCCTCGCCGCCCCCGCCCAGTTGGGAGGAGTAGATGAGCGCGCTGCCGGTGGGATTCAGTTTGGCCACGAAAGCGCCCCAGGCATTATTTGTCTGGACGGGATTGGCGGTAGGGAAATCCGTCGAACTGGTCGCTCCCGTGACGTAGGAGTTGCCCGCGATGTCTGTCGCGATGCTGTAGCCGGCGTTGCCCCCGCTGCCGCCCAGGTAGGTGGAGTAAACGAACGCGCTGCCACCGGTGCTCAACTTGGCCACAAAGGCTGAACACGGAATTTCCGGTGTCGGGACACGATTCGAGACCGGATACGGGAAGCCCGAGGTTGATTTGTTCGTCGGCTGCCACGGGTTGAAGGTAGGGAAATCCGTCGAGACGGTGATACCCGTCACGTAAGCGTTGCCCGCCGCGTCCGCTGCGATGCCGAAGGCCTCGTCTCCCACGCCGCCGTAATCGGTCGTCGCGCCGCTACCACCCAGGTAGGTTGAATAGACAAGTGCGCTGCCGGCGGGATTCAGCTCGGCCACAAACCCGGTTCCATACTGGCTGTTGTTGCTTGCCTGAAGGGGGTTGACGGTAGGGAAGTCAGTGGACCAAGTCCCACCGCTCACGTACGCGTTGCCCGAAGAGTCGACGGCGATGCCGTTGCCGGTCTCCCGAGTGCTGCCGCCCAGATAGGTGGAGTAGACGAGCGCGCTTCCAGAGGGGTTCAGCTTGGCCACGAATGCTGTCTCGTACTCCGTAGCTTTATTCGTCGCTTGCAATGGCTGCACGGTCGGGAAGTCGGATGAGCTAGTAGAGCCACCAACGTAGGCGGCGCCCGAAGAGTCCGCGGCGATGGAGTTGGCGGCGTCCGAGATGCTACCGCCCAGGTAAGTGGAGTAGACGAGAGCATTTCCGGCGGGATTCAGCTTGGCCACAAACGCCGTGTACTGAGGAGCCGCTTTATTCGTTGCCTGCAACGGGTTGACGGTGGGAAAGTCGGTCGAGTTAGTTATCCCTGTCACGTAAGCATCCCCCGCAGCATCCACAGCGATGCCTTGGCCTCCGGCGCCGGGGCCTTCAGGAGCCACGCCAGGGGTCGGCGGCGTAGCCCCACTGCCTCCGAGATACGTGGAATAGACTAGCGCGGAGCCGACTGCGTTAATCTTGGAGACGAACGCGATTCCAAAAGTAGGTGATATGTTGGTCCCTTGCAACGGGTTGACGGTTGGGAAGTCAGTCGATACAGTCAGGCCGGTCACGTAGGCATTGCCCGCGCCGTCCACGGCGATGCCGTAGCTGGCATCCGACCCGCTGCCGCCGAGATAGGTCGAGTAGCTGAGCACGGGATCGATGACGAGCGTCTTCGTGTGGTCGTACGGACCCAACGCGAAGTGGACGCGATTCTGGGCATCAAGACTGAAATGGCCCTCCCGGAATTGACGATGTACGACTGTCGATTGTCGATTGATGGCTTTTGGTTTTCGTGTTCCGTTCTGAACTGTCAACTGTGGACTCTGGACTGTCGACTGCTCTTGATAGATCGCTGGCTTGTGAAATCGGATCTCGCCGTCTTGGGCCGCAATCACAAGATCGCCAGCGGCGTCGATCCGTACGGGCGGTTCGCGAACCGCCCCGACAGCTAATGCGATCGCGCTCGGGTCGGCGCCCGGCGCAACGATGAAGTCATATTCGAGTTCCCCGCCCTGGTTGCCGTAATAAACCAAGTCGATACCAGGATAAACGTCCCGGTACGCTACCTTCGCGTAGGTTGGGACGTTGGTCCGCCACAGCTTCGGATCGTTGCCGATGAAGTAATTCACCTTGCCCGGAAGCCCCTCGCGGCCGCTCACTTCCGCGTCCGGCTTCGCGCCCACGAGTCGCAGGCGAATCACGGCATCTTCGACTCTCCGTTTTCGAGTTTCGCTTCTGAAGGTCGCTCGTGGTCCGTTGTCCGTGGTCCGTCGCAGGTTTCTCATCACTGGCGAGCGGCTGAAGCCGGCTCCTGACTCCCGCACTTCCAACAGCGCCTCGCTGCTGGTCAGGAAGAGACCGTAGCCGCGCCCGCGAGAGAAAAACTTCACCCCCGCGTCGGCCTGCCCCTGGTTCAACTCGAAACTCAGCGGAAGCTTGCCGTAGTTCGCAATCAACTGGGACCGGACTTGACTAGAGGCATGCCTTCCGCGCTCAGTCAGCTCACTTCTTGGGGTTTGCAGCCTGCCATGAAAGCCAAACAACAAGGCTGCGAAAAATATGCCCGACATACCACTGGCGTAGATCACGATCCGCTTGGTCGAAGTTCGCTGGTAAGGAATGAGTGCTGGCAGCATTGGCGCCTCCAGGCTGGAATGAAGTCTGGCCTAAGAAACTATAGTCTCTGGGCAAGCCGGCTGCAACCCTCGAACGGCCGTACATGGCGCCGAGGCAAAATGTCGGTCCACGTCGCCGAATTACGTTCTTGGGCAGGTCGGCGTATCGGCAGCCCCGCCGAGCCTGCATTTTTAGCCTGGCTCGACTATTGTAGCTCTGGTGGAGCATCGCAGGTGTAATCTCGGCGGCGGACATGGATTGACCGGACGCTTGCTCTAGGACTGCAATGCAGGATTCAGCCCGAGAACTCAGTTTCCTGGAAAACAGTCTCTCAACAACTTGGGTCATGTGTAATAGTGTGTCTACCTGGCACAGATTGACGATAAGTCTGCAAACCGTAGATGTGACCTCTGGGGGGAATTGCCGGCGTTGAGGAGGGGAGGCAGGTTCTCATTCTCCGGCCCCAGGCACATTGCAGAACGACATCTTGTCACAGGCACTCTTCCTGGCGCGGTCTGGCTGGGCAGGGCCAGGAGATTCGGGAAAGTCCGCTCACTTTTTTGCATTTTCACTTGACAATCTCTGGGACGTGTGATAGCCTATAAAGGTGGTCGTGTTATGGACACATTGTCGCAGGCGAGCGCCGGGTGACCGGATGGGGAAGGAAAAGCCGGATGGTCTTGGGACACTCGAGAGAGGGCGGCTTCAAAAAAACCAAAAAAAGTACGAACGAAGCCAGTATGTTATTGAAAACACTTAAGTGTTGTGGAAACGAAGCTAAGAAGTAGATGAAAACACAGGAGTTATATCAGATTAGTGTGCACGAAGCTAAGAAGTTGCTGAAAACAAATGACATAACTCTAGCGAAGCCTGCCAATTACGTGTCTCTTGCGCACCAATTAGCACAAGTTTGAGCCTGAAACGAGCAAAGACAACACAATTTGCGCAACCCGGGCCGCAAGGCGAGGCCGGAGAAGTGACAAAAAGTCGGCTACGCGAGGTTTCGGTTTGAATGCCCTCCGACGCGCACCCCGTCCCTTCCACGGCACAAACTCAACGTGGAGCTAACCACTCTCCTCCCCTCCTTAGCTTTGAAGAGGAATTGCAATGAACCAAGGAGGGGACCACGCCGACCTCAATTCACCGTGAGGGTGAGTTGAATCGTGTGGGTGAGGGTGGAGGACGTGGCGTCGGTCGCCGTCGCGGTCGAATCGGAGGGACGGTTCGCGAACCGCCCCCACATCCAATGCGATCGCGCTCGAATCGGCGCCGGGGGCGACGATAAAGTCATACTCCAGTTGCCCTCCCCGGTTGTCGTAATATTCCAGGTCCACGCCGAGACAGACGTTGTGATACCGCACCTGCGCGTAAGTCGGCACGTTCGTTCGCCACTTCTTCGGATCCTTGCCGACGAAGTAATTGACCCTGCCAGGAAGCCCGTGGACGCCTGTGGCAACGGCATTTTGATTCGCATTGACGAGCCTCAGCCGCAAAACGTCCGCTGTCCGTGGTCCTTGGTCCTTGGTCGGGTCGCCACCGAACATCGCAGTATCCCTGTCGCTCCTGGCTCCGAGCGTCCTGGTTCTGACCACTGACAACGGACGACGGACCACTGACGTCCTTTGCAGCTCCAACCCCGCCTCACGGCTGGTCAAGGACAGACCGTAGCCGCGTCCGCGAGAGAGAAACTTCACCCGGGCGTCGACCTGCCCCGGCATGGCCAGTTGCGCTCCAACCCCCATTATGTTTGGCAAGTAGGCGGCTCCCCTCAGGGCAGAAAGGTTTCGCATGCGATCAACCGTTCGGGAATTTCCAAATCCGGAGTGCATTCTTTCCCAGGATGAGTTCTCGGTCCTCGGGACTGTAGAAATCGAGCGCGCTACTCACGAACTCCAGTTCTTTGTCCATCCCCAGTTCCCAACGTGGTTTCGGGTACCCAGTTCCCCAGACGATTTGCCTGGGACCGAATTCCTCATAAGTCGCCTTGAAGAACGGATAGGTATCGCGATACGGGAATTGTTTCGTCAACGAGATTTCGTAAGGCTCCGAAGCGCTGACCCAAACCTGGGGGAAGCGTTTCAGCCGGAACATCTTGCGAAAGTCGGTCCAGGGATCGGGAGTGCTCAGGTCCGGCTTGCCGAGGTGATCCACGACGATTTTGACTCCTGGGAATCTCCCGGCCATATCTTCCAGCATGGGCATTTGTTGGGGAAGGATGTAGAAATTGAAGACGGCCCCCAGGCGCTCGGCCTCGCGCCAAAGTGGATAAAGATCCTTGGCGTTCAGCCAGCTCGAGCGGGGATCGTAGATCGGGCTGAACCGCATGCCCTGGAAGCCATGCTCTTCCATCCAGTAGCGCAACCGGCCGGCCGGATCGTCGCCCAGCGGATTCAACAAGCCGTGGCCTACGAATAGGCCAGGGAACTTCCGGAGTGAGTGGCTGATGTAGGAGTTGTCCCATCCGTAATAGCGGGGGTTGATGAGCACGGCGTATTTCAATCCGTACTCCCGCATCTCTGCGACTTCGTTTTCAATTGGCGCTTCGATGTCCACGCGCTTCACTTCCGGATGTTCGGGGTGATGGAAAGGGAATTTGGGATCGAAAGTCCAGACTTCCAAGTGCGTGTCGATGATTACTTGTTCCGATTTGGCGGCGCTGAGAGCTGCCCCCGCCGCCAGGGACAGGAATTGCCTGCGATTAACCGTGCGCGGAGTGATCTCGGCTTTGGGCATCGCGATTCCGCAAGGAGCCAGATTGTAGCCCTATGCTTCTCGCACCGCAACAATGCTTCTCTCCCTGCTCTCTCTTTGTCGGCCGGCTGGCGGAAGAGATGCCGAGGGTTGAGAACTTCCGACAAGATCGGCTTGTCAACGATTAAGCCCGACAGTGGCGCTGGCCCCACAGGCCCGGCATCGACAAGTGCCGGTCCCACACCTGCGGTATCGGCGCTGCTCCTCTAGCGTGCGGAGAATTCGATCTCACGCTCTTGACAACCGCCCGGTGGTTGCTGATAGTCTCCTCCAGCCAAGGGAGATTTGGCCATGAACCGGCGTGCTTTTCTCGCTCAACTTTCGATCTTATCGGCCGCCGTGGCGAATGCCGCCAGCCGGTTGCCTGCGAACCGCAACGTGAAGTGGGCTGTTTCCTTGGGCCTCTGGTCGCATTTGCCGCCGTGTCCGTTCACCGACATCCTGGACGTGATGAAGGAGACGCGTTTCCTCGGTATGCGGATAACCGGCTTCGATGGTTTTCTGCAACAATACAATCTGACCCTCGCGGGACTGCACCGGGAACTATCCCGGCGTGACCTGCACATCGTTACAATCTCCTTCGGCGGGCCCCTGCACGAGCCTGCGCAGCGCGAGAAAGTTTTGGGAAGCGCGCGGAATGCCATGAAGTTTTTGGCCGACTTCGGCGCTAACCACCTGGTGGTGTTTCCTCCCGGACGCGGCAACTTACAGGCAACTCCGCCAGGAGTAATGCGCGAGATCGCCACGCGTTGCAACCAGATTGGAGAATTGGCCGGTGAGATGGGATTTACCGCCGGCTTGCACAACCATTTGGGCGAAATGGTTCAGACGCAGGCGGAAGTCGACCAATTCATGTCCATGACGGATCCCAAGCTCTTTGGCTTGTCGCCGGACACCGCCCATTTGCACCTTGCCGGTTGCAACGTAGTAAGCACGTTCAAGAGGTACAAGAACCGCATCCGATTTATGGACTACAAGGACGCGAAGTGGACAACCCCTGCGCAGGACTGGGTACAGTGGAACGGGAAGGCGCTGCCGAGAGAATCGCCCGAGGCACGATTCTTCGCCAGCATCTATGATCTCGGTGACGGGGAGGTGGATTTTCCCGGTTGCCACCGCATTTTGAAGGATGTGAAATACCGCGGATGGATTTGTGTTGATCTGGACACGGCACGCCGGGGCCCCTTCATCAGTTACCAACGGTCCGGCACTTACATCGTCAGGGTGCTTGAGCCAATCTACTTATGAACAGGAGGTATCCTTATGGCCCCGCCCTCGGAGCGGCGTCAATTCCTTTTGGGAACCCTTGCCATGGCCATCCCCCATCCTACCCCTAAGTACCGCGTCATCGATCCGCACGTTCACGTCTGGGTCAATAACCCACACTATCCGTGGGCAAAAGAGACTACGGAGCCACCCAAGAAGGACGCCACGCCCTCGATGCTTCTCGAACTGATGGAGGCCAACCAAGTTGAGAGGACGGTGATAGTCCAGCCGATTGTTTACCGATGGGACAACCGCTACGTTGCCGATTCGGTCCGAAAATACCCGCATTATTTCAAGGCGGTTTGCCGGGTGAACCCAGTCGATCCTGCCGCTCCGGATCACCTATCCAGGCTGACCGAGCAAGGCTTTCGTGGCGTGCGGCTGAGTCCCGCGGCTGATGCCAGCGGTGATTGGATCACCGGCCCGCTGATGCCGCCTCTCTGGAAGCGTGCTGAAGCCTTGAAAGTGCCGATGCTGATTCTAACGGCGATCACACGCATCCCGGAGGTCGGCCGGCTCATCGGGACATGTCCCGACCTGGACGTAGTAATCGATCACAGGGCGGATTGCCCCAACCGCCAACCGCAGGAACTGAACGGGCTTTACCTGTTTCTTCACCCCGGCAGCGCGGCCCTTGTGGTCGCTGGCCCGACACTGGAACTCTTGGGCCAGGAGCACCCGAGGCTGGCCGCAACCTTCTACCACCTGTTTACGGGAGCCCTTAACGGAAGTTTAACTGCACTAGAGGGGATTCGGTGCTCGGGACTAACTGCCGACTTCTTGCCCTCCGAAGTCTAGACCTCCGGGGC
>Ga0181526_10001488_pt1 | contig 22086 bp, 17 predicted proteins | sample PEATcosm2014_Bin_35_FD_119750 | JGI IMG/M metagenome (GOLD analysis project Ga0181526, IMG submission 119750) | Peatland microbial communities from MTU Mesocosm Facility, Houghton, MI, USA - PEATcosm2014_Bin06_30_metaG | ecosystem: Environmental > Terrestrial > Soil > Wetlands > Peat | place...
AAAGCATCTGATGCTGCGCGATGAAATTCCTGCGATCGCCGACTGCTTCCGTTTCTTTGGCGGCGCGGTGCGCTGCATGCATGGCCCGGTGGCGGCGGAGTACCTGGCCGGCCACACCTCGATGATCCGGCGCGATCCGCTCGGCGTCATCGGTTCGATTGCACCCTGGAACTACCCGCTGATGATGGGCGCGTGGAAGCTGGCCCCCGCGATCGCGGCCGGCAACACCATCGTGCTCAAGCCCTCCGAGCTCACGCCGCTCACGACGCTGCTGCTCGCCAAGCATCTGGCGGCCATCCTGCCTGAGGGCGTCGTGAACGTGGTCTCCGGCAAGGGCGCCTCGGTTGGCGATGCGCTGATCCATCATCCCAAGATCGCGATGGTCTCGATCACGGGCAGCATCGCGACCGGCGAGAAGGTCGTCGCGGCGGCTGCAAAACCCATCAAGCGCACTCACCTCGAGCTCGGCGGCAAGGCGCCGGTGGTGGTGTTCGACGATGCCGATATCAACGCGGTGGTCGAGGGCATCCGCACGTTCGGCTTCTACAACGCCGGTCAGGACTGCACCGCCGCCTGCCGCATCTATGCGGGCTCGAAGATCTACGACAAGCTCGTCGCCGATCTTTCCAGTGCCGCCAACAGCCTCAAGTACGACAGCGCCACCGACAGCGAGAACGAGCTCGGGCCTCTGATCTCCGGCATGCAGCGCAGCCGCGTCGCCTCCTTCGTCGATCGCGCACTGGCCGTGCCGCACATCACGGCAGCCACGGGCAAGCCGCGACCCAACACCGGCAAGGGATTCTTCTACCAGCCCACGGTGCTCGCAGGCGCGCAGCAGAGCGATGAGATCGTGCGCCGCGAGGTGTTCGGTCCTGTGGTGACAGTCACGCCGTTCAAAGACGTCGAGGAAGCCGTCACCTGGGCCAACGATTCCGATTACGGTCTTGCCTCCTCGGTCTGGTCCAGGGACGTTACGCGCGCAATGGCGACGGCGGCGCGGCTGCGCTACGGCTGCAGCTGGGTCAACACGCATTTCATGCTCGTCAGCGAGACACCACACGGTGGACTCAAGCAGTCGGGGTATGGCAAGGACCTCAGCATGTACGCGCTCGAGGACTACACCTTCGTGCGTCACGTGATGGTCAAGATCGTCTAGCCGGTCCGTCCGGCCTGCATGATCGACCTGTCGGGCAAAGTCGCGCTGGTCACCGGCTCCACCACGGGTATCGGCGAGGCAACCGCGCGCTGCCTGGCCGAGGCCGGCGCTGCGCTCATGGTGAGCGGCCGCAACGCGAGTCGCGGCGAGGCCGTCACGGCCTCCCTGCGCGCACTCGGCGGGCGCGCGGCGTTCATGCGTGTCGATGTGCGCGAGGCGGGCGCCTGCGATGCGCTCGTCGCGGCGACCGTGCGCGAGCTCGGCGGCCTCGACATCCTCGTCAATAACGCCGGCATTCTCTACACCGCGAGCGCGCCGGAGACGACTGATGCGCAATGGCTCGATACGATGGCGGTCAACGTGAGCGCGGTGTTCTATTTGAGCCGCGCCGCCATCGCGCACATGCGCGCAGCGGGTGGCGGGGTCATCGTCAACGTCGCCTCCGAATGGGGACTCAATGGCGAGCCCAACCATGTGGCCTACTGCACCTCGAAGGGCGCCATCGTGCAGATGACACGCTGCCTGGCGCTCGATCACGCGCGCGAGAACATCCGCGTCAACTCCGTCTGCCCGGGCGAGATCCACACGCAGATGGTCGACGACATCCTCGCGACGCAGGGCGGCGACCCGAAGGTGCAGCTGCAGAAGCTGGCCGCCGGCATTCCAATGCGACGCCTGGCCTCTCCCGCCGAGGTCGGCCGCGTGATCCGCTTTCTGGCCTCGAGTGAGGCGAGCTATGTCACCGGCGCCAATCTGCCCGTCGATGGCGGCAATGACGCCACCGGCGGCCCGTATCCCTAGCTGAATGACTAAACGCTGCGGTCCCGATCCAACGGAACGAATCTCAATCGATCACGCTGGATGATCCACGTCATCACTTGCCGGATGGTCTGGCGGCTTGCGCGGTCCATGCCAGCGAAATTCCGCGCATCGACCTGATCCGCGAGTGCGGCGAGTGAGGGCACGAGCACTCGACCGAATACGGTCAGCGTCAGTAGCTGGGCCCGGCGATCCGAGGGGCACTGCTCTCGACTGATCAACTCTTTGGCGTCGAGCCTCGCCGCCAGTTTGGAGATGGCGCCGCGGGTTACGCCAAGTCGAGACGCGAGCCGGCTCGGCATAGCGGCACCCTCGTACAACGCGCGCAACACAATCCATTCGGCGGCAGTCACGCCAAATTTCTGCAGCCTGAGACAAAGCTCGTGGCACACGTGGTAGCTGACATAGTGCAACCAGTACCCCAGGTGTGCCTCGACGACGCTGACGCGTTCCGACTTCCATTGCATGGCTGTGGCTCTCGCGATTTGTTGACTAGGAAACCATTTCATCAACCGCGCCGACGGTTTCCGAGTCGACAAACTCTGTCGTTTGCCCTGAAATTGAGGCGGCTGCTAACAAACGTCGACAAGGTTCGCCGCGCTGCGGCAGACGCCGCGCCCCAGGTCATTTAGGCGAAGGCTCAAAATCCGAGCCGAGCCAGCCGAGCCAGCCGAGCCAGCCGAGCCAGCCGAGCCAGTCCGCGCGAGTGTCGCTAACTGCTCTCGCGCCCGCCGGCAGGCACGTCCGTTCCGGTGATGAGCCGGATGCCGCCGCCGTAGGTCAGATAGGTCCAGAACCAGTTCACGACGGTCGCTAGTCGGTTGCGCAGTCCCACCAGGAATCCGACATGCAAGGCGCCCCAGAGCCACCACGCGGCGGCGCCGGAGATTCGGATGAAGCCGAAATCGGCGACCGCGGCCTTGCGGCCGATCGTGGCCAGGCTGCCTCGATGGTGATAGACGAAAGGTTCAGGGTTCGCTCGGCCTTCGATACGCGCGCGAATCATGCGCGCAACGTACGCGCCCGCCTGCTTGGCGGCCGGCGCAAGACCCGGGACCGGCTGTCCGCGCCAGGCATTGCTCGATGCCGTATCCCCGATCGCAAAGACATTGCTCCAACCCGGCACTGCGAGGTCGGGCCCCACCCGGATCCGACCGGCGCCATCGGCGTCGGAACCGAGCCATGCGGCCGCGGGTGAGGCGATGACGCCCGCCGCCCATAGGACGGTGCGCGAAGGGATCGATCGGCCCGCCACGGTGACTCCTGTGGCGTCGATCTGTTCGACGCGGCTGCTCAGCAGCACCTCGACCCCAAGCTCTTGCAGTGAACGGCGCGCGTGCACCGACAGCGACTCCGGAAACGTCGGCAGTAACCGCGGCCCCGACTGCACCAGGATGATTCTGGCACGGGCGGGGTCGAAGGCACGAAAGTCCTTGTCCATGCCAAAGCGCGCCAGCTCGGCAATGGCGCCGGCCAGCTCGACGCCCGTCGGGCCGCCGCCGACGACCAGGAATGTCAGCAACGCTTCTCGCTCAAGCGGGTCCTCGGCCGATTCCGCGCGCTCGAAGGCAAGCAGGATGCGACGCCGAATCTCCGTGGCATCCTCGATGCGCTTCAGTCCCGGCGCATAGGCAGCCCATTGGTCCTTGCCGAAGTAGCTGTGCGCGGCGCCCGTTGCGATGACCAGATAGTCGAACGGCACGGCGATATCACCGACCAGAACCGCGCGACGCCCCCGGTCGATACCTGAGACCGTGCCGAGCAGTACGCGCACATGGGATGCGTCACGAAACAGGCTGCGCACGGGCACCGCAATGTCGCCCGGTGAGAGCGCCGCGGTGGCCACCTGATACAGCAGCGGCTGGAACAGATGGTAGTTGGCCCGGTCGATGAGCGTGACGGCGGCGCGCGCACTGCGCAAACCGACCGCGCAGGCCATGCCACCGAATCCTGCACCGAGGATGACGATTCGGGGCAGGCCAGCAAGCGCCGCGCCCGTTGGGCTCGCGAGGTTCGGAAACAGGCGCAGGGCCTGGCGCCGGAGGAGCCCATCGAACGAGACCGGCCCCGCACCGTGTATTAGCAGCACGACCAGCACACTCAGCAGGTAGGACGCATTGAGATTGCGCTCATCCATCATCGCAACGGTGCTGACCACGAGCCACAGCAGCACGGCGATCTGGCGCACACCCAGGCCCGCGATCAACAGTGTGCCGGTGGCCACGCTGAGACTTCTTGATAGCCACGCGACGCTGCCGAGGGGCAGCCAGTGTCGCAGTCGGTCATCGGTCGACGCGAACCCCGCGCCGGCTATCAACAGCGACGCGCCGAGCCAGATGCGCAGCAGTGACAGGTAGATCGGCCCGACGTGGGAGCGCAGCCACTCTGTGCTGCGCACGATGCTCGGCACCAGCGGCAGCGCGCTGTCGGCAAGGCCGCGGCGCAGCAGCGCATCGAACGACAGGGATGAGGCGCCTATGATTGCGTACCAGCCGAACAAAGCGATCCAGAACAGGTGCCGGTCGAGCGGCAGATAGCTGGTCTGGATCACGAGCGACAGCGCCAAGAGCGAAATGGCGGCGTAGCGCGTCAGCAGTCCGAGAGCCAGGCACACGGCGCCGAGCAGTTCGATCGATACCCCGACACGCGCGGCAGTCACGGAATCGAGCCACGAGACGGGATACTCGTTCGCCGACAGGTACAGCGCGGCCTGCCAGTTCGCGAGCTTGACGACGCCTGAACTGAAGAAGACGCCGGCCAGACTCAACCGGATCGCAAGATCGAACCATGGCCATGCCGCGCGACGCAGCATCCATAGGAAGAAATCGGCGCAGGAGCGCCAGAGTCGCAGCATGGACGCAAGACCTCCCGGGCAGAGTGGGGATGAGGATGCCTTCCCTCTATTCGCCGGATAGGCCGGGAAGGTTGCAGCGTCGGTGTCGCGCTCACCCGCTCGCCGGCAGCGCCTCGTCGCCCGACACTGTCCCGAGCCGCTCTATCAGCCAGGAGCGGAACATCGATATCGCGGTGTCGCCCAGCGCCTCGGCGTGCGTCAGCAGGTAGTAGCCGTAACCCTCGTCGAACTCAACGTCGAAGGGCTTGACGAGCATTGCCGTGCGCACGTGCTCGCGGAACAGAGTCGTGTCCACCAGCACGATGCCATCGCCACTGAGCGCGTACTGCACTGCGAGCATCGCGGTATCGAACACCAGTCCGCGCTCGACATTGAGGGCGCCGAGTCCCAGATGGCGCACGAAACGCGTCCAGAGATGATGTCGGGGCAGCTCGTTGATCCGCACGTGGATGATTTCGTTGGCGCTGATGAATGCGCCGAGATCCGCCCCCCGGTGCTGGGCGTAGATCTGCGGGTGACACAGCACGCTCAAATGCACTGGCCAGAGCAGGTCGGTTACGAGGTCCGTGACCATGGGTTTCGAGTACACCACCGCGACGTCGACGTCCGCGAGCGGGGGACCCACGCCGTACGGGCTGACCACGTCGATCTCCACTTCGGCGCTCGCGCGCCGGAAGTCGCGCAGAATGGGTACGGCCATGTGCGCCGCAAAACTCGGCGGCATCTGCACACGCAGCGTGCGCAGCGTCGGCGTGTCCTGCTTGCGGACCGCATTGAGCGCGAGCTCCAGACCATCGAGGGACTCGACCACCACGGGCAGCAGATGTTCGCCGGCCTTGGTGAGCGTCAGTGAGTGTGGGCGGCGCTCGAACAGCTGCACCCCGATCAGCGTCTCGACGGCTATGACATGGCGGGACAGGGCGCTCTGGGAGATCTGCAGCGCGTGAGCCGCGGCCGTGAAACTGCCGTGCTTCGCAACCGCCTCGAAGGCGCGCAGCGCGTTGAGCGGCAGCCAGCGTCGACCAATCTGAGGCTTCGCCATGCGGCCATCCTAGCCCGCGCTGCAGCGGAATCGTCCGCGCCGGCGCAAATTCATGCTATTTTTCGATAGCACTATGCATTTTCTCAGCTTTTCAGCAACTTAAGACCGTGCGAGCCTCTCCAACCACCGCGCCCCAAGAGCGCCCACGACACCAAAAATGCAACAGATTCGCTTCGGCCAGACCGGTCTCCGGGTCTCCAAACTGTGCCTCGGCACCATGGGGCTGGGCAGCTCCGCGTGGAAGGGCTGGGTGCTCGATGAAGCCCAGGCCGTGCCCATCCTCAAGCGCGCGCTGGATCTGGGCTTCACCTTCTTCGACATGGCCGACTGGTACTCCGCGGGGCGCAATGAGGAAGTGGTCGCGGGCAATCTACTGAAGCTCGTCGCGCGAGATGATCTGGTGTTCGCCACCAAGGTGTTCTATCCAATGAGCGAGGCCGCCAACGATCGTGGCCTCTCGCGCAAGCACATCATGGCCTCGATCGATCGCTCGCTGCGCCGCATGGGCACCGACTACATCGATCTTTATGTGATCCACGCGTTCGATCCGGACACTCGGATCGAGGAGACGCTCGAAGCGCTGCACGACCTCGTCAAGGCCGGCAAGGTGCGCTATCTCGGAGCCTCGACCATGTATGTCTGGCAGTTCGTCAAGATGAACTACACTGCGCGCCTGAACGGCTGGACGCCGTTCGTCAACATGCAGTGCCAGTACAACCTGCTGTATCGGGAGGAGGAGCGCGAAATGATGCCCTACTGCCAGGACGAGGGCATCGCGGTCACGACCTTCAGTCCGCTCGCGCGCGGCTTCCTCACCGGCGCCACACAGACCGCGCGCACGGCACACGACATCTATCTGAATTTCTACGGCGATGAAATCGACGTCGAGATCGCGCGCCGCGTGCGCGAGCTGGCTGCGCAGCGTGGCGTGACGCCGGCGCACATCGCCACGGCCTGGGTCGCCGGCAGTCCGCGCGTGACATCCCCGCTGATCGGCGCCGATGCGCCCGAGCAGGTCGATGTGGCAGTGGCGGCCGCCTCGCTGCAGCTCACTGCAGAGGAGCGCGCGCATCTGGAAGCGCCCTACCGGCCGCGCGATGAGATCAACGATTACAACCCGGTCCGGCGGCCGCGCGCGCTCGGCAAACCCTGAGAGAGTTTCATGATCTACATCGGTGAAGGCTTCGAGGGCAGCGGCGTCAACGCGGCCCACATCAATCTGCTGCTCGGACCGAAGGACGGCCCACTCACCGCCGCATGGGCTACCGCGGCCGCGAGCCCGGGTCCGGGACATATTCCGTTCCAGGCCGTACTCAAGCCGAACGTACCCGTGAAACCGGCGACGCTTTTCATCGGCAAGGCGGTGCTGCGCGATGCCAACCACGAGAACATGACCTGGGGTCCGGCGCAGCTCGGCGTCGGCGCGGGCATTACGCGCGCGCTGCTCGAGGGCGTACTGCCCGCAGGGGCCGAGGATTCGTGGCTCGCCATCGCGCTCGTATGGGTCAATACGAGCGCCGACGACGCCGAGGCCGTGTACGCCAACAACAAAGCCGCTGCGCGCTCCGCGGCGCAGCGCGCGCTCACGCCGGGCTGGCCGTCACGCGCGGAGCTCGAGAGTGCGCTCAAGAGTCTCGGCAATCCCTTCTTCACGCCAAAGAATCCCTGACGCCGCATGGCAAGCATCTCGCTCGATCGCGTGCCGCGAATCATCCAGGGCGCCGGCGCCCTCGAGGAGCTCGCCGCCGTGCTGGGCGGGCTCGCATCGTCAGGCACTATCCGCAGCGTTCTGCTGGTCGCGGACCCCGGGCTCAAGGCCACGGGCATGATCGACACGGCCGCGCGCGCGCTGCGTGCCGGTGGCTACGCGGTGAATGTATTCGATGAGGTGCAAAGCGATCCGACGATGGCGCAGGCGGACTCGACCGCCGCGCGCGCGCGCACGGCGCATGCGCAGGCCGTGATCGCCCTCGGCGGCGGCTCGGCGATGGATCTCGGCAAATCCGTCGCCGCGATCGCGGGCGCTGCGGCACCGGCCAGCCACTACGGTCTGTGCGCCAATCCGTTCCCGGCCGCGCGCCTCGCCTGCATCTGTGTGCCGACGACGTCCGGCACGGGCTCGGAAGCCACGCGCACCGCGGTATTGACGGATGCGGAGCACCGCAAGGTCTGGCTCTGGGGCGATGCGCTCAAGGCGGATGCGATCCTGCTCGATCCGGCGCTGACCGCGGGATTGCCTGCGCATTTGACCGCGGCCACCGGCATCGACGCGCTCGTGCACGCCATCGAGGCCTCGACCAATCGCAACGCGAATGCCGCCAACGATATGTACTGCCACCAGGCTATCCGCCTGGTCGTGCAGCACCTGCGGCGTGCGGTCAGCGACCCGCACGATCTCGCGGCGCGCGCGGCATTGCAGTGGGCCGCTACCTTTGCGGGAATCGGCATCGACAACTGCGGAACTGCCATTGCGCACAACATCGGCCACGCGCTCGCCTCGCTGCGCCCCATTCATCACGGCCGCGCCGTGGGATTGGCATTGCGCGCGACGCTGCCCTGGAGCGTCGCGCACGGGGATGCGGCATTCGCCGCCGCGGCGCAGGCCATGGGCGAGGCCGCCGATCCGCAGCGCCTGCCCGGCGCCTTCGAGCGGCTGCTGCGCGAGGTCGGCGTCAAGGTGTCGATCGCGGGCGAGGGCCACGATGCAATCACGGCCGCCCAGCTCGCGCAGCAGATGGCTGCACCTGAGAACGAGCCCATGCGCCGGTCCAACCGGCGCGAGGTGCGCGACCAGGATCTGCTCGCATTCGCCACCGCAGTGCTCGAGGGTGCCACCGTATGACATCGCTTGCCACTCGCAGCCGCGCGCAATGGGAACAGGCCGTCAAGGCGCTGCATCCCGAGGGCCGCGCCCTCATCGACGGCCGGCTCATCGAGGCACAGTCGGGCGCGCGCTTCGAGGACATCAGTCCCATCGATGGCCGATCGGCCGGCCCGGTCGCACGGTGCGCGTCGGCGGATGTCGATGCGGCCGTCGCCAATGCGCGCGCCGCCTTCGAGGCGGGCGTTTGGCGGCGGCGCGAGCCCAAGGAGCGCAAGCGCGTGCTGCTGCGAATGGCCGAGCTCATGCGCGCGGATCTGGAGCGGCTGGCCGCGCTCGAGACGCTCGATGTGGGCAAGCCGATCGCCAACTCACTGGCGGTGGACGTACCGTTTGCGGCCGACTGCATCGCCTACTACGCCGAGTTCGCCGATAAGCTCTACGATGAGATCGCACCGACCGGACCGGACGATCTCGCCCTCGTGCGCCGTGAGCCGCTCGGGGTCATCGCGGCCATCGTGCCCTGGAACTACCCGCTGATCATCAGCGCCTGGAAGCTCGGCCCGGCGCTGCTCACGGGCAACTCGGTGGTGCTCAAGCCCGCCGAGCAGTCCCCGCTGACGGCGATCCGTCTGGGCGAACTGGCCCTTGCGGCAGGTCTCCCGCCCGGCGTCTTCAACGTCGTGCCGGGCTACGGGGAAGAGGCCGGAAAGGCGCTCGCGCTGCACGGCGATGTCGATATGGTGAGCTTCACCGGCTCGACCGAGGTCGGCAAGCTCATGCTGCGCTACGCCGGGGAGTCGAACATGAAGCGCGTCGCGCTCGAGTGCGGCGGGAAGAGCCCGCACGTCGTCATGGCCGATGCTGACATCGCCGCCGCCGCGGAAGGCATCGCCTGGGGGATCTACTACAACGCCGGCGAGACCTGTCACGCGGGCTCGCGCGTGATCGTGCACGAGAGCCTCAAGGATGAGTTGATCGCCGCGATCGCGCGCGTGGCGTCGACTATTACGCTGGGCGTACCGTGGGAGCCCGCGACGCAGATGGGCGCACTCATCGATCAGGGCCACATGCAGCGCGTGCTCGGCTACATCGATGATGGCGTCAATGCCGGCGCGCGCGTGGCGCTCGGCGGCAAGCGCGCGCTCGGCGAGACCGGCGGCTTCTATGTCGAGGCAACCATCCTCGATGCGGTGCGGCCCGACATGCGCGTCGCGCGGGAGGAAATCTTCGGCCCGGTGCTGGTCGTCAGCACCTTCCGCGACGAGGCGCAGGCGCTGCGGCTGGCCAATGACAGCATCTATGGCCTGGCGGCCGCCGTGTGGACGGCCGACATGAACGTCGCGCATCGCCTGTCCAACGCGCTGCGTGCCGGCACCGTCTGGGTCAATGCCTTCGACCGTTCCTCGTTCGCGACGCCGTTCGGCGGCTTCAAGCAGTCCGGCTTCGGACGCGACCGCTCGCCGCATGCGATCGACAAGTACACGGATCTGAAAACCGTGTGGACGGCGTTCAAATGAGCGCGCCTGCGGGCGTGAGCGAGATGCAGCGACCGGCGGGGGCCGCGGCGCATCGGATTGCGGCCATCGAGGTCACGCACCATCGTCTGCACTTCCAGCCGCCCTTCTGCGCCAGCTGGGACAGCAAGCCCCGGCATCACTTCGATGCCACGATCGTGCGCGTGCGCACGCAGGATGGTCTGGTCGGGGTCGGCTCGGGCGATCTCATGCTCGGCTTCGCCGGCCATGAGCATCTCTTCATTGGCCAGGATCCACTCGCGATCGAGCGCCACTACCGTGTGCTCTCGCACATCGACTTCCATTACGGGCGCTGCTGGCCGCTGGATCTGGCGCTCTGGGACCTCGCGGGCAAGATCACGGGTCAGCCCTGTTGGAAGCTGCTCGGCGGTCTCTCGAACCGCGTGCGCGCCTACGCCTCATCGGGCGTGCTGCGCGATGCGGGCGCGCTCGCCGACCAGGCCGAGAGCTACCTGGCCCGCGGCTTCCGTGCGCTGAAGATCCGCTTCAGCCGCGGCGATTGGCGCGAGGACATCCGCTCGCTCGAGGCCGTGCGCGCGCGCGTCGGTCAGCGGCTCGAGCTCATGGTCGACTGCAACCAGGGCTGGCGCCTGCCCTGGGACACCGAGGCACCCTGGACGCTCAAGGACGCGCTGACCGTGGCGCGCGAGCTCGAGCGGCTCGCGGTCTACTGGATGGAGGAGCCGCTGCACCGAGCCGACTACGCCGGCATGCGGGCCCTGCGGCAGGCCACCGATGTGCGTATCGCGGGCGGCGAGATGACGCGCGCGCTGCACGAGCTGCGGGAATTGATCACCGGGGGCTGCATCGATGTGCTGCAGCCGGATGTCGCGCTGGTGGGCGGGGTCACGGGCTTGCGACGTGCCGCGATCATGGCGCAGGAACACGGCGTCGTGTTCACGCCGCACACCTGGACCAATGGCATGGGTCTGACCGCCAACGCGCATCTGGTCGCGGGCATGGCGGACTCGCCGTTCATCGAGTATCCGTTCGATCCGCCCGACTGGGACCTCAGGCGGCGCGATTACATGATGGCCGAGCCGCTCGGCGTCGATTCCGAGGGCACGATCACCCTCAGTGACGCTCCCGGCATGGGCTATGCGCTCGACGAATCGATGCTCGCAAAAACCGTCGTGAAGGGCACGCGGGAATAATATTCACCGTGGCCGCAGTACCGCCGCCCAATGTGCTCGTATTGATGGCCGACCAGCTCACCGCGGGCGCGCTCGCCGCGTATGGCGGCGCGACCGCGCGCACGCCGCACATCGATGCGCTGGCGCGGGACGGCGTCGTGTTCGAGTCCTTCTATTGCAACAGCCCGCTGTGTGCGCCGTCACGCTTCTCGCTGCTCGCAGGTCAGCTGCCCTCGAGGATCGGTGGCTACGACAATGCGGCGGAGTTTCCGGCCGAGGTGCCGACCTTCGCGCACTACCTGCGCGCCGCAGGCTACCAGACCGTGCTGTCCGGCAAGATGCATTTCTGCGGCCCCGATCAGCTGCACGGCTTCGAGGAGCGGCTGACGACCGATATTTACCCCGCAGATTTCGGCTGGACACCGGATTGGACGCGCTTCGAGGAGCGGCCCGGCTGGTATCACACCATGGACTCGGTGCTGCAGGCGGGATCCTGCGTGCGCACCAACCAGATCGACTTTGACGATGAAGTCATCGCCGCTGCGCGCCAGAAGCTGTTCGATCTCGCCCGCAGCTCCGACCGCCGGCCCTTCTGCCTGGTGGTGTCGATGACCCATCCGCACGATCCGTATGTCGTGCCGCAGGCCTACTGGGATCGCTACCGCGATGAGCAGATCGCGCTGCCGCAGGTGCCCGATCTTGCGGGCCAGGAGGACCCGCACTCGACGCGGCTGCGCCACGTGATCGGTCTTGATCTGGCGACGCCGACTGAAGCGCAGATTCGCGCCGCGCGCCGCGCTTACTACGGCGCGGTGTCCTATGTGGACGATCAGATCGGGCGGCTGGTGAGCACGCTGCGCGAGGCTACTCTCGATGCCAATACGGTCATCCTGCTCATCGCCGATCACGGCGACATGCTCGGTGAGCGTGGCCTCTGGTACAAGATGAGCTTCTACGAGCCGGCCTGCCGCATTCCGCTGATCGTGCACGCGCCCGGCCGTTTTGCGCCGCGTCGGGTGGCAGCAACGGCCTCGCTCCTCGATCTGCTGCCGACACTGGCCGAGCTCGCCGCCGACGGCGCCGTGCCGCGCTACGCGGCGCCCATCGATGGCCGCAGCCTGCTCGAGGAACTCGAGGGCGGCAGGACGGAGCGTGAGGTCGTCGGTGAGTACCTTGCCGAGGGCGCCATTGCGCCCATCGTCATGATCCGTCGCGGCCGCTACAAATTCGTGCATTCGCCGGCCGATCCCGACCAGCTCTACGATCTGGCGGCCGATCCGACCGAGTGCGTCAATCTGGCCGCGCGTGCCGAGAGCGCCGTGATCGCAGCCGGATTCCGCGCCGAGATCGCGCGCCGCTGGAACCTCGAGGCGCTGCACGCGCAGGTGCTTGCGAGTCAGCAGCGTCGGCACTTCGTCGACGCAGCGCTGCGCCGCGGTCGCTTCCGGCCCTGGGACTTTCAGCCCGTGCGCGATGCCAGTCGGCTCTATATCCGCAACGATCAGCAGCTCAATGAGCTCGAGCGCATGGCGCGCTTCCCGCGCCCTGCCTGAAGGCTCACAGGCGCAGGCGCCGGTTCTGCGGGTCGTACAGCGGCTCGAGCCCGACGCTCGCGGCGCAGCGTTCACCCAGCACATCCACGTGCAGCCGCGTGCCCGGCTGCGCACAGTCGGCGCGCACGAAGGCCAGCGCGAGGCTGCACTGGAGCGTGAAGCTCCAGGCACCCGATGTCGTGCTGCCGATGGCCTGCTCGCTCGAGTACACCGTGCTGCCGGCGAGAGCGTCCGCCTGCGCTGCGCTCTCGAGCACCAGCGGCACCAGGCGTCGCGCGATTCCGCGGCGCTGCTCCGAAAGCAAAGCCTCGCGACCCGTGAAGGATGGCTTGCTCAAGTCCACGAAGCGGTCGAGAGCGGCCTCCCACGGCGAGCAGCTCGTATCGAGGTCGACCTTCCAGGCGCGATAGCATTTGTCGAGCCTGAGGCTGTCGATGGCGCACAGCCCGACATGCGCGAGGCCGTGGCCGTCTCCCGCGGCGAGCAGCGCGTCGTAGATCCGCGGCAGAGCCTCGCTGGGCGCATGCAGCTCCCAGCCGAGCTCGCCGACATAGCCCAGGCGCAGCGCGAGCACGCGCGTCGCCCCAATATCCATCCAGCGCGCGCAGAGCCACGGGAATGCGTCATTCGACAGCGCAGCTCCGGTGAGCCGACCGAGCAGCGAGCGCGTGTGCGGCCCTGCCAGCACGATCGTCCCCCACGACTCGGTCAGCGAGCGGATCTGCACCGAGCCGTCGGTGGGCAGGGCGTGTCGCAGAAGATCCTCATCGTGCCACTCCGCGGCTGCGGCCGAGACGGCGTAGAAGGTCTCAGGACCGAGGCGCGTGAGTGTGAACTCGCTGACGATGCCGCCCCGCTCGTTGAGCGCATAGGCAAGACCGATGCGTCCGAGCCGCGGCAGGCGCGAGCAGACGAGGCGATCGAGAAACGCCGCGGCACCTGCGCCCTCGATCATGAACTTGGTGAAGCCGGGCAGATCCATGAGCCCTGCGCCGCTGCGCACCGCGCGGACCTCCTCGCCGACGAGCGCCATGGCGATGCGCTCGCGCCGAAAGCTCTGGCGCGCGCCGCCTGCTCCTGCGGCGTCGTACCAGAGCGCTCGCTCCCAGCCGCCGCGCACGCCGAATTGCGCGCCGCGCGCGCTGAGGCGTGCGTGAAGCGGTGAGATGCGCAGCGGCCGGCCCGCGGGCCGCTCCTCGCCGGGGAACGCCGGCGCGTATTCCAGTCGATAGGTTTCGACGGCCTTGGCCAGCGCGTAGCTGCGGGTGGCGTAGCCCGTGAAGCGGCGCGGGTCGATGGCCCAGAGGTCCCATTCGGGAGCGCCGCGCACGATCCATTCGGCGAGCGCCTTGCCCGCGCCGCCCGCCTGCGCAATGCCGAAGCTGAAGGTATTGCAATGAAAGAAGTTGGCGAACCCGTGCGCGGGACCGAGGTAGGGCAGGCCATCGGGTGAGTAGGGGATGGGCCCGTTGACGACGCGCTTGACGCCGGCCGTGGCGAGCACGGGCACGCGTCGATAGGCCGCCTCGATCTGCGGCTCGAGCCGCTCGAGATCGTCCTCGAACAGCCGGAAGGCGAATTCCGGAGGGATGCCCTCGAGCCATGCAGGTGTCGCGCGCTGCTCGTAGGGGCCGAGCAGGAAGCCGCCGCGCTCCTGTCGCAGGTAGTACGACACATCGGGGTCGCGCAGCAGCGGCAGGCGCTCGCGGAGTGCGAGCAATTCCGGAATGTCGTCGGTGACCAGGTACTGGTGGCACATCGTCACGATCGGCAGCGGCTCGCCGATGAGGGCCATGACCTCGGCGGCGCGATAGCCGGCGGCGTTGACGACGACATCGGCCAGATAATCGCCCTGGGTCGTGCGCACGTGCCACTCGCCCGTCGCGCGCCGTGCCAGTGCCGTGACGCGTGTGAAGCGCCGGATGCGCGCGCCGCGGCGGCGCGCAGCGGCCGCGAAGGCCTGGGTCAGTTGTGCCGGATCGATGTCGCCATCACACGGGTCCCACAGCGCGCCCAGCAGATCGTCGAGCTCCACGAAGGGGTGCCGCTCGCGCAGCTCCGCGGGTGTCAGCAGGCGATAGGCGATGCCGAGTGCGTGCGCGAGGCCGAGCACGTAGCGGTATTCATCGAGGCGATCCTCGCTGTGCGCCAGCCGCAGCGATCCGGTGCGGTGGTAGTTGATCGGGTAGTCGGGGTCCTCGGCGAGACGTCCGTAGAGACTTGCCGAATATTGCTGCAGTCGCAGCAGCGGCAGGCTCGTCGAGAAGGTCGGGCAGTTGCCCGCCGCATGCCAGGTGGAGCCGGCGGTCAGCTCGTCCCGCTCGAGCAGTACCGCATCGGTCCAGCCGAGCTGTGTCAGGTGGTACAGGCAGCTGCACCCGACTACGCCGCCGCCGATGACGAGGACGCGGACGTGCTCAGCCACTGGACATCGCGACGGATCGTTACGCGCGCCGCCGCTTGACGACGTAGGCTGCCAGCGCCACGACCACGCTGATCGCGCTCGCCCACAGCTGGCTGCGCAGGCTCGGGATCGTGCCCATAGCGATCAGCATACCGACCATGGCGGCGACGGCCAGGTAACTGAGCCACGGGAAGAACCACATCGGCAGCAATGGCGGCGGCGCGTGGGCGCGCTCGCGCGCGCGGCGCAGCCGGATCTGCGAGATCACGATGCTCAGATAGATGAAGACGATCAGTGCGCCGGAGGCCTTGACGAGCCAGCCGAAGACCAGCTCGGGGGAGAGAATGGCGGCAATGACGCCGGCAAAGCCTGCGGCCGCGGCCAAAAGCACCGAGCGCGCGGGCACATGGCGGCGGTTGGTGGCGACGAGCCAGCGCGGCGCATCGCCGCGCTCGGCCAGTACGAACAGCACGCGCGAGGCAATGTAGAAGGAGGAGTTGAGGCAGCTCAGCACCGCGGTCAGCACGATCGCCGACATGATCGAGCCGGCGAATGGAATGCGCATTTGATCGAGCGCATGCGCGAACGGGGATTCGCCGGCCTTGATGGTGTCCCAGGGCACGACGCTGACGATCAGCGTCACCGAGCCGATGTAGAAGGCGAGGATGCGCCACACGACCGTGGAGACCATGCGCGCCACCGACTTGGCCGGCTCGGTCGACTCGGCGGCCGCAATGGTCACGACTTCCGCGCCCATCATCGAGAAGAACACCGTCACCGAGCCTGCAAGCACGGCCACGAAGCCGAAGGGCGCGAAGCCGCCGTGACTGGTGAGGTTGCCGAACGTCGAGCCGGTAGGGGAGGTGAACCCGAAGGCATACGCGCCGCAGATGACGATGAAGGCGATGATGGCAATGACTTTGATGGAGGCGAACCAGAACTCAAACTCGCCGAAGGAGCGCGCCGAGAGCAGGTTCACGCCGGCCATGCAGGCCATCAGCAGCGAGCCGAGCTGCCAGTTCGGCAGCGGCAGCCACCGCTGCAGCAGCGTCGCACCGGCGATCGCCTCCACCGGAATGACGATGATCCAGAAGTACCAGTACAGCCAGCCGACCGCAAAGCCGGCCCAGTTGCCGAGCCCGGCGCGTGCGAACTCCGTGAACGAGCGCACGGTGGGCATCTCCACCGCCATCTCGCCGAGACTGCGCATGACGAGCAGGAACATGAGCCCGGTGATGGCGTAACTGAGGATCACTGCCGGCCCGACCGCCGTGATCGCGACGCTGCTGCCGACGAACAGGCCCGCGCCGATGATGCCGCCGATGGTGATCATCGTGACGTGGCGGGGCCGCAGCGCATGTGAGAGGCGGTGCTGCTCGTGGGCTTCGGCGGCGGCGGTACTGTTCATCATCACATCCTCGAGTTGTGGCAGCTTAACACCCTGTCTCATGACTCCTGATCCTCGATCATCATCGCGGCGCCCTTCTCTGCCACCATGATGCAGGGCGCATTGGTGTTGCCCGAGGTTACCGTTGGGAACACCGAGGCGTCGATGATGCGCAGACCCTTGAGTCCGTGTACGCGAAGCCGGGCATCGACCACTGCCTGCGCAGGATCCGGTCCCATGCGGCAGGTGCCGACGGGGTGAAACACCGAGCCCGCGCGCGCGCGGAAATCCGCGAGCCGCTCGACATCCGATTGCGTGCCGGTGCCCGGTCGCAGCTCCTCGGCCACGTAGCCGCTGAGCGGCGGCGTGGCGGCGATCGCGCGCAGCAGGCGCGTCCCGGCGAGGACTTGCGCCACATCGTGCTCGCTGGAGAGCGAATTGGGCTGGATGGCGGGAGGATCGAGCGGGTTTGCCGAGCGGATCTCGACCTGGCCGCGACTGGTCGGGCGGCAGGCATTGAAGGAGAGCAGAAAGCCCGGGAAGGGATCGGGCCGCAGCAGGCGGCGGTGCGGCCCGGGCGAGGTCGTGAAGGTCATCGGATTGAAGTAGAGCTGCAGGTTCGGACGCGTCTGCGCGGCATCGCTGCGCACGAATCCGCCTCCCTGGTTGACGCTCATCGACAGCGGGCCGCGCCGGCGCAGCAGATAGCGCGCCACTGCGCGCAGCTTGCCGTGCCAGGGATGGAGCTCATCATTGAGCGTTGGCACGGTCGAGCGGTAGAAATACGAGACCGCCAGGTGATCCTGCAGATGGCACCCGACTGCCGGATGCTCGGCCAGCAGTGGGATGCCGTGCCGGGTCAGCAGCTCTCCCGGCCCGATGCCGGACAGCTGCAGCAGCTGCGGGGTGTTGATGGCGCCGGCGCCGAGGATCACGGCTTTGCGCGCCCGCACCTCGACCGTGCGGCCCCGTTGCCGGTACTGCACGCCGACCGCGCGCCGCTGCTCGATGAGGATGCGCAGCGCGTGCGCGCGCAGCTGCAGCGAGAGGTTCGCTCGCAGCAGCGCCGGATGCAGGTAGCGTCCGGCCGTGGATTCGCGCACGCCCGATCGCGTCGTGAAGCGATAGATGCCGACGCCCTCGGCCGACGCACCGTTGAAATCAGCAGTGCGTCGAAACCCCAGACGCTCGCAGCTCTCGAGCCAGGCAACGGTCAGGCGATGCGCATCGCGCGTCACGTCCGTGCGGTGGATGCGTTGCTCGCCGCGCTCGAAGCAGGCACGCACTTCGTCGAAGCCCCAACCGGGATTGCCCAGATCGCGCCAGTCGTCGAAGTCCTGCGGCAGCCCGCGCACGTAGACCATCGCGTTGATCGAGCCCGAGCCGCCGAGCACCTTGCCGCGCGGGACGTATCCGCGCCGATCGCAGAGGCCCGGGTCCGGCTCGGCCCGGTACATCCAGTTGACGCGCGGATCGGTGAAGGTACGGCCGTAGCCGATGGGCAGTCGGATCCAGAACCGCCGGTCCGAGCCGCCTGCCTCGAGCAGCAGCACACGGCGCGCGCTGTCCTCGCTGAGCCGGTCCGCGACCACGCAGCCGGCCGTGCCGGCACCGACGACGATGTAGTCGAACGAATCCACGCGCATGTGCGGCCGGGCTGCGCGCCGCTAGATCGGCCGGCCCGCCATCTCGAGATGCAGCGGCTTGTCGGTGTAGGGATGCTGCGCGAGCACGGCTTCGTCGAGCTCGACGCCGAGTCCCGGTTCGCTCGGCGGTATGACGTAGCCGTCCTCCCAGCGGATCGGTTTGCGCAGCACTCGTGCGTGAAAGCCGTCCCAGCGCTCGATGCTCTCGAGAATCAGGAAGTTCGGGCTGCAGGTGGCCAGCTGGATGTTGGCCGCGCCGACGACCGGACCGCAGTAGAGATGCGGGGCGATCTGCACGTGCTGCACCTCGGCCATCGAGGCGATCTTCTTGGCCTCGAGCAGCCCACCGACGCGTCCGAGGTTCATCTGCAGGATCGCCGCGGCATCGGCGCGCAGCAGCCGCGCAAAGTCGTACTTGGTGGCGAGCCTCTCGCCGGTCGCGATCGGAATGCAGGTTGCGCGCGCAACCTTGGCCATTTCCTCCGGCGCATCGGGCGGCACGGGCTCCTCGAACCACAGCGGCTCGTAGCGCTCCAACCGCCGAGCGAGCCGGATGGCGCCCGCCGCGGTCATCTGCCCATGAGTGCCGAACAGCAGATCGGCGCGCGTGCCCGCGGCCTCGCGCAGCAAGCGGCAGAAGCGCTCACAGCGCTCGAGGTCCGGCAGGCGCAGCTGTCGGCCATCGAAGGCGCTGTAGGGCCCCACCGGGTCGAACTTGAGTGCCGTGAAGCCCTGCGCCAGGTACTCGTGTGCGCGCTCGGCAGCGAGCACCGGATCCATGTAGACGTCGCTGCGATCTCCGGGGCGCGCATAGATGTAGGTATAGCTGCGCAGCCGCTCGTGCACGCGGCCACCCAAGAGCTTGAACACGGGCACGCCGGCCTCCTTGCCGACGATGTCCCAGCAGGCCATCTCGAGCGCGCTCAAGACCCCCATGAGCGTGAGGTCCGGGTGCTGCGTGAAGCCGGCCGAATACACGCGCCGCCAGATCCGCTCGATGTCGTGCGGGTCCTCGCCGTGCAGATAGCGAGCGAAGGTGTCCTCGATGAGCCTGGCGACGAGGTGTGGATCGAAGGGCACGCAGTAGGCCTCCCCCACGCCCTCGACGCGCTCACTGCTGGTGAGCTTGACGAACACGAAGTAGCGGCCGCCATAGTGCGGTGGCGGGTTGCCGACCACGAAGGTCCTGACGTCGGTGAGCTTCAAGATCTCACGCCGAGCGCCTGCCGCCGCGCAGCAGCGAGAGCGCCAGTGCCGCCGAAGCCAGCATCAGGAACAGGCTGACGGCATTGAGCACCGGGCTCGCGCCCTCGCGCATGCGGCCGTACATCGTGACCGTGAGCGGCGCATCGGCGCCGACCAGCATCAGCGTGGTGTTGAAATTCTCGAACGACATCAGAAAGGAGATCGCCGCCGAGCCGATCATGGCCGGACGCAGGTAGGGAAAGGTGATGGTTCGCAGCACCGCGGCGTGCGAGGCGCCGAGATTGAGCGCCGCCTCCTCCAGCGTGCGGTCGAAGCGCTTCAATCGCGCGCTGATCATGAGCGTGGTGATGGTCGCGATATAGGAGAACTGGCCGGCCACGACCAGCGGCAATCCGGGCCGCAGGAAATCCAGGTCCCAGCCGAACAGCGTGTCGGCAAGCTCGGCGATCCGGCTCGAGAGCGCGAGGATCGAAATGCCGAGGATCACCCCGGGGATCACCAGCGGCACGAGCATCAGCACCGACAGCGCCTGCTTGCCCGGAAACTCGAAGCGCTCCATCAGAAATGAATTGGCCGTGCCGATGATGACCGAGACCACCGTGACCCAGCAGGCGACGATCAGGCTGGTGACGATGCTGCCGAGCAGTTCGGTATCGTGAAACAGTCCGACACGCCCCGCGCTCGCGTTGCCCAGGAACCAATCGAGCGTGAAGCCGCGCCAGGGCGGCGCGGGGTAGGGCGCATTGTTGAACGCGAACACCGCGACCGTGGTCAGCGGCAGGAACAGGAACAGCAGGAATGCCGCCACGTACAGCACCGTTGCGGTGCGCAGCCAGACCGGTCGTGGAAGCGTCGAGATCATGCGATCAGGTGCGCCGCATGACGTCGACGAAGCGCTGCCCGCTCAGGCGCAGACCCAGCGCGACCATGGCGGTCGACAGCCCCAGCAGCAGGAAGCCGAAGGCTGCGCCCTGTTCCCAATTGAAGCGCACGATGAACTGCGTGTAGATGAGCTCGGTGAACCACTGCGAGTTCTTGCCGCCCAGCAGCGTCGGCGTCAGGTAGTTCCCGAGCGTCAGCATGAAGACGATGATGCACCCGGCAGTGATGCCCGGCGCGGCGTGCGGGATCACGATATGCCGCAGGATCGAGGCGCCGCTCGCGCCGAGGTTGTAGGCGGCCTCGATCAGCGCGTTGTCGAGGCTCTCGAGGCTGTTGACCAGCGGCACGACCATGAAGAGCAGCGAGGTGTAGACCAAGCCGACGAGAATGGTCGCATCGTGATAGAGCAGCTCCACCGGGACGGGCGTCAGCCCGAGCTTCACCAGCAGCGAGGGCAGCACGCCCGATTCGCGCAGCAGTATCAGCCAGCCCAGCGCGCGCACGGTCTCGCTGACCCAGAAGGGAATCAGGCAGACCACGAACAACAGCGAGCTCGCGCGTCCACGCGCCACCTTGGTGATGACCCAGGCGGCCGGAAACGCCACCAGCAGCGTGAGCGCCGTGGCGAGCGCTGAGATCACGGCCGTGCGCACGAACACCTGCCAATAGAGCGGCTCGGTAAAGAAGGTCTTGAATTGCAGCAGACTCGGCTGGTAGACGTGCGGCGCGATGCGCCGACGCAGCGACAGCAGCGCCAGATCGATGTGCGGCAGCACGATCAGCAGCAGCAGCCACAGCAGCGCCGGCGCGAGCAGCCAGGTCAGCACCAGCCGGCGCCGCCACGCGGGCTGCGAGAGCGGATCGGCCGCGTCAACCATGTGCGCGCTCACCCATGGACCGGCGCGCCGCTGCCCGTGAAGCAGATCGCGCGCTGTGGGTCGAAGCCGAAGAACACGCGCTCACCCACCTTCAGGTCCGCGAAGCGTCCCGTCTGCGGCAGCGCCACGCGGAACTCGAAGCCGCTGCGCTCCTCGTTGAGCAGCACGGCCGAGTTCGCGCCGTCGAACAGCAGGCTCTGGACCGTGCCGCCGAAGCGCAGGTGATCGGCCGGGAGCTGCTCGGCCGCGCGCTCGAGGCTGGCAACCTCGGGACGCACGAAGGCCGCGGCGTCATCCCCGAGATTGCAGCCGCCGCTGTGACGTGCGCGCACCACCCAGCCCTCCGGCGTCGTGACTTCGGCGATCTCCCCATTGCGGCTCGTGAAGCGTCCCGCGATGCGGTTATTGGCGCCGACGAAGGCTGCGACGAATGAGGTGGCAGGCTCGTAGTAGAGCTGCTGCGGCGTGCCGAGCTGCTCGAAGCGGCCGCGATTCATCACTCCGACGTGATCGGACAGCACCAGCGCCTCGGACTGATCGTGGGTGATGTAGACGAAGGTCGTGCCGAAGGAGGCCTGCAGCTGCTTCAGTTCGATCTTCATGTGCTCGCGCAGCTTCAGATCGAGCGCGCCGTCCGCCTGCACCAGCACGGCTTAAAGGGCGCCGCGATCGACGCGGAGCTTGTCCGCCTGCTGGAGGAGGTGCGGATGATCCCGGCCGAGCAGTTCCTCACGCGCTACCCGCACGAGCTGTCCGGCGGCCAGCGC
>Ga0181526_10001490_pt1 | contig 22068 bp, 19 predicted proteins | sample PEATcosm2014_Bin_35_FD_119750 | JGI IMG/M metagenome (GOLD analysis project Ga0181526, IMG submission 119750) | Peatland microbial communities from MTU Mesocosm Facility, Houghton, MI, USA - PEATcosm2014_Bin06_30_metaG | ecosystem: Environmental > Terrestrial > Soil > Wetlands > Peat | place...
CTCACCGCATCGACCGGCCAGCGCGGCCTCGCCCGGATTTGGGGCTTCTGGTGGCCAGATTCGCCCATTCCCATTCTGCAAACCAGTTTCTACGGCATCTCCCTTCACATTGGAATTCCGACATTCTTCCCCCGCATTGTGGGCAGACCAAGTTAATGATTGACGAGATGATGCTCGCGTTCGATTCACCCGGCAGTGTGTCAAAAGTGCTCATAGTCACTCTCCTATCCAGAGATCCTAAAAAGATGCGAGGGGCAGAACAGGGGCCGCAAAAGACGGAGATGTGCCGCGGGTTTTCGGCTCTCAGTTGCCCGTAGTGTTTGGCTGCGGAGTCCGTCTCGGCCACTAACTGGCTGCCGCCTCGCTCAGCCCACGAGAGTGCAAGCGCGATGCCAATACCGAATCGCGAATAAGAGCCGATAACAAAGTAGTTCCTGGGTGCGGTACTGGTATTAAATATGATGCTCCTGCCCCGCACTGGGCATGTGCCCAGATGTGGGCGAAACCTGGCACTTGAGTTGCGGTCAGTCTGCGAGACCGACGCCTTGCAAAGACATGAAGAGTCAACCGCGTTGAAGACTCTACCTCACGCTGCAGCCAATTGGCATGGAGATTGCGATCGAACGCAGGTAATCAGGGTCTGCTCTTGGCGAACGGTCGTTCCTAGGACCGGATTGCCGGACCAAGAAAGAACAAAACGGGAGGAGTCAATCGTGCGGAAGCTAATAGGCGTAATCGCTCTGTGTCTGGTCACATTTCCGGCTCTTTGCCAGTCCACATCGAAGTATCAAATAGGATTTATTACTGAAGTCAAGCCGCGTCAGGCTACAGGAGACGGCACGTCTGATCCCACCAGCTATGACGTTTCCGTCAAAGTGGGCGACACAATTTACGTGGTACTGTACACGCAACCGTTGGGCGAAATCCCCGCGAAGTACGCAACAGGGCACGAACTGTTAGTGCTGGTCGGAAAGAACACAATTACTTACAACGACATGTTGGGTCGGTCGCTTCAGGTGCCGATAGAAAGCCAACGACCTGCTACAGAGCACAAAGTCTCGAAATAGCTTCTGCTGGCCTGCTCCAGAGGTATTGCTCGAGTGCAGAGGGGAACCGGCACGCCCGATTCTGGCAGCAATTCGATGTACGGGAAGACTTACAGCGATCAGAACGCAATCAGCAGCAGATCTATTAGCCTGTGCAGCTCGCACGAGGAGCACCGATGAAAACTCGACAGATCCTTATTCCGATATTAATTCTTGCAACACTGTGGCACACGGCCGCAGCCCAGCCGAAGAAAAAGAACATCCAGGCAGAAGCGCCTCCGCTGGAGACCATTCTTGCGGGTGCAAGCATGCAATCCAACTTTGTTGTGTCCGATCTGCTTGCGATCAAACCCGAAATGCCCTTGGGCCCACAAGACATTCTCGAATCCTACGAAATCGCCATGAGCTTGGTGGCAGACAAGACATCGGCCGATTTCTCTGTAATCGTGCAGGCCCGACAAACAAATCAAATTACCCGCGAACAGGCGGAATATTTTTTGCAGCAGAGATACCGACTGGCAATGATGCAGTATCAGGTGCTTAGCGCGCTTCATGACGTTTTAGAACATGACATCGACGAAGCCAGCCAGCCTGCGACGCACTCGCTGAAAACCTCAAGCTCCAATACGGTTCTGGTGGTTCCATTTCCTGGATCCGTCTCTGCATACAGATGAAATCGAAATTCCAGATCGCTGGGGTCGCATGCAACTTCACGTGCTTCGCTGGCGACAGAGGGGCGCGAACATAACATGCCATCCCTGGAGAAATTGATTGAGGGCGGTCAGGGTGTCGTCCTGGAATCGGGGACGGCTTCACCTGCACAGATGGTAGCTGTTCTGTCGCATTGCTTACCGTCTCTTTATCGATACGCATATAGATTGTTGGCAAACAAAGCTGATGCCGAGGATGCGGTGCAGGATGCGCTATTGGCAGCTTTCCAGCATTTGAACCAATTCAGAGGGGAGGCGCAACTTTCAACGTGGCTGACTGCTGTCGTTATCAATTGCGCGAGAATGCAATTGCGCAAGCGGTCACGCTATATCCACGTATCTCTCGATTCACGAATCGGAGAAGACCAGAAGTATCCGCTGTCCGACACTCTGGTGGATTACCGACCCAATCCCGAGGATGAGTGCCACACCTCTACGTTGAATACGCGGTTGATGAAATCAGCGGCACAACTTTCGCCGACTCTGCGGAGAACCTTTCACCTCCTGTATCTGGATCATCTTTCGGTCTGCGAAACAGCGCGCGTTTTGGGAGTCCCCATCGGAACTGTGAAAGCGCGGAGCGCTCGGGCAAAGGCTAAATTGCGGAAGTTAGTACGAGGAGTACTCCACACGGGATCTCGTTCTCGTGGACGCCGCCGCTAGCACAAGCATTCCATACCCGCGCTGAAGTTGTCTGACACAATCTTCTTCGCATGAGCCAATCCGCAGCTCCAATCGCTCGCGCAGACCGCATTGCTTAAGTTGAGCCCAGAATGCAAAGGACTCAGTTGAAGACCGAACGCAATTTCCTAAGACACCATGTTGAACCTGTTGAACTGGGCCCTGTGGTCCTGGACATGAAAAGCAACCACTCCGAGCCGCTCGATGACCCAATAGGGTCACGATCCAAGCGCAGCTGACCTCATCTGCCCTTATTCGGGCGCGCCCGCCCGGATAGTGTCTAGATCGTTCACATCATCAGAGCATCTCCCGTGCAAGTCTTTGACGTGCCTAGTATTACGACTGCCCGCTAATGGCCTTACGCTTGCCATTAACAGTCTCGTGTTGATCTTGGCAATTGTCCGTCATGAGAATTTTGGACATTCCGCCGGGAAGGAACCGACTTCGTGCTGAGTGCCAACGCCAACAGGATCGATAAGGCGGAAATCAACATTGTCGCTAGCGAACATGGCGCTCTGGCGTCTTTGAAAGGCCGCGTAGATATCGATTCCTCTCCAGCAGTACGCGACCAACTTATCGCCCTTTTGCACGCACCACATCCGAGGGCCGTGAGTATTGACTTGTCGGGCGTCACCCATATCGACAGTTCCGGCGTTGCCACTCTGATTGAAGCGCTAAAGATCGCACGAAACTGCAAGACCGAGCTTAGGCTGCAGGGATTGCATGATCGCCTACGCGGCTTGTTTGAGGCGACGGGCATTCTATCCCTATTCAATGGGGGCATGGAGAGATGAACCACGTCTGGTTCGAGGTGGTCTGATGGCCAATGTTCTCGAAATTGCCGGCAGGGAGACTCTCAGTCAACTCGACTACATTGGGAGCCTAAACATTCAGTTGTGGGCCACCTTGCGCGGGATGCGCGCGGCTTTGCCCCTGGTTGGAAATCGACATCGATGGCGAGCAGCTGTTCACCAAATGCTAGAGATCGGGGTTGACGCGCTGCCGATGGTTGCCCTGATGGCTATGTGCAGCGGATTCATCCTGGCTATGCAAGGAGCATCTGAGCTGCGGCGGTTCGGGGCCCTGCACTTCGTCATCGATCTCGTCGCAGTCGGCTTCACACGCGAACTTGGTCCGCTGCTGACTGCAATCGCGGTCAGCGGACGATCGGGATCTGCATTTGCAGCCGAGATCGGCACCATGACGGTGACGGAAGAGATCTCTGCGCTTAAGGTCATGGCCTTCGAACCGGTGGAGTTCGTGTTAGCGCCAAAGTATCTGGCGGCACTGGTGGCGGTTCCGTGTCTTAGTATCGTCGGGGCCTTTTTCGGCATTCTCGCCGGGGGGCTATTTATGTTCTTCAGCACGCACCTTGATCTCCTGCTCTATTTCCGATACGTGCTGACCTCGATTGAGTTGCGAGATGTGGTCGCTGCGATGATCAAGAGCTTGGCATTCGCCACCATTATTGCTCACGTGGGATGCCTGGAAGGACTTCGTGTCCGTGGCGGGCCCGACGCAGTGGGTCGCTCGACAACTTCGGCGGTCGTGCGATCAACGTTCCTGGTCATCGTCGCCGATGCGATATTCACCACCATCTTTTACTTCGTAGGAAAGACTTAAATGTCCATCATTTCGGTGCGCGATCTGGTCGTGGAATACGGTGGGCGACGTGTGCTCGATGGTTTGAACCTTGACATCGAGGCAGGCGAGATCACCGTTCTGCTGGGAGGAAGCGGTTCAGGAAAGAGCACACTCTTGCGGCAAATTCTTGGTCTCGAGCATCCGAAATCAGGCAGCATCTCGATCAAAGGAACAGACATCACTACCTGTTCACAGGCGGATTTGAAGACAATCCGACGGTCGGTTGGGGTGGCCTTTCAGAGCGCTGCTTTGTTCAATTCACTATCGCTGGAAGACAATGTCGCGCTCACTTTGCGAGAGCACACCGCACTCGCTCCTTCAGTGATTGACCTGATCGTTTGGTTGAAGTTGGCCGTGGTGGGCTTGGCAGGGTTTGGCAAACTACACCCGCAGGAACTCTCAGGAGGCATGAAGAAGCGTGCGGCTGTTGCCCGGGCTCTCGCATTGGATCCCGAAATCCTAGTGCTGGATGAGCCCTCGGCAGGCCTTGACCCTATCGTGGCGGCGGAGCTGGACGAACTCATCGTATTTCTGAAGGAGACTTTTCAGATTACGGCTCTTGTTGTTACCCATGAGATGCACAGCGCCTTCCGAATCGCCGACCGGATCGCGATGCTGTTCGATGGAAGTCTCCTTGCAGTCGGCACAAAAGACGAAATACGCGCAAACCAGAATCCACGCGTGAGGCAGTTCCTCAACCGTGTGCCGGCCAACCCGATGCATAGGCCGGCAGTGGCCGCCTATTTGGAACGGTATGTGCAAAGTCAGGAGGCAAAACCATGACCACCGAAGCAAAGGTCGGCGCCTTTGTCCTCAGCTGTTTCGCGGTGCTCGCGTTCACTGTGATTTACCTGTTGAACGCGCAGTACAGTGGCGGCACGGTGCACTATCGCACTTACTTGCGATATGCCGGAGGTCTTGAGCCCGGAGCTTCCGTGCTGTATGGAGGCATGAACGTGGGCAAAGTTACAGCCGTGCGACCCGGGGCCGCGGATCCAACTCGAATCGAAATTCTCCTGGAAGTCAAGAAGGACACTCCGCTGAATGAGAAATCAGTGGCCAAGCTGGGGTTCGTCAGCGTGATGAACAGCGCGGCCTTGTCGATCACAACCGGCACCATTGATGCCAAGCGTCTTCCTCCAGAGTCAACCATTGCCTCACAAGAAGCGGCCAGCCTGGATGAGATTGCTGGGAAACTGGCAACCGTTGCGGACAGCGCGAATACGCTCATCACGCAGGCACAGGGGGAGCTTGAGGATATCAGCGGGAACGTAAACCATCTGCTTGCCAACCTGGACACGATGACTGGGCCGCGGAATCAGAACAAGGTCCAAGCCATTCTGGACAACATTGATCGATTGGTGACGGTCGAGCGCCCAAAGATTGATCGTCTTACAGATCAGCTGGCCAGGGTTAGCGAGCATGCCGATGACACCATTCAGAATGTGAATGGTACGGTGACGGATTTGCGCGCTCCCATGCGGAAAGACCTGACTGAATTACAGACCACGCTGGAAGAGGCCAAAGGCTTGCTGCAGTCCATGCAGATCATTGTTAGGGCTAACGATTACAAGATCGACGACACGGTGGAGAATCTGCGCGATGCGACGGACAACCTCAATCAGTTCACGAGTTCTTTAAAGCAGCGTCCCTGGAGCTTGATACGCACTACGCAACCCAGGGACCGCCAGGTTCCGAAATAGGCGGTCGGTGAGGAGAAACGATATGAAAAAACTTCTAAGCGCGCTCGCATTGATACTGGCGATCGTAACCGCCCTGACCGGTTGTGGTGGGAAGCTAAGATATCCGTCCTACTACACGCTCGATCTGCCGGCTCCGCCGGATCCGCCGGCCCCCGAAGGCGTCCGAACCTCAATAGCAGTCCGGGAATTCCAATCGCCGGGCTATCTGCGCCAAGGGCCGATCGTCTATCGGAGGACGCCGGAGGAAGTCGGCTTCTACGAATACCACCGCTGGGCGGCAGATCCGCGTGCGCTTGTGACCAGCGCAGTCATCGATCATCTGCGCGCCGGCGGTCAGTTCTCCATGGTCTCTATGTACGACGGCCGTCCGAATAACGACTACGTTTTCAGTGGAAAATTGGAAAACCTGGAGGAAGTGGATTACGAATCCGGGGTCAAGGTGGAAGTTGCAATGTCTGCACAAATCACCAAGGCAGCGACCGGTGCCACGGTCTGGAGCAATGCTGTCTCCGAAACTGGAACTGTGTCTCAACGAAATGTACGCGGGGTCGTCTCCGAGATGAATCGGACTGTCGATCTAGCCATCGACAAACTTCTTTCTACCGTTCCGGCGCCGGGGGCGAATGAGAGATAGGAATCAAATGGAATGGGACCGCTGAGTCTAGTAAACCGAGAAATTGCGGAGAGCACACGCGTCATGACTATCGCCCAAGATCGATATCGAATGCTGCTGGGTGCGTCCACTGCCCTAGCCGATCAGCCCACGGTAAAAGCCGTCCTGCAAAGCCTGCGAGGTGTTCTGTCGAGCACTTCCAGATTGCACGGGGCCGAACTCTACTTGCTGAGCGATGACGGCGAAAGTTTGTATAGCTTCGAATTTGATCGTGACGCGGACGCTCCCGCAATTAAACGTGGAGCCAAATTGTTACGCATTGGTCGGGTAGCGCAAGCGCTAGACGAACAGAAGCCGGTCTTTGTCCCGGACCTGTCGCTGGAGATATCGGAACATCCTGACCTGGCTCCTTTTGCAGCCGAAGTTGCCGGACGAACCGCCTATCTGTTCCCAGTGTCGACCGCGCAAAAACGCTACGGAATTCTGTCGACACCAAAGTTGCAGGGCCAGCAATTTGCCCCCGAAGACGTGGAGATGCTCAGTGCCCTGGCCTCCCACGTTGCGGTCGCGCTCGAGTGCGCACTGGCAAGGGACACCGCGGCGCTTTACCACCGAGAGGTCGTGAAGCAGCGCGATCGGCTCAGCTTGTTGCTGGAAATCAACAATCACATTGTCAGCAAGCTTGAAGCGGAGGAACTGTTTCAGGCTGTAGCGGGGTCGATGCGTCAGCACCTGGGCAACGATCTCACATCATTGTGGCTCTTCAATAAGCAGACAGGTTGTTTCGAACGTAAGTTCCTCGATTTCCCGAGTGGAAAAGGATTTCTAGAGAAGGTTGTTGTCACCGAGCCCAATAAGCTATGGAGCGAATGGGCACGCTTCCGCACACCGCAGTTTTACTCCACGACGGGAGCCGATATACCTCCGTCCCTCCGCGAGGCGTCCCGAGCTGAATCCCTCCTTTCGGCCGTCCTGGTGCCCCTTCTGGGCGCCAATGGCCCCTTGGGCCTGTTGACCATGTGCAGTCGCAGGGCCAATGGGTTCAACGAGGCGGACCGCGACCTGCTGTCGCAGATCGGCACCCAGATCTCTTTGGTACTGGAAAATGCTCTGGCCTATGGACGGCTCCGCGCGTCGCGCGACGATCTGGAAGAGCAGAGGCTTTACCTTGAATCGGAAATCGAATCTGAGTACAACTTCGAAGACATAGTCGGCAAGAGCGCCGCTATACGTAAAGTGCTGGACCAAGTCGCGATCGTTGCGCCAACCAGTTCCACCGTGTTACTGCACGGCGAGACCGGTACGGGCAAGGAGCTGGTGGCCCGAGCGCTTCATAATCTCAGCCCGCGGCGAGAGCGCACCTTTGTTCGCCTGAACTGCGCGGCGATTCCTTCGGGTCTGGTGGAAAGTGAACTGTTCGGACACGAAAAGGGTGCTTTCACCGGGGCACTCATCCAGAAGCGAGGCCGGTTTGAGCTGGCGGATCATGGCACTCTGTTTCTCGACGAGATTGGCGACATTACTATGGATTTGCAGCCAAAGCTTCTGCGTGCCCTGCAGGAGCAGGAGTTCGAACGCCTCGGAAGTACCAAAACCATCCACGTTGATGTTCGTCTGATTGCGGCTACACATCGGGATTTGGAAGGCATGATCCGCAATAATCAGTTTCGCGAGGACCTTTTCTACAGGCTGAGGGTGTTTCCCATTGAAATCCCGCCGCTGCGCGAACGACGCGAAGACATTCAACTGCTGGTCCACTTTTTTGTGTCGCGCCTCTCCCGCCGTATGCAAAAACGCATCCGGTCTGTCCCGAGACCCGCGATGGAAGCTCTGGTGAATGCCGATTGGCCAGGAAATATCCGCGAGCTGGAGAACTTCATTGAGCGCTGCGTGATACTCACGCAAGGGGACGAACTGAATGTGCCACGAGCAGAACTGAACAGATCCGCTGGCCGCACTGTCATTGCGGCAACGTCGACCTTCGAGCAAGCAGAGCGGCAGGCGATCGTCGATGCTTTGAAAGGCGCGTCCGGAAGAATCGCCGGCAAAGGTGGGGCGGCAGAGCACCTCGGCCTTAAGAGAACTACCCTGCAGAACAAGATGCGCCGACTGAGTATCACTCGCGCCGATTATTCAGCCTGACGACAGACTGTCCGGCTTCCTCCCTTCTTTCAGCTTCAACGCGGCTGCTTCAGCCGCCTTGATGCTTGCCGCGAACCTGCCCTCATGCTGGCACTGCCCGTTGTTAAGGGCGGCATACGCTCGACAGGCCGTTTAGTCTCAATAGGTTGCGCTCAGAGCCCCTGGCAAAACAGCTGCAAGGATGACTATAGCCAGCAGTTTCGCTGCTGACGGATGTAAGAGGGGCCCATCATGCTACGTGTACAAACGCAAGAAGTAGACGGTGCTTTGACTTGCCGGCTCGAAGGCCGATTCACCGGCAAGGGAGCTGAGGAAGTCCGGACGCTCGTCACGCGCTGCGATAGCAAACTGGAATTAGTTGTCGATCTTACGGACGTGATGTTTATCGACGCCATCGGGGAAGAGGTGCTTTTGTTTGTCAAGAGGCTCGGAGCTCAGTTCGTTGCCGAGACTTCGTATTCCCGGGACGTTTGCGAACGGCTTCATCTCCCGTTGATGGGCAAACGTAAGTCGAACATGCAAGTGCCGGGTAAGTCGCACGGAAACGGGCATCTTCCTCGCCGCCGATGATTCACACGCCAAACCGGCACCCACGTCCGGCGGTTGCACGACTGAATGCGCGACTTGTTCGCCTAAAATGAGAGAGAAATCTTCCTCTTGCTCTTGCAAATTTCCGGTTTGCCGACTAGTCCGGCCCTAGAACGTGCTAGAAAAAAGTGACCGTGCCGTATCCCGGGCTAACTGGACATAGTTTCCAACTACGGTCTTTTTGTCTGGTCATACACTTCACGGATAGCCTTAATCAGGGTCTCCGGCTCGTCAAACTGGATGTATTCCGAACTATTGCGGGCGAAGATCTGTTTAGCGTTGGAAGATAGTCCGAGCCACCGCGCCTGAGCCAGCGTGGTCTCGTGCTCATATTTGAGGTGCTTCGGTGTGTCCGGAGGCTTGCTCTCCAGGTGGCCCACACCGTGGTTTCCCGAGGTGAGCACGCGGATGGGGCGCGATCCAAACGAGCGGCGGTGCTGTTGCAGGCAGGTTTCGTCCGCCGCTGTTTGTTCCATTTCCGACGAATAAGCGTCATACATGGCAACTTTGGTTTGCGCAATCTCCAACACTTTGGCGTTCAATTCCGGAGACCACGCCGCTTCCGGCAAGCCCCGAAAGAAAAACTGTTGAGCACAGGTCTTTGGTGGCTTGCCAGGATCCGACGTTACCGGCAACGGCTTGTGCTCGGCAATGGCATTACGACAGTTGCGCAAGTCAGAAGGAATCCCAGCATGTCCTCGATGTGCCGCCTCTCGCATCGCCTTCGGTTCGAGGTCGTCGGGATCGGCGTCATCCAAGACCAGCCCCGCAACCTCGTCCATGTACAGGTCGGCAAACGTGCGCACATTGTCGCCGCCGAAGGCGGATCCCACCAGAATATAGGGCCCGGCGATGCCGGCCTTATGAAGCGCAGTGCGTAGCTCCTCGGCGATGTGCACGCTGGTACGCGGCATGGGACCCGGTTCGCTGAATCCCGTGCCGGCACGGTCATAGCTGCAGGCGCGCGTCCATTCGGCGATCTCTGGCTGCACCTTCGACCACGCTGGCGCCCAGTCTCCCCATCCGGAATCGAAGACGACGGTGGGCGAGCCGCTCCCTATGCAATAGAGATTGAGCCGAAATCCGTCTACGCGAACGAGCTGGCCGGGTTGCGCATAGAGGATGTCCGTGGGAGAGCTGCCGCCGCTGACTGCTTGCTGGCCGGAGACCGCGATTGCGGAGATGAGCACTGCCAACAGAAGGCCGGTCCGGGATTGCCTCATCGTCGGTTCCTTTAGGGCTGAGAGTGACTGCGTCTTATAGACGGGTGACTCTGAAGACGGTTAGCTGAACGTAGGACGGGCAAACCGACAGCGCCGCTTGCACAACTCGGAGCGGCGAATCTTGAGACTGCCCCTTGTTCGATGCCCCGCTGTCTAGCCCAGCCGTAGCCCACTTACTTTGCGACCGACGAGGAGACGATACCGGCCAGTGCCCGCATGAGGGCAGCGCGCATCGACCGGATGTGGGCATTCTTCAGCATTCATGGGCGCCCGCACTTCTGATTCAAGAACTTGCAAGGAACTCCAGGTTGGCATGGCACCTGCAATCTTGGTGCACACGAGCGGCAACAGGATTCGCTCAAGTTCAAAGTGCCGTCAGGCCTCAGCCAAAGTTCCAGGTAAAAGAATGATGAAATCGAACCATCTCGCACTGCTTCTGACAATTCTTGTCTTTGCATCACCGCTGGGGTCGTCTGCCCAACAGGGTGCTCAAGACGTCCCGCTTCTTATGCTTGACGACGCAGTCTCCATCGCACTCTCAAACAATCGGCTCGTGAAGAACTCAGTCTTGGAAGCGCAGAAATATGACTTTCAGGTGAGCACGATTCGCAGCAGGCGCCTGCCGCACTTTCAATTTTCCGCACTCGGTGGCGAATTGCTGCAGCCGTTTGATTTCACATTTGCGAAAGGAGCCTTCGGGACGTATCCAGGGGTTGGGCCCATTCCTTCAACTGAAGCCAAGGTTCACACGCCAGCTCAGTTAACCGCCTTCTTAACTGGCGGCATGGATGTGCCCCTGTCGCAGCAGTACAAAATCGGGCTGGGAATTCGCGCCACAGAACTTGGGCGCGACATCGCTAAAGAAGACGTTCGCGCGGAGCGCCAGAAGATCGCGGCCGAAGTGCGAAGTGCATATTTCGAGCTTGTAGCAACCCAGGCTGCGGTGGATGCAGCACGGGAAGGAGTGCGGACTCTGGAAGAGGCACAGCGCGTTACGCAGCGTTACATCACAGAGAAGACCGTGCTCAAGGGAGATGCGTTGGAGGTCGACGCGCGTTTGACCAAGGCGCAGTATGACTTGTCGGTTGCGGAGAACGGACTTGCCACTGAGCACGAGCGCCTGAATCAACTCTTGGCACGGGATCTTGCCACCACTTTTCGCGTTGATTCCACCCCTGAGGAAGACACGACTACTCTGAGTCTGGAAGAGGCGCGACGGCAGGCGTCAGAGAATCGGCCTGAGATCCGCCAGGCTCACCTCAAGGAAAAACAAGCCGACTACGACCGCCGCATCGCCAAAGCCGAGTACATACCGGACTTCGGTATCGCCGTCAGCTACATGGGGGTTCAGAACGTGCAAGTCCTTCCGACGAATGTCGGTGTCGCCGGCTTTGCGTTGACTTGGGAACCATTCGATTGGGGACGCCGCCACAATCGAGTACGCGAAAAATCCAACACCCTGGCGCAAGCGCACAACGGGGCACAAGAGACAGACTCGCAGATCGGGGTTGAAGTTGGGTCGAAGTACCGCAAGTGGAAAGAAGCTGCGTTGCTGTTGAAGGCCACCCGCACCGGTCATGAAGCCGCAGACGAAGAATTCCGCGTCACCAGCAACAAATACAAAGAACAAGCCGCACTCGTAAGAAATCTTCTGCAGGCTCAGGCTCGCAGTTCGGAAACAGCTTTTCAGTATCAGCAGGCGCTCTCTTCTTATTGGAGTTCCCTTGCAGATTTGCGCCGCGCGATGGGAGAGGAATAAACGTGAGAACCACAATTGCAATACTTTCGTTGATGTTCGTCATGGCCGGCTGTGGCTCGAATAAGCCACTGGAGCAGCCCCCGCAGGGGGTCCAAGCTAAAGCCATAGAGAAGCAGGCGGGCGTCAGCGGCGACAGCTTGCGCTTCTCGGCCGTAGTGACCCCCGATTCGGAAGTTCCATTGAGTTTCCGGATTCCTGGGTACGTCATTTCGCTCAAACAGGTGCGCGGCCAGGATGGCAGGATGCGCGATGTTGCGGAAGGGGATCGGGTTAGCCGAGGAGCCGCACTCGTCCGCATCCGATCGTCTGAATACGAGGACAAGGTACGCCAGGCGTCCTCGCAGGCAGCGGCCGCCGAAGCTGTCGCACAGAAAGCCAAGCTCGACTTCGATCGAGCTACGCATCTGTATGACACTCAGAGCATTACGAAGCCCGACTTCGATTCCGCTCGCGCGCAATACGATGCCAGCGAGGAGCAACTGAAGTCCGCTCGAGCCCTCACGAGCGAGGCGGAAATCGCTCTGCGCGACACCTCTCTGATTGCGCCCTTTGACGGCGACATCGTAAAGAAAGCCATCGAGCTCGGCGCGTTCGTCGGACCTGGCGTTCCCGCATTCGCGCTCGCCAAGACCGACGTCGTGAAGATCGTGGTGGGAGTGCCCGATACGGTTGTCCGTTCCGTAAAGGTAGGCCAGCCCGTTGATGTTGCCATAGACGCGTTCCCCACACGCACATTTCATGCACGAATCAGCCGCATGTCGTCGGCAGCGGACACGGTTACACGTAATTTCGAGGTCGAAGTCGCTATATCGAATCACGATCACTTGCTGAAGGTGGGGATGATCGGCTCCTTGCAATTCGCGAATGACGACGGCGCAAGTCGAACGTCGGCTCTGCTGGTGCCACTCTCCGCAGTCGTGCAGGCGAAAGACGGGAAATACGGCGTGTTTGTCGTCTCAAACTCGAGTGCCGGAGAAGTCGCTCGCCTCCACAGCGTAGGCATCGGCGCGGTCAATGGCAGTGAAATCACAGTAGTCAGCGGTCTGCAAACCGGAGAGCGCATCATCACCACCGGCGCCAACCTGCTTAAGGATGGGCAACCTGTCGAGGTCCTCCAATGAAAGCCGAGAACCCCAAAGACAGTCGTAACGTCGCACGATTTTTCGTCAACAACCGGCAGATTGCCTGGGTCGCATTGTTCGCAACGCTGGCCTGGGGCGTGTTCGGGTACATGAACATGCCCAAGCGGAAGGACCCCGACATCCCCGTGCGCATCGCGCTGGCAATCACCCCCTGGCCAGGTATCTCGGCAGACAAGGTCGAGCAACTGGTCACACGGAAGGTCGAGCAAGCCATCACCGGAAACAGCAAGGTGGACCGTGTGGAGTCCACCACCCAGGACAACATTTCTGTTGTGCAAGTCAGGCTGTTGGACAACATCAAGAACACCCAGCAGGAATTCCAGGACATTGGACAACGACTGAACCAGATCACGGACCTTCCCGACGGTGCAGGACCAATCACCTGGATCAGCGACTTCGGAGACACGGCCGCGCTGATGCTGACTGTCGCCAGTCCGACGGTCCCGGACCTTGAGATCGCGTTGCGCGCCCGCGGTGTGCGGGATGCGATCGAGAAGGAGCGCCTAGGAGATACGAGCAAACGTGTCACCGTTCTCTACTGTTACCCGGCATCCGTCTCCCCTGCGGTGATTGAGCGGCCATTTGTCATGCTGGCTGCGCAGGCAGAACGGGACAGGTTCGCGCACGATCTTCGTTCGTTGTCCGTGGGAAGTTGTTCCGGAATCGACTTTGCGACGGCGAAGTCGGATGACGAAATCCGCGCGTATGGACAGCAGTTCATTGAGAAGAAGCTCCAGGAGTACGACTTTCATCCCGACGCGTGGGGTCCGATTATCATTCGCGATCCTCAATCTACGAAAGAACGAATCGCGGAAGTAGCCAATAACCGGTATTCGTATCGGCAACTGGATGACTTTACCGATCTGATCCAGCGCACGTTGCAACGTGTACCCGAGGTAGCGAAGGTGCAGCGCGTGGGCGTCCTGCCCGAAGAGATCTATCTGGAATACTCGGACGCGCGGCTGGCAGCATTGAAATTGCAGCCCACGAAGATCAAAGACGTCCTGAACACGCGGAATGTGACGGCTCCTGGTGGAATCGTCCAGACCCAATCGCGAAACGTCCTGGTTGACGCAACCGCGGAGTTCAAAAGCACGAAGGATATTGGCAATGTGCTCCTGGCATCGTCGCCCACTGGAGCACCGCTTTATTTGCGCGATCTTGTGGACATATCGCGTGCATATCAGACGCCCGCCCGGTACCTGAACTACATGGTCTCTCGCGAGGCGGACGGAAATTGGCATCGCAACCGCGCCATCACCCTGGCCGTACAAATGCGATCGGGAGAGCAGATCTTCAAATTCGGCGCGGCGGTAGACAAGGCTCTAGCCAACGTGCGCCCGCAACTGCCTGCCGACCTTATTGTAGCTCGCACGTCGGACCAGCCGCGGCAAGTGAAGGAGCTTGTCAGTCTGTTGATGGGTAGTCTCTATGAGGCGATTGTTCTAGTCGTGATCGTTGCCCTGGTTGGATTCTGGGACTGGCGTGCCGCCATGCTGATGGCAGCTTCCATCCCCCTGACGCTGGCGATGACCTTCGGCATCATCCACGTTCTCAACATTGATATTCAACAGGTTTCAATCGCGACCTTGATCATCGCGCTCGGCTTGCTAGTAGATATGCCGGTTGTGGCAGGAGACGCGATCAAGCGCGAGTTGGGCTCCGGCTCCACGCGCGATCTTGCATCCTGGCTTGGACCGACCAAACTGGCGAAAGCGATTGTGTTTGCCACCATCACGAACATCGTCGCCTACCTCCCGTTCCTGATGCTGACCGGCGATACTGGCTTTTTCCTCTACAGCCTGCCGGTTGTGATGACGTGCACCCTGATCGCCTCCGTCATTGTTTCTTTCACCTTTATCCCTTTGATTGCGTACTACATGATCAAACCACCCAAGCATCCCGATCCGCCCATGTCCGAGCGACGACAGCACGGCTTCCCAGCGCGCTATTACCGGGTAGGTGACTTCGCGCTCAGACATCGTTGGGGTACGTTCGCAGCCTCGCTGATCGTTCTCGTTTTGGGCGGAGTGTTTTTCCGAATGCTCAAACCGCAGTTCTTTCCCAAGGACCTCTCCTACCTCTCGTACGTGGACGTCTGGCTTCCGCCCGATGCCCCGCTGGGTGCGACGGACACCGTCGCACAACGAGCAGAAACCGTCATTCGACAAGAGTCCGAACGCTTTGGAAACGAACATCATCGGAAAGACGTTCTGAGATCATTGACCACTTTTGTCGGCGGCGGAGGTCCCAGATTCTGGTTCTCCGTCGATCCCGAGCGACAACAGCTCAACTATGCGCAGATCCTGGTCGAGGTTTCCGACAAGCACTTCACCAACGAGTTCGTTGGGCCGCTGCAGACGGCGCTGAGCCGCGAAGTCCCGGGTGCCCGGGTCGATGTGCGGCAGCTCGAGACCGGCAAGCCGGTCGGCATTCCCGTCTCCATTCGAATCTCAGGTCCGGAGATAGAAGTTTTGCTCCGTCTCTCTGGCGAACTCCAGGCCATCTTTCGGGCGCAGCCAAACGCGACTCGGGTTCGAGACGACTGGGGAGAGCCTGCCATGAATGTCCGTCTGAAAGTTGATCCGGATCGCGCCAACCTATCCGGCATCACGAATCTGGACATAGCCCTCTCATCCGCCGCGGCGGAGAGTGGACTGCCTGTGTCAACCTACAGGGAAGCTGACAAACAAATCCCCATAGCCGTGCGTTTGCGCATGGAGGAACGCGCCGGGCTTTCTGACATTCAAAATGCGTACGTGTACTCGCTGACGAGCAATCAACGCGTACCTTTGCGGCAGGTTTCAAACGTCACGACGGAAATGGCGGTATCGAAAATCAAGCGCCGCAATCAATTCCGGACGGTTACGGTATCCGCGTTCCCGATACCAGGGGTCTTGCCCTCTCAGGTCCTTACGCCTCTACTGCCAGAGATTAAAGAGTTCCAAAAACAGCTTCCTCCTGGCTATTTCCTCGAAATCGGAGGCGAATACGACGAACAGCAGAAAGGCTTCAAGGAACTCAGCGCCGTGATGGCGATTTCCGTACTGCTGATCTACATTGCGTTGGTCGTGCAGTTTCGAAGTGCGGTCAAGCCGCTTCTGGTCTTCGCTGCAATTCCATACGGAATGACAGGAGCTCTCGCGGGTCTGGTGGTCATGGGTCAGCCCTTCGGATTCATGGGGTTCCTGGGAGTCGCCAGCCTGGTGGGCGTGATCGTCAGTCACGTCATTGTTCTTTTCGATTTCATCGAAGAAGCACATGAGCGAGGCGAGCCGCTGCGGGAAGCTCTGCTCGATGCCGGCATCGTGCGATTGCGCCCCGTGATGATCACAGTCGGTGCGACTGTGCTTGGGCTCATACCCTTGGCCATTCACGGGGGACCCCTCTGGGAACCTCTTTGCTACGCCCAGATAGGGGGTCTTACTATCGCGACGTTTGTGACGCTGCTGCTTGTCCCGGTGATCTATTCCATCTTTGTGTTGGACTTGAAGCTGATTAAGTGGGAGTCCGCTGCAGCAGCCGAGCCGATGCCAGCAGTCGAGACTACGACGCCAGCTTTTCATTACGCTGATTAACCATGAATAAGGAGTACTGATAAGGAGATCATTATGATTACTTGCACCACGACTGCCAGTCTCTTCTCAGAGCTGAAAACCAGAATTGAAACTCGCCAAGCGCGGGTAGGTGTGATAGGTCTCGGTTATGTGGGCCTGCCGCTTGCTTTGCTCTACACGGAAGCGAAATTCCGAGTGACGGGCTTTGACATCGACCAGCATAAGGTCGCAACTCTCAGCTCCGGTGGATCCTACATCTGTCGAATTCCACCTACTGAGATCCAGGCGGCGGGCTCGCAAGGTTTCTGTGCGACCTCAGACTTTTCGAGCTTGACCGAAATGGATGCCATCATCATCTGTGTGCCCACGCCTCTGGACGAATATCGAGAGCCAGATCTCAGCTTCATTACCAATACCTCCCGCGCTATAGCGCCCTATTTGCGTGCCGGTCAATTGGTGGTCCTCGAGAGCACGACTTATCCCGGCACCACGGAGGAAGTGCTTGTTCCAATCCTGGAGGAAGGCAATGGCTCCGGTTTGAAGGCCGCCCGCGACGCAAGGGCTAACGGAGAGGATGAGTTCTTTGTGGCCTTTTCTCCGGAACGAGAGGACCCAGGCAATGACAGCATCGCGCGTCGTGACATCCCGAAGGTCGTAGGAGGCCTGAATTCCCAAGCCTCAGAACTGGCTGCGACGCTGTACGGATCAATTTTCAACCGAGTCGTCCCCGTGTCCTCACCTGCCGTCGCCGAGATGACTAAGCTGCTGGAAAACATTTACCGCTGCGTGAACATCGCCCTGGTCAATGAATTGAAACTTTTGTCATTACGCATGGGATTGGATATTTGGGAAGTCATCGAGGCTGCCTCCACCAAGCCCTTCGGCTTTCAACCCTTCTATCCCGGCCCCGGCCTGGGCGGACACTGCATTCCCGTCGATCCTTATTATTTGTCATGGAAGGCGAAGGCGTGGGATTTCCAGACACGCTTCATCGAACTGGCCGGAGAGATCAACAGTGCGATGCCCTATCACGTGGTCTCTTCCGTCAGCAGAGCTCTCAATCAACACGGGAAGGCTCTGAAAGGCGCCAAAGTGCTGGTGCTCGGCGTGGCTTACAAGAAAGACATCGATGATCTGCGCGAGTCTCCCGCCCTGACCATTATTGAGCTGCTTCAGAATGATGGTGCTCAAGTCAGCTACAACGATCCCTACTTTCCTTTTATCGGGAAAGGGCGCAAATACGATCTTCAGCTGAAATGCGTGCCCGTGGACGACGTCTCCAAATACGACTGTGTGCTGATCGTCACAGACCATTCGGATTACGATTACGGATGGATCGCGCAGCACGCATCCTTGGTGGTGGATACGCGCAACGCGACGAGAGGCATTCACGGCGGCAACATTGTGCGCTGTTAGATGAATCGGTCCGAAGAGAATCCGGCAGTGTCTCTTACAACCCTATTACGTGTGCCTTTGGAGAACGAGTTAAGTCAGGGTAGCGCGCAGTCCATTGATTAAGAGGAGCGATCTCGAACGATGACTCTGCTTCAACAGGCTGGTGCCGCCGTTCTTCTGGTATTGATTACGCTATTCTTGCAGTGTGGCGGCGCCGCTGCGCTCATTATTTGGATAAGAAGCATTCCGCGAGAGACCCACAAGGTGCGGGTGCTTCGCTGCGCCGCGCTCGTCATGCAGACCACGGTAGCTGTCATCGTTCTGCACGGAATCGTTATTCTGCTATGGGCGAGTTGCTATCGCTGGCTTTGCCTTCCGTCCTGGGAATCTGCGTTTTACTTTTCGGCGAGCAGCTATGCGACCGTTGGATACGGGGATGTGGTCCTTCCGTCGAAATGGCGGCTGTTGGGCCCGCTCGAAAGTATGGTCGGCATGCTGATGTCCGGAGTATCCATCGGACTTCTGTTCGCGGCGGTCACTCATCTGGTCGACGGCGAGTCACGCTCTCGTCTACCACTTCGCTCCGAACCCCGACTGCGGATCACATCGGTCGACAAAGGCGAAGCGGTTAGCTCGGTCGGTCGCGGTCGAACGTCATACCCTGAAAACAGTTAATTGTAAGTACGGGACTGGAAGCCTGGCAAACCACGTCATAGGTAGTGGCAAGATCCAGATGCGAGATCACTCCGGTGTAGGCCGAATCATGGAGCCCCATAATAATGAGGTCCGCTCGGAGTTTGTCAGCAGTTTCGAGGATCTTCTCGCTTACCGGCCGTCCTGATTCGAATTCCGCGTACAACTCAGGTCTCAGGTCGAGCCCGGCATCGTCGGCGAGTTGTGCCAGGTGCTGCAGGGTTCTCATGCGCGCATCCTCTTGCCGTTCCGTCAGCGCTTCGTCAGCGCTCGATGGTGCGGCTGGAATGATACTCAGAAAGGCGAGCTTGGCTCCAAACTGATTGGCAGCCGCAATGGCTTGCGGCAAGCCGTGGAAAGATGCGGGGCCGAAGTCTGTCGCAAACAGAAATGTGCGGTGCGTGGAGGACGTTCCAAACCAGGGGCGGCCATCGGTGCGTGGCCCAATGGTCAAGACCGGACAATCTGCCTGACGGAAAATCTGCTCTGCAATGGAGCCGAAGAACAGCTTGGCTATGCTGTGTCGTCCGTGTGTGCCGACGACGAGGAGATCTGCGCTCTCTTGTCGGACGATCTCTCGCAGTTCCGGCCACAGTTCACCTTGCCGAACGATGAACTTGTGTTGGATGCCAGTAAGAGCCCCGGTTTGAATCAGCGAGTCCTGCAAATCCGCGGCCTCGCGCGATACTGCCTCTTCACAGGCAGCAATTGCACCAGGACCCGCCATAGTCAGACCCAGGGAGGACACCACGTGCGCCAAGCAAAACTTCGACTCATAGAACCGAGCGAGTGCCAGAGAATAGCGCAGTGCCTTTTCAGAAGCCTCAGAGAAATCCGTTGCGATCAATACCGACCGTGGTTTCAGAGCCGCTGCGATGAGTGACATGCTGAAGTTAAACACCGCTCTTGCCGTTCAAAAACCGTCGGATGAGGTGCGGGTGACTTGATCCGTAACTGCTTGGGGAGAGCTGGGATCAAGCGCAGCGCACCCCTACTTCACCGACGGGCTTTGCGTGCGCACATTAACTTTCTACAGTTTGCATGCAAGGTGCCAATCGAGACCGACGGTATGTCCCTGTATCGCCACAATGTTTTCAGTCTTTGTCCTTCGAGCCTCTGCCCAGATTGAGGCACTGCCCAAGGCAGGGCATGCCAGGCGCCGATCAGGCGCGTGAAATCTATGGGAAATGACGTGTTAAGGAGAGGCCGATTGGCAAGCTATCTGCACGGGTAGTTCTGGGAGCACGTCCATCGACAGATGAAGATCCTCGTTCTCAACTCTGGTTCGAGCAGCCAGAAGGCATGCCTGTACGAAATTGGCGACGCTCTTCCGGAAAGTCCCCCTTTGCCGCTGTGGGAGGGCCGCATCGAGTGGAATGGCGATACAGCAGCGATTACAGTCAGGAATTCGAAAGGAATAGCTAGGAAGGAGAAGCTAAAGAGTCTGTCGTGTGAGCTGGTGCTGAAAGATCTTCTGGCCACGCTATGGAGCGGTGAAACGTGCAGCATTGCTTCCGCGGCTGAGATCAACGCCGTGGGTCACCGTGTGGTCCACGGTGGTCCCCGTTTCCACGATCCCATTCTGATCAGTAACGACGTGTACTCAGCTCTTACCGGACTCTCACAATTTGCTCCGTTGCACATTCAATCGGAGCTCCAGGGAATGCAGACTATCGCGGATCTTCTGGGAGAAGTGCCCCAGGTCGCAGTTTTCGACACTGGCTTTCATCGCCAGATGCCACTAGTAGCGCAGACGTATCCCGGTCCGTATGAATGGTTCGAACAGGGAATCCGCCGATACGGCTTCCATGGAATCAACCATCAGTACTGTTCGACGCGCGCGGCTCGGCTGATTGGAAAGGACTTGAAGTCGCTCAAAATTGTAAATTGTCATCTCGGCAACGGGTGCTCAGTCACGGGCATTCGAGGTGGCCGCAGCGTGGATACAACGATGGGATTCACGCCGTTGGACGGACTCATGATGGGCACGCGCTCGGGTTCGGTTGACCCGGGAATCCTGATCTTCCTCATGAGACAGTATGGGCTTGATGCCGACCAGATCGACGACATGTTGAATAAAAAATCGGGCCTGCTCGGCATTTCAGGTCTGTCAGGCGATATGCGCGACGTTTTGGCTGGCATGCACGCAGGAAATGAGAGAGCGAAGTTAGCATTCGATCTTTACACTCATGGTTTGCGCACAGTAATCGGCGGAATCGCAGCTGTTTTGGAAGGCCTGGACGTTCTGGTGTTTACGGCTGGAGTGGGCGAGAATTCGCCGGAGGTACGCGCTGCCACATGCAAAGGACTAGATTTTCTCGGGGTCACAATCGACCTGAACCGGAATAAGGAGCCTTTGCTCGATGCAGATATATCGAGCCCCGATTCCCGCGCGAAGGTCCTTGTAATTCGGGCAGCAGAGGACTGGGCTATCGCGGGAGAGTGTTGGAAGCTCTGCCGGTAGTGCAGGCCGGGATCTTTTTGCTCAGGAGAGGCCGGCGCATCGATCCGTGTATAAAGGAGGAACTGCAGAAACTCTCGCCTGAATCGGTGAAAGAATCAGAATTGGCGGGCGAACCGATCGTCGCTAAATTGACAAGGGCTCCCGGGAACAATGCTTCCATCGGTGGCCTTAAGGTGGTTGCAAAGTCCGGTTGGTTTGCCGCTCGGCCCTCCGGCACTGAAAACATCTACAAGATCTATGCTGAGAGTTTCAAAGGAGAGTCACATCTGAATGCAATCATTAGCGAAGCTCAAGAAATGGTGAACAACGCACTGGATTCTGGGGTTAATCGGTGAGCGTTGATAGCGCTTTCGCGAGAGTTCCTCCATTTCCGCCAGGGTATCGTGCCTCCGGCTTGTTGCTGCACGTCACATCTTTACCGTCGCGATATGGCATTGGCGATCTGGGCTCGTCGGCGTTCTCCTGGATAGATCATCTTCACGATGCAGGCCAGCAATGGTGGCAGGCTCTACCACTTGGCCCCACCGGATACGGCAACTCTCCATATCAGTCGCTCTCGTCTTTTGCCGGCAACGCTTTGCTGATCAGCCCCGGAGAACTGATATCAGACGGACTACTACAGCCGGGTGATTGTGAGTCTGACTTCCCCGCGAATTTTGTCGACTACGACAGGGTCATCCCATTCAAGAACCGCCTGCTTGAAAAAGC
>Ga0181526_10001491_pt1 | contig 22060 bp, 16 predicted proteins | sample PEATcosm2014_Bin_35_FD_119750 | JGI IMG/M metagenome (GOLD analysis project Ga0181526, IMG submission 119750) | Peatland microbial communities from MTU Mesocosm Facility, Houghton, MI, USA - PEATcosm2014_Bin06_30_metaG | ecosystem: Environmental > Terrestrial > Soil > Wetlands > Peat | place...
CTCGTGCCTACGCACGCCGACGTGGAAATCGGTTTGAAGGTGCTTACGCAGAACGAAATCGACGCTCTCGACGACGGTCTGATAAAGGATCTGGTGCAAACGGCCTACGGCGCCATGGGCGTGCTGCGGCAAGGCTTGGCGTTGGCCAATATCGTGAACTCGGCGGATGCCCTGGCGGGTATGCTGCCGTTCTAAGAAGGAGAAGCAATGTTTTTTCCGGGGAGCCGGTATCAAAAACAAACGCAATACACCGTGACGCTCGCCAACGGAACCACGGTTACGGCCGTGGCACTGCCTTTGCCGACGAATCCCGTGCTGATTGGCTATCACACCGTCAAGCAGGGTCAGCGGCTGGATCTGCTCGGCAATTACTACCTGAACGACGCCACCACATTCTGGCGGTTCTGCGACGCCAACGACGCGGTAGTGCCGGATGCGCTGGCCACGCATCCGAAGATCGGCGTGCCGCAGAAAGGAACCTAGCCGGATGCCGACTACATTTCAGGTCCTGTTCAACGGAACTCCGGCCGACGACAGTTTCTACAACCAGATCTCGTCGCTCGAAGTGGAGGAGAACGCGGACCTGCCGGGCGCTATCCAGCTCACTCTGCCGGTGGGCACCGATAACGGCGATCTTAGCCTCGTTAACGACAGCCGTTTTGCGCCCTTCTCGAATATCGCCGTGGTGGTGACGCCGCCGCAGGGCCCGGCGGAGTGCATCTTCGACGGATATGTACTCACGAGCAAGCTGCATCTGGAGCGCGGCATCGTTTCGTCGAAGCTGGAAGTTTGGGGCCAGGACGCTTCCTGGCTCATGAACATTGCAGAGAAGGTGAACGAATGGGTGAACGTCACGGACTCCGACGTGGCCGCCAGCATCTTCGGCCAGTACGGGTTCACGCCGGCCGCCGACAACTCCCAGGACGATTCGCCCTCCCACACCGAGGACGGCCATTCCCTGATGCAGCGCGCCACCGATATGGCCTTCCTGCGGTCGCTGGGGCGGGCCACCGGTAAGCTGGTCCGGGTGACGTGCACCGATACGGCCGGCGTGCGCACCGGCTACTTCGCGCGGCCGGATCTGGACGGCGATCCGGTGTTGACGCTGAACCTGAACGACCCGGATACCTGGAACGTAGGCCCCCTCGATCTGGAATGGGACGCCACCGGGCCGACCAGCGTCAGCGCCGGCCAGGTGTTCTTGGATAACAGCGACGCCAGCGTGAATGTTTCCGATTCCGGCCTGACCGCGCTCGATGCCCAGACCCTGGCCGCCTTCAGCGGGCAGGCGACTTCCGTATTGCTGGCCGCGCCCGCCGATAGCTCCGCCGAATTGACGCTGCGCGCGCAAGCGTTGCTCGAAGACGCCAACTGGTTCGCGCGCTGCGAGGGCGAATCCGACGTAGCGCGCCTGCAGGCCGTGCTGCGTGTCGGAACTGTGGTAGCCATCTCCGGAATCGGCGCGCTGAACTCGGGCAACTACCTGGTGTGGAGCGTGCGGCACACCATTGGCGCGGATTCGCACAAGATGCATTTCGTCCTGGTGCGCAATGCCATGGGTGCGCCGCCATCCAATAGCGGCGGACTCACCGGATTGCTGGGAGGCGTATAAGCGCATGAACGAACAGACCCTCCAGGACGTGGTCGAGTCCATCCGCGGCCGTTTCTACGGAAAATACCGCGGCATCGTAACGCAGGTGGATGCGTCTACCATGCGCATCAAGGCCAAAGTTCCGTCCGTCTACGGCGACACCGAATCGGGATGGGCGCTGCCGTGCGTGCCCTACGCGGGCGATTCGGTGGGGTTCGCGTTTCTGCCCGAGGTGGACTCCGCCGTGTGGATCGAGTTCGAGGGCGGCAACGTATCGTTTCCCATCTGGACGGGAGGCTTCTGGCTCAGCCAGCAAGCCCCGTCCGACGCGCAGCCGGCGGTGAAAGCGATCGTCACCAAACAGCTCAAGATGCTGTTCGACGACGACCAGGACAGCATTACGATTCAGGATTCGAACGGCAACAGCGTGACCCTCGATTCGAGCGGAATCACGCTCACGCGCGGATCGCAAACCATACAGTTGAGCGACTCCGAAGTCAACGTGAACAACGGCGCATTGGAGGTGATGTGATGGGCGGTCTTCTGAATACGGCGAGCATGCTGATGTGCCCGCACGGCGGCACGGTCAGCGCGGTTACATCGAATACGCAGGTGAGTGCCGGCGGCTCGCCCCTGGTGCGCGCTTCCGATACCTTCATCGTCGCCGGCTGCGCGTTCACGCTGCCGCCCGCGGTGCCCAGCCCCTGCGTCACTGTGCAGTGGGTTTCGCCCGACTCGCGCAGCCAGGCGGTGGGCGATTTCACGCTTAGCGAGGCCAGCGTCGGCCTGTGCCTGGCCGCCACCCAGGCGCCGCAGGGCACGGTGATTATCTCAAACACGCAGGAGCAAGTGACAGGCCAATAGGAGAGCTATGGACCGCCACGATTACGCTTTTCCATTCCGCATCGACCCGGCCTCCGGACAGGCCGCGCTGACTCCGTATCCGGCGCACGTCGATCAGATGATCCGGCAGGTGCTGCTGACCTCGCCCGGCGAGCGGATCGACCTGCCGGAGTTCGGCTGTGGACTGCGCCAACTGGTTTTCGCGCCGCATTCGAGCGCGCTCGACTCCGCCACCAATCTGATCGTGCTGCAGTCCTTGAACCGTTGGCTGGCGGGCATCATCACGGTGCAGCAGGTGACCGTGGTGCCGCTCGCGTCTTCCGACGATCCGGCGCAGTTGCAAATCCAGATTCAATACACCCTGCTGGCCACCCAGACCCAGGGCCAGTTGCAGGTTTCAGTGAGCTGATATGGCGCCCACTCCGAAAGATCGCGTCGAACTGCTGCTCCAGTCGGCCACGCTGAACGGCATCGACTTCGTCGAAATCGGCAGCCCCGATCCGCGGATTCTGTACGTTCACTTTCTGAACAACGTAGCCCTGACCGGCACGGTGTCGAATCCGCGAATAACGGGTGGCGAGACTATTCCTACCGTGGCCGTGAACACGATTAACGATGCCACGGACTGGTCGGCGGACGCCGAAGGACGCCCCATCCTGACGCTGACGGCCGCGGTGGTGGGCGATTTCTCCTTCTACACGCTGAGCTTGACCAGCACGGCGCTAGACCAATTCTTCAGCCAGTCGGTCTTCTCGTTCAAGGTCACGTGTCCCTCGGATCTCGATTGCGACGCGCCTGGGCCGCCATGCCCGCCGATCCCCGGCAATCCGCCGCCCGTCGACTATCTGGCGAAGGATTTCCTAAGCTTCCGGCAGGCGCTGATGGATTTCTCCGCGCTACGTTATCCCGCGTGGCAGGAACGCGCGGAAGCCGACTTCGGCATGATGTTCCTGGAAGCGCTGGCCGGCCTCGCCGACGACTTGAGTTATACGCAGGATCGCGTGGCGGCCGACGCCACGCTCGAAACCGCCACCGAGCGCCGGTCGGTGGTGCGGCAGGCCAGGCTGGTGGACTATGAGCCGCGGCCCGCGACATCCTCCACGGTCCTGTTGCAGTTCGATGTGACGGCCGGTCCCATTCCCGCCGGGACGCAGGCGTTCGGCGTGACTCCCGATGCTCAGACCATCGTGTTCGAGGCGGGTACCGGGCTGGCGGACCAAACCAACTATCTGGCCAGCCCCAAGTGGAATCGTCCGATCACGCCGTATTACTGGGACGACAGCCAGCTTTGTCTCAAGACCGGCGCGACGGAAATGTGGCTCACCGGCCTGGGCTTCGCCTTCACCGCGGGGCTGGCGCTGCTAATCGATACGGCGGCCCAAGTCTCCGCCGACCCGCCCATCCGCGAAGTAGTGCACATCGTGAGTGTGGACGAACAATTCGACTACCTCTACGGCGTCGCGGTAACGCACATCCAGTGGGACGCGAGCGATGCGTTGCAGCACGACCACGATTTGACGCGCACGGCGGTCGCAGGGAATCTGGTGCCAGCCACGCAGGGAGCGCGTTTCAGCGAATCGTTCGCCATCGATACGCCACCCGCCGCGAACCCGTTCTTGCCGCTGGCCATCGTCCGCACCGGGCCGAACAGCTCGCCCAATTCGTTCGCGCCGATGTACCTCTACACGCTGGCGAATACGCCGCTGGCGTGGCTGGCGCCCGATACCAGCACGGCGCCAACGCCCGAGATTGCCTTGATCGGGCAAGCGCCCTCCGATTTGCCTGTGCCCTGGCCCTGGTTTACGACCCTTCTCGATACGGCGCAGTTTCAAACCGGCTTTACACTGGACCGCGTGAAATACTCTCCCCTCGGCCGTAATTCCGATGGCAGCATTTCGTACGATTATGATGGCGATTCCGGGGATACCATTCGCTTCGGCGATGAGCTCTTCGGCACCGTCCCCGATACCGGATCCCTTTTCCAGGCGACCTATCGCATCGGCGCCGGAGCCGCGGGAAATCTGCCGGCGGATGCCATCAACGGCTTCAACCCGGCCGCCGCGCCATTCGTCAGCGGCGTGACCAATCCCTTCGCCGCCGCCGGCGGTGCGGATGAGGAGTCCGATGAAAGCGTGCTCCGGCTGGCGCCGCAAGCCTTCCGCGCGGTGCGCTATAACGCGGTGCTGGCCAGCGACTACGCCGCCGCGGCGCAAACGCTTCCCTGGGTGGAGCGCGCCGGCACCGTCTTTCGCTGGACCGGAAGCTGGTTGACCGTGTTCACCACCGCCGATCCGGAGGGCAGCGAACAGATTACCGAGCCCGAGCAACTCGGCCTGATACAACTGCTGAACCGCCGCCGGCTCGCTGGATACGAATCCTATGCGCCCGCGCCGCAGTACCTGGCGCTCGATATCGAAGTGTTCGTCTGCGCCCAGCCGGATGCCTTCCGCGGCGACGTGGAGGCCGCGGTGCTCCAGGCGCTCAGCGCGGTGAAGAATCCCGATGGCACTACCGGATTCTTCTATCTCGACAACTTCACGTTCGGGCAGCCGCTCGAACGCAGCGCGCTGGAAGCCGCCATCCAGAAGTGTTCCGGCGTAGCCGGCGTAGAGTGCATTATGTATCGCCAGCGGGGCGTGATCGTGAACTACATCCGGATGCCCGACGAGGTGACTATCCAGCCCAGTCAGATCTTGCGTGTGGACAACGATCCGAGCAGGCCCGAACGAGGGTCCTTGAAAGTTTATGTGGACGGTGGAAAATGAGCGGCACTTCGAATTGCCCTTGCGACGCATGCAGTTTTCCCGCGGTGATTTCGAATCCGCCGGGATTGTCCACGATAGAGTACCGGGCGGGCGACTTCACTGCCTTCCGCGATGCGATGCTGCAGTCGCTGCCCGGCGAAGTCGAGTTGGCCAACTGGAAGCCTACTTCCACCAGCGACCTGGCGCTGCAGATGATCGAGTGGTGGGCTTACATCGCCGATATTCTGACTTTCTATAACCAGCGGATTGCGAATCAGGATTACCTGAGGACGGCCGATCTGGACGCCAGCGTGAACCGATTGATCCGCGTACTCGGTTATAGGCCGCGTCCCGGCATCGGGGCGCAGGCCACCCTGGCGGCCTTGGTCGGCGCCAAGCTGCCCATCTCCCTGCCGGAGGGATTCGCCGTGCAGAGCAAGCCGGGGCCGGGCCAGACCCCGCAGATCTTCGAGCTGAGCGCGGCAACCACCGTGCAGCCTGGCGGGTCCGTTTCCGCCGATCCGGATAACTCGCAGGCGCAGCTCGGCGCGGACGGTAGCGTGCTGCTGCAGGGCACCGTAAGCTCCATCAAGACGGGCGACCTGCTGCTGCTCGTGGAAAAAGGATGGAACGGCACGGACTCGAATTACGTGGTGGCCAACGTGGTCGCCGTGAACCCGCAAGTGAGTCCGCGTGGGACCAGCAACACCCAAGTCGTCTTCGGCACATCGGCTCTGCCGCTGCCCTCGGGCGCCATCGCGGCGAATTACAGGCTGCTGCGCACCACGCAGACCGCGCGCCTGTTTCAGTACGGCGTCGACATCGGCTTTTCACTGGTCGACAACGGAACCACCGGGCAGGCGGATCTCGATTCCGTCGCGCGCCAGATCAAACCCGGCGATTTGATTCTGTTCGACTCCGCCAACGGCATCACTGCCGCTCCCGTCGCAGGCCCGCCCATCGGGCCAGCCGCCACCATCACCCCGGCCGGGCGCAGGCCTTCCCATTTTGGAGTGGGCGAGGAATTCTTCATGCAATATCTGAACGTCGGCGAGTTCGGCGGATTCAGGTTGCATCCGCCCCCCCCGAGACCCATCCCGCCGCTGCAACTCGCCGCCGTCAATAGCTACACGGAATTGATCTGGTATGCCAACAATAAGGACGATCCGGCTTCGGCTCCAGCTTCCACGGCCGCATCGCCAGTTGCGGGAATCCCGGTGCTCCACTCCGAAATCACTTTTACGCCCGGGGTGGCGGCCAACGACGCGGCCACGCTGGTGATTCACTACGGCTGGCAGGACGCGGGCGTGTTGATCCCGCCGCCGGCAACCTCCTTCACCGGAACAGTGGATCTGATAGCGGTAACCCCACCGGGCTTTGCGCCGGGCCAGCCGACCGTCCAGCTCGAAGACGCCAACGGCGCAGGCTACGGCGTTAGCGGAGTTGTCAGTTCCACCCAAACGGCCGACCTGCAGCTTTCCGGCGCACCCACCACCGCGCTCGTTCCCCCCATCGGCGTGCTCACCAACCTGCTGCCGTTTACCCGGGGGAAGACTGTCGCGAATGAGGTCCTGGGCAGCGGCGACGCGACCGTCGCGGGGCAGGAGTTTACGCTCGCCAAATCGCCGCTTACCTACCTGCTGAGCTCCGATTCCACCTCCGGCGCGAATTATACCAGCACGCTGCAAGTGTGGGTCAACAACGTCGAGTGGACCGAACAGCCCAGCTTCTATGGGCAACCGCCCAACGCCGCGATCTTCGTAACGCGCGAAGACGAAAACAACGTGACGCACGTGCAGTTCGGCGACGGAGTGAACGGCGCGCGGCTACCCACCGGAACCGGCAACGCGATCGCCAGCTATCGTTTCGGCAGCGGGCAGGATTCGCCTGCCGCCGGCGCCCTGACTATCGTCGTCACGCCGCAGCCGGGTCTCGCGGCTATCCATAACCCGGTGGCGGCCGGCGGCGGCGAAGACCCCGAACCGTCCAGCCAGATGCGCAAGTACGCCCCGCTCTCCGTGCTGGCCTTGGGACGCGCCATCTCCGGCGACGACTACGAAGCTATCGCCGCCACCACCCCAGGCGTCAGTCGTGCCAGCGCCGTTTGGAGTTTCGATCCGCTCCAGCAGCGCACCGTAGTGACGGTCTATGTGGGCGACGATTTGTCCGCGCAAAGCGCGGCGCAGACCGCCCTCAGCGGCGACGCCGATCCGAACCGGCCGGTCACCGTCCAACTCGCCCAGCCGATTGCACTAACGGTCTCCCTCACGCTTACCGTCAATCCGGCCTACATGCTCAGTACGGTGGCCGCGGCGGCGCAGACGGCGTTGACCGATCCGGATACGGGACTGTTCGGCGCCAACCGCATCGGCATCGGCGAGGCGATTTTCAGAAGCCAGATTTACGCGGCCTGCCTGTCGGTGGCCGGGGCGGTCGCAGTGCACAGCCTGACCGTTTCGGGCGCGCCTGCTGGCCCGTCCTATCGTTTCGATCCGGGCGAGGGCTCGTACTTCTCGTTGGACCCCACCGCCGGCGTCAACATCACCCCGGAGGTGGCCAATGCCTGATCCCCGCGACCATTACCAGGCGTATTACCAGGACAAGCTCTGGAACCTCGTACCAGCCGTTTACCGGACGCTCGACACCGACACCTTCAATACCAATGGTCCGTTGCGCGAAATGGTGAACCGGATCGGCGCGCAAGCTGCAATATTGCGCCGCACCATCGATCGTTTGTGGGAAGACCAATCCATCGAAACCTGCGACGACTGGGTGATCGCATATATCGGCGACCTGTTGGCAACCAACCTGGTGGCCAGCCTGGATGCCCGCGGCCAACGGATCGACGTGGCCAAAACGATCTATTACCGCCGCCGGAAGGGAACGCTCGCCATTCTGGAGGAGATCGCCGCGGATATCACCGGATGGGATGTCAAGGTGGTGGAATTCTTCCGCCGCATGGGACGCACGCGCCACAACTTCGATCCGGAAGTCGCCGGGCCGCCTGTGCTGCTGCGCGAAGAAGGGCTGCTGGGACGGTGGACCCACAGCCGCGCGGGCGGCTGGGCCGATCTGCGCAACGTCTATGGCGCCACCAAGGCGCAAACCGCGTTCGACGAGTTCTCCCACGTCGCCGATTTCCGTCTGGGTGAGGACATGGCGGGCTGGTACAACATTCCGCACCTCGGCGTCTTCCTGTGGCGGCTTGGTAGCTTCGCGCTCGACCAGACCACGCCGGTGGAAGACTCGGCTTGTCCGGGCCATTTTACATTCGATCCCACGGGGCGCGAGATTCCGTTGTTCGCCGCGGCCTCGCGCACTTCCGCCAGCTATGGGGACAATTGGGTTTCGCCGCGGGAGTGGCAACTGCCGGGCGAAATCGCCACGCTGCTGCTGCAGGCGGCGCTCACCAACCCGCAGGAGATTCCGCTCTACGCCACCACCGATGCGAAAGGCGACCTGACGCCGAATTCGATGGGCGTCTTCACCAATCCCGGCGACGGTTATGCGCTGCTGGACCCATCTCATTTCTTGAACGCGAAAAAGCGCCCCACCATTCATCCCGAGCGGGGCCGCTTCCACTTTGCCGACAGCCCGGCCGGGCCATTTTTCGTCACCTACAACTATGGATTCTCCTCCACCATCGGCGCCGGACCATTCGACCGCCGCCTGCCTGGCGTGGCAGCGATCGCGCCGCCCGCGCCAGTTTCCACGATTACGGCCTCCATCCCTCCCGCGCCCATTCCCGATCCGTCGCCGGCCGGGACCATCGTCATCCAGGATTCGCTCACCCACACCGCGGTCGGCGACGTGACGAATATCGGCAACGTGCTGTTGCAGGCGGGACAGAACAAGCGTCCGGTGCTGCGGCTGCCTACGCCAACCGGCGCGGATGTGAGCGTCTGGACCTTGACCGGTTCGGGCAGCCAAAGCGTGCTGGTGCTGGACGGGCTGCTGGTCAGCGGCGGCGACATCGTGCTCGCCGGTTCGTTTGCCTCAGTCACGCTGACTTGCTGCACGCTCGATCCGGGAAACACGGGCGATTCCACCGTTTTTGCGCAAAGCGTGGACCAGCGCGACCTGTTGCCGTGCCATTTGTGGATCGAAGCTGAAATTTCGAGCCTCACGCTGGACCGGTGCATCGCCGGACCCATCCACACCCGCTATGGCGGAAGCGTGGAAACTCTCAGCGTCGCCAACAGCGTCGTCCAAGGTATCCGCACCAGCGATCCCACCCAGCCGCTCACCGTCGCCGACATCCAAGACCCTTCGGATCTGGCGCTGGCGCTGCGCGCACCGGGAGCGCTGCCTGTTTTTCTCCGGGACAACCTGGCGCCCGCCGTCCTCAGTGAGCTGAACGGCTGGGACGGCACCAAGGCTGGGATCGAAGGATTCATCGGCGATCTGGTCAACGACCTGAACGCGGTGATCGAGGGCCCTATTTACACTTCGGTGCTGTTTGCTGGGATCCCCTTGAGCCCGGCCACCCAACAGTTGGCGGTTACCAATCCGGCGGGGCCGGAGCTGATTCGCCTCAACCGCATGCTGCTTGAGGAGGCTTATCCTGTGGCCTTATCCCAAGCGGCGCTGGCGTTAGGCAGCGGTTCTGCGAATCTCAGCCGGACTACGATTCTAGGCCGCGCTTTCGTCCATCGGATTGAGGCGAGCGAATGCATCCTCGACGATTTTGCGGTGGTCGAGGACACGCAGCACGGCTGCGTCCGCTTCACCGCATCGTCGGAAGGCAGCGTTTTGCCCCGGCAGTATGAGAGCGTCCGGATCGCCGCGCAAAGCTCCCTTTTCACCTCGCGGGCATTTGGGCAGCCGGGCTATGGACAGCTCCTGGCGTCGGCCGACGCCGCTATCCTGCCGCCGGCCGGCGGCACCATCATCCAAGGCGCGCAGGACGGATCGGAGATGGGCGCTTTCGCGCGCGAGCAAAATCCGATTAAAGAACGCAGCATTTTGATCAAGTACCAGGAATACATGCCGCTCGGCTTGGCGCCGGTGCTGGTGCGCGTGACATAGGCATTAAGGAGAAGGAACATGGGTAGCGACAGGGCTCGGATCTCATACGACAACAGGCAGCAGTACCGTTCGGTGGTGATGCAGCAGGGACGCGTGACGGTGGAAGCGGACTGGAACGAAGCGCAGACGATTGCGAGCGAAGAGACTCGCAAGGAGGCCCTCGATTTCGTCGGCGCGGCCGGCACCCCCGACAACGGCTACGCTATCACGGCTAAGCCGAATGATTATGACTTCGAGATCGGCCCCGGCTCCATGTACGTCGGCGGAATGCGAGCTGTTCGTCCGCACGCTGGGGCGTACAGCCGGCAACAACGATCCGAGTGGATGGACTGGGGAGTCGATACGGAGGATTGGGTCGACGTGCCCACGCCCGCATCCCCGCTCACCCAGAACGAATACGTGTATCTGTTCCTGCGCGAGCAGGAAGTGAGCGGCGTGGAAGACAGTGACCTGAAGGATGTCGCCCTGGGGGGCCCGGATACCGCCCAGCGCACCCGTTTAATCCAGCACGTCGAGCGGCTCGCCACCACCGGAACCGATTGCGCCAGCGCGCTCGCCGCGGCCGAAACGGCGTGGGCCGCCGGGGGAATCGCTCTCGATAGGCATGATATGCGGGTGCAGTCCTTCGCCCGCATGCAGGTCCAATTTGTTCCCTCGCCGGCGTCTACCCCCTGCGATCCTACCGCGCAAGGAGGCTACCTCGGCGCGGACAATCAACTCATCCGAGTGCAAATCTCCGACGCCGGCAGTTCGCCCATGTTGCTATGGGGCTATGACGACGCATCGTTTCTGTATCGCGTGACGGCGACCGATTCACACACCTTGACCCTGCAAACGGCGCCGGTGGATGCGGAGCACATGCCGCAAGGCGGGCAGGCTGTGGAGGTGCTGATGAACGGCGCCGCGCTCTCCAACGGTCAATACGTCGCCGCGGCCACAGGCCAGGTAGAGTCCCCGCTGGCGGCATCGCCCTACGATGCCGATTCGAAGACCCTCTCGCTGCCGTGGGCGCTGCAGGACCCTTATACCGGAACGGCGCCGTATCCGCAGCCGCGGCAGGTCTTTCTGCGCGTGTGGCAACAGGAGCTGCCGTTCACGCCGGGAACGCCGGTCACGCTGGGCGACACGGGCGTACAGGTGATCCTGACCAGCGAGAATAGCGGGAACTTCCGCGTAGGAGACTATTGGATGTTCGCGGTGCGCCCCGGCACGCCGCAACAGGTGTATCCGGAGCGGTATTTAGTAACTAATCCACAGGCCGCTCCGCAACCTCCCGACGGACCCCGCGAGTGGATCTGCCCCCTGGCGGTGATTCTTTGGTCCGCCGGCAGTCCCACGGTCGTAAGTTGCCGCAATCCGTTCGACAACCTGGTAACGTTGAGCAAGCGCAAAACGGGCGGCTGTTGCACGGTGAACCTGAGTCCCGCGGATATTGCAGGCGCCAACACCCTGCAGACCTTTATCGATAAGTACAGCGGGCCGGCGGGGGTCAATATCTGCCTGGCTCCGGGCGCCTACAATCTCTCTAGTCCGCTGGTGCTGGACAAGGGCAACGGCCATGTTCACTTTGAAGCGTGCGCCGGGGGAGCGGTCTTCAGCATGGCTGCGAACGCCGACGCCGGCCCCTTCTTGCACGGCATGGTCGTTCTGAACGGCGTAGACGATGTTTCCTTCGAAGATATTCAATTTCAGTTGCCGTTGGTGCCGGTCGGCGCCACCACCATGGCGGGAGCGATCGTCGAGGAGACCATCAATTTCTCGATCGGAATTCACGCCGTGAATTCCCGCAATGTGCGCGTTCGGAACTGCCGGTTCGCGTTTACCTCGGGCAGCGATCCCCTGTTAGCCGCCGGAGTCCTGGCGGCGGGCGAATGCACCGGATTGCAAGTGTCGGGGAACCGTTTTGAGATGCCCGAATCCAACACCACCGTCAACGGGTTCTTTGCGCCTCCCGCGACGAACATCGTGGCCATCGGGTTCGCCCAGGTTCCGCGCACCGTTTCGAGCGCCATCCGGTCCGACCAGTTGTTGGTCTCGGGCGCCACCGCGCAGGTATTGCCGTCGGAATTGCAGGGGGCGGCGATTCGGGACAATTACTTCAGCGGGCTCATGTTCTGTACCTTTGTGTCGGCCGACATCGGCCTGCTGCAGGTGGAGGGAAACACCGCGCGGAATTGCACTTGGGGCTTCTGGTTCCTGACCCTTCCGGCTCTCGCCTTCGCGGACAACGCAGCCGATGTTGCCTTGGCGGCGCCTTATGCCGCGAACGTGCAGAGCTTACTCGGAACCATTTCGGCGGCGGCGACGCATCCTTCGGTCCAATTCACCACCGGCCTGTTGCGGGGCTTCCCGCTGCCCCAAGATGTCGACTTGACCAAAGCCATCGACGTGACCGTGCGCAAGCCCGTTACCACGCTCAAGGACAATTGCCTGCTGCGCACTGTTTTGGATCGGTTTCGCACTATTGCCGCCGAGGTCGCCGGCGACACAACTGCCGCGCAGGCCCAAGCCACCGTGAGCCCCAAGCCGGGCATCGCCATGCTCAATCAAAACTTCAATATCGTCGAAAAGCAGGCTTTTCCGGCCGACGCGAATGCCGCGATTCCGCTGGCCATGCACCTGAACGACAACGACATCAACCTCGCCAGCAGCGGCGCCGATACCGGCCTCGCGCTGTTTGTGTGGGATTTGGGCACCAACGACCAGGATGCGGTCAGCCTGACCGGAAATACGCTGGTCGGCGAGGGTCCCTTTCCGGTGGCCCTGGTGGCGGGAGTATCGCGCTGCATGTGTACCGGAAACATGGTGCTGAACGAAGGCACGGGAAATAACCCGCTGCTGGACGAAAGCCAGGCGCTGGACAACCGGGTCGGCGGTAGCTTGCCGAGCTTGTGGCTCTTTCCGGTGGCGGTCCCGGACGCGTCCGGCCAAACCCAAGTCTTCGCCGCCGCGGTGACGGGCAACGTGTTCCGGGGCCGGGCGAATCTGCCAGCGCGGACGCTGAGTCCGGCGCCGCCTGCGCCGATGGATACGTGGCATTTCTTCAATGCGGAGACGTAGTTTGCAAGTCGCGTGCGGAGGGATACATCTTAATGAAAACGGCAACCATGACGCAGACGCCCAGCGCCGCAGCGGAGAGAACGGGCGCGCGTGCTAAAAGCCGCGAGGTCAAGTCGGGAGAACTGGAATCCGGCACGCAAGAACCGCTTTCCGCCGGTTCTGTGGCGGGCAGCCGGGCAGGCCGGCCGCCCCAGCTCAGACGTCGGGAACCGCAGCGGACCATCGGCAACCAAGCGATGCTGCGGATGCTCCAGCGGGAGGCGGCGGCAAATCGTCCGGAGTCGCAGGCAGCCGAGAGCGCCGATAATTCCTCCGATCAGCCCAACCCAAGCCTCAGCGGCGGCAGCGTCGGTCTCGAAGGCGGGCCGCTAAGCCAGGCGATTTCGGACCGCATCGACCAGTCGCGAGGGGCGGGTGTGCCGCTTGAGCCGAAGCTGAAGATGGATATGGAAGCCGGCCTCGGGGTGGACTTCTCGAACGTTCGCGTGCATTCCGGCACCGAGTCCCAACGGCTAAATCGGCAGTTAAGCGCGCGGGCCTTCGCCATCGGCAATGACATCTTCCTCGGCCGAGGTACCTCTCCGGGCGACCGGCGAACGATGGCGCACGAGTTGACCCATGTGGTGCAGCAGCGTTCGCTAAATAGGAGCGCATCGCCCACGGTAGGGCCCGCCGGCGATGCGCACGAGCGTCAAGCCGATGCTATCGGTATCGAAGCCGCGTTGCGGCCTTCATCGTCCAAGCCGCGAACAGATGGCAAGGGGTTCTCCAGCCCTACCCCGGCCCGCTTGGGCTTGACGCAAGCTCTCACCTCTGGCCGCGGCGGGTATACGGTCCAGCGTGACGCCGGCTCGGCCGACTACAATGAGGGCTACCAAGATGGCCTGAAGGGCGACGACTCGCATCCCGGTCCCCGTAACGAGGATGCGCTAACCGATTACGACGAAGGCTACGCCAAAGGTCATTATGAGTTTGCGCAGCGGTCGCAAGGAGGCGCCCCCGCGCCGGTTCAGGAGCAGTCCCAGGTTTCCAGTCCGCCGGTTGAGCCAAGTATTCCGGCCAATGCCTCCTCAAGTTCCCCGTCGACAACCGATGTCCTAGCGGGCGCAGGAATGGTGGGGCCGCCACTTATCAATCCCCTGGAGCCTCCCATGCCGTTTGGAGCTCCTGACACGCCGATTCAATTTCCCAGGCTTCCCGGCGAAACTCCTTTCAATCCGAGTTTTGGAGCCGGTGAAGGCGCCACCGCAGGCGCCCCTGAAGTTGCAGCCACGGCACCTGAAGTCGCGGCCACCACGGCATCCGAAGTCGCGGCCACCACGGCACCCGAAGTTGTGGCCGGCGCAGCGCCTGAAGTTGTGGCCGCAGCCACAGCACCCGAAGTTTTGGCCGCGGCCACAGTACCTGAGGTCGTAGCCGGAGGAACAGCGGTGGTCGAGGGGGGAAGCCTTCTCGCGGGAGCAGCGACCGTCCTGGCTGCCGTCCCGGTTTGGGGATGGATAGCGCTGGGTGTTATCGCGGTGGGAGTCGGCATCTACCTGGGATCGAAATACCTCTTGTCCGACGATCAAAAACCAGTGAGACCCCTCTCACCCGAGGAAGAGCAACGGGCGGTGGAAGGCCAGGTAAAACCAGCGCTGCTCCCGGGACCGGAAGGCCAAAACATTCAGCCGGCGGTCGATCCGGCAACGGGAGAGCCGCTCTCTACGCCCGCGGCGCCTGGTCCGGCGGCGGGCATCGATCCCGTCACCGGCGAACGGCTCTATACTCCGGCGCAGCAGGACTCCGAACCGCTCGAAGCGGCGGACAAAAACAAGAATAGGAGGAAGGACTATAGTCAGATCGATCCGGATGACGACGATCTGGGTGGCCCGGTGCCGGACGAACGCATCAGCACCTCCGAGAAGGCGGAACTCGAGGATTCCGCTGAGCTCAAGGCGGTGTTGCCGGACGCGGAGGCGAGACGCGCCTACATGAAGTGGCTGCAGGAAGGGCACATTGGTCCTCACGACCACATTGCTCCCGGCTCACCAGAAATGCACGACTCCGTCGGTGAGTTTCTATTGGAGCGTCCGGAATGGAGACATTAGTGGCCCGCCGTTTTACTTAGCGATTTTCGAGCCCTTGCGCGGCAGGGCAAACCGCTGCTCTGCAGTTTCCGGTCCGCGCGCGGTAATGGCAGCGATGCTTCGTTTGTTACGACTCCCGCGCGGACGTCGACGGCCGACTTGTTCGCCACCGGCCGGCGGCCAATTGAGACAAGAGCAGATTCGGGCAAGGAGCCCCTGCGATCTTGACGATCCACGTGGAGAACTTCCGAGTGCCACTGGTGGCGATATTGGCAGCCCCGTGGGGCGAACTTGCCGCCGGTTGTCGTGAAACTGCCGGACGGCACTACCGAACAGCGTACAGCGGTGGAACTCCCGGCCGGTTTCGACTGTCAAATCCAAAGCTGGGACATGCCGTTCGGCGAATGATGACCAAGTAGACGCCTGGAGTCAGGGAGCCAAACGACTCCTTCTGAGCCGACCGAAGATCGCTCGACAGGTATTCATCCCACCAAAACAATACAGGGGAGAGCGTTCATGGATGTGGTGATCGACTCAATTTCCGGCAGCAGGTCAGAATGGGAGAGCGCCGCCCTGAAAAGGCTGGCGGCGGCTCGATTCCGTCCCTGGCCACCAAGAACATCAATCGCTTACAGAGATTCCAAAAGCCAGTTTCGTTCCGTTTCATTCCAAGAACGTTGGTCTGCTGAGGCTCACATCTCGGATGAAACTATCACTCACTTGGCAAGCTGCCCGAGCCGGAAGCCGGCGCTGGTTGGGGCCTGGCGAAGGCGATCTCTGGGGCGTCCGAGGCACTACCGGTAGACGAACGCCAGCACAGCGTCGAGTTGTTCTCCCGATTTCATCGGTTCCGGCGCTTTGACTTCAGCGAGGCTTATGGTCCGGTAATCCGGCGCCAGTGTGAAGTCAAAGGACACCGGAATACGGCACGGGCTTTTCACCCCGTCCATGCAATTCTTTCGGTCAATGGGAGGAACCCCGCTGGCTTCCAGCGCTTCGGCCGAAATGCTGGAGCGGAAGTGCGCGTACATCTCTCCCATTCCCATTCCGGTCATGTCAGCACTCCACGTGCCGCCCGGAAACGCAGCGTCAAATGCTTCACCAATAGTCTTTGTGGTGGATTGCAGTTTTCCGGCCTTCACGATGGCCAGGATATCCGGCGTCTCGCCGCAGCCGGCGAGCAGCAGTGTGAGGATCGAAATCGGCAGGAGCAACCGTGGTCGAGCCATGTGTGAGTCCGTAACCCGAACGGCTACAGTCTAACAGCCGGCCCGGAGCGAGCACAAGGTTTACTTCGGTTTGCGAAAAACGGTCTTATCCGTGTGAATCAGTGTTCATCCGTGGTTCCCTCTTTCTTGGCTTACGGCTGGAGGAAGATCTCGGAACAGACTGCGTCCCAGTCCGCTGCAGGGTAGCTTGCCGCTATATCGTCCACCGGCACGCCGCCATCGGCCATGGTGAGTGCCTGGTTGGCGGGTGCCAGCGCGGCTTGCAGGCGCTCCATTTCGCGCGCGATCCAGGGGCGGATTTCCGCGCCGCGCAGTAAGTGGCGGGCGTCCAACTGGCCGCCATCCGGTTTCACTTTCAGATACCAACCGTGCTGCGCGCCACCCGTGCCGATTACTTCGCCATCGAGAGGCGACAAAATGCGCACGTCCGCGCCGCGCTTGCGCACGTGCCAGGCGGCGCCGTTGGTTTGTATGTGGCTGCCTATGGCGGGCAACTCGGTGGCTTCCGGATCGGCTACCAGGCGCGCGCCCAGCGCATCGAGTCCCACGGTGACGGTGCCATCCGGTTCGGGATGCGCCCAGGCGTGGCCGCGATGATAGAAGCGGTCGAGCGGGAACTCCAGGCCAAACACTTCAGCCTCGTGCGGCTGCGGCGCCGCATCCGCTGGGCGCTTGGCAACCAGCGCGGCGTGGGTCCGGCACTCGCGGCAGTCGAAGGCTTTGTCGCAGATACGATCCGGGAATTCGCCGGTGAACTGGTGCCGGCAGACGCGTTCGCGCGCGGGCAGATCCGGGAAGGTGGCCTGCCAGCAGATGGCTTCGGCGCGGCGGGCGCGGAAATGCCGTCCAGCACGCCAGAGGGACACTGCGATGGTGGCCAGGAGCACCGCCAGCACCGTGAAGAAGAGGCCGAGAAAAATAATATGACTTAACATGACAGATCCTTTTCCTGGGGGAAGAGCGTCAGATAGCGGAATGAAAGTGAATAGAGCAGAACGCCGTAGGCCACCACGGCCAGGAAGGTGGCAGTCTCCTGCCAGCTTGGCAGGTAAGACATGAATGGATCGAAGGGCAGCGTGGGCAGTGCCAGGGTCTGAATCGTCATCACGAAGCGGTTCAGCGCGATTCCCAGGCAGACCAGCGTGGCCGCGGAGAGCAGCCAGCCGGTGCTTTCGCGCAGGCGGCGGCGCAGCAGGATCAGCGCAGGCAGCAGCCCGAACACCACGATTTCGGCGAAGAGCATCCACGTTCCAAACGGTCTCCACGCGTAGAACTGGTGTGCCGCAAAGCCCCGCGCCGGCGACGTGCTGTTGATCCAAATGAGCGTGTCGATGGACTTCAGCAGAATGTAGGGCACCAGCAGGACGCCGGAGATGCGGCCGAGCAAGGGCAGCACTGCGGGCCGCACCAACCGTTTGCCGGAGATCTTCGAGACCAGCCAGGTAGTGAGCAGAATGAAGGCCGGTCCAGCCGCCGCGGCCGAAAGGATGAACAGAAAAAACGTGGACGGCCAGATGCCGAATCCTTCGCGGAATGCGAACGGCCGGCCGCGCAGCACGCCGTATAATCCGCCCAGCGACCCCTGGTGAAAGAACGAGAGGAACGTGCCTACGCCCGCCAGCACCGGCATCAGCTTGTGCAGTTCGAACTCGAAGACCAGGAACGACGGAATCTGGCGCAGTTTACGATTCTTCAAAACGATGGGTACATACTCGATGAATAAGACCGTGAGATAGCAACTGATGCAGAAAGTGACTTCGGTCAGCATGGAGTGGACGTTGGGATGCCAGAAAGTGAACCAGAAGCGCAGCGGCTGGCCCACGTCGACCAGCAGAGCCGCCACCGCGCCGCTATAGCAGATGAAGCCGATCACGACCGCGCTGTTGATGACGGCCCGCAACTCGCTTTTCTTCAGAATGTAAAGCAGGAAGCCGGTGAAGAATGCGCCCGCTCCCAACGCAATGACGGTGAGGTCGAGGAAGATCCAGAGGCCGAAGGCGAAGCGGTTATCCATGTTGGTCTGGTTGAGGCCTTTCACCAGGCAGAGTCCTGCGCCATAGAGTCCGAAGGCCAACAGCGCGGCCCAGGGCAGAATCCAGAGCAGGAATTGGCGTGATGCGCAGCGTGACCTAGGCATGGGTGAGTTCCTTTCGCGGCCGCACGGCAGCTTGCCGAACCCAGGGACGCGCCGTGCGGTAGTAGATCTTGGGTTCGGTGCCCAGGCGTTCGAGGATGCGGAACGAACCCTCGTCGCGCGCCAGCCGGGCGGCTTCGCTGGCGGGATCGTCCAGATCGCCGAAGACGATGGCTGCGGCGGGGCAGGCTTCCACGCAGGCCGGCACATATTCGCCGGGATGTAAATCGCGGCGGCCTTCCGCGGCCGCGCGGGCGCGCGCGGCATGCAGGCGTCCGTGGCAGAAGTTGCATTTCTCGACCACGCCACGCATGCGCGGCGCCACGGCCGGATTGAGCGTCTTCTCCATGCCGGGCGGCCACTTGGGGTCCCACCAGTTGAAGTAGCGGGCGTGATACGGGCAGGCGGCCATGCAGTAGCGGCAGCCGAGGCAGCGCTGCGGCATCTGGTCCACGATGCCGGTGGCGGGGTCGGCTTCGACGGCCCCTTGCGGGCAGACGGCCGCGCAGGGCGTGTCCTTTCCGCACTGCTGGCACAGGATGGGGATGAAGGCGGCGCGGCTATCGGGAAACGGCGCGCCGTTGGAGATTTGATAAACGCGCATCCAGGTAATGCCCGTGCGCGGAGTGGCCTCGGGCCGCGCGGGCGGGACGTTGTTCTCCACCGCGCAGGCGATCATGCAGGCGCCGCATCCCGTGCAGCGGTCGAGATCGATGGCCATGCCGTAACGCGCCGGTTTGGGTGCGATGGCGGTCATAAATCAGGCCCTCCTTATGCTGGCCGGCCCAGCCATCGCTTGGTTGGACATCTCGATGACTCCGGGCATTACGGCGGCGTCGATGAGTATCTGCGCGGTGAATGTGCCGGAGGGACTGGTGACGATCGCCCGGTCACCGTCCGTCAGCCCTTGGTCGCGGCCGGTTTTGGGATGCACCGCGGCGGCGTTGGCGGGCCGGCGCAGGCCGGATTCGCGATAGAGTTTGCTCAGCAGCGGGGAGCCATGCCGGGGCGGGCTGTCAGCGGGGACAAGGGTCAGGGGGTAGTCGGGTGTGGGGGGGAGAGCGCGTCCTGGAGGACCCACGCAGGACTGGAGTCCTGCCCCACCGCGGAGTCCTGCCTCCCGGGCCGTGCGGAGTGGATCGTCAAACCACGCGGCGCCGGCCAGCATGGCTTTCCAGAGATCGGCGGCGGAAGCAAACTCGCGGACGCGCGTGGATTTTGCATCCGGGTAGGTGAAGACGCTTCCGCGGCGGTCCTTTAGGATGCCCGCTACGCGCTGTTTCAGGACATCGGGATAGGAGGCGGAATCGCCCGCCAGACGGAGCACAAATTCGGCGGGCGCCGTAAGCTTGGGCGGCGCGGCGAGCAGGGCAGGCGACAGGCTGAAGCCCGCCACGGTCGAGCCGGCGGGTGTGGGCGCCTCGTCCAGCGCCTCCGGATACATGGGTGCGGGGATGACGTAATCGGCATGCCGCGCGCAACCATCCAGCCAAGGCGTGAGCGCCACCACCGCGGCATTCCGCGGGACCAGCTTGCGCCGCACCAGGTCCCACGGAAGAGGATCGCCGGCGGTACCCTCTTCGATCAGCAGGACGCGGATGGAACCGTCCGGCACGGTGGCGATATCGCGGGCGGCGGTGAAGCCGCGGCGCGGCAAGAAGCCGCCGGGCCGCCCGATGCTGCCGAGGGCCGCGTTCATCCGGCTGGCTGCCGCGGCGCCGCCGACCGCGATAGCCGGCTGGTTTCGCATCAGGATGCGGGCCACCTCCGCGGCCTTGGCGTCGGCATCTCCGCCGCGCAGAGCGCGAATCACACTCGCGGCGAATGCCTCTTCGCTTCCGGGCGAAACCGGCACCCACAAATCGGACAGCGATGCGGTGCGCGAGTATGCCGCCTCGACTTGAATCGACTGGAAGTGGCAGCGATTGGCGAGCACGCGGCCAGGGCTGAGCCAGCCGTCCAGGACCGGTGCGCCGAAGCTAAGGATAGCGCGGGTGTTTTCCAGATCGATGCCGAATTCTCCGTACGGCTGGGTATCGGGATAAGCGCAGTGGACCCCATTGGGCAGCCCGGCCAAAAAGCGTCGATACACCAGCGAGGCGGCGCGCCCGGGCCGCGGATCGAGAATCGCCACGGTATCCCGCGGCCCACACGCCGCGATAGCCGCGGATACATCCGCCAGGGCGCGGTCGAGGGCGACGGGCCTGCTGCGGGCTAAAGGCCCGGTCACGCGCTCGCGGCAAAATGCGAAATGATGCCCGACGAGGCCAACCGGGCACAACACGCCGCGGCTGGCTGGATGTCCCGGTACGCCCGCAAGGTTCACGGGTTGATCGCCGACGCACCGGGCGCGCACGCCGCATCCCGCCGGGCACAGCGTACAGGTGGTGTAGCGCGTACGGATTTCGCCTTGCGGCGGGTGCGGAATGCCGGGCCAGTTTTCAGATACCAAGGCCGTGTCGCGCAGCAGGCCCCACGGCACCGGCGTGAGGGCCAGTCCGGCGGCCGATCCGCCCGTGAATTTCAGAAGATCGCGTCGGGTGAATCCCATAAGAACCTCATTTGTGGCAGGCCAGGCAACTGTTGGCCGCGCCGCGCTGGCGATGGCAGTCCTCGCAGGCATTCATATCCTGAAAATGCGGCGAGCCGCTATAGCCGCTGATGCGCTCCACGCGCGCCGGACCGAGCATATCGCTCTCGCCCTGATGGCCGTGGCACTGCCGGCAATCCAGATGCGCCAGTTTGATGTGGGCGGCGTGCGAGAAATACACGCTCTCGGGCTGCCGCGCGTAAACCTGCCAGGGAATCTCGCGGTTGGGCGTCACAAAGCTGTCGATAAAGCGCTTCTCTTCCGCGGACGCGCCCATGGGCTGCGCGTGGCAGCTTGCGCATTTGTCCAGCGTGGGGATGCCGGCGAAAGAGCCGTCGTCGCGCAGGGTGTGGCAGTCGTCGCACTTCGCGCCGGCCTTATCGGTGTGGATCTTGTGACTGAATGCGACGGGCTGCGCCACGCGTTGAAACCGCACTGCCGGAAAGCCGCCCCAGCCGGCCGCCAGGGCTGCCAGCAGTCCCGCCAGGAAGAGAATTTGTCCGCGATGCCTTTGAAACATAGTCAGTCTCCCCAAGTTGTCCAAGCTGCGTGGCTGGTGGGGCAGGACTCCAGTCCTGTCAGGATGGGCCCGCGGCCCACGAATCGTGATGAAAACCCTGTGGGGCAGGCGTCTACGCCTGCGGCGGGTCTCCAGACCCGCCCCTGGTGGGACAGGCTTAAGCCTGTTATGGGCGAGCTTCGCTCGCCGAAGAGCGGGCCTACGAGGCCCGCGCAGGCTGCGAGCCTGCCCCACGGCGGCGGACAGAATGTA
>Ga0181526_10001492_pt1 | contig 22057 bp, 20 predicted proteins | sample PEATcosm2014_Bin_35_FD_119750 | JGI IMG/M metagenome (GOLD analysis project Ga0181526, IMG submission 119750) | Peatland microbial communities from MTU Mesocosm Facility, Houghton, MI, USA - PEATcosm2014_Bin06_30_metaG | ecosystem: Environmental > Terrestrial > Soil > Wetlands > Peat | place...
AACCGCAGAAAATCATCGGCGCGGACTTTCCCGGCCAATCCGAGCCGCTCCGCCCCCACGCCAACCCATTCGCCGGACACACGCTGCCCTTCGTCGTAGTAATCCCCGACGCAAAGGTGTTCCTCGAAGTATTCCCGCGCGTTTTTCAGGTTGTATTGCGTCTTTGCCGTTACCACACCCCGGACATTACACGGACTGTGCGCGGTTTTTGCGTGTCTGGCACACCATTGCGCCCTCGGATTATGATGAACTGCTTGCATGAGCAGGACCGTGACTCTGAAGCCGGGCAGCCAACTGTGGGGCATTTACCACACCGACCGGGAATATGCCCGCGAGTTGGGTGATCCACTTCGCACGGTCGTTGAAGCACCCAACAAAATCATCGCCGAGGAAACCGCCGCGCAACTTGGCTTTGGTGATCCGTGGGCGCATCCGATCAGTTCCGAACAAATAAGACATGCACAGTGGCTTCACAAACGCCGCCCTGGACACAATCAAGAACTCGCGCACAAAACTCTCACGCGGCATCCGCATCTGATTATGCAAACACCCACCACCGCTCAATTACGCACCGCCATCGAAGTCCTCACAAAGCTTGGCGAACGTGTCAACACCCACGCCGAACATTCCGTGATGCAACTGCCGGAATCGCAACTTGGCGCTCACTACGCCGGGCGCATCGAAGTGGGGGCAATTGAACAAACCACCCGCATTGAGGCTGTTGCCACGCAACTGAAGAATTGGCGCGACGAGTTGTTGCAACACGAAAGGAAGTGTGTTGCTCATCATGTTTAAGACAGGACAAGCCTTACTCCTTCGCCAGCGAAGGATTCTGCGTCCGCGAAGTGGTCGCGGGTTGGACGCGGAATGTCCGCGCCATAGACCGGCCAACGGGCCGAGGCCATGTCCAGTCCGCAACCGCGTCCAGTCCAAAAACAGTCCGCATCCGCGCCACGCCCGTGGCCGCGTCCAGTCCGTGAACATATACTGGCCATGCCCGCATCCTCGTCCGCAGCCAGTCCATATCCGTGACCGTGTCCAAGCCGCGAATGTCCGCACCCAGCCCGCGTCCGTGAAAAATCCGTGTCCGTGTCCAGTCCGCAGCCGCACACAGTCCATGACCGCATCCAGTCCGCGTTCGTGGACAGTCCGCGACCGCGTTGAATCCGGCAAATGTCCGGGTCACGGTTGCATCGCGTCCGCACTGCGGACGATTCATCTCCAGACATTATCCGCGCATGTCCGCATTTGATCCAAATAATGTCCGCAAAGCGGTGTCGGATTTTAAGCCGCGTCACCAACAGAAGTTCGAGAACCTGCTGCCGGCCAGGGATGTCATCGTCGAGTTGCGGCAGAGACGGGCTTCGTTCCGTGCCATCGCTGAACTGCTCACGCAACACTGTCTGCCAACGGGCAAGACGGCCATTGCTGATTTCTGCCACGAAGTGCTGGGCGAAAAAATTCGGCCACACCGCCGCATTCCCAGGAAACGGCTTCCCGCCGACGAACCGCAAGGTGAAACTAAGTTCGTTCTCCCTGCGCCAGCCACCACTGCAACCGGCGAACCGCCCAACCCCGAGGTTGCCGCAGATCGTCCACGCGGACCGCGCATAGCCCAAATCCGCAAACTCACCCCGCAAAACAATGAAAAGATTGATTCTCATCCTTAATGGCAAAGGCGGTGTCGGCAAAAGCTTCTTCGCCGTCAACTTCGTCCAGTATCTCAAAGACAAGGGAATTGCCCATGTCGCGATTGACAGCGACAACGAGAACTCAACCTTGAAACGGTTTCATCCCGACACCTGCTTCCTGGACTTGTCCAAACGACGCGCGCTCGACGGCATCTTCGCCGCGTTGGAAAAGGCAAATCTTGTCGTTGTGGACTGCCGCGCCGCGTCCACCGACCTGTTTATTGAATTCTTCACCGAAATTGACTTGTTCGCCGTGCTGTCCGCGCTCGGCGCAAAGCTCACGCTCGTCATGCCGGTGAACCACGAATCGGACAGCGTGGAACAAATCCAGCGGCTCACGGACGAGTTTGGAGACAGGTGCGGTTACGTCGTCGTCCGCAACGCCGCGCACAGCGACAGTTTCACGATCTTTGAAACGTGTGAGGTTCGTGCGCTGCTCAAAGACAAGTTCGCCGCGCGGGAAATCGGCATGAGTCGGATGCAGGACTGGTTGGTTGAGTCGCTTAACGCCGAGAATCTGACCGCCACAGCGGCGGCGAAACATCCCGCGTTCAGCCTGCTCGACCGGCAACGACTCCAAACGTGGCAGCGCAGGTTTTACACTGAAGTCGAATCTGCCGCCAACCTGTTACTGCCTTCAAAATGATGTCCAAGCCAAGCACAGAACAGCCGGACTTCGACGAGGACTTCACCAAGGCCGTTGCCGAGTGGCGCGATAAACATCGCCTGCGAGAAGACGACGCGGTGATGCTCCTCGTCGAATTGTTCCGTATCCACCAGCGGCATTGGGATGAACTTCGCCGCCGGGAAATTCCGTCCTTCGAGCAATTTCGCGCGGACATCGCGAAACTCGTCGGCGCGGCGCAGACATTTCAGCAACAGACAACCGCTTTGCTGGAACTACTGCGAAGTCAGCCGCCGGCCCACCGTGCCGAAAGAATCACCCGCGCCGCCGCGATCTTCGCCGCGCTCGCCGCGGTGCTGGCCGGTTATCTCATCGGGAGGGCTTGGTGATGAAGCTTGGTTTCATTCCGTTCGGCCCGATAATGCCGCCGCCAGACCTCATACTCGCGTTGAGGTATCCGCAATACTTCCTGATAGCGGGCGGAATTCTTCTGGCGCTCATCGCGATTTGGCTCTTGTTCGTTCCGCGAAATCGCAAAGGCTGCGTCGCGCGGCTCGGCGGTCTCAAATGGAAGCGAAATCAGTTTTGTCGCGGCTGGCTCATCACCGGCGACACTGGTTCTGGCAAGACGAGTTCTGGCATCAATCAACTCGCTCATCAAGTTTTTCAAAATGAGCCGAAGTGGGGCGGCCTTTGCATTGACGAAAAAGGCGTGTATTGGGAAACGCTCTCTGCGATGGCACGGCATTACAACCGCGAGCACGACCTGATTCACCTGCGAATCCGGGCGGACGACACAGACGCACAGTGGACGCCGCCCAATCGCTACAACCTGACTGGCGACCGCAGTATTCCGTTCTCCACCTACGCCAAGTTCATCGTGGACACCGCCACAAGTCTCGGCCAGGGTGGAGACAAAGGCTTTTTCAAAAGCCAGGCACAAACGCACATTGCGCACTCACTCGAAATGCTTTTTGAATTGAACCGCCCCGTGACTTTGCTCAATGCGTATGAATTGTTGTCCAATCGGGACCTGCTCGAAGAAGAAATGGAAAACCTCGAAAATCTCCTCGAAACACCACGCCGGGCCGCCGTTTACGCCCACTTTGCCGACCGTTTTCTCGCCCAGCCTCCTGAACAATTTGGCGGCGTCCGCGAAACCATCGGCAACTACCTGCAATACTTCCTTACGCCAGAGGTTGCCGAGGTGTTTTGCACGGGCGAAAGCGCTTTTGATTTTTCGGCCATTGACCAGGGCAAAATTATTCTCACGACGATGCCACAAAAGTTTCAGACCGAACGGCGTTATGTGAATACATTCCTGAAGCTGCTTTATTACAATCATGCCTTGCGCCGTTTCGACAAATCCAAGGCCAACCGAGCGAAAGACAACTTGCTCATCCTCTGGGCTGACGAAGCGCAACGTTTCATGACGGCCAGCGAAGACGGAACGAGCGATTACAACTGCGTGGATGTGATCCGCGAGGCGGGCGCCACCGTGGTCGCCGCTGCGCAAAGCACGACTTCGCTTATTCCACCGCTCGGCAACGACAAATCAAAAGTCCTGACCCTGAACCTTCGCAATCGGATAATTTTCCGCTCCGCCGATGAAGCCGATGCGGTTCAAGCCGCTGACTTCATTGGCAAAAAACGGGTTGTAAAACGTTCATGGGGTTACAGCGCCGGCAAACGAAACGTGAACTACAACGAAACCGAAGAACACAAAATCAAACCGCACAAGCTCCGCAATCTCCGCGACCACGAGTGCGTGCTGGTCCACTGTGAGCGAGGATTTCGTCGCGTGACCCTCCCCCCGCTTGAATTTGATGGTACCGTCTCACAATGGTTTTCGCAGTGGAAACGATCATTCTGGAAATAAGCCGCGATTTTGGCATCCCGCAGTCGCCGGTGGAAGAACAGCAAATCCACGCGAAACCTAAACCGGGTTCAAACGCCGGGGCCGTGAAGTCTCGTTGGCTTGGGCGGCGGCAGACGCCCTGATAGCCATACTTCAATCGGTTTTGCTCGATTGCGTTTTTTGGACATTGTGAATCGCCCGCTTTAAAACATCCCCAAGGTTGACCTCTAGGACGGTGGCCATGCGCAGGAGCGAATCCAGCGTCGGATTCCAGGGCGTTTCATCCCAAACAGGATTGGTGGGGGCCGATTCAAACGTGCTGACAAAGGATTGGCTCAAACCCGCCTTTGCCGCCAGCATGTTCATGGAAAGGCGGCGTTTGCGGCGCTCCGCGCTCAAGAGGCGGGCGACTTCGGCCTTGACGCGCTTGCGGGCTAAATCTTCCACGCCCAATTTTTAGCGGAAATAGGGCTTGACATTGCATATCATTAAAATGATAACATGGCATCATGTTCGCCAGCATAAGGTTTCAAGCCTTGGAAACGGGCATCGGACCCAGGCAAAGAGGCATGCGTAAGCCAGCCAGCCAAGCGGGAATCAAAACCTGTATTGCGAGGAAAACCGCCGTCGCACCATCAGCGCGGTCAATCCCCAATCGTCTCAACTTTCAGCCGACCGGCTTCCCTGCCGACGACAAATCAGCCGAAACATTCCCGGACAAGTCCGTTGTTCAATTCTTTGGATACAGATCATCGGTTTTGACGCAGAGCACGGACGCCAAAAGAAAAAGCTCCTTGTCTTTAACACATCGCAAACGGGCCTCAATCTGCGACAACGTGGCCCGGCTAATATCAAGACCCTTGACCTGGCAGCGGCCCGCCAGTTCTTCCTGCGTCAAACCAAGCCTGTTTCGCAAACGCCGGATTTGCGGGCCAACAACGTTGGCAGGTGTTTTTGTTCGGGCCATGCTCAGAAATTCAAAGCTTGACCTTAAAAGGAAAAAAGATGTTGGATTGCTAAGATTTCATAGCACTATGAGAATTTGCTCAACGCTTTATCGGCGGCGCGGAAAGCCGGAACGGGCAATGGCCGAGATCAGGCGAATGCTGCTGCGGAAGATTTCCGCCCGACTTGAAAAAAAGCGGGGGGCGGCGGATTTGTTGAAAGAATCGGCCCCGCCAAAGCGTATATCAATTAGAGGGAACGATTTTTGAGCCACTTTGCCCCATTCGTCATTTTCGGATTAGGTTTCGGCGCGGGACGCTGTCCCGGCACTGATGACCACGCTACGGAAATGAGCCGCCCCCTGTGCCGACTACGCTTTCCGTTTCAGACGGCCCTTCCGTTCGGCCAACTTGTTCGCCTCAGCCCGCGCGACTGTGCGCCTTGCGCGTTTGAGGAGAAGCCCAAGGTCCGCTCCGATGCCGTCCTCCATCCGAAGCATCAACTCCATTGTCGGATTGCGAAGCCCCCTTTCAACCAGGCTCAACATGGATTCGGAGACGCCCGAACGCTGGGCGAGGGCGTACTTGGAGAGCTTTCGGCGTTCGCGCTCTCGCTGCAAACGCCGAATAATCTCTTTTCGGATGGCCTCGTAATGTCCGATTCCGGGCATGACGAAGGCTTGCAGCAAAAGACCCTTGACGCATACATTGCTATGGTCAAGTATCGCCGGGGCTGGAGCAGTGAATCAGATTTACGGGCGAACACATTGTTGCAGATATTTCACACAATTGAAACAAAGCACTATTGACATTTAAGCGGCGCAGGCAGAGGCTCGCGTCTGGAACCGAGGAACCCCAAACATGAGGACCATAAGCCCACAAGTGGGCCGAAACGGAAGCGACGAATTCCCCGTTCGTCTGAACGGGATTGCCAGCGCAGGAGTTTGTACGGGCGTCGCCAGGTTCTCGAAGGAAGACCGGCCAAAACCCTGCGGCGTTGGCGGTTGGATTGACAAAATCAGCCGTACTTGGGCGCGCGGCTCGGCAAATACGCTGGCGCTGGCTCGATTGCTCCACCAAGCCCGGCAAAATATGAAGCATGGACAATGGAGCGATCTTTGGCGTTCCCCGCGTCTTCCATTTTCAAAGCGCAAGGCAGAAATGCTCGTGTCCATAGGCCAAGTCCTGGGAGGACTAAATGCGAAGAATTCTGCGCGTTTGCCCACGGCTTGGAACACCCTCTATTACATCGCGCAGCTTGGTCAAGAGTCAGCCATGCGGTTGCTTGGAGAAGGGCGAATTCATCCCCGCATGGCTTTGCGCGAGGCGCGGAAACTGGCCGAACAATACGGGCCGAAAACCGTTCACAAAAGTCGCGCTCCTTCGACACTCAAACGGCGATTGAATCGTTTTTCCGATTTTGTACTAACGCGCTCCGCAGGATGGACAGCGGACGACCGCGAATTTGTTCATGCCGAATTGCAACGACTTCTCAAAAATCTCATAAAACAAACGCTCTAATAAAGGATCAATACCGATGATATGAACTCAACTCCCAACAAAAAACTGACTATGAGCCGAACCACAATCGCGCCTGAGCGCAGTTCGGCGGGACCTCTAACATTGCAGCCACGATGCAAACCAATCACTCCGGGCCAGTCCCGGCGCGGCGTTTGGGCCGTTCTTCTCCCAATCCTGTTCTTGTCCTTTCACTTGGCGGCGCAACCAGCCCCCGGCGGCACGAACTCATACACAGGCCTGTTGGATTCTTGGTCTTTTAGGGATATTACCAACTGGACCGATGACTACGGGGATGCCTCAATGTCGGTCACGAATGTGAGTGCTACAAATTTTGGAGGGGGGAATGCCCTGGTCGTGGACAGCGCCAATAATGCCTGGTTGCAATTCGCCGTATCCCAGGACGGTTATACGAATATGACCGTTGACCAAGGGACGGTTATGTTCTGGTTTGCCAGTGACTGGTCCAGCGCAAGTCTCGGAGGAACAGGGCCAGGCGTCCCCTACGGAGCTTTAATCGAAACCGGCTCCTATACGTCCGATGCCAGCGTGGGATGGTGGAGCATTTACGTTGATTCCAACGCTGACAATATCTATTTTTCGGCGCAAAACAATAGCGGCTTGCAAACCAATTACCTTTCCGCGCCGATTGCATGGACAAATGGCGCATTTCATTTAATTGCGGTCACTTATACCGCCACAAATTCCCAACTTTTCCTCGATGGAACGAACGCAGTGAATGGTTCTGGCGTCACCATTTATCCAAATGATACAATCCTCAACAATGGGTTCTGGATTGGAAGCGCCAGTAACGGAATTGCTCAATGTCACGGCGCGATTAGCGATCTGACCACCTACAACTACCCGCTCGACTCAAATACTATTAACGCGACTTTCACCCTCACTTCGATCTTTTATGGTGCGATTCCGAACATACAACAAGCCCCCTCGGAACCCGAAACTACTCCGACATTTCAGGCAATTACCGGCCCAGGATACCTCACCCTCGTGAGCAGCAACAGCGGATGTGGCAATAACAGCAACGTCTGGATTACGAACACGACGGCAACGGTAGGAACCAACGGCGTTAATTTGACTTTCACTATCGCTGGCGGCTCAAATGGGCTTCCATACGATGTATTTGCAACCCCGGCGTTGACGCAACCCTTGACCAACGGAATTTGGACATGGATGGGGCAGGGTTATCAATGCTGCACCTACACGATACCCGGCCTGACCAACGGGGCGGTGTTCTTACTACTCGGCACTCCTCTTGACAGTGATGGCGACGGTCTTACGGACGCATACGAACGACTTGTCAGCCACACCAATCCTTATGTCGCTGATAGTAGCGGGGACGGAATGCTGGACGGTTGGAAAGTCCTTTGGGGAATGAACCCACTGCTCAACAATCCTGCGCAGACCGGAGAACGAGCTAATTATATCTTTGACGGCGTTGGGCGTCTCCAAAGCGCGACCGACCCGGCATTCACCGAAATTTTCGGCTTTGACGCCGAAGGAAATATTCAAAGCGACCAGCAATAACCGAGGATAACCAATGAAAAAACTACTCCCATTGACTTTAAGTTTGTGTTTCATCACATGCGCCCTCAAAGCGCAAACCGATCCTGGATGGACACAAAACACCAACTTCCTTGCACCATCGCAGGAGACTGGCGGTGTTACGCCTCTTTTCCAGCCATTGCTCACCCCCATAACGCAGACCGCGTCCGCAATTGCTGAGGAGATCACGCCGGACATACAGACGTTAGCTGACAACCTGGGCGGTGACCCCACGCGGATTTTCAACTACGTGCATGACCAAATTCGATACGTGCATTATTTTGGCTCGAAAAAAGGCGCAGAGTTGACCCTCTTGGAACGCAGCGGCAATGACTTTGACCAGTGCGCGCTTCTGTCGGCCCTGCTCCAAGCCTCGGGATATTCGCCCACATACCAATACGCCATGTTAAAAATGCCGTACGACAATCCAACCAACCACCAAGACTTGCATCATTGGCTGGGCCTGAGCTTTTACAATACCAACTGGACGACGAACACGCTGACTTATTTCAGCTATTTGGCTGGCACACGCGGCACTCCAGTTTGGTACACCTTTCCGCCCGACACAAATACCATTGCCCTTCCAAGGGTATGGGTTGCTTTGACCATTGGTGGAACCAATTATTATTTGGACCCTGCATTCAAGGTAAGCGAGCCGGTGACTGGTCAAAATCTGACCTCCGCGATGGGGCTGAACACGAGTACACTGTGGAGCGCCGCAGGCGGGACTGACACTGGTTATTCAGTCAGCGGACTAAACGAATCGGCCTTGAGAGGATCGTTGCAGACCTGCAACAGCAATTTGCTTACCTACCTCTCGAACAACATTCCCGACGCTTCGATTGCTCAAGTCATTGGGGGACAACAAATCGTTTCTTCAGTCGGACTGCCATTAAGCACTTCGCTGGCATTTCCCATGTACACCAACAGCAGCTATCAACTTTTAAACTGGACAAATCAGCCAACGAACTTCATGGGCACTTTTTCCATTACGTTTGCCGGGACGAACCAGACTTGGTATACTCCACAACTCCAAGGCCAAAGACTTTCATTGACTTTTGATAGCAATGCGCTGGCGCAACTTTGGTTGGACGATTCACTGGTGTTGCAAACGACGAATACCGGCCCGGCAAATACCAATACACTCAATGTCATCTTGAGCGCCACACATCCGTATGGCGGCTGGAATACTAGCCAACAGATTCCAATTGACGTGCCGTCGAAAGGATTTGATAGAAGTTCAACCAATGCTTATCAGCGCACCAACTCAAGCTACGCCATCATGTACGGATTTGAGGCCAGTCCTCAGTGGTTGCAAAAGCGGCAGCAAAAATTAGACGCCTACCAGGCACAGGGCTTGGCGAATTCGTCACGCCAGGTTACTACCGAAACGCTGAATGTGATGGGCTTGGGCTGGATGGTTCAAACCGAGTTAGCACAAGAATTGTTGTGTCAGGAATGGAATCAACTCAATGAGAACCAACACCGCTTCGGACGCATGGGGCAGGAACAGGGCCGGGGCTACTACGTGGATGTTTATTTGCAATTGGACGGCACACTCCCCAGCACCGGCTATGCCACCCAGGACCAGATTAACAACAACGAAGTGTTTGACGTGAAAAGTTACGTCGCCAGCGCGATGGAACACGGCATTATTGAGCAATTGCAGAACAGTAACCTCGTTGCGGCATCCACAGTGAAGATGCTCGAAATCGCCAACACGAATTCGCAGACCATCTATCTGGCCTACAACGGCGATTGGAGCACCGTGCAAAGCGGCTTAACCGGGTACAGCACCAGCACTCTAAGCACTTTAAGTGGCCTTATCAGCAGCGGCTTCACCCTGCTTTTGCCTCAAAACGGTTCTAACCATATCGCCGGGGCTGGAACTTGGGCAGGGAACGGATATGTGCAATTAGGGGTGGGGAGCGGCGGCAGTCGGTCAATGGGGATGATTATTAACGGTGCTTACAACGGCGGCTATGTTTCCAACCCGAATTCCACCGTGAATCCCCCATTCGTCGCTCAAACAGGTGACAATCAGCCCACTTTTTTCAACCCACAATCATCCACGCTGCAACTCTCCGGTCAAACAGGGGCCGACCCTGTGAACCTTGTTGATGGCAGCTTCGAGCTTACATCCAGTGACTTGACCGTGGGACAAAAAGAGCCGCGCGGCTTGAACTTAACCCGGTATTATTCATCCGCTCGGCTCAATTCTAATCCAGCGGGCATGGCCCCAGGTTGGTTGCATAGTTATTATTGCAATGTATTACCCATCAGCGACCCGGAAGGTGGATTGGGCACTGAAACTGTCCAACAAATGGCTCCGATGATAGTAGCCACTTACGCAGCCCTTAATCTTTACACTAACAACGGAACCCTTGACCCGAAAAACTGGACTGTCACGGCTCTCATCGCCAAATGGGGTATTGACCAACTCATTAACAATGCAGTTTCGGTGAACTTGGGGAACAGTATTGTTCAATTCTCGAAACAACCCGACGGCAGCTACACGCCGCCCGCCAATTGCACAATGACGCTCACCCAATCAGGAGGCGCATTTGTTCTTCAAGAACGGCACGGCCGCACCTTCAAATTTGGCACAAACAACCTCCTGACCAACATTGTAGATCAGTACAGCCAGAGCATGAAGCTCGCCTACAATTCTAACAATCTGGTGACGAATGTTACCGACTGGAAAAGTCGTAGCCTCACGTTCACCTATTCAGGAGGGACTTTGACTTCTGTGGCTGACAGCACAGGTCGCTCTGTTTCCTACGGATACACGGGTGGCGAATTGACTTCCTACACCGACCCGGAACAGAAAACCACAAGCTATTCCTATGACACGATTAATGAACTGATTGCAACATTCGACGCCGCAAGCCATCTAGTCGAAAGCAATTATTACGACGGCCTCGGCCACATCACTACACAGCTTACGCAAGGCGATACCAATAAAACATGGCAGGTTTACGCCTCTGGTTTTCAGACGGTGGAAATTGACCCTGCTGGAGATCAGCGTGTGTTTACGTACGATAACAAATCGAGGTTAATTGCCTTTCAAGATGGAATGGGGAATATCACCCAAACGTCCTATGACGGCCAGGACCATGTTGTCCAAACCATCTCGCCACTCGGCGAAACTAACCAATTTATATACGATGGCAATAACAACTTAATTGAAACCATTGACCCGTTGGGATTTAGCAATGTGTACGTCTTTGATTCGCAGAACCGGCTCCTAACATCATTTGATGGCCGGGGAATTCCAAGTCACTTCGGCTACAACAGTCAGTTTAGCCTGACTGGGTCCACCAACGGGAATGGGGACTGGATTGTGTACGCCTTTAATGCGGATGGAACACTTTACAGTCGCACAGAATCCGGAGGAACGACGAGTTATACTTACGATGGTTACGGAACACTCGCCAGCATCAACTACCAAAGTCCACTTGGCGGTGAAAGTTTTGTAAACAGTACTCTCGGCGACCCGACTAGCCATACCGACGTGCGCGGATTCGTCACGACGTTTGGTTACAACAATCGCCGTCAATTAACAAATACAATTGCCCCAACGAATCTAACAAGCAAAGTAACGTTTGATGCAAATGGCAATGTTTCAACAATCACCGATGCGCGCGGCTTTGTTACTAGCAATAATTGGAGTGCTACTCGCCACTTGCTTTCCACTACCTTTCCGACAACTCCCCAAGGAACGCCCGTTGTCATGAATGGTTACGACGCGCGCGATTGGCTTGCGAGCACACAGAATCCTCTTGGGAAGAATACTTACTACACTAATGACGCGGCCGAGCGTCTTGTTGCGAGCACCGACCCGTTGCAACGGGCAACTTATGTCACTTATGATAACGACAATCACAAGATCACCGCAACCGATGCTGCTTTGGAACAAACTACGCAAACGTGGGATAAGCGGGGCAATCTAATCCGGGTGGTTGACGCCGCGACAAATATCGTTGGGAAAGCCTACGATGGCGCAAACAATCTCCTTTTTCTCACCAACCGCAATGGAATGCTTTGGCAATTTCAATATGATAGCGCTAACCGGCTCACCAACACGATCAGCCCGCTTAATCACAGCGCCAGCGAGGTCTATAACAATCGGGGATTATTGCAATCGGCTACCGACCCTCTCTTGCAGATGACCACCTTCGGATATGATGCTCGCGGCAGAATGACAAGCAAGACCGACAACCTCGGTACGAGAAATTATCAATATGATGGCAATAACAACCTCACACTTGTGACGAACCTATCTGGGGGTGCGAGCCTGACATGGTCCTATGACGCATACAACCACGCTACAAGCTATACCGATGCCGCAGGACATCTCATCCAATATCGCTATGATCAAAACGGGAATGTTACAAACTTGATTTATCCAGGGAATAGGATTGTCAAGTACTACTACGATAGTAACAATCGTCTGACAAACGTCAGCGATTGGGCGGGCAGGCAAACAATTTATACGTACGATTTGGCTGGTCGGCAGACCAGCATTACACGACCTAACAACACCGTGCGTTCGATGGGGTACGATGATGACGGTGAGTTGACAAATATCGTCGATCAAACCACTGCAAAGTTTCCCATCGCATTCTATACGCTTCATTTTAATTCTGCGGGTCGAACCGATTGGGAATTTAAAGGCCCGTTGCCTCACGCTTTTACACCCGCAACAAGAACGATGACTTTTGATAATGACAACCGTCTGGCGACCTTTAACGGGAACAGTGTCACGATTGATGCCGATGGAAATTTAACGTATGGTCCTGGTACGAACAACACGTTTGGCACATACACTTACGACGCTCGCAATGAACTGAAGAGCGCGGCTGGCTTGAGCTACGGTTATGACCCATCGGGAAACCGCACGTCAATCACCAACGGTGCGACCGTTGCCACGTTCGTTGTGAATCCCCAAGGTTCCCAAACGTTGATGCGAATTAAAGGCACGACCACCAATTATTATATTTATGGGGCTGGACTGGTTTACGAAATTGACGAAACGCCGACGACGACCAATACAGCTTTTTACCACACCGATTGCCGTGGTAGCACGATTGCATTGACCGACAATAACGGGAACCCTACTGATTTGGTGGAATACAGCCCTTATGGAACAACGACCTATCGTTACGGCACGAACGACACGCCGTTTCTCTACAACGGCCAATTTGGCGTGCAAACTGACCCGAATGGGCTTTTATTTATGCGGGCGAGATATTACAACCCCTACATTTCCCGTTTCCTAAATCCAGACCCATCTGGCTTCGGGGGTGGGTTGAATTTTTACTTGTTCTGTGACGGTAATCCGATCAGCGAAGAAGACCCGTTCGGGTTGGGGTATTGGTCTGACGTGGGTCAGGTATGGGTTGGCTATGGTCAGGCAGTCAGCGGAACGGTAACAGGACTCTACAACGTTGGTGCTCACCCTATAAATACCGCCGTCGGGCTTTACAATGTCGCAGCTAATCCGGTGCAGGCGTATAATGCGGCAAGTCAGGCACTCGCTAACACTTGGAATTCCGGGCTTCAAGGGCAGGGACAAATTGTTGGCAGCGTGCTCATCGCCGCTGCCACTGCTGGTTCTGGCTTTGCTACCGCCTCCACAAGAGCCGCCGCAATTGTGGCGGCAGAACCGGCGTTGACCGAGGGAATGAGCACTTTACAAATTCTTTCCACTTATGACCAAGGCGCACAGGCGCTAAACACGGCTGACTATTTGGCCTATGGCGCGGAGTTGACCTCACCGCTTTACAAAGGATTGCTCATGCAGCAAGGGGTGGATTTGGCGGGAGACGCATATTCTATAACCACACCACTCTGGCAACGCATCGGGACGTCGGTAACATTGGCGGGCACCGGACTTACACCAAGCGCCGCGATTGTCCCTGGACTTGTTGGGGCGGGGGCAGAGGCCACAGGTTGGCTGGGCAATGCGGGTGTGCTAGGGCAATCTACCAGCAGTACCGGCAAATAAATCCAATGACATTCTCCTACATCACTGCCGAATATCGTTGCACTAAGTGCCCTGGGGAGCGATCTGAGCACGGAATTACTCTATCAATCCTCTACGTCGCTGTCGCGTTTATTTCGGCGGTTCCGTTAACCTTTGTGTTCCTCCGAACGCCTTGGAGTTTTCCCTGGTATTACTTCTTCTGCATTTTTGGGGGTGAACTTCTCGCGTTGTTTATTGTAGGTCTGCCATTGAGTTTATTATTTATCGGCGGGTCAATCGTTCGCCGCTGCCCGAACTGCGGAGCACCGATGACACTCAGAGGGCGACATTTTACCAAGTCGCAAAAACCTCGTTGGACTGACTGTGTGTTGCTGCTTCTTTTTTGTGTGCTAAATGTCGTAGTATGGATCAAACTATACCATCACACTTGAGTCGTGCCGGACGGATGTATTTGGCAAAGGTGACTGAGATGTATCCGTGCGGCGAATTGCTTAGTTGGGCCAAAGCAATGTGGCAAGGGGCAGGTAACGTTGGGTGCCCAAGAAGGAACGCTTTCTGACAACCTAGCGAGTGCTTGGCCAACGCCGTTGGGTGCGGGAGGAGTCGGCGCATTGGGCGGCGTTGCCAATGGCCTTACTCCGAACGGAAAATGACGATTGTTGAATTATTTCCTTGGTTGTTGGCGGTTTGTGTCACGCTAATCTCAGTGGCAATAATGAGGGGATTGCGTGTGCCAAACGAATGGTCATTGAGTTTTGGACTCGCTTTAGGAATAACTTCGTGGCTATTGTATGTGTTTGGCGGAAGATCGCTTCTTTCACGGTTGAACAAGCGGCAGACAGAGAAAGAGAAAGCGGAAAGAGATAGACGGGTATATCAACCATTCAATTCCAATGGGTCAGCCCCCGTAGGTGAGCATTCTTATTACGAATGCCTTGTCTGCGGGACCACGCTTCCAACGTCGGTAAAGAAGCAAGTTAGCTGCAAGTGCCGCAATATCACTGTTGACGCCTCTGGTCGTCCAACGGTTCAAAATCACGAAAGAGTAAAGGTTTTCTGGTTCCTCGACGTTTTCAGTGGATCAGTAGCATGGAACATGGAGTTTACCCGCTACGAAATAGAGCATCGTGAGCAGATTTTTCGTGGTTCGATAGCCCCGTGCTTTTCGCTTGGTGGCTGAAAAGAGACTGTTCAAGCCTTCCATGAAGGCGGTGGTCAGCCCTTTCTTCCAATGGGCCAGAATGCCCTCGATGTGACGCCCGACCATCTCGGACGCAGCGACCATGGGTTGCAGCAGATTGTGGCCGCCTTTGGCTGCCGTGGTTTTGACCCAGTCGCACCAGGCGACAAAATCCTTCCGGGCTTGGGTGACACTGGGCGCCCGGTAAATGTCCTGCAGGATCAGCCGCATTTGATACGCCGTCGCCGTCAACAAGTGTTTCCAATCCATCTGCTCCAGCCGGGCCAGTTCCTTTTCGGTGTGGTTCTCCGGGTTCTTGCGGAAAATCCACCGGCTCCCGGCCAGTTGCTGGCGCTTCATCTCGTCGGACTGCGCCTCCAAACGCCGCACCTTTTCCACCCCCTCGTTGACCGCCGCAATGACGTGAAATTTGTCAAACACGATGACCGCGTTGACCAGGTGGTCCTTCACGCCCCGGATGTAGGCCGGGCTCATGTCGATGGCCACCTGCGTGATCGCCTTGGGATGCCCGTTGTGCGCCGCCAATTCCTCGGCGAAAGAGGACCAGACTTCGGCTCCCTTGCCCTCCACTCCGCAGAGCACCCGCTTCTCCACCAAGTCCGCAAACACGGTCACATAATTGTGCCCCTTGCGGCGGTTCATTTCATCGGCCCCAAACCATGAAGGCCGACAGTGTTCCAAAGAACAGCGCGAAAGCGACCACGCCGCGCCATTGCGGACCGTAAATGTATTGCCGGGGCAAATTCATGCGCTTTTGCCAAAACGATTGGCTATTCGAGATGAAATTATGTAATCAGGAAGTGTGAGAACACAATGAGAAACCAAAAGCGGCAATTTTCTTGAGGCAATTCCCGCTGGCATGTTGGGCAAGATTGAAGTACAGTAATTTTCACTTTTTAGGTATGTAAAACGACTCAAAATTTTAGCGTAACTTCGGTTACGGTCTGGCTCCAAAACTGCGAATTTTCGTCCAAGACCGCTCCGAGCCGTACGCCCGTCAATCGGGCGCGGCTCTGCGTTCTCTTGGACAAGGCGCTTCGCAGTGCCCGGAGCCGGGGGGCGTGGGGTCCGCGCCTCTTTATTTCCGTGCCTCAGTTTTCGCTTTAAAGGAAAGCACACATGACGGCACAGATTGAACAAAGCTCACAAGACGGTGCAAAACCAAGAATACTGGTGATCGAAGACGAACCCGCCCTATCGCGGGTTTTATCGCTCGTCTTCAAGGGCGGCGGATTTGACGTTTGCATTGCGGCGACTGGAGCCGACGGCTTGCGACTCACCGAAGAACAGAATTACGACCTCATTCTTTCCGACATTGATTTGCCCGACATTAGCGGATTTGAGATTTGCCGCCGGGTCAAACTGAATCCCAAATTGCAGGCTGTCCCGATCATGCTAATGTCCGGGCGGCTGGCGGAAGGAAACGAGGCGCGGGCGTTGAAGCTCGGAGCGGTGGACTACCTGAGCAAACCATTCCCGGCTGCAATGGTTCTCAGCAGGGTGTCCGCCCACATCGGGAGGGCGAAAAATGCGCCGTGATACGCGGGAAGACAACAACGAAGAATACGTTCGGCAGTTGAACGATGCCGCAGAACGTGATGCCGAAATGAGCCGCATCAAGGCCCGCTTGTGGCGGCGCATTTCAGCGGCGATGAAGGAAATCCCGCACATGGCCACGAAGGGGCCATCTCACCTTGGCACAACCACCCCCGTTTCATCGTCGCCCAAGGCATAAGGCGGTGCAATAGCGTTGTGGGATGTGGCACCTGTGCTCAACATGATGGGCCGCGCCGTGACCAACGCACGATTTGCGCGGCTCCACAGGCTTCCGGTCGCCCTGTTTGCCCTTTCGACCTCGCCCGTTCCGCCGCGCAAATCGCGCGCTCGTCACGGACGCAATTGGATTGTGCCGCAGGCGCGGCCGGCTTCCGTCAGCGGACGGCGGGCGGCGTTTCGCTCCGGCTCTGTTCCGCTAAACGCTCCTCTCCGCTCTCCGCTCCACTTTCCCGCCCGCCGTCCGCAGACCGAAGCCCGATTGAACGATTGACGGCGATTTGCGCCGGGCCAAAACCACGGCCAATTTCCCAATAGGTCGCCGTCATCAGCATGTTGATGATGCAGGCGGATGCGCGCCGGGCTGTATCCAGCAACTCGAACACATCTGTCAATACGTTGCCGCAGTCAGCGACCTTGGGTTGAAGCGTTGTTCCGGTTTTTTGGTTGTGGCTCGGTTCGTTCACGGGGCTTTTCGGTCCTCCCTGTTTTTTGCTGGACGGCAATTCGCTGAATTGGGCCATTCGGCTTGTCGCTGTATCTGCGATGAAAACCACCGGGAATGGTAGGGCGGCGGCGGAAAGTTCAAGGATACTACGGGTCGTGGCTTCCGTTCCTCCTTGAGCTTTCCGCCGCCGCCGGGAGTTTGCCTCTAGGTTTTCATCGCGGGGAATGTCGCTGGGCGACGGGATGTTGGCTCACCCGCACTGGTTTGCATTTGAATCTTTCTTTGCAAACTTTCGCGGGAGGGTTGCAGACGGAGGCGAGATTTGTTACAAATGTCCTCTGCAATCGAATTTGCAGCAATGTATGAAATAACGGCAAATCCATAGTCTTTGCGTCGCAACGGCCAGTCCCACGAGAAAACCGCGAATTTTTAAAGGACGAGAGAGCCGCCGAAGCACGCGCCCAATCGGGCGCGGCTTGGCGAGCTTCTCTCATAGGCGCTTCGCGGTGCCTCTCGTGGGGGCGCGTTGAGTTCGCGCCCCTTCCATGTCCTGCCAGCGGTGAACAACTCCTGGCTGGTTATTCAGATCGGCGCGTGTTGAATGAACTCGGAAGGCGGGGAGTGCCGTTGAAACGAATGTGCGAGTCGTGAGCACAATCATTCAAGAAACATTTTATCGAAACGGACAGATCCGCGAGCGAGTGCCCACGCGAAATGGCCGCAGGCGTGGCGTTGTTCGCGTCTGGCATAAAAACGGGGTTCTGGCCAGCGAGGAACTCTATCAAAACGGCTTGCTTCACGGCGTCTGCCGCCAGTGGAATGAAGCCGGACGGTTGCTTGGCAAATACCGGATGGTTCATGGCACCGGCGTTCAGCGCACCTGGCATGAGAATGGCCGGTTGCAATTGGAGTTTTCCACGGTGAACGGCGATTTTTCAGGACGCTATCGCCTATGGCTGCACGACGGAGCGTTGATGTCCGAGCAAATTCATCTGCACGGAACTCCCGTCACCGCCGAGGAATACCGCGCCGCCCGCTCCAAAGACAAATCACTGCCCAAGCTGACCGGCAAAGCCGGAAAACCGCTGCCGAACACGGTCGCCACAGAAAGGCACATCCATGAAGTTTTTGTCCGGTCACTTTTGGCGCAGAAAAACCACGCCGAAACACGCGGTTGGCTGCAAGGCGGCGGCAAGGCTGCGCGTTCACTCGGACGATTCAAGCGCGAGAGCGATGCGCTGGAATTTGTTGAGGCGCTATACAATGCAGGCGCGACCGGGGTGATCGCGCCCGGCATCTACGCCGGCAAAGCCAGGGATCAATATGCCGATTGTCTGTTGGTGAAACTTCCGGGCATCGCCGCCAGGCGGAAAGCCATCCGCAAAGTTTGTCTGCAATTGTCGAAGCGCAAACTTGGCGCGTTCCAGCCGGACAAGGACATCGGCGAGTCGCATCTTTATCTTTCGCTGGCCTGATTCACCGTACAATAAGGCAGTCGCGCTTTTCGTCGAAAGTCAGCGCGCCGCCGGTCGGACGCTCTTGCAACAGGCATTCCGACACGGCATCGCCGACCAGCTTTTCCACCGCGTCGCGCATCGGACGCGCTCCCAGCTTCGGATGAAAACCTTTGCGCACTAGAAACGGCAAAACGGTTTTGTCCAATTCCAGATTGTGGCCGCGTCCCCGCAGGAATTCGATTTCACGCGCCAGGAATTTCTCCGCAATTTCCAACTGGTGTTCGTAGCTTAAACGGCGGAACACAAGTTTTTCATTCACGCGCGCAAAAATCTCCGGGCGCAGGGATTGCTGTGCCCGCGTCAGGACGTGGCGTTCCAGCGTGGCTTCGTTGGAATGTTGCAGGCTCATCAATTCCGCCGAGCCGATGTTCGACGTGAGCCAGATGTAGTAGCCGCTGAAGTCCAGCGTCTGGCCGGTGGCCACCGTGATCCGCGCCGCGTCCAGCAGTTGCAGCAGGATGTCCAGCACGCGCGGATGCGCTTTTTCCGCCTCATCAAACAGCAGCGACCCTTCCGCCGCGCGTTCGCGCATCGCGCCGAGATAGCCGGTTTCGCCGAGGCGCGCGCCCAGCAGCAAACCGAGCGCTTCCTGATTTTGAAATTCGCTCATGTCGAAGCGAAACAATTGTCCCGGCCCAAAAATTTGATTTGTCGTGACGATTACCGTTTCCGTTTTGCCGACGCCCGTTGGGCCAAGCAGCAGAAAACTTCCGCGCGGACGGCCGGGCTTTGTCAGGCCGAATTCGCCGCGTTGCACCGCCGAGGCGATGCGCGGCAGGACTTGGGACTGGCCGCGGATTTCGTGTGGCAGCAGCGTATTCAGTTTCTGGAGCTTGGCCAGCTTCGTCGAGTCGGTAGTTTTATTCATCCCCCATTTTTAGCAGGAGGCCGTTTCAAGTTGTGTGCCACACACGCCAACGATGTTTTTCTTCTGGCAAAGTGCGCGTGTGATGCAGCGAACAAGTCGCTGCGCCAGCAAATAAATAATAAAACAATGCGTATGAAGATCATCAAACACATCCTTCCGAAAATCCGTTCGCGGTTGCCGTCGCTCCTCATGACCGCCGCCGTCCTCGCCCTTAACACCATCCCGGCTTGGGCGCAGTCCACCACGTTCAGTTCCACCGACCTCAAGACCGGCATCAGCAACAGCCTTGCCGTCATCATGATGTTCGGCTTCGTCCTCGGCATCTCCGCCGTCATCTACGGCGGCTTCGCCATCCGTCGCGGTGACGTTGACCAGGGCAAGATGTCCATCATCGGCGGCGCGATCATCGCGGCAGCGCCAGCGGTGGTCTATGCCTTCTACAAAATCTTCGGCCTCGATTCCAACAGCGCCGTTGGTGTCGGCACCTTCTGACAAGGCGAAGTCCTGACCCAATAATCAACCGACCGCCCACGAGCATGAAAACCGAACTGCGATTCACCGATACCAACGCCGCGTCCGATTCCAAGGGCCGCACATGGGGTCTGGAAGGCGGCTTGTTCTGGTGGCTCGTGGGCGGTGTCGGTGTGGCCATCACCGTTTTCTTTGTCCTACTGGTGATGATGAATACTTCGTTGCTTACGGCCTTCCTCACCGCGCTCGTGCCGGTCGGTATCTGCCTTGCCTACATCTTCGGATTCCGGCAGGGCAAGCCGCCCGGCTACGACCGCGATTGTTTTGAACATTGGTTTTCCAGCGGCGGGTTTGCTCCGGAGGTGCAGACCATCCGCTCACCCAAACATCCGCTGGTGGTGAACAGAACATGAATGCCGACGCCCAAAATCGTTTCGAATTGCTGCGGCGGACGTTGCTCGGCCAGATTCAATCCGCCGAGGTCAATCTGCGTGTCGGGCTGCACCAGCACGGCGTGGACGCCCTCGTACGCGCCCATTTGGAACGGGCACTCGCCCACATCCGCGAAGCCTACATCGCGGTCAATGAGCAGGCCAAAATCCGCTCGGTTCAGGAACTGGCCGGCCAGCTAACGCGCATTGAACAGATGCAAGCCGACCTGCGCGCCAAACAAAGGCCCGCTGACGAATCCTCAACCTCAATCCACTCCCATGTTTGAACGTGCTCCCAACGGTTTTTTTGTCCGCAATCTGATTGTCTTCAATCTGCTCCGGCGCGGCGGTTACGTGGCGAAGGGGTTTGTCTTTGAAGCGCCCGACCTCTCCAACAGCCAGGTTGCCGACCTCAATGATTTTCAGGATCAACTCTGTCTCCTGCTTGCCTCGCTTCACGAGAATCAGCGGCTGCAAGTGCAATACTTCTGCGATTCGGATTACAAGGCGGAATTGCTGCGCTACCAACAGGAGACGGAGAAGTTTTCCAATGTCTGGACCAGACGCGCCCGCAACGAACGCTTCGCGCGCTACTGGCAGGCCATGTCCGAACGCAAACTCCGCCGTCAGCGCGTCATCTTCTACATCTCGCGCTCGCTGGAAAATGTGCCGAATTCATTCCAGTCCGCCCCCGCCCGGCGTGACTACTACCACACACTGCTTGACCAGCTTGAAACCGAGTTCAACCACGTCCACCGGCTCTTGTTGGAAATCTTTGGCTCCAGCGGCGCGCGCATCCTGCCGATGACCGACCTCGACCATTTCCGGCATTACAAACGGTTTCTCAATCCGTCGCTCAATGACCGTTTCGATTATGACCCGGCGGAAGGCTTTGAACCCGAGCTTTCGATTCAGGAAAACTGCTGGCACAGCGAAGGCAGCGGCCAGTCCGACTTTGGCTTCTTCCTCGACGGCCATTATCACTCGCTCATTGTCCTGACCCGTTGGCCGCGCACGACGTATCCTGGCATCATCCAGCGGCTCACCAATCTGCGGCTGCTCGATTATACCGTTACCGTGAATGTTGATCCGCTCCCGATTTCCGAGGAAATCAACAAGGAGGAAAAGGAGCACGACCGCGTCGCCGGTGATTACGCCAG
>Ga0181526_10001493_pt1 | contig 22052 bp, 21 predicted proteins | sample PEATcosm2014_Bin_35_FD_119750 | JGI IMG/M metagenome (GOLD analysis project Ga0181526, IMG submission 119750) | Peatland microbial communities from MTU Mesocosm Facility, Houghton, MI, USA - PEATcosm2014_Bin06_30_metaG | ecosystem: Environmental > Terrestrial > Soil > Wetlands > Peat | place...
CCAGTTACATAAATTCAACGGCAACCCTATCGGCCTGGAGCTGCCCTTGCAGGTTGAGTTGCAGGTGGTTTATGCGGAGCCTGGTGCGCGTGGCGACTCCTCGGGCGGCAGCGTGACCAAGACCGTCAAGCTGGAAACCGGCCTCGAGATCCGCGTTCCGCTGTTCATCAAAGAGGGAGAAAAGGTGAAAGTCTCGACCGAGACGCGGGAGTTTGCGGGACGAGCCTAGGTTGTGGCGTCTCCGCCCAGGTTAGCGTCCAAGCGACGGACGCGAACCTGGGGCACATGCAAAACCTTTCAGGGTCCTGCTGCAGGATCCAGATCCAGCACCCAATCCGGGTTACCGTCATGATTGTTGCCGGGCAGCGTGAAATTGTGGCTGCCCGAGTTACGGAATGGCGATCCACTGATTCGGATGAAGGTTCCGCTCGAGGGATCGTACCAGCGGGCCCGCGTGAAGCCCTTGAATTCCGCCAGGTTGACGGTGAGCGTGGTGGCTTGGGGACAGTAGGTAAGCGCGTACGATCCCGGCACCCATGAGGTCGTGCAGTAGGTGGCGGTGGTCAGGTTTTCATTGCCGCCATCGTAGGTGCCATAGCCGGCGGTGACCACCTGATGCGCCACATCGGGGACCAGGTTCTGCCAGGGCAGCGTGCCGAACAGGCCGTTGATGTACTTTATTTCCCGCGCGCCAGGGCTGAGGAGATACAACTGCCATCCCGGCGGGAACAGCCAGGTGTAGTGATTGCCGTAGAGTTGGCCGGCGCCGCCGCTGGTCAGCGTCCAATATGCTTCCTCACGCAGAACGTACGGTCCCGCCGGCCCGGGCAGCTGGCCGGTATTGTTCTCGTATTCGTAGTTGGCCTCCGTCAGGAACAGCGGCAAGACAGGCGTGCTGGCGTAGGCTTGCACGAAGCAATCGTAGGTTTCGTAGTAGGTGTAGCAGGCATCCCACGTCAGAACGTCGCTCAGCGTGGTGTCCTGGTTGGAGTAGCTGAAGTTGTAATTCAGTTCGATGGTTTGCAGATGTGCGGGATCGGTGCTGGCGATTCCCAGCATCACGTGGTGCACCAGGTTGTTGTCTGTCTCGCTGCTGTTCCAGGTCTGAAAGTCGTTGCCGCTTTGCCAGACGATGTTGGCAAAGCTACGATAGCGGCTCCCCAGATAGGCTCCGAAATTGTAGGCCTTCTGCGGCCCGTTGTTTTCCAGAGTCACCAGCCAACCGCCGGTTTCGATAGGGTCAAGGACGACCACGAGATGATAGTTTGCGGCCAGGTTGACCAAGGCATCGACTTCGGTGAAGTAGGCGGGATTGGGCGTCGAGAGGTCGTAATTTGAAGGGTCGGTGCCGCTGGTGAATGGAGGCGTGCCATCGTACGCCGTACCGTTGCCGTTTCCTCCTGTATAAGTCGTGCACAGCGCGTCCACCAGGATGGAGTTGAATCCCAGCGCTTGCCGGTTCTGCATATAACCGGACATCTGGTGCGGGGGAAGATTGGCGATCATAGATTGCGGCGAATCTCCCATGAGCAGAAATGGCACGCCGTTGCTGTCGGTGAGATAGCGGCCATTGGCGCTGGCGTTGAGCGGATAGACGGGGGAAGCGAGAGGTATCGTTTGCGCTGCGAGAGTCACACAGGCCAAGGTGGCGGCGAAGAAAAACAAGGCTGTGGTTCGCACGGAGTCCTCCTTCGATTGCGTAACTCCTGAAGCGGAGTGCCGTGAACTACCGCCAACTATACATAGATATTGGCCCTCCGCCCAGGTTAACGTCCAAAAATGGCGCGAAGCTGGGGCATAAGACAAATGCCATTATATGCCTTGACACGTATATGCTCTATGAGGTATATTAAGCGAGTGGAATCTGTCTTCGAAATCATTGCGGAGCCGAACCGTCGCGCGATATTGGGCCTCCTGGTCGCATCGCAACAGTCGGTAGGAGAGATCGAGCGCCGGCTCGGTATGCCGCAGCCGGCCGTGTCCAAGCACCTTCGAGTACTGCGCGACGCCGGTTTCGTGGAGTCTACCGTGGATGCACAGCGCCGTCTCTACCGGCTGAAACCCGAACCATTTCAGGAAGTCGATGCCTGGCTGGCCCAGTTCCGGCGGTTCTGGTCGGCTCACGTAGACGCTCTCGAACGCTACCTCGATCGCATGGATCCATCGACGCCAACTAAAACTAAAAGGAAAAACAAGGAGAAGACGACGCGGCTCAAACCGCGAACGTGACAAAGGAGAAACGAAATGAAGATAAAACTGACCAGCGTATACGTGGACGACCAGGACAAGGCCCTGCGCTTCTATACCGAAGTGCTGGGCTTCGTGAAGAAGTCCGATTTCAGTCAGGGCCCATTTCGCTGGCTGACCGTGGCCTCGCCCGAGGAACCGGAGGGCACGGAGCTGCAACTGGCGCTGAACAACAATCCGGCGGCCAAAGCGTATCAGCAGGCGATTTTTCAGCAGAGCCAGCCCGCGGCCATGTTCTTCTCCGACGACGTGCAGGCTGATTACGAGCATATGAAAGCGCGCGGCGCCGAGTTCACCATGCCACCATCGGACGTGACGGCCTCGAAGATCGCCATGGTCAAAGATACTTGCGGCAATCTCATTCAGATCACGCAGCTGGTGCGCTGGTCGGGCTAAGGATTGGTTTTGAAAGAAACGGTCTTCAGGCCGTCCGTAAAGTCGCCCCTTTTTAGGTGACGGTTTTTAGCCGCTGAGTATCTAACCAGGAACTCCCTGAGGAGCAGAAGATGATCGGTCGTGAACAGTACGCGCCGGGTCCGGCCAGTGGGGCGCAGGCACGAAAGGACGGAGACAAGTGGACGCTCATTCTCGTCCGAGAGCTGCGCCATCCGCCGGAAAAAGTCTGGCAGGCGCTCCCGACCCGGCGCATCTGCGCGAGTGGGCGCCCTTCGACGCCGATGGAAGCCTGGCTACGGTTGGAAGCACTGTAAAGCTCACCTGGGTGGGAACCGCCGCGACGATCGAAACCAGAGTAGCGCGAGCCGACGCTCCCGAGTTGCTTGAGTTCGGCGATATTCAGTGGGAACTCGAGCCACTTGGCAGCGGCACGCGGCTGACGCTGTGGCACCGCATAGATCGCCGCTTCATCTCGTGGGGCGCCGCAGGTTGGCACATTTGTTTCGACGTTCTGGACCGCCTGCTCAGCGGTACGCCCATCGGCCGCATGGCTGGCGGCGACGCCATGAAAGTCGACGCTTGGCAGCGATTGACCGTCGAGTACGCCAAGCAGCTCGGCGTGGAAGCGCCCAACTGGCCACCTAAGCCGGCCCAAGAGTCGTGAAATCGAGGTCATTATGAATCAAGGAACCATACGTACGGTTTTTCGCTGGGTTCACATCGTCGTTGCCATCCCGATATTCGGCTATATCTATAGTCCGTTTGAAAAACTTCCCAGCTATGCTCCAGCCACGCGGTTTGTCTTCATGCCGGTGATGGTTTTCTCGGGATTGTGGATGTGGAAAGGACATTCGGTGCGACGACTGATTTCGCAACGATCGGCCCAACCAGGGCACGCGGAACGAGAACTATGGCAAAAGTAACTCTTGCAAAAAAACAACGCGAAGAACTTCTCGGAGTTTTGCAAGCCCGCTTCGAGAAAAATATGAACCGCCATAAAGGTCTGGCATGGCCCCAAGTACAAGCCAGGCTGGAAGCGAATGCTGAGGCGCTGTGGTCACTCAGTGAAATGGAAAGAACTGGCGGTGAACCGGATGTTGTTGGTTACGACAAAAAGACGGGCGAATACATTTTCTATGATTGCTCAGCGGAAAGCCCTAACGGCCGCAGAAGTATTTGCTACGACCGCGAAGCGCTGGAGGCAAGGAAAGAAAATAAACCAAAAGATAGCGCTGTGAACATGGCAGCTGCCATGGGCATTGAGCTTTTGACGGAAGAACAATATCGGGAGTTGCAGCAGCTTGGAACGTTCGATACGAAAACGTCTAGTTGGGTGAAAGCGCCTTCTGCTGTCAGAAAGCTCGGCGGCGCGATCTTTTGTGATCGCCGCTACGACACTGTTTTCGTCTATTACAACGGTGCGGAATCCTACTATGCCGGCAGGGCATTCCGGGGCTCGCTAAGGGTTTGAGCAGTCAGCAGTGGCCAGTTTTAAGTGGCCGGTGGCCAGTATGAATGCTGGCTGACGCATCACTGATTTCTGGCCACTGACCACATGCCACTGGCTTTACGCTCCCGATCTGCTTACTTGTCCGCACCTGTTTCTCGGCGATCAACTTCACGAGGTGCATAAAACTTTCTAGATGGAGTTCCTGCACTATGGACTTGGGGTCCCTATAATCAAACTGACAGCCGAACTGTTTGCGTGTTTTGTTGGCAAGAGGCCCGCGGGTACATGGTGAACCAGTTGTAAGTCTTGACCGAAACCCCAACGCTCCTCACGCGATTCGGGGGTCGCCACCGCCTACCTTTGGCAAAAGGGCGGGACTGACCTGATCCCGCGCCGGCTGAGACGCGCCTCGAACACAAAACCACCTCTTGCTAAGATGTTGGGATGAGTCCTGCCTCAGCTGGTCTGAAGCTGCGTTCGCTCCAAGGCCTGCTGCTGATCGCGATCTTCCTGATTGCTTTGATATTGCGGGTTGAAGTAGCGCGCCATCTCCCCAGCATCGAACGGCCCGACGAAATCTTTAACACGCTGGAGCCGGCCCATCGCCTGGCCTATGGTTATGGAATTGTCGTCTGGGAATGGCGAGAGGGAATTCGCTCCTGGGCGTTTCCCACGTTTCTCGCCGGGATCATGCGAGCGACCGGCTGGATGGCGCCCGGTTCGCAAGGATACTTAACCGCGATCGTCATTGTCTTGTCACTGCTTTCCCTCACCAGCGTGTGGTTCGGCTACGCCTGGGCGAAGCGGGCCAGCGGAAACGCCGCGGCCCTGATCGCCGCCGCGGGCTGCGCCTTCTGGTACCAGTTGGTATATTTCGGGCCGAAGGCATTCAACGAAGTTGTGGCCACCGCGTTCCTGCTGCCGGGCCTTTATCTCGGCATGTACGCCGAAGAGCCGGGGGAGAAGAAGCGGCTGTTCTTTGCCGGGCTATTCCTGGGAGCGGCGCTTGCGTTGCGCCTGCAGTTGGCGCCCGCGGTCGCGTTTGCTGTGCTTTATTTCTGTCACCAGCGGTGGGCCAGCCGAGCGCCGGCGCTGCTGACGGGTGTGATCGTGATTGTGCTCGCTTCCGGCTTGCTAGATGCCTTCACATGGTCCTACCCGTTCCAGTCCTACATTCGCTATGTCCAGGCCAATATTGGGCGAAGCTCAAGGTACGGTATCGAGCCTTGGTATTGGTATTTGGAGCTGTTAGCGAAATCGTTATGGCCGATGCTCTTGTTGGCGCTGCCGGGAGTCCGGCGGAATGCCTTCCTGGGTTGGGTGGCGCTGGTCATCGCGGCCTCACACTCGGTCATCGCCCACAAGGAATTTCGCTTCGTCTATTCCGTGATCCCTATTGTGATTACGCTGGCCGCGCTCGGCTTTGTGGAGATTGTTTCCGCGTTGGCCGCACTGCGAAAGATCACGCTGTCGCCGCGAACGATGGTGGTTGCGGGACTGATTCTCTTCACGCTGACTTCGGGCATTTTCGCCCGCTGGGTTTTCCGCTGGGGCGTTGGTTCCGGCGGCTTGATCGCTCTCGATCGCCTCAGCCGCGATCCGTCAGTGTGCGCGGTGGGACTCTACAGGCTTCCCTGGGACCTGACCGGCGGGTATGTCCACCTGCATCGAGATATCCCGATTCTTCTTGCCAATCCGAATCTCAATCTGGAGCGGCAGATGTTGAACTTCAATGCCATGTTGACGCTAGGGCCGCTGGTCGACCCGAAGATGGGTTTTCAGAACGAGGGCTGCTGGGACGGAGTTTGTCTATATCAGAGGTCTGGTCCGTGTCTTACGTCCCCGCCGTTCTATGAAGTGAACAAGATGCTTCAGCTGAGCGATCAGTAAGCAATCCTGGGCCTACTGCCTTGGCGCGTAATATCCCTTGCGAGCGCGCACGTGGTACTTCTTGTTCTCGGCGAGAATCTCGATCTTGCGGTACTTGCCATCGGGAACGAAGTCAGCCGGCTTATACGAGATGGCATACTGGCTGCGCAGTTCGTCGGAAATCTCGCTGAAGTCGTTGGCCACGTCTTCGATTTTGAACGGGAAGAACGCCTTGCCTCCGGTCTGCTCCGCAAAGTACTCCAGGATCTTGTCGCCCCGCAACTTGATCCCGCTGGTGTTGGTGGAGATGGCGTAAATGATCACCTCAGCGCGCAACGCCATTTCGAGGGCCTCTTCGCGCGATACGCGGCTCTGATTGTCTTCTCCGTCACTCAGGAGAATGATAGTTCGCCGGGTAGCCAGTTCGCCTCTGTCGGCGTTCATCAGCTTGTCGCGGCAGGCGAAGTAAATGGCGTCGTACATGGCTGTGCCGCCGCCGGCCCGCAGCATGCGCACACCATGGGAAAGCGCTTGCGTGTCGTCGGTGAAATCCTGGGTAACTTCGGGCGTGGTATCGAAGCCAATGACAAATCCCTTATCGTCCTTCGGCCGGATAATCTGGTTCAGGAACTCGATCGCCGCCTCCTGCTCAAACTTGAAGCGGTCGCGTACCGAATTACTGGCGTCGATCAACAGGCCGACCCGCAGCGGCAGGTTGGTCTGGCGGCTGAACGATTGAATGCTCAGCGCGGGCTTGTTGTTGTCGATGACCCGGAAATCGGCCTGCGTCAGGTCCTTCACAAAGTGGTCGCGCTTGTCAGTGACGGTGAAGACGACATTCACTTCGTCGACGCGTTTGCGAATCACGGTGACTGTGTCATCGGTGTCGGCTTGGGATTCTCCTGCCGGACTCGCACTGGGCTTGGCCGCCACGCCGGGTTTGGCGGCATCGGATGGTAATGACCCACTGGATGGCGGCGCACTGCTCTGCGGCGAAGCGGTCGAGCCATTGCCGCTTTGAGCGGAGGGCTGGGATTCTGCCGGCGCTGCCGTCTGAGGCGTCTGAGGCGGAGCAGGTGCTGGTTCAGTTGCCGGAAGCGGCGTGGGTGGCGGCGGAGGATACTTGATCGCCGAGGGCGCCGTCGGAAGTTGCTGTTGTGACGTGTCTTGGGCGACGAGCCCACACGGCAACGTCGCCGCCACAACAAGAATCAGCCAGAATTTCATTCGAAACTTTATTATAGCTGTCCGCGATTCTCGCGCCGGATCAGGAGCCCGCTCTGCTACTACTTAGTACAGCTCTCACTGCAACAAGCCAAACACTGCGACTCCTGTCGGTGTTCCCACAAACACTCTGCCATGGCGATGACCGGCGTGATGAACTTGTTGCCCGGCCCGAACTGATCGCGCGCTCCCGCCTGGGTGCTGTCGTAAAACTCGTGCGCGAGGTTGGTGGCGTCGAAGGCATACAAGACAGCCGGGTCGCTGTTGGATACAGCCCAGACTATGGCGTTAGACGTCTGATTGGCGGAAATGGCAGGAGTTGGCCCCGGGTAAGGAAAGGCGTTCGTCGTCTGCGAAGTTGGCGTAATGGAGAGCTTTGCATTCGAGATGGTAAACGCCTTCAGGTTGTCACTCACATCGCCGTAGTAGACCGTGCTGTTGAAGTACGCCGGGGCCGACCAAACGCCGTCCGGCAGCGCGCCGTCGATTTCCTGGTAGATGGCATTGTCGTTGTAGGGGTTAAACTTCCCCAGGTCGTTGCGATCGACGACGTAGATGTTGGTATCTTCGCCGGCGCCCACAGCGAGGGCGTGCAACTGGCCCTTGTCGTCGGGAAGATCGGGCAACACCATTACCCCTCCGGAGCCGAGGTCTTCATCGGCATCCGACTCCGCAACTGTGTCATACATGGTGAAGTAGTCAGCCACGGCCAGCCTGCCGGAAGAGTTGGAGAGCTTCATGAACGCGTTGCCGTAGTCTCCGTTGATGGGAAAGTCCTGCGAGTTGAGCGTAGTGTCGAAGGTGCCATTGGCGGCCAGAAAGTAGATGCTCCCCGTGGGGTCGGCCGCGAGCCCTCCGCCAGCCATCCACACCGAGCCCGAATTCCCGTTAGCGGTAATGTCGATCACCGATTCTTGCGCCAAGGTTCGGGAGTCGTAAGCCATGACCCATCCGGTGTAAGGACGGTCGTCACAGTGCGATGTGAAAGAAAGGTAGAGCGTCGTGCCGTATTCCAGAATCGCGGCGCGCTCGGCGTACTGTGCGGGGTAAAACTTCACCACCCCGTTCTGGCTGCCATCGCCCGTCCCCGGAAACTTCGCTTTAATCTCCGTAGGGACGCCGAACAGCTCGGCGCCCGTCGACAGGTCGAGCGCATGCAACCTCTGGTGGTAGTTGCCGATCGAATCCTTGGTCATCGCCACAAAGTAGATCGCACCGTTGGGCCCATATCCCTTGTCGATTACCGGGGTGTCGGTAATACCGATTTCAGGCGTGATCGCCGGGCAGTTACGATCGTCGCTGGGAGTTTCGCCCTCGCCTACCACCGAGACATGCCAGAACTGCCTGCCGGAGTCGGCGCTGAAGGCGTAAACGCTGTCGTTCTCCGTGACCACATACACCGTGTCATTCAAACTTCCGCCAATGAATTGTTTGTTCACAAACAGGGGCTGAGCGTCGACTTTGCCATCCGCCGTCAGGAAGTTGATTCTGCCGAACGTGTGGTAGTTAACATTGCTGGGCGTCAGCGTGGTTTCGCGCAGGTTCGCTCCCTGGCGGTAGATGTTGTAGTGGTAGGTGAGAACGTCGGTGGGATACGGAATCGGCAGGCTCTCGCTGGCCGTTGTGGTTGGTGTTGGCGTCGCGGAATCGGCGGCAGCGGCAGTGCTTCCCGCACAGCACAGGATTCCGAGGCTGATAAGTAGAAGAACGGTAAATTTGGCTTGATCGCGCACGGTTCACCCGGGATGTGTTCATCCGACATAGGAAGGATACGACATATCACTGTCACGGAGCAGAAGCGGCGGCCAGGTGATGCCAGCCTGCGTTTTCGATAAGATGGGTGACATCAAGAGCGGGGTGCCGTACCCAGGCACGACCTTTTCGGCAGGCTCTCGCAACAAGTCGATTCGCATATGGAGAGCGAAAGATGAATCATCCGATGGGGCCGATTCGAGCAGCGCGAGGAACGCTGCAGACCCTCTGCATCGCAATCGCAGTATTGCTGTTGAGTTGCTGCGCGCTCCCGGCGCAGAACAATGACCATCGCATTCGGAATATCGTTCTGGTTCACGGCGCATGGGCCGACGGCTCTGGCTGGAGAGGTGTTTACGACATTCTTGTCAAGCACGGCTACAACGTCAGCATCGTACAAGAGCCGGAAACGTCCTTCCAGGATGACGTCACCGCGACCAAGCGCATTCTTGCCCTGCAAGAGGGGCCCTGCATTCTTGTCGCTCACAGTTATGGCGGCTCTGTAATTACCGAAGCGGGGACGGACCCATCGGTTGTTGGTTTGGTGTACATTGCCGCCCACATGCCGGACGCGGGCGAGAATGAGGCTGACGACGGTAAGCGCTTCCCCAGTGACCTCAGTAAGTCCAGCGCGATCAAGAAGACAGCCGACGGTTTCACTTACCTTGACCCCGCGCAGTTTCACGAATACTTCGCGGCCGACCTCCCTGCTGCGCAGGCTGCTTTCATGGCGCGGTCGCAGGTGCTGAATAAGGCCGAGAATTTCAGTGCAGTCATTACTGCGGCGGCATGGAGAAGCAAACCAAGCTGGATGTTGGTCGCCGCAAGCGACAGAGCCATCAATCCTGAACTCGAACGGTGGTATGCCACGCGGGCCAAAAGCCATATGATCGAAGTCGCAGGCGCCAGTCACGCAGTCTACGTCTCGCACCCGAAGGAGGTTGCGGCTCTGATCGAACAAGCTGCAGCGCAGGTTCGGTAGAAGGCTTGCGAATGGCGGTTGTCACGCTACTGCGCCTACCTACGGGCAATCAGGCCGTCTAATATGTTTATTCGAACAATGAGGACACGCTAGCATCATGATTTCTAGTTCATTTCGCGGTGCTGTGGTGTGTGGATTGGCGGTCGTGCTGTGGAGTTCCTGCCTTCTGGCGAGCACCGGGCGTCCACACGAGATCACCAACATCCACTTCGAGAACGCTACGCAAACCACAGTCGACGTGGTATGGACCACCGCTCATCCCAGCACTTCACAGGTGCTGATCTCGAACAGCAACGATTTCGAGGCCGACCGCTGGGCTCTACCAGTTGCCGATCCCGCTCTGGTGACTACCCATCGCGTGACTGTGGATCACCTGATCCCGTTCAACCCCAAGACCGGCGATGGGACCTATTACATCTATGTGGCGTCGGTCGATGCCAAAGGAGAGATGTCCACCGCTCCCGGCCCGCAGACGCAAGACGGGAAGAATCCCTCGATTACGATGCGAACCGCGCCGGCCGCCCCGATGGGTCCGCCGAGCATGAAGTTTTACACCTCAGGTCCCGACGAAACCTTCCCGGGCTACGACATGTACTTTCAGGTGCAGCCCATCATAACGGCTGGGCCGACGGGCACCAATCTCTACATCCACAACGAGCGGGGATACAACAACAGCAGCGATGGCGTAGTGAAATATCTGGGCGCGGACAAGGGCAATCCCGAGACCATTAGCGTCCACTTCTCCTGCGAGTGGGGCAGCTCCACCGGCCAAGATAGCGAAGAACAGCAACTCGATCGCGACCGGAACATGGGCTACTGTTCCGGAGCCAACGCCAACGTGCGTGACCTGACCATTCGTCTGCGGACCTCGGCCAACACTGTTCCTGGAAAATACGAGGTTGCCTTCACCCTGGAAAGCAACGGACAGACGCAGACGGGAACCTACGAATTCACGGTGCAGCCGGCTCCTACTGCGCCTCCGCATCCGCAATTGACGCCCAAGCCGATTCCCGGGCTTTCGACCTGGGAAAAGCAGATGTTCGATCTGGGGAAGAAGTGGTGCATCTATCGCGACGAACAAAACGCCGCCGGCAACTTCGTAGACAACTGGGGCTGGACGGGCGATGCCTGGTTCTATGACGGCGGCCGCGTGTATCAGAACATAGACACCTATACCGCTGCGGCCGGACATCCGATGCATGCGGCGTGGCAGCACTGCGCCCTCACGCTGCTCGATCCTTACGCGAACTATCTGGTAGCCAACAATGGCACCATGGCAGGCTATTCCATTTTCCCTTATGGGATGGCGATGAACTACTACCGCACCAAAGCGGAAGTGATGCGAAACGGCATCAAGGCAGTGGCAACGCTGGGACCGCAACGACAGTCGTGCGGCTACGTTGACCCGGGTGGCATTCGCGAGAACTCCTACCGCAGTAATGCCTGGATGGCGAACGAGATGCCCGGCGCGCCGCGCTGGCCGCTCCTGCAGCGCAACATCGACAAGGTCATGGGAAACCTGAATATGGCGAACCGTGGGCTGGCCGGCTCGGTCCATCCTTTCATGCTTGGCATTGGCATGGAGACGCTGATCCACTGGTACGACCTCAATCTGGCCGAGGGCCATCCCGACTATCGCGTGCTGCCGGTCATTAAAGAGACGATCGACGCCATGTGGCGCGACCTTTGGATACCCAAGCAAAATATCCTGGTCTATGAGCGCTACACACTGCCGCCGAATCACAGCACCACCTACACCACTCTCAACAACCTGGTGTCAGTGGCATACGCGTGGTACTGGATGCAGACCGGCGATACCGTCGAGCGCGATCACGGAGACCTGCTCTTCCAGCACGCCTTCGATGATCCCGATGGCTACGATTCGAGCGGCAAGCAGTTCAGTCAGGAGTTTGAATTCAGTTTCGATTTTGTGCGCTATCGTCAGGGACTGACGACTTCCAGCGTGGTTCAGGAGAACAATCCCTATACCGGCCCTTACGCCGACACGAATCCTCCGATCAGCGAGAAGGTGAATTGCGATCCCAACTATTTTCCGAATTGCAAGGCAGGCACGATCGGAAGCACAACTGCAACCATCTTCTGGGGAACCTATAAGCCGGCCACAACCCAGCTGATCTATGGAAAGACCGATAGCTACGGGCAAGTCTCGCCGATCGACAAAGCGATGGTCTACTCGCACGTCGTGAAGCTGACAAGTTTGGAGCCGGGCACGACCTATCACTTCCGCACCAGATCGGTGGACCGCGTGGGCAATGTCGGCTCCATGAAGGACCTGACGTTTACCACCTCACCGGCGGAGGCGCCGGCCGCGAAGACACCGTAAAGTCGCCAAAGGGTGGAGCACCGCTTCAGCGGTGCAGTTTAGAAGCTCGACGACGCATCGGCTTTAGCCGCTGAGGGAAGTCCGTCCCTCAGGGCCTAAAGGCCAATCTCTCTCTCAAACACGCTCTGACGGCACGGCTAAAGCCGTGCCCCTTCAAGGCCGCACAGACGCAACATTCGCGCCACTCTACCCGCGCACTCTTTCCAAGAACTCCACCAACTCCTCTGGCAACGGCGCTTCGAACTTCAGCAATTCACCGGTTCGCGGCTGCCTGAACTCAATCGCTGCCGCGTGAAGAAAGTTCCTCTCCAGCGCTGGCGGCGATGCTGGATGCCCCATCCCTTGGCCTGCCTGTTGCGAAGGTTTAGGAGCCTTTGTCCCCACTCGCTTCAACTCCTTCGCAGCACCGTACAGCGCGTCTCCGGCTACCGGATGCCTCATCGACGACATGTGTACCCGGATCTGGTGCGTGCGTCCCGTCTCGATGCGCACGTCCACCAGCGCGAACTTTCCATAGGCCGATTCGATTCGCTCGCGTACTTCATAATGCGATATCGCCGAGCGGCCTCCGCTGCCGCGGGTGGTCATGCGCGTTCTCCGCACGGCGTCGCGGCTGATGGGATCGTTGATCGTCCCGCGATCTTTTACCGGCCAGCCATGCACTAGCGCCAAGTAGCGTTTCTTGATCTCGCGCTTAGAAAACTGAAGCGCCAGCTTGCGGTGTGCCACATCGTTCTTGGCGACGATGATCAGCCCGCTCGTCTCCTTGTCCAGGCGATGCACGATGCCTGGCCGCAGATCGCCACCGACCTCGGACAACGCGCCAAAGCGATGCAGCAAAGCATTGACCAGCGTGCCGCGATTGCGCTCATCGTCGGTCGCACCGGCTCCGGCATGGACCATCATTCCGGAAGGCTTGTTCACCACCGCCAGGTCGTCGTCTTCATAAATAATGTCGAGAGAGATGTCCTCGGCGATAGCTCGCAACGGCGGGTGCTCCGCTTCACCCAGGATGGTGATTGGCTCGCCGCCGCGTAGTTTCAGAGATGACTTCGCGATCGCTCCATTGACCAACGCCTTCCCTTCGCGAAGCATCTGCTGCACCCGCGCCCGGCTGACGTCAGGAATCTGTTCAGCGAGGAACTGGTCCAGCCGCTGGCCGGCAGCCTCGGCGGGAACGGAAATGGTCAGTGGAGACGGCGAGGGCATTCGCGATGAGAATACAACAGGCAGAGGAATTAACCACAGAGACACAGAGGCAAGGAGGAACTATTTTCAAAAGAATTTCCGCGCCACTCGCTGCGCTGAACTGGCATCGATTGCACGGGGTTTCGACGGCGTGTCCAAATCACTGTCCAGCGCCAACACCGCAGTGGAAAATGACTCCCAGACTCCGTAGTCTCTGTGCCTCTGTGGTGAAAAGGTCCTATCTTGTGGCTTTGACTGCCACTGGCGGCGCCAGCGCCACGCGTCGCATCCACAGCAGGCCGCCGAAGATGACGAGGCACAGGGCAATCGCCTGCGTGCCGCTCATGAACCCGAGGAACTCGCCGCGGCCGGGATCGCCTCGGAAGAACTCGATGAAATAGCGCCCGACGCCATAAATGATCATGTACGTGCCGATGATTTCGCCTTCAAACTTCTTGCGCCGGATCAGCCACACCAGGAACAGGCAGTTGCACAGTTCCAGCACCATCTCGTAGAGCTGTGTCGGGTGCAGCGGAATATTCAGCGGCGTTCCGACGATCTCGCTGGCCAGCGGATTGTGAAAGGTGACGGCCCATGGCACATGGGTCTCGCGCCCATAGCAGCATCCGGCGGCAAAGCAGCCGACGCGTCCAAAGGCGTGGCCCAGCGCCAGGCCCGGCGCGAACACATCGCAAGTGCGGAGCACCGGCATGTGATTGCGGCGCATGTACCACACGCACATAGCGAGCGCCAGTAGAAATCCGCCTGAAAAGACGCCGCCGGCCTGCAGCGTAGCCAGGGAAAAAATGTGGTTCCGGGCATCTGCATCGGTGATCAAGTAAAGAATCTTCGCGCCCAATATGCCGGAGAGGATGGCGATCAAGCCAAGGTTCCACAGGTGGTCGGGATCGAGACCTTGTTCGCGGCCGAGTTTGACGATGAGCAGCAGGCCGAAGATCAGGCCCAGCGCCGCCATCAAACCATAGGTCGGGAGACTGAAACTGCCAAGGTGAAATAAACGGGGAAACACGCTTCTATTTTAGACGCGGAAAGGGGTCGAACGCTTCACGCGGATAAGCCGTCAGCTCTCAGCCGTCAGCTTTCAGCTTAAACCCGGAATCCTACCCGAGTCCTAAGCGCATCCCGAACGAAGCCCATATTCATCAGCTTGTCCCGAACTCACCTCTGATGACTAGGATTTAAGCTGATGGCTGAAAGCTGACGGCTGACAGCTAGAAGAAAAAACCGACCCGCGGGGCCGTGTTCAGTGGGCCGTCAATGAACCCGCATTATACGGTGGGAACTCGCCGCAGCTCTTTAGGCATCTCCGCATGGCGGAGCACTGCACACCGAACCGTATACGAGTCGAGTCCCCTGTTCATTGAGCATTGGTTCAAAAAACGGTTGCCACCAACACCAACTTTGCAGGCCGGTTTAATGTTCAGATGCTATGGAAAAGGCAGGCCGATGACAAGAGGCGTCAGGTAAATAGTTGGCCAATAACGTGCCGCCCACAGCACAGAAGTGGCAGGCAGGCGGCGAACAGATCTGTCCGCCGAGCGGTTAGTCACGTCGCCATTAACTATCGATGAAGGGTGATGGGTGGAGCACCCTTTCAGGCGTGCATTCAGGACGGTGGTCGGGCGAGGCGCTTCAGCGCCTGAGGTCACTCTTTGGCTTTACCTCAGCGGCTAAAGCCAGATTTATTCCTTAGCCGAAAATGCACCGCTAAAGCGGTGCTCCACCTAAAGCACCGCACTACCCGCACGGTAAATTCCAGGGTGGGACCGTCTACCGCACCGCGATAACGCCGTTTTCCACCGGCTGCACCAGTTGCTCGGGGTTGGCGAAGTTAGCCTGCGCGATACGGATCTGCTCTTTGAAATTGTCGACCATGTCCTCGCGCAAACGCACTTCGGTGGGCTTCTTGGCGATGCTCATTTTGTCGATCTTGTCCTGCAGGCGCAGCAGTCCGTAGAAGAGATTTTCCGGCCGCGGCGGGCAGCCCACAATGTACACGTCCACTGGCACAATGCGATCGACGCCTTGCAGCACGGCGTAGGTATTGAACGGGCCACCGACCGACGAGCATGCGCCCATCGAGATGCACCACTTGGGATCGGGCATCTGGTCGTAGATGCGCTGCACCACCGGCGCCATCTTCAGCGTGACCGTTCCGGCGACGATCATCAGATCGCTTTGCCGCGGGCTGGGGCGGAAGACCTCTGAGCCAAAGCGCGCGATGTCGAAGCGCGACGTGGAAGCGGCGATCATCTCGATCGCGCAGCAAGCCAGGCCAAACGTCATGGGCCAAATCGCCGACTTCCGCGCCCAGTTGAAGACGTAATCGACCGTGGTCACCAGAAAGTTTTTCTCGAACTTGTTCTCAATCCAACCCATGCAATACCTTCCTCGATGGCAGGCTAACCTGATATCTTCGCCGATCCCTCTACCATCGGGCTGTGATGAGCGTCACAGGCGCCCACAAACCCGAGTCTAGGCCGCGTTGGCGGCGGGTTCAAGGGGAAGTTCCTGGGTCGCAGTTCGATGAGGAGAGCATGTCGGCCCAATCGTCAGTTTCCCAGCGCCAGAAATATTTCCCGACTTCTGGCCAACGCATCCTGTTCAGGCAACCCGCCTGCATCCAACTTATGCAGAATATTGACTTGCGTCAGGCTGGCCGCCGCTTCGTCGGGATTGCGCCCGGAGCAAATTGACAGTGCGCTCCGTGTTCGCTAGGATACGCCCTTGTGTTCGAAGCCGGGGCCTTCCCGCGAGATGTGGGGGCGGGATGGGCCGAGGAAACTCGGGCTAAGACGCAATCTCTTTTCTGAAGACCCATCATGGAACGTGTACCCACTGTTTCGGGAACGGCGAACCTGCTCGACATCCTTGACCGGGTGCTGGACAAGGGGTTGGTGATTGCCGGCGACGTGCGAATATCGCTCGCCAATGTTGAACTGCTGACCATTCGCATACGGCTGCTGGTGTGTTCGGTCGACAAAGCCGAGGAGATCGGACTGAACTGGTGGAAGTTCGATCCGAACCTGACTCATCCCGCCGGGCTGCCTGACGTCCCCCGCACGCGTTTGCCACGAGCCGGACCGGGAGCGGAGTTGCGAGCGCCCAGCGCGCCCGCCAAGACAGTTAAGAAGGTTTCCAAGAAGAGGAAGAAAGCCTGACGCAAGCCTAAGGACTCAGAGATAAAGATCGGCAGGAGGATCTGCAATGGCAGTTGAGAGAGTTTCGGGCGGCTCAAGTCTGATTGACGTACTCGATCGGGTCTTGGACAAGGGCATCGTGATCGACGCCTGGGTGCGCATCTCGCTCGTAGGCATCGACCTGATTACGGTGGAAGCGCGTATCGTGGTGGCCTCTATCGATACCTATTTGAAATATGCCGATGCCGTGGGACTCACCGGACTGGTGTCGCGCCCGCAGTTGGGCGCCGGCGAGGAAGAGGAAATTACAACTGTGGAAACGACGCGGCGACCGGCCCGCACCCGGCGGACGGCGGTCCGCTAGCGGAGCTCATACCCAGGAGAGCTTGCAGTGGCTTCCCCGCAGATGCACGTGCGCTCCGATACTCCCGACGTAACCGGGCGGAATCGCCGTTCCGCCCTTCGCTTGCTCGGAATGGAGCGCAGCGAAGAAATCTTTCCTGTGTTGCTGGAGGAGATCGTTGCCCTGGGTCATCCCCGGGCGCTGGTCGCCAAGGTTGATTTCGAGACCTCCGAGATCACCCCAGTCGCCTCGCTGAATTGCCCCAAGAACCTGGTGCAACGTTTTCGGAGCTCGCTGTTTGCCGTGGAAACTCCGCTGGTGCGCATACTCCATAGCCAGCAGCCAGAGTTGGTTCGTAGCCGGGCCAGGCGGGCCTCCAGTTTCTACTACTACCCTCTGATCTACCGTAACCGCACGGCTTGCTGGGAAGCCGACCGCGCCCGCGGACGCAAGTGCATCGCGGTAGAAAACTTTCATTCACGACTCCGCCTGCAGTTACAGGAGCAGGTGTGCGGCATCTGCGACATGCGGGCCTACGCCGCCGTCGTGGTCGTCGAGGTGAGCCCCAACGCTTCCGCAGCAGAAATCGCGGGACTGCGCTCGCTTATCGAGCTGGCCAACAGGTACCTGTCGCGGCTCTTCAAGGTCGAGCACTATCACAACCGCATGGTCGACATGGAGACCATCATCACGCAGATGCAGACCGTGATGGAGAGCATGACCGACCCGGTGATCCTCACCGATCCTCAGCATCGCGTGATCACCCAGAACAAGGCCGCGGAACGCTACTTCCGGCTTCCCGAGGATGTGAGCGAAGGCCGGGTCCGAGCGGTGGAACTGAACAATCTGCTGTTCTCGGCGGCGTTATCTTCCATGGCAGTTTCGGGCAGTGATTCTTCGCGCGATATGACGCTGGTGGACGCGATTGAAGGCGATGAAGTGTTGTTCGAAGCTGTGTCGGCGCCCAGCTTCGCCCCCGATGGACGCCGCACCGGCATGGTGAGCGTGTTGCGCGACGTGACCGACCTGCGGCGCGCCGATGATGAACTGCGCGCCAATTATGACAAGTTGCGCCAGGCTGAGGAGGTCGTGCGTCAGGACCGCGACCGCTTGAACCTGGTCATTGAAAATGTCGGCGATCCCATCGTGGTTTGCGATCGCGATGCCAAGGTCGCGTTGCTCGATCCCCGGGCGCAGGAGCTATTCGGTTCCGAACAGGGCCGCACCGCGCTCAACATCCGCAACCAGGCGACACTGGATGCCTACATCACCCAGTTCACGTACTCCTTTTCCGATCGCGAGAGCGCTCCCATTCAGCTCACCCATCCGGAAACCCATCAAGAGGTGGAATACGACGCGCGCTCCGGAAAAATTTACGACGAGCGCGGACTGGTGGCTTACACCGTCACCGTGCTGCGTGACCTGACCGCGGTGCGCCGCCTGGAGCAGTTGAAGATGGAGCGGCGCATGCTCGAGATGGAGAAATTCGCCGTGGCCGGTCGCCTGGCCGGGACCATCGCCCATGAAGTCAACAACCCGATGGAGGCGATCAAGAACTGCATCTTCCTGCTGACCGACAAGATGGAGCCGGAAGCCACGCCGGTGTACGAGATCCTGAAGGCGGAGACCGAACGCGTTGCGCGCATCGTCCGCCAGATGCTCGGTCTGTATCGCAATACCGAGCAGGTCGGCAATTTCGACGTCAACAGCGTGGTGGAAGATACGCTGTTGCTGTTTACCCGGCAACTGGAGCGCGCCGGCATTCGAGTTGAAAAAGAACTTGGTACTCTGCCCCCGGCGCTGGGCTCGGCCGACCAAATTCGCCAGGTCTTATCGAACCTGGTGGTGAACGCAAAAGACAGCATGAGCCAGGGCGGAGCGTTGCGAGTACGAAGCCGTCTGGTCCGCAAGGATGACTTGCGCGAGGTCATCCGCATTGTGGTGGCCGACTCCGGCTGCGGCATCTCGCAGAACATGCTGCATTCCATGTTCGAACCCTTCGTGACCACTAAGGGAGAACGTGGAACGGGCTTAGGCCTGTGGATTGTAAAAGGAATCATCGAGAACCATGGCGGCAAACTTCGAGTGCGCAGCACCCTAGGCAAGGGGACGGTGTTTGCGATTGAGCTGCCGGCCGTTCAATGAAACCAGGTGCTTGTATGAAAGATAAGTCGCATATCCTTGTGGTGGACGATGAGCCCAACGTCCTTGTGACGTACCGGCTCATTTTGCAACAGCAAGGCTATGAAGTAAGCGCCGCGATATCGTCGGGCGAAGCTCGGGAAGCGCTATCGGAGAAAGAGATCGACCTTCTGTTGTGCGATCTCTCCCTGGAGAAGCAGAAAAACGGATTCGACGTGATCGATTTTGCGCATGATAAGAGTCCCCACATGCCGACGGTGTTACTAACGGGATATGCCACCCCGGAGGCGAACGATCACGCCCGGAAGCTCGGCATCCCAGTATTGTTCAAGCCGATTGACATCAAGGAGCTGCTGGAAACGATTTCCGGATTGCTGAAGGAGAACTATGAGCGGCACGAGGCGGCCGGTTAAGACATCGGCGGCAAGCAAAACAAAATCCGCGAAAAAGCAATCGTCAAAGGCCCATCCCATCACCATGGCGCCTCCACCCCAGCAAGTGCAAAAACGGCACTTGCCGGGGACCGCGGTTCCGGCGCCGGTGCTTGCGCGTGAGCCCAAACTGGCGCCGGCCAACGATTTTGCGTCCGGGCCTATTCCGGTGCCCGATGTACGCCAGGAGGGCCGTTACGTCTACGGCATCATCCAGTCAAGGGAGCCGGTGACGTTCGGTAGGATGGGCATCGGCGGCAGCGGCGAGATGGTGTATGTGGTCACGCATGGCGACATTGCCGCGGTGGTGAGCCGCACGCCGGTCTTCATCTTCGATCCCACCCGCGAGAATGCGTTGGCGCACGAGCACGTCATCGAGACCGTGATGAAGGCGCACACCATCATCCCAATGAGCTTCGGCACCGTCTTTCGCACCGACGACGACATTCGCGAAGTGCTGCGCAGCATCTATCCGTCGGTGAAGGACGTGCTGAAACAGATGGCCGGCAAGGTGGAGTTCGGCCTGAAGGTGACGTGGGACCGCGATCACATTGTCGAGGAGTTGCAACGGGAACACGATGAGATCCACCGCTTTCACCAGGAGATCACGCGCAAGCACCTGCAGTCGACGTATTTTGCCCGCATGCAACTGGGTCGCATGATCGACAAGGCGCTGGAGGAGCAGTCGGCCGAGTACGTTCGGGAGATTTGCGAAACATTGCGCGCCATCTGCGTCGCCTCGCGCGATAACAAGCCGATTGGCGACAAGATGATCATGAAGGCGGCTTTCCTGCTGGAGCGCGAGCGCGAAGCCGAGTTTGACGCCGCGGTCAACCGCGTGGCCAAGAAATTCGGTGAGCGCCTGAATTTCAAGTACACGGGTCCGTGGCCGCCGTATAACTTTGTGAACATCCGGCTGAAACTTGAACCCAGCAGCACAGGGTGAGGGTGACGGGGCGAGAAGCAGATCCCTCGCTTAGCTTGTGATGACAATTCATACGGTCGCAGCGCTCCGAAAGGATTGGGACTCACCATGCTCCTCATCGACGATCTCCTGCTCTCGCCCATCTCGGGCTTCCAATTCATCATGCGGACACTGGCCCGCGCCGCCGAAGAGCAGTACACCGACGACGCGCCCATCAAGGAACGCCTGCTGGAATTGCAGACTCTTCTGGAAGAAGGCTCGATCAGCGAGGAAGAATACATCGAGCAGGAGCGCGAAGTTCTGGCGGAGTTGCGCGAGATCCAGAACCGCCGCATGCAGATGGCCGGCATCTCTCCCGAGGAAGCCGCGCGCCTGGGCCGTCCGATGATCGAGATGCCGGTGCAGATTCGGCAGGCGAAGAAAAATAGATTCAGTTCACGACGTATTGCATCACGTACTGCTAAGCAACTAGCGATAATCCGCAGTAAATCAAGCCCTTCCTTATAGAGACAAACCCCATTTTTCTCTAGCGATCACTTTTGTGAATTCACAAACAGGTGACATTAGTTCCACATCTCCATGACAAGTGCCGCTGCCGGCGCCGTTACCGTGAACTACATAGTCCAGCCAACTAGGATTCTGGACGTGAGAGGAACAGTGATGGAAAACATGGAAGATGTACTGACGCGGCCGGTAAATCGCCGGTCGTTCATAAAAAACGGAGCTATTGCAGCTGGCGCTGCCACGGTTGGCGCCGGGCTGTTAAGCCACGGCCTCGCCGCCTTTGCCCAGGACACTAACGCGAGCCTTAATAAAGGAGATATCGCAATTCTCCAGTTCCTGGCGGCGGCAGAACTGATTGAGTCAGACCTGTGGACACAGTACGCGGAACTGGGTGGTATCGGCAATAATCCACCTATCGAAGTAGACCCGAACCAGTCTTTGAACAACTACCAGATAGCTTTGTCGAACCTCGATTCCGATGCGCCGCAATATATCTCCAGCAATACCCTGGACGAAGTAAGCCACGCCGCTTTCCTGAATGCCTACTTGGAATCGAAGGGCGCCGATCCAGTCAACCTCGACAAATTTCGTACCTTGCAGGGTAGCAAAGCCGGGCCGGCTGCCAATATTGGACGGCTCACCAACCTCATGCAGCTGGATGTCGACACCAGTTGGTACGTTCGCTATCGCAGCACTACCAATCCTGACTTCGGCGCAACCTTTCCGCAGGCGCTCACTCTGAACGGCGTCTACGCCATTCCGCGGACGGATGCCGATTTCGACGGCCCGCCGTTCTCCAATGCGACCAGCATTCCCGGCAACGTTCACATCCAGGCGATCGCCAATGTGGCCGCCTTTCACTTCGGCACGATCGAGCAAGGCGGCTCCAGCCTCTATGGCGCGCTAAGCCAGAAGGTCAGCAGCCCGGAAGTCTTGAAGATCACGCTGGGTATTGGTGGAGACGAGATCGCTCACTTCCTGGAGTGGGTGGATTTTGCGGGCAACGCAGTGCAGGCTCCGGTGGCGCCGTTTACGGATCCCATAACTGGCCTGACGTTCCCCAACTTCTTCAGCCCACTCAATCCGCTGATTCA
>Ga0181526_10001495_pt1 | contig 22034 bp, 21 predicted proteins | sample PEATcosm2014_Bin_35_FD_119750 | JGI IMG/M metagenome (GOLD analysis project Ga0181526, IMG submission 119750) | Peatland microbial communities from MTU Mesocosm Facility, Houghton, MI, USA - PEATcosm2014_Bin06_30_metaG | ecosystem: Environmental > Terrestrial > Soil > Wetlands > Peat | place...
ACGATCTCTCGGTCCTTCTGGACACGAAGGCGCGGCTCCTGATCCAAGCCAACGATTACGCGGGCTCGGTGGCCCCGATGGAGGAGGCGCTCCAGATCTCCGACCGGCACCACTTCAGCAATGCGAGCAAGACGATGGAGGACCTCTCGCTGCTTTCCCAGCTCTACTACCAGGAGGCGGGCAACACCAAGAACCCGAAGGACGTGCAGCTCGCCGACTACGGCAAAGCGATCGCCTACATCGAGCGCTGGTTCTCGCTGAGCAAGAAGCCGAGCGAGGAGACCACGGTTTACTACGCCTCGGTGCTCTACAATGAGGCGCTTGCGATAAACGGCGACCATCCGGACCCGACGCTGGTCCAGAAGACGCAGGACGTTGTCAGGAAGGGCCTGCTCATAAGCGTCCATCCCAGGGAGAACCTCTACGTGCTGCTCCTGGCGACGCTCCAGCAGCAGAACAAGGACGCGGAGGCGGCCGAGGTCCTCGAGTCCGTCCTCGAGAAGAACCCCACCAACAAGTCGTTCTGGCCCGAGCTTGTCAGCTTCTACGTGACCCTCGCGCAGTCGAACGAGAAGAACAAGGACGAGTTCCGCAAGTACTACGTCCGGGCGATCAACGCCCTGGAGCGGGCGCAGGCCCTCGGCTACATGAACACGCCGAACGACCACTACCTCCTGTTCACCTTCTATTACGACACCGGCCAGTTCGGGGAGGCCGCCGACCTGCTCTACCAGGGCCTACACAACGGCACGATCTCCGGCGACCTCACCAACTGGGAGCTCCTTTCCACCTCGTACCAGCAGATCAGCCAGGAGTTCAAGGCCGTCGAGATCCTCAAGGAGGCCGCCGAGAGATTCCCGACGAACGGGAACCTGGATTCCCAGATCGGCCAGATCTACCTCGGCCTGGACAAGAACGAGGACGCCTACACCTACTACAAGCTGGCGGTCGACACGGGGCACCTCGACAGGGCGTGGGCGGTCTACAACACGCTCTCCTACCTGGCCTTCGAGCTGGGCAAGCTCGACGAGGCGAAGGCTGCCATTGACCAGGCCATAGCCCTCCGGGGCTCCAATGCGGACCACCAGTCGATCAGCCTGCGCAATGCGATCCAGGATGCGATCAACGAGAGGGACGAAAGGAAGGCCGAATTGCAGAAAGAGACCAATCCGCCGGCCGAGGGCACCCCCGATGGGGCGACGACCACGCCCCCAACAACTTAAAAGTCCGGCACCCATATGAAGAAAACCAAGATCTATTTCATAGCGCCCATCCTCGCCCTCGCCATCTTCGGCGGATACTACTGGAACTTCAGGTCCCAGTACCAGGCCCGGCAGGCTGAGATCGTCGCGGCCGCGAAGGCCAGGAGGGAGGCCAAGCTCCGTGCCGACGAGGCCGCGCGCGAGGTGGCGATGCAGGACGCCCTCGAGGCGCAGAAGCAGCGCAAGAAGGAGCGCGCCGAGCGCGAAGCCCTGGAGCAGAAGCAGCGCGACGACAAGGAGAACGCCGTCCTGGACGCCGACAAGGCCGAGCAGGAGGCCCAGAGGCTCGAGCGCGAGGCCGACAAGCTCACCAAGGAGGTCGCGGACAACCAGAAGGATATCGCCGACCTCGAGGCCGACGACGCGAAGCAGGTCGCCGAGGTGGCTTTCCTCGGGGAGTACGTGGCGAAGGCGAAGCAGAACCGCGAGAGCCTCGCGGCGGTCCTCACGAAGATCCAGGCGGCCGACGAGGCCAAGGCCAGGGCGGAAGCGCTCGCCGAGGCCAAGGCGCACAAGTCCGAGTAACATTCCCCACCGCCCACTTCCAAAAGGCTCCCCATGAAAAAATGGCTCTTTGTCATCTCCCCGGCGTCCATGCTGGCGGTGTTTCTCGTGTTCTATTACTCCGACAGGGCCAAGAGCGAGGCCCGCGAGCACGCCCACGCCGTGCAGCTCGCGCAGGAGAAGGCCGACGCCGACGAGAAGAAGCGCATTGCCGAGGCCAAGGCGAAGGAGGACGCCGATCGCCGCAACCAGGAGAGGATCGCCGAACAGGCGAGGCTCGCCAAGGAGAAGCAGGACAAGTACGACGCGGAGATGGCGCGGATCAAGGCGAACACCGACAAGTCGAACGCGACCGCGGAGAAGTTCGCCAAGGAGATCTCGGACCTATCGATCCAGCTCGACGACCTCCACAAGAGGAAGGACGCCCTCACGCGCGAGACCTTTGACCTGGCCAAGAAGGTCCAGCAGGCGGCCGTGGAGCGGCACAACGCGGACATGGACATCGAGCGCATGGTCGAGATGATCTCGGAGAGGGCGGACCAGAGCGACATGGCGAAGATGCCGCCCCCGCCCCCGCCAAGCAGCTGAGCGGCTCCGCGCGAGCAGCCGGCCCCGGGGCTCCGGCATAGTCCAAGACGCTGCCCCGGAAGGCCTTGCGTCCGGTTGAAAGCAGCCGGGCCCCAATTTGTCGCGCGGCCCGCGGGAGAATGTGTCGACCATGCGCCGGCACAGGGAGCATCGATTGGTTGACCCGGCCGCCCGTCCCGTGAGAGTTCCAGCACCCCCAGTCCAGCAGGGCGTCCGCCTTGCGGCACCCCTGACGCTCCCCAGGATTCCACGACCATGACCCCGACAACCCTTCGCCGTTCGGCCGTCCTTGCCGCGCTTGCCTGCCTGCCCCTTTTCGCAGCCGCCTCGGAGACCCGCCTCACGCTCCACGCGGACCAGTCCGGCCCGGTCATCAACCGAAACATCTACGGCCAGTTCTCCGAGCACCTCGGCCACTGCATCTACGGCGGCATTTGGGTCGGCCCGGACTCCCCCATTCCGAACACCAAGGGCTACAATAACGCCGTGCTCGCGGCGCTGAGGGACCTGCATGTCCCCATCCTCCGCTGGCCCGGCGGCTGCTTCGCCGACGAATACCACTGGAGGAACGGCATAGGCCCCGTCGAGAAGCGCCCGTCGATGTACAACTCGCACTGGGGCGGCGTCGTCGAGGACAACCATTTCGGCACGCACGAGTTTCTCAACCTGTGCGAGATGCTCGGGATCGAGCCCTACGTCTGCGTCAATGTCGGAAGCGGCGAGGTCCGGGAGGCCATGGAATGGGTCGAGTACATGACGTCCGACTCGGACTCGCCCATGGCAAACCTGCGGCGCGCGAACGGCCGCGACAAGCCGTGGAAGGTGCACTACATCGCGGTCGGCAACGAGAGCTGGGGCTGCGGAGGCTCGATGCGGCCCGAGTTCTACGCCGACAATTTCCGCCGCTACAACACCTTCATCAAGAACTACGAGCGGGGCCCCGAGAACCGCATCTACCGGGTCGCGTGCGGCCCGAGCGAGGACGACTACGAGTGGACGGACACGCTCATGAGGCTGGCGGGGCGCCAGATGGACGGCCTCTCGCTGCACTACTACACGATTCCGTCCGGCAGCTGGAAGGCCAAGGGCTCCGCGACGCAGTTCAGCAAGGAGGAGTACTTCAGGACGCTCGGCAACACGCTGCGCATGGAGGACCTGATCACCCGGCACTCCGCCATCATGGACAGGTACGACCCCAAGAAGCGGGTCGGCCTCGCCGTCGACGAGTGGGGAATCTGGACCGACGTGGAGCCCGGCACGAACCCCGGCTTCCTCTATCAGCAGAACTCGCTCCGGGACGCCCTGGCCGCCGCGATCAACCTGCACATCTTCCAGGCGCACGCCGACCGGGTCGTCATGGCGAACATCGCCCAGATGGTGAACGTGCTCCAGGCGATGATCCTCACGGATGGCGACAAGATCGTCCTGACCCCCACCTACCACGTCTTCGAGATGATGAGCGTCCACCAGGGGGCGACCTCGGTCCCCCTTGACGTCGAGACGCCGAGCCTGCCCCAGGCCGCCGAGAAGATACCCACGGTGAGCGCCTCGGCCTCGAGGGACGCGAAGGGGCGGATCCACCTCTCGCTCGTCAACCTGGATCCCGACAATCCCGCCGCGGTGGAGTGCACGGTCGTGGGGCCCGCGCCCCAGGGCGTCGTTGGCCGCGTCCTCACGGCCCCGGCAATAACCTCCCACAACACCTTTGACGCCCCGCACGCGGTGGAGCCGAGGGCCTTCGCGGACGCGACCGTCTCCGGCGGCCAGCTCAGCGTCAGGCTGCCGCCCATGTCCGTGGTCGTTCTGGAGCTCTGAGCGCACCCCACCCGCGCCGCGGCCCCGAGACGCCCCCGCCTAGGATGCAGAGACCCCGCAAAGCCCTCGTCCTCGCCCTGCTCGGGCTCTCCCATCCGCTTGGCGCTGGGGCGCAGGCCACGCCGCCGACCGGCGCCGCGTTCCCGGTCTCCATCCGCGTGGACGCCTCGAGGACGATCGGGGAGATGAAGCCGATCTGGCGCTTCTTCGGCGCGGATGAGCCGAACTACGCGACGATGAAGGACGGCCGCAGGCTTCTTTCGGAGCTCGGCGAGCTGCGCCCCCAGGAGGTCTATTTCAGGACCCACAACCTCCTCTGCACCGGCGACGGGACTCCGGCCTTCAAATGGGGCAGCACGAACGCCTACACCGAGGACCCCAGCGGCAGGCCCGTCTACGACTGGACGATCCTCGACCGCATCTTCGACACCTACCGCGCCCGCGCCGTTCGCCCCTACGTGGAGATCGGCTTCATGCCCCAGGCCCTCTCGGTGCGGCCGCTGCCCTACCAGCACGAGTGGAGGCCCGGCCTGAAGTACGGCGCCATCGGGACCGGCTGGTCCTACCCGCCGAAGGACTATGCGAAATGGGCGGAGCTGGTGAACCAGTGGGTGCGCCACTGCGTCGAGCGGTACGGCCGGGCCGAGGTGGAGACGTGGTTCTGGGAGACCTGGAACGAGGCGAACGGGGCCTCGTACTGGCACGGCACGCCGGAGGACTTCTACAAGCTCCACGACTACGCCGTGGACGCCGTGCGCAGGGCCCTGCCGACCGCGAGGGTCGGCGGGCCCGACGTCGCCGGGAGCGGGGGCGCCTTCATGGAGGGGTTCCTGGCCCACTGCGCGCGCGGGAGGAACTACGCGACGGGCCTCACCGGGACCCCTACCGACTTCCTCTCCTTCCACGCCAAGGGCCGGCCCTCGTTCGTCGACGGGCACGTGCGGCTCGGCATAGCGGCCCAGCTTAGGACAATGGGAGAGGCCTTCTCGATGATATCGGCCGTGCCTGAGCTCAGGGGGAAACCGATAGTCATCGGGGAGTCGGACCCGGACGGCTGCGCCGCGTGCCTCGGGCCGCAGCTCGGCTACCGCACCGGCACCATGTACTCGAGCTACACGGCCGAGAGCATCGCCCGGGAATACGCGCTCGCGGACAAGTACGGGGTCGACCTGGAGGGCGCGCTCACGTGGGCCTTCGAGTTCGAGGACCAGCCGTACTTCGCGGGCCAGCGCGTCCTCTCCACCAACGGAATAGACCTTCCCGTGCTGAACGTCTTCCGGATGATGAGCAGGATGGGAGGCTCCCGCGTCGAGGCCACGAGCACGGCGGAGGAGCCGCTGGACGCCATCGTCAAGGGCGGCGTCCCCGGGGCGCCGGATGTCGGGGCGATCGCGAGCCTCGACGCCGGCAGGCTCTGCGTCCTCGTCTGGCACTACAATGACGACGACGTCCCCGGCCCCGACGCAGCCGTCGAGCTGGCCCTTGAGAATCTGCCGGCCGGCGCCGCCTCGGCGCGGCTGGCGCACTACCGCATCGATGACCTCCACAGCAACGCCTACACGGCCTGGCGGTCCCTCGGGTCGCCCCCGGAGCCCGACGAGGCGCAGGTCGCTCAGATGAGGGAGTCCGGGGCCCTGACGGCGCTCGCCGATGCCCCGCCCACCGTCGCGGTGACGGACGGCCGGGCGCTCCTGAAGTTCGCCCTCCCCCGCCACGGGGTGTCGCTGCTGGTGCTCGACTGGAGGTGACCGGCCCGGGGCCCGCGGGCGCCTACGCCGGCAGGTAGGATGTCTTCCTGAGCTGCCTCGAGTAGGTCCTACGGAACGCGGCATTGTCCGCAACCGCCCCCAGGGCGACCAGCTGGGCCGCCAGGTTGCCCACGGCCGCCCCCTCAAGCGAATACGAGTCCACGGGCAATCCCGCGGCGTCCGCCGTGGCCTGGCAAAGGAGCCTGTTCTGGGAGCCGCCGCCGACGGCGAGTATGCGCCTGAACTTCCGGTCCGCGAGCCGCCCTATCGACTGGGCCGCCTTGGCGTGCCCCAGCCCGAGCGAGCTGCAGATGAGCCTCACGTAGCCGACAAGGTCCCGAGGCGGCCGGGCCCGGGAGCGCCTGAGCTGGGCGTCGATTGCCGCCCGCATGGAAGGCGGGTTGAAGAGCCCCGAGTCGTTCAGGTCGAGGAGCGCCGCGGGGGCGGGCGCCCGGGCCGCCGCCGCGATCAGGAGCCGCCAGGCCGACGCCGACTTCGGGCGCAGGCTGAAGTCCACGAGTATCCGCTCCAAGAGCCAGAGGCCCAGGCAGCTCTTCAGCGGCCGGTAGGTCCCGTCGCCCATCCGCTCGTTTGAGATCCGCAGCTCCAGGGCCTCCGGGCCGAGCACCGGCCGGTCGCTCTCGAAGCCGAGGAGGGACCAGGTCCCGGTGCTCAGGTAGAGGTCGGAGCCGTCCGCCGCGGCCGGCATGGCCGCGAAGGCGCAGGCCGTGTCGTGGCCCGGGACCAGGGCCGAGACCACGCCCTTCAGCTCCGGGATTCCCCTGACCGGCCCCAGCCGCGCGGGCGAGCGCATCGGCTTCCTGAACCACGAGGGGGGTATCCCGAAGAACCTGAAGGCGGCCGGCGACCAGTCCCTGCTGTGGACATCGAGGAGCTGGGAGTGGCTCGTCATCGAAAGCTCGTTCACCATCCTGCCCGAGAGCAGGAAGTTGAAGTAGTCGGGCAGGAAGAGGCATCGCGAGGCCCCCTTCGCCATCACGGGACAGCACGCAAGGGTCTCCTGGAGCTGGAGGCTCGTGTTGTACGGGTAGTTCGGGATGCCCGTTAGGGAGTAGACTCGCCTAATCCCGCCGCGCCCGAGCCTTTCCGATGCGGCCGCGGTCCGGTTGTCGCGGTAGGCGTGGACCGGGAAGACCGGCCGGCCCCGGTCGTTCACGAGGACGTGGTCCACCCCCCAGCCGTCCACGCCGACCGACGCCAGCCGGGGATAAAGCTTCCTCGCCTTGACCAGGCCGGCGCGCACCTCGCTCCAAAGGCCGGGCAGGTCCCAGTAGTCGTTGCGCCCAAGCGAATGGAACTGGTTCGGGAACCGGTGGACCTCGGTGAGCGCGAGGCCGCGCCCGTTCCAGCTGCCCACAATGATGCGCCCGCTCGTTGCGCCCAGGTCCACCGCCGCGCAGAGAACCGGTTTCATGCTACCCGCGGGCCTTCAGTACGTCGCGCTCGTAGCGCTCGACCTCGGGATACCAGGCCCGGTCGGCGGGTGCGTTGTGCCGGCGGCAGTGCTCGTCCCACACGGCCCCCATCGGCAGCGTCTTGTCCTCCTCGAACTGGGCGAGGCGCGCGGTGAAGTCGCCCGCGTCCTCCAGCTTTCTCAGCTTGGCCGCGGGCTCCAGGAGCGCCGTGAGCAGGCCCTTCAGGGAGTTCCTGGCGCCGATCACCCACGAGGCGACCCGGTTGATGCTCCCGTCAAAATAGTCGAGGCCCACGTGGGTGCGGGGCAGGAACCCCCCCCTGACGACCTCTGAAAGCACCGCCTGCGTGGGGTCGTCGAGGAGGACGACATGGTCGCTGTCCCAGCGGACGCCGCGGCTCAGGTGCAGGAGAAGGCCCGGGACGAACTGCAGGACCGAGCTGATCTTGTCCGCGACCGACTCGGTCGGGTGAAAATGCCCCATGTCGAGGCAGATGAGCTTCTGGCGCTTGACGGCGTAGCCGAGGTAGAACTCGTGGGAGCCGACGACGTAGCTCTCCGAGCCGATCCCGAAGAGCTTGCTCTCCACGGCGTCAAGCTGGTGCTTCGGGTCGATCGGCTCCTTGAACACGGCGTCCAGGGCGTCGGCAAGCCGCTCGCGGGGCCCCTTCCTGTCGACAGGCGTGTCCTTGCAGCCGTCCGGGATCCACACGTTGGTCACGGCGGTCTTGCCGAGCGCGCGGCCCATGGCGGCCCCGATCCGGCGGCAGGCAATGGCGTGCTCGATCCAGAACGCGCGCACGGCCGGGTCCCGGTGCGAGAGGGTGTAGCCGTCGTCGGCGAGCGGGTGCGAGAAGAGGGTCGGGTTGAAGTCGAGCCCGAGGCCGCGGGTGCGGGCCCAGTCGATCCACGTCGCGAAGTGCTCGGGCGCGACCTCGTTCCTGGCGACCTTCTTCCCGGCAAAGTCGCCGTAGATGGCGTGCAGGTTGACCCGGTGCTTGCCGGGGATGAGCCGGAGCGCCAGGTCGAGGTCGGAGCGCAGCTCCGCGATCGAGCGGGCCTTGCCGGGGTACCGGCCGGTGACCTGGATGCCGCCCCCCTCGAGCGTGGCCCCCGCCCTCTCGAATCCCCCGACGTCGTCGCCCTGCCAGCACTGCAGGGAGATGGGAGTCGCGGCCAGAGTCGCGAGCGCGGCCTCCGTGTCGACGCCGGATTCGGCATAGGTTTCGCGTGCGGAGGGGTATTGGGAGGGGTTCACGGCGGCGATTTTACCCCTTTCGCAGGCGGGCTCAATGAAGTTTCTGGAGGATTCGGATAATATCCGCCCGCCCCATTTTTCACGACCCCCTCTGTTGAACCTTGACTTGGCATGCCGGGAATGCCTCTTGCAGTCCTGACATTTGCCCCTGCGCAGGCGACGGCGCCGCGCCCCGGGGCGTGTCTCAAAACCCCATGACAGGCACAATCGAGCGCTGCCCGCGGCAGGGAGCAGGTGTTTTCGGCGTGAGCCGGACCTGCGCCCGCGCCGGCCGCCAACGATTCCGCCTCAGCGCTGAAAACCCCCCGCGGGCGCCAGGCCCGCGGCCCTAAGAAGAAGAGAAACCTATGCAGTCAATACTCGCCGGAATCGGGTGGCACATGGTGGGCGCGGCCTCCGCCGCATCGTTCTATGCGCCAATAGAGAAGGTGAAGAAATGGTCCTGGGAGACCACCTGGGCCGTGGCCGGGTTCTTCTCATGGATACTGCTGCCCATCTCGGTGAGCATGCACCTGCTCCCGGACTTCGGGGGCTTCTACGCCTCGATCGACTCTGGCGTCCTCCTGAGGGTCGCGCTTTTCGGGTGCATGTGGGGCGTTGGAAACGTGAGCTACGGCCTCACGATGCGCCACCTGGGCATGTCGCTCGGAATCGGAGTGGCCATCGGCGTCACACTGGTCATCGGCACCCTGATCCCCCCGCTTATCCACGGCCAGGCGGCCGTGCTCTTCCAGACGAGGGGCGGGCTCCTGACCCTCGCCGGCGTCGCGGTCGCCGTGCTCGGGGTCGCGATCGTCTCCTACGCGGGGCACCAGAAGGAGATCCTGCTCCGCGGTCAGCCCAGGGAATTCAACCTGCTCCTGGGGCTCTCCCTCGCCGTCATGTGCGGAATCTTCTCGTCCGGATTCTCGTTCGCGATCGACGCGGCCAAGCCTATGGAGGCCGCGGCGCTCCACCTGGGCGTGCCGGCCCTGTATGCGTCGCTGCCGAGCTACGTGATGATCATGGGCGGCGGCGCCCTGATCAACATGAGCTACTGCTTCATCCGCTTGGCCTTCGTGAAGACGATCTCCCTCAAGGCGGACCTGTCCCAGGGCGGCGGGACGCTCATCAAGAACGCGACCATGGCCGCCACGGGCGGGATCATGTGGTACCTCCAGTTCTTCTTCTACTCCTGGGGCGCGGCGAACATCCCGCAGCGGCTCTCGTACGTGAACTGGATGCTCCACATGAGCGGATACGTCCTTTTCGGAGGCATTGTCGGGCTGGCGCTTGGCGAATGGGTCGGGGTTGGCGGCAGGCCGCTCCGGCTTCTCTGGGTCGGCATGATCGTCATCATCCTGGCCGCCAACATCGTGGGACTGGGGCTGGGCCTGTCCTCATAGCCCCGATCACCGGGCTCCTCCTCCCCGCCTGCGGCATCCTTGGAGGGAGGCGCCCTTTCAACTGCTCGCGCAGGCCGGTCGGGGCGTAGCCTGGGCCTTTTTGGCGAACAGGTGCGGGGCCAATAACCTTCGCCTTGACATTCGTTTCCGGGGTTATAACTTTGATAATAATCACCTATGACCCACGCCCTTAAGCTTCGCCCCTTCGGCAGCTCCGTCGGAGTCATCATTCCCAAGGAAGTCCTCGGGAGCCTGAACGTCGCGGAGGGCGACACCGTTTATCTCACCCAGGGCCAGGATGGCTACAGAGTCGTGGCGCACGATCCGAACTTCGCCAAGGCCATGGAGATTTACCGCAGCGGGGCTAAGAAATACCGGAACACACTGCGGGCGCTGTCAAAATGAGGGAGCCGGTTTGGCTCACCCGCGAGGAGGTCCTGGCGTTTCACGAGGAGCAGCTCCGCGAACACGGCGGCTTGGCCGGGATCAGGGATGAAGGGGCGCTCGATGGTGCGCTTGGCCGCCCATCCAATCTTTTCCATTACGAGAAGGCGGACCTGCCTGCCCTCGCGGCGGCCTATGCCCACGGGATAGCGAGGAGCCATCCTTTCAACGATGGCAACAAGCGCGCCGCCTTCATCAGCGCCTACGTGTTCCTGGGCCTGAACGGCCTCGATCTGACCCTGACGGAGCCGAAGGCAATCGAGGTGATGCTGGACCTGGCTGCCGGCAAAATGGACCAGAATGCATTTGCAGATTGCCTCCGGCAAAACACGCGCTCCACAGCCCAGAGCTAATCAGCCCGAGCCCGCTGAACTCTCCCGCAGACAAGTCGGGGCTTAGCCCAGCATGGCGGATCGATAAATTCTGGACATGGTGATAGAGGATTGGTGGGTAATGACTTACGCGGCTTTTAAGAGTGTCACAAATTGCCTCTTTGAAATGCATTAAGGCAACGCTCGCCGAGGATCCTGTCCCAATTCTTGACACCATAGTCCGTAATACATAGTTTTACCCCATGCTCAAAACGATCTCCAAAGTCGGCAATTCACAGGGAATCATTTTCGACACCGCCCTCATGGAACTCGCCCACCTGCGGACGGGTGACGAGGTCAATTTGGAAGTCCATGCAGGCGGGACTATCACGATCACGCCGCTGCGCAAGGAGCCCTCGGCCGACGAAGTCTCGAAGGCCATCAAGAGAACCATGAAGGACTATGCTCGCACCATGCGGCGCCTGGCGTGAGCGCTAAGCCCAGCAGTCATTTCTATCATCTAACCGTCGCAAACGTTCTAGAGGTACACGCGGAGGCCATAGGCCAGTTCGGCGGTTCCGCTGGAATCCGGGAAGTGGCCTTGCTCGAGTCTGCGGTGGCGGCCCCCCAGGCCAGCTTCGGAGGCGAGCCCGTTTACACCGACCTGGTCGAGGTGGCGGCTGCCTATCTTTTCTTCCTTTGCCGCAACCATCCGTTTGTTGACGGAAATAAGCGCGCGGCTCTGGGCGCCTGCATCGTCTTCCTCCGCCTGAATGGGGTTGAGCCGCAATCCGACGGCCAATCGTGGGAAGATCTGACGCTCGACGTCGCAGCCTCCAGATTGGACCGGGAGCAAACGACCCAGCGTCTGCGTGCCTTGGTCAGCGTATAGTTCACGTGAGCTATTCCGCGCCAAAAGTGCCGCGCAGAAAAGTTGGGGCGTAGCGTGGCCTGTTGGAGCGCTACATTCAGGACGTACTGATTTTACATAGGCAATCGCTGACTTGTGCCCTCCCTCACAAATTCCGCGGTAATTCCTGCGAAATATTCTTAGGAGTTATGCCAACGCACCTTGGTGGCAGCATGTCGCTTGACTGACAGCATAATGTCATTTAAATGACATTATGAAGACCCTTACTGTAACCACGGCCCGCCAAAATCTCGGCCATTGGCTTAGGCTCGCCGCCAAGGGCGAAGAGGTCGGAGTCGTGATTGGCTCGGACATAATCGCTCTTCGCAAGGTGCCCGTCCAGGCAGCGGACTATGCCTATGAAGAGTACGGATTGACCCCGGCTCAAGTCGAGGAAGCAGGCCAGCGCATCGACGCCGGAATCAAGCGGGAGCGCCGAGCAAAAACGATCAAGGAATTCAAGGGCGATTGGCGTGAACTGCGCGGATGAAAGTCGAGAGAGCGAAGTCGTTCCTCTGGTCGCTAAGTCGATGCACCGATGATGAGCTAAAATCGGTCGCGGCATCCATGCGGTCGGCAGCCGAGACCTTTGGCCGTCCGCACCTTCACACCGGCGTGGACATTCGTCGACTTGGGAAGAACCTCTTTGAATGCCGGACCGGAATCGATCGCCGCCTCCTCTTCAAGAGTGGACCGGATGTAATGACCTTCGTCTTCTCCAGCAATCATGACGAAGTGCAGGCTTATTTGAAGAACGCGCGGTAAGAATGTGGGGGAGGAACCCGCCAATTTCTCATTGCTAAAGCTGATGATTGGCCAGACTGCGGCCTCCCGGGGTGCCTTTTCTGCTTGCGGCTGTTCCCCGGCCCGAGCCTACTCACCGCTCACGCAGACAAGTCGGGGCGTAGCTTAGCCTGGTAGAGCGCTACGTTCGGGACGTAGAGGTCGTCAGTTCGAATCTGACCGCCCCGACCATTTTTCCGCGTCTGCGCTGGAATAACCCCCCCGCATCTGCCTCAATCCCAAGATGAGGGTTGCCCTCGCCATAGCGATCCTGGGTGTCGCATCCGTCAATGCCGAGGCCTCCACCAGGTTCTCCAACGGGCCCCAGCGCACCGCCCTAATCGAGCTTTTCACAAGCGAGGGCTGCAGCAGCTGCCCGGTCGCGGACGCCTGGCTCCGCGGGCTGCGCGCCAAGCCGGGACTCTGGCGGGACTTCGTGCCCGTGGAGTTCCATGTCAACTATTGGGACAGCCTCGGATGGAAGGACCGCTTCTCCACGGCGGAGACCACCGAGCGCGAATACGCCTACGCCGCGGCCTGGGGTTGCCAGCCCTACACGCCGTGCTTCGCCCGAAACGGCGTCCAGTGGAAGCCCGGATGGGGCACCGTTCCCGGCCCCGGCGCACCCATGGGAGTTCTGTCGATCGATGTCGGGGACGACGGCAACTGCAGGGTGGAGTTCACGCCCGGACCCGCAATCCGCGCCCCGGAGGACGGCTCCTTTGAGGCTCACGTCGCGCTCCTCGGGGGCGGGCTGGTCTCGGATGTCACCGGCGGCGAGAACGGCGGCACGAACCTCTTGCACGAGTTTGTGGTTCTCGGCATCGCGAGCCGCGGGCTGGCCCCGGCGGACGGAAAGGCGACCCAACAGGGCACGATCCGCCTGCCCCATCCCATAGTGAGCGAGGGCACCCGGCGCGCCCTTGCCGTGTGGGTGACCCTTCGCGGCGAGATGGAGCCGCTCCAGGCGACGGGCGGTTGGCTGCCCCAGGTGCCGGGCGGGTAGGCCGACCGGGTGACGCGCTAGCCCCCCTCAAACCCCATGCCATCCCCCTCCCGCCTCACAGTCGCCGCACTGGCGCTCCTGACCGCGGCCGCCGCCCAGACCCCGAGCGCGGCGCCCGACCTCGCCCCGCAGCCTGCGCCGCCGCCCCTGGCGCCCCCGGCGCCGGCAGACCCGAAGCTGCCCACAATCTGGGTCGCCGGGGACTCGACGGCCGCCCGGGGAGCCGGCGAGGCGCAGCAGGGATGGGGGGTGCCGTTTGCCGACTACTTCGACCCGGCAAAGATAAACGTGGTCAACTGCGCGCGGGGGGGGCGCAGCAGCCGCACATTCATCACGGAGGGGCATTGGGGCGAGCTCGTGTCCGGGATAAGGCCCGGGGACATCGTGCTCATCCAGTTCGGCATCAATGACGCCGGCGCTCTCAACGACGAGCCCCCTCCCCCGCTCCGGGCCAGGGGAAGCATTCCCGGGCTGGGCGAGGAGACAAAGGAGATCGACAACGTCCTCACCAAGAGGCACGAGGTCGTCCACACCTACGGGTGGTACATGAGGAAGATGGTTGCAGACGTGAAGGAAAAGGGCGCCATGCCCATCGTTCTCTCGACCACCGTGCGCGACATATGGAAGGACGGCCGGATCGAGCGCGGCGCGGGCCGCTACGGGGCGTGGGCGTCGGAGGTCGCGAAGGGGGCGGACGTCCCCTTCATCGACGTCGCCAACCTCGTCGCCGACCAGTTTGAGCAGATGGGCCAGGACAAGGTGAAGGCCCTCTATCCCAGGGACCACACGCATTTCAACGCCGAGGGCGCCGACCTGCACGCGGCTGCGGTCGTGGCCGGGCTGAAGGGGCTTCCCAGGAGCCCGATCGCCGGGGCCCTCTCCGCCAAGGGGGAGGCCGTGGCGGCGGACAGGACCGGGTGGCTCCGGCTCCCCCGGCCGGCCGACCCCGATCTCCCAAGCCTCTTTCTCATCGGCGACTCCACGGTGCGCAACGGCCGCGGGGACGGCGCCAACAACCAGCTGGGCTGGGGCGAGCCCGTCGTCGCCTATTTTGACCCGAGTAAGATCAACGTCGTGAACCGCGCCGTCGGCGGCCTCAGCAGCCGCACCTACCTGACCCAGGGGCACTGGGCGCGCGTCCTGGCAATGCTCAAGCGGGGGGACTTCGTGATGATGCAGTTCGGCCGCAATGACGGGAGCCCGGTCAACGACGACAAGCGGGCCCGGGGAACCATCAATGGCGTCGGCAGCGAGATCCAGGAGATCGACAACATGCTCACGAAGGAGCCAGAGACCGTGTTCACGTTCGGCCACTACCTCCGGTTGTTCGTCGAGGAGGCTCGGGCGAAGGGGGCCACGCCGATCGTCTGCTCTCTTGTGCCCCAGAAGATATGGAAGGACGGCAGGATCCTTCGCGAGAAGGACAGCTACGCCGGCTGGGCCGAGCAGGTCGCGGAGGCCGAGGGCGCGCCCTTTCTGGACCTCAATGAGCTTGCGGCCCGCCGCTACGAGGAGCTGGGGCCGCAGAAGACGGAGGCGCTGTTCGGCGATCCGCACACGCACACGTCGCCGGCGGGCGCCGAGGTCAACGCCTCCTGCGTCGTCGCGGCGCTGAAGGCCCTCAAGGACGACCCGCTCGCCCCGTATTTCTCGGAGAAGGCCCGGGATGTCCCGCCCGCCGGGGACCCGTAGGAGCCCGGGCCGGGAGGCGGCCAATACAGGGTTGCGGAGGCGGGTCGGGCTGGTTCTATAGGGGCCGCATGCGCCACCCCCGTATGATCGCAGCCGCCCTGGTTCTGGCCGCCGCCCTTCCGCTTCGCGCGGACGAAGCCTGGAGGCCCCTCTTCAACGGCAGGGATCTAACGGGCTGGAGCACGTTCATGGCGGCCCCCCCGCCGGAGACGAACGTCCCCGGCCTCAAGCGCGACCAAACGGGCAAGTACCTTGAGCCTATCGGGTTCAACCGCGATCCCCTGAAGGTGTTCACGGTCGAGACCGTGGACGGGGGCCCCGTGATCCACATCTCCGGGGCGGGCTTCGGCGTGATGACGACCGACGAGACGTTCTCAAACTACCACCTGCGCCTCCAGGTGAAGTGGGGCGAGTCCAAATGGGGCTACAAGCTCCATGCGCCGCGCGATTCCGGGCTGCTGTACCTCGCCCGGGGCCCCGCCGGCGTCGACCACCTGACCTGGCCGAGCTGCCTCGAGTTCCAGATCCAGGAGCACGACTTTGGCGACCTGTTCACGCTTGGCTTCACGCAGGTGACCGTGCGGGCCAGCCACCCCGACAAGCTTTGGAATTACGATCCCCAGGGCACCCCGACCGTCTTTGTGGCGAAACGGCCCATCGGCGCCCGGTGCTGCAGGCTCAAGGACTGCGAGAACCCCCACGGCGAGTGGAACACGCTCGACCTGATCTGCTTCGGCGACGGGAGCATCCACATTGTCAACGGCACCGTCGTCATGCGCCTGCACCACCCCCAGATCATGGAGGGCGACAAGCTGGTGAGCCTCGACTCCGGGCAGATCTGCCTGCAGACCGAGGGGGCCGAATGCTTCTTCCGCAACGTCGAGATCACCCCGATCAGCGCGGTGCCCCCGGAGTACGCCGAGCGCTAGGCGGTGGCGATCACACCGCCAGGTCGAAGGAGGAGTTCTCCTCGATCTCCTCGATGGTTGTGAGGCCGATCAGGACCTTGTTGAGCCCGTCGTAGCGCAGCGGACGGTAGCCGACCTTGCTCGCCGCGCGGGCAATCTCCTGAACGCTCCGGCGGTCCGAGATTAGCTGGCGGATCTCCTCGGTTATGATCACGAGCTCGTGGAAGGCCACGCGCCCCCGGTAGCCCGTTCCCCGGCAGTGGGGGCACCCGCGGCCCCGGAAGAAGGGGACGTCGGTCAGTCCCTCCGGCTTGAAATACTTCAGGAGCACCTCCCGGGGCGGGTAATAGGCCTCCTTGCACTTGTCGCAGATGCGGGCGGCCAGGCGCTGCGACAGGACGCCGATGACCGAGGGGGCCACCATGTAGGGCTCCACGCCGATCTCCATCAGGCGAACGATGGCCTGCGGGGCCGTGTTGGTGTGCAGCGTGGCGAAGACGAGGTGCCCGGTGAGCGCGGCCTCGGTCGCGATCTTCGCGGTTTCAGGGTCCCGGATCTCGCCGATCAGGATGACGTCGGGGTCCTGGCGCAGGAAGGCCCGGAGCATCACCCCGAACTTCAGGTCGATCTTGAGGTTCACCTGGCTCTGGCTGACGCCGGGCATCGGAATCTCGACCGGATCCTCGATCGTCGCGATGTTCAGCTTCGGCGAGTTGATCTCGTCGATCGCGGCGTAAAGCGTCGTGGTCTTGCCCGATCCCGTCGGACCGGTGGCGAAGATGATGCCGTTGGGGCTGCGGATCAGCCGGCGGAACGGCCGCAGTATCCTCTGGGACATGAGCATGGTGTCCAGGGAGACGCTTGCGCGCTTTGTGGCCGAGGTCAGGACGCGGATCACGGCCTTCTCCCCCCGGATCGTCGGTATGACCGAGAGCCGGAAATTGGCCTTGCTCGTCCCCATGGGGATGAAGAAGCGCCCGTCCTGGGGGAACCGGGTCTCGGAGATGTTAAGGTCGCTCAGGATCTTGAGCCGGGAGATCACGGCGCCCTGGAGGGGCCTCGGGAACGTGAGGATCTCGCGGAGGGAGCCGTCCACGCGGAAGCGGATGCGGGAAAGAACCTCCTGCGGCTCGATATGGATGTCCGTGGCGCGCTCGCGCAGGGCAAAGTAGATGATCTCGTCGAGGACGCGGGCGAGCGTCTTCGTCTCGGCTAGCTCCGATATCCGCTCGACCGCCAGGTCGGGGTCGGAGAAGAGGGCGTCCCTCTCGAGCTCGGCGAGGGAATCGGTTATCGAGCGCTCCGTGCTGTAGAGGACCGAGATGGCGTCGTCTATCTCGCAGGGAAGGCAAAAGACCGCGCTGAGCGGGATCTGGGTGATCCGCTCCAGGCTGTGAACCAGGCCGGCGTCCTCGGGGGTGGCCATGGCGACCGTGAGGACGCCGTCTATCACGTAGATGCCGATCGCCCGCACCTTCCTGGCTATCTCGAGCGGTATCAACCTTATCGCCTCGTCGGTTATTCCCGAGGCCAGCACGTCGACGTAGGCGATGCCGAGGAAGTCGCCCCACAGGTGGCAGGCATCCTCTTTCAGGAGGAGCTTCTGGTCGATCAGGGTCTGGAGGAGGTCCAGCGGGTTCTCCACCTTCTCGGCAAGCGCCGAGAGCTTCGGGCCGAAGTCGAAGCCCGGGCGGCTGCGCAGGAGCGCGAGGAACTCACTTTTTTTCGGGCGGTGCGGCACGGCGGTTTTGGTGCTGCTCGAAGAGCCGGCTTATCGTGTCCTGGTCGAGCTTCTCCATCGAGAACAGGCTGGAGGACCGGTCCAGCTTCACGTCCCGGAGCAGCTCGGGGAGGGAGTACCTGACCTCGGCCAGCGGCATCGCGGCGTTCGCCTCGTAGTCCGGGAACAGCTCGTCGGTGTCCTTCATGGCGGGGCGGGCTGCGCCGGCTCCCCGCCGAGGCATCCGTCGACGATCCTCCTCAGGCGCGCCAGCATGTCGTCCGGGGGGTTGTCCTTGCGCAGGTACGCCACGGCCCCCAGGTGCAGGCATTCCTCGACCGTCTGCCGGTTGACCAGGGAGGTGAGCATGACGACGACGCAGTCGGGATCCATGCGTTTCAGCCGGCGCAGGGTCTCGATCCCGTCGACACGCGGCATGTTGACGTCAAGCAGGACGAGCGCCGGCCTCTCCTTCTCGTAGATCTGCAGGGCCTCGGTGCCGTTGGCCGCCTGCAGGATCTCGGGCTCGCCGAGGGCCATGACGAGCTGGGCCACGAATTTCCGGATATGGGCCTCGTCGTCGACGACGAGCACTTTGCCCTTGAGCGTCATGATGCGGGGAAGGTGATGCGGAATTCGGCGCCGCCCCCAGGGAGGTTTCCTACGCGGATGGCTCCGTTGTGCGCCTGGATGATCTCGCGGCAAATGGACAGGCCGAGGCCGGTGCTCGGCTCCCCCGCGGTGGGGCCAACCGACGTGCGTCCGTAGTCCTTGAAGAGATTCGCGTGCTCGTCCTCGGGAATTCCCGGCCCCTGGTCCCTGACCGCGATCGAGCACTCGCCCAGCGAGGCGTCGACCTCGACGGTTATCGTCGAGCCCGCCGGGGAGAACTTCACCGCGTTGCCGAGGAGGTTGTCGAGGACCTGCCTGATCTTCGGTCCGTCGATGACCATCTGCTCAGGCAGCGGGCCGGAGCGCACCACTATGGTTGAGCCTTTCAACAGGGCCGCGGCGTTGTTCAACCTGACGACCTCCTCAACCAATCCGGCGAGCGAGGTCGCCTGCGGATTGATGACCATCCCGCCATTCTTGACCGCCGAGGCGTCAAGAAGGTCGTTTATGAGGCCGAGCATCGAATCGCTGACCTCATAAATGGAGTCCAGCATCTCAAGCTGCGCGGGCGCGACGGGGCCCGGCTTCCCGGAGCGCAGCGTGTGTGCCAGGGCCCGGATGGAGATCGCCGGATTGCGCAGGTCGTGGGCCGTAACGGTAAGCCGCCGGTCCTTCGCCTTGCCGTCCTTGTTGAGCTGCGCGAGCCGGAGCCGGTTTCGCACGTGCACGCGAACCCGCGCCAGGACCTCTCTCCCGCGAAACGGCATCGGGATGTAGTCGACGGCGCCGGCGGCCAAGCCCGCCACCAATTCATCGGGGTCACTCCTCGAGGTCACAAAGACCACCGTGGCAGGACTCTCGCTATTAATCTTTCTTAATCGGCGACAAACATCGAATACGTCCGACCCAGGCAACCCCGCATCGAGGAGAACCAGGTCGGTCTCAAAATCCCGGTAGTGTCGCAGCGCCGAGTCCCCAGAATTCGCCGTGGAGACCAGGTAGCCATCGGACAGAAGTATCTCCTTTAACTTCAATGCCTTCGATCTGTCATCGGCGACTATGAGAATTTTCCTATTCTCAAGGCCAAGACCCGGATGTGCGCTATCGATAGACATGGTATCCTAACTATTCGAATCCTGCCGCAAACCGCGAGCTATTAGAGGTATTTAAATAAGCATATCGCGCTCCACGCGAGCCCGAATTGGGCTTCGCCGGGGGACCGTCGGTGAAACCGGCTCCGAGATATTCCCGCGAGTCGCTCTGGCCGGGTTGGGATTTTTGGCGGACGGACATCGGGGTTACTGTCAATATCCGCCCATCGATCGAAAACGGCAATGGGGTGTTGCCCATGCCCGCATCGCAATTCCCGCAAGCCGTTGCCTATGATGGTGCCAGGGGCGGGGATCGAACCCGCGACCAAAGGCTTATGAGTCCTCTGCTCTACCACTGAGCTACCCTGGCGTGCCGCTATCGCCGTGATTACGCGTTCCGCGAAAACCGGTGACAAGCAATTTCGGGATGTGCCGGCGTCAGGGCCTGGGTGATGTGCCGGGCCAGCTGGCTCTCGTCTTCAGGCAAAAGGATGCGCATCCGGCCCGATCATAGCCGACGGCCACGGCGCCGGGCCAAGCGCGCCGACGCAGCCAACGGATCCCAGGCGGCGCCTCAGCGCCAGTAGCCGCGCACGTAGAAATACTGGCCGCCCCGGTAGATCCAGTGCGGCCGCACGAATACGGTGTAGTTTGGCGGCGGGATCTCCCAGTGGCCCGGAACCCAGTTGTAGCGGTACCCGTCGAATCCGTAATAGCCCGCGACCCAGATCGCCGACGGCGTCGGCTGCGCGGTCACGTAGTCGGCCGGGGGAGGCGGAGGGGGCGGGACCGCTACAACCGCCATGTTCGACGTGGCCTCGTACTCGTTGTGATAGATCGTCCCGTTCTGGTGGTCCACGTTGTTTCCGATGGTCCCGCCGACGATCGCGCCGGCAATTCCGCCCACGACGGCGCCGCCGAGCCCGCCCCCGCCGTTGTTGTGGCCGATGATGCCTCCGGCGAGGGCGCCGAGGGCTCCCCCGGCCAGGGCTCCATTCTGGGTGTTGGGCCCGGTGCCCTCGCACCCCGCGCAGATTGATGCCGCCAGGGCGAGTGAAAGTGTCAGCTTCGAATTCATATGTAGTTCTCTGACGAAATTAGAACGTGACGGTTACGCAAGGTTCCCCATCAATGGGCCCTTTTTATTGCGTAAGACGCTGGGGGAAAACGCCAAGCGAACCACCCTAGGGGCCTACTCTTCTGCCTGGAGCGTGGCGACCACTGAGAAGTCCTCGAGCGTGCTCGTGTCCCCCTTCACCGCGCCGCCGGCGGCGATTTCCTTGAGGATCCGCCTCATTATCTTGCCGCTTCTCGTCTTGGGCAGGCCCGAGGCAAACCGGACGTCGTCGGGGCGCGCGAGCGAGCCGATCTCGCGGGCCACGTGGGCCCGGATGACCTCCTTCAGCTCGAGCGTCGCCTCGATCCCGTTCTTGAGCGTCACGAAGCAGACGAGCGCCTGGCCCTTGATGTCGTCGGTGCGCCCGACCACGGCGGCCTCGGCGACATTCGGGTGCGAGACAAGTGCGCTCTCGACCTCGGCGGTCCCGATCCTGTGGCCCGACACGTTGAGCACGTCGTCGATCCTCCCCACGACCCAGAGGTACCCGTCCTTGTCGAAACGGGCGCCGTCCCCCGCGAAATAATACCCGGGCAGCTCGCTCCAGTACTGCTTCCTGAAGCGGTCGTCGTCGCCCCAGAGGGTCCTCAGCATGGACGGCCACGGCTTGGCGAGGAACAGCCTCCCACCGCTTCCGCGGGGCACGTCGTTGCCCTCCTGGTCGAGCACCTTCGGCACGACGCCAAAGAAGGGCACCGCGCACGAGCCCGGCTTCAGGGGCGTGATCCCGGGGAGGGGCGTCACCATTATCGCCCCCGTCTCGGTCTGCCACCAGGTGTCGACGACCGGGCAGCGCTTCTTTCCGACCACCGTGTAGTACCACATCCAGGCCTCGGGGTTGATGGGCTCGCCGACCGAGCCGAGAAGCCGCAGGGAGTCCAGCCGGTGGCGGTTGACGTAATGGTCCCCCCAGCGCATGAACGCGCGGATAGCCGTCGGGGCCGTGTAGAGGATCGTCACGTGGTGCCTGTCGATGAGCTCCCAGAGCCGGTCCGGCTCGGGATGGTTGGGGGCCCCCTCGTACATGAAGACGGTCGCGCCGTTCGCGAGCGGGCCGTAGACCACATAGCTGTGGCCCGTGACCCACCCCACGTCGGCCGTGCAGAAATAGACGTCGTCCTCCTTCAGATCGAAGACGACCTTGGTCGTTAGGGTGACGCCGAGGAGGTAGCCCGCGCTCGTGTGCAGGACGCCCTTGGGCTTCCCCGTCGAGCCGCTCGTGTAGAGGATGAAGAGGGGGTGCTCGGAGCCGAACGCCCCGGCCCTGTGGGTGTCCGGCGCCCCGGCGACAAGGTCGTGCCACCACAGGTCGCGGCCCTCCTTCATCGCCACGGCGTGGCCCGTGCGCCTGAGGACTATCACGCGCTCGACGCTTGGGGTCGCCTCGACCGCCCGGTCCACGCTGCCCTTGAGCTCGATGATCTTGCCGCGGCGCCAGCCGCCGT
>Ga0181526_10001497_pt1 | contig 22019 bp, 21 predicted proteins | sample PEATcosm2014_Bin_35_FD_119750 | JGI IMG/M metagenome (GOLD analysis project Ga0181526, IMG submission 119750) | Peatland microbial communities from MTU Mesocosm Facility, Houghton, MI, USA - PEATcosm2014_Bin06_30_metaG | ecosystem: Environmental > Terrestrial > Soil > Wetlands > Peat | place...
CTCGAGGAGCGCGGCGCTGGTGGCGAAGCGCCCGATGGCCTGGAGGTTGCGGATGGTCGGGAAGATGACCTCGATCTCGCCGGCGCGGTGGCGGGCCAGCGCGTCGTGCGGTGTGATCCACACCTCGGCGATGGTCTCGCCCGCGTCGTGGGCGGCGATCTGTCCGGGCGGGGCGGCCGCCACGAAGAACCGGGTGTCGTAGCGCCGGGGGGCGCCGCGAGGCGTGATCCAGTGGGCGAAGTAGTGGATGTCGCCGACCCCCAGCTGCAGGCGCTCCTCCCGGCACAAGTCGAGGAAGCGGCGCGTGCCGGCGTTCACCGCCGCCCGGGCGGCGGCAAAACGCGCCTCCTCCGCGGGATCACCGGCCAGAAGGTCGGGCCCGCGCTCGCGCCGGGCCAGCAGCAGGCCGGCCTCCTCGAAGGTCTCGCGCACGACGGCGACCCAGTACGCCAGCCCGCCGGACCCCACGCCGAGGAGCGCGCTGGCCTCGGCGTCGCTCCGGCCCGCACTCAGTGCCTCCGCCTCCGCCCCGCCGTCGAGCGGATCGACGGCCCCGCCGGGGAACACGTACGCACCGCCCACGAAGTCCGAGCGCAGGTTGCGCCGCACCATCAGGACCTCCAACACGGTCGCGCCCGAGGCGGCAGGGGCGTCGCGCACGAGCATCACCGTGGCGGCCGGCCGGATCTCGACGGGAGCCGGATCGGCCGCGTCGGAGGGAGGGGGAGCCGATGGAGGCACGCCAGCAGGGTAGCGGCAGGAGCGGGCGGCGCCCCCGGGACGGGAGCACCCCTTGACTAACCTGACCCAACTCATGAGCCAGCCCGCGAACGAGCCCGCGCCGGTCCCCTCGCTGCGCCAGATCCCGCGCCGCTACCTGGCTCTCGGCCTCATCTGCGTGGCCATCGTCCTGCTCGGCGCGCTGGTGCTCGTGCGGGACATCTCGGGGCCGACCAGCACGCCGACCGTGGAGACCTTCAATGCCGCGCCGTCGTCGCTCGTCTCGACGGTGGCGTCGGTGCCCGCCTCGGTCTACGACGCCGTCGGAGTGAGCTCGCCGGCCAATCCGGTCACGCCGCCGGGGCGGGCGGGGAACGGGAACGCACCGACGTGGCTCGCCGCGGAGGACGGCGGGCCGCCCCTGCCGGTGGTCTTCTTCTACGGCGCCGAGTTCGCCCCCTACGCGGCCGTCGAGCGCTGGCCGCTGATCTTGGCCCTCTCGCGCTTCGGGACCTTCAGCCAGCTCGGGCTCATGCAGTCGAGCGCGACGACGGCCTTCGCCAATCTCTCGACGTTCACCTTCTGGAAGGTCTCGTACTCGAGTCGCTACGTGATCCTCGAGTCGGTGGAGCGCTACAGCTCGCTGAACCCGACCGGGGCGCGCTATCTGAGCCTCCAGGTGCCCGACGCCCGCCAGTCCGCGGCGATCGCCGACTATGGGACGAACGCCACCACCTTCTCGCTGCTCGACGTGGCCAACCGGTTCGCGCTCGACGGTGCCGCCTTCTCGCCCGCCGTGCTCGCCGGGCTCTCACAGGGCCAGATCGCCGCCGACCTCTCCATTCCGGCCAGCCCGCTGACCCAGGCCACGGTCACGGCCGCCAACGAGATCACCGCCGCCATCTGCTCGGTCGACGGCGACCGGCCCGGCGCCGTGTGCAAGTCCAAGGGCGTGCTGGCGGCGGATCAAGTGCTGAAGGTCACACCCCCGCACTGACCCGACCCGCGCCTGCCGCGGGCGTACGCCCGGCGGCGGGGCGGGCGACGGGGCTCAGCTGGCCCGGCGATCGAGCATCAGCTTGCGCTCGACCTCGTTCATCCCGCCCCAGATCCCGTGGGGCTCGCGGATCCGGATGGCGTAGTCGAGGCACTCACCCCGCACGTGGCACTGGTCGCAGATGGCCTTCGCCCGGAGCTCCCGCGTGGCCTTCTCCTCCTTCCGCTCCGCGTGGGACGGGGGGAAGAACACCGCGGCCTGCGGTCCCCGGCACGCTGCCTTCAACTGCCACATATCTGATCCCTGGCGCATGAAACCCCCCGATAGGGCACCTCAGAGCCCCCTCACGAGCCAAGCTACCGCCGGGGATGCTCGACGTTCAAGGGTCTTGACCAGGGTCTTTGGCGATCGGCCCCTCTGCGGCGCGAACCCGGCAACTACGCTCGGCCCAGCATGGACGTGGGTACCTTCTGCGCACAGAGCCACGTCCTCGTCGTCGCCGGCAAGGGTGGCGTGGGCAAGACGACCATGAGCGCGGCGCTCGCCCGGATGGCCGCCGACGCCGGGCTCTCGGTGCTCATCGTGGAGCTCGAGGGCAAGTCCGGCGTCACCGCGGCGTTCGGACGGCACGAGGACCTGGGCTACGACGACGTCCTGCTGGCGCCCGCCGCGATCGCTGCCGGCGGCGGGGCGACCGGCTCGGTGCGGGCCCGGAGGCTGACGCCCGACGACGCGCTCATGGAGTATCTCGAAGATCACGGCCTGCGGCGCGTGTCCAAACGGCTGGCGCGCTCGGGGGTCCTCGACGTGGTGTCGACGGCCATCCCCGGCATCCGCGACGTGCTGGTCCTCGGCAAGGTCAAGCAGCTCGAGCGCGAGGCCCTCGCCGACCTGATCGTCGTCGACGCTCCCGCCACCGGGCACGCCATCACGTTCCTCACGTCGGCGAGCGGACTGGTCGGCGCGGCGCGCGGCGGGCCCCTGCGGGCCCAGGCCCAGGACGTGGTCGACCTCCTGAGCGATCCCGCTCGCTGCCGGGTCATCCTGGTCACGCTGCCCGAGGAGCTGCCGGTCTCGGAGACGATCGAGTCCGCCTACACCCTCGAGGACAAGGCCGGCGTGCAGCTCGGGCCCGTCATCGTCAACGCCTGCGACCCCGAGCCGGTGGGCCTGGACCGGCCGGCGTCCGAGGTCGCCGCGGCGGCGGGGGTGACCGTGGAGCCGGACCACCTGGCCGCGCTCGAGGAGGCCCGGCACTTCCGCCTGGACCGCCACGCGGTCTCCACCGAGCAGGTCGAGCGCCTCCGGCGCGAGCTCCCGCTGCCCCATCTGCTCGTGCCGGCGCTCGACGCCGCCTCCATCGGCCCCGCCGAGACGCGGCTCCTCGCCGACGCGCTGGCGGGTGCGGTGGCCGGCCTCGTGCCCGAGGGCGCCGGGTGAGCCCGACGGCGGAGGCGGGGCCCCGCCCGAGAATCCCCACGACGCTGCCGGAGCTGGTGGAGGAACGCTCGGTCATCGTGTGCTGCGGATCCGGTGGCGTGGGCAAGACGACCGTGTCGGCGACCTTCGCCCTGGCGGCCGCCCGCGCGGGCCGGCGCTCTTGCGTCGTGACCGTCGACCCGGCCCGGCGCCTGGCCGACGCGCTCGGCGTGCAGTCACTGCCCAACACGCCCTCGGAGGTGCAGGGCGACTGGCCCGGCCACCTGCACGCGCTGATGCTCGATTCGAAGGGGACGTTCGACGACCTGGTCCAGCGCTACGCCCGCACGCCCGAGCAGGCGGAGTCGATCCTCGCCAACCGGCTCTACCAGAATCTCGCCGGCGCGTTGTCGGGCACGCAGGAGTACATGGCCATGGAGAAGCTCTACGAGCTGGTCCAGTCCAAGGACTTCGACGTGGTGGTCGTCGACACCCCGCCGACGCGCAACGCACTCGACCTCCTCGACGCGCCGCGCCGCCTCACCCGCTTCCTCGAGAACCGCCTCTTCCGCGCCCTGCTCGTCCCGACCCGGGTGGGGTTGCGTGCCGTCGGCGTCGCCACGCAGGCGCTGCTGAAGACCATCGCCCGCGTGGCCGGAGCCGAGATCGTCCAGGACGCCGTGTCCTTCTTCCAGGCCTTCGAGGGGATGGAGGACGGATTCCGGAGCCGGGCCAGCGCCGTCCACGAGCTGCTCGCCGACCCCGCCACCGCGTACGTGCTCGTCACCTCGGCCCGGCCCGACGCCATCACCGAGGCGGGCTTCTTCGCCGAGAAGCTCTCCGAACGCGACGTGGCGGTGGCCGCGCTCGTCGTGAACCGGATCGCCCCGTCGTTCGGCGGCGGTCCGGGCGCAGGTGCCCCGCCCGGGTCCGGCCTGGCGGCGCTGGAGGAGAACCTGGCCGAGCTGAACATGGTGGCCGAGCGGGAGGAGCGGTCCTTCTCCGGGCTCGCCACCCAGGTGGCGCCGGCACCGGTAGGACGGATCCCGCTCTTCGGGCAGGACGTGCACGAGCTCGCGGGTCTCCGACGGGCGGCGGACCACCTCTTCTCCTGAACGGTGCCCGCGCCGCGGCGGGCATCCCCTGTGGCCTCGGCGGGGTACCGACCCGGTGCGCGGGTCCGATAGTGTCCGGTCGGTGCAGACCATCCTGGTCGCCAGCGACGCACCGACCCTCCGTCGGGAGATCGAGGCCGTCATCAGCGGTCCCGACGTGGAGGTGGACGCCGTCACCTCGGGCCCCGAGGTGCTCGCATTCGTCACCGAGGAGTCGCCCGATCTGGTGATCGTCGACATGCAGATGGGCAACATGGGCGGCATGGCCGTCACCTTGGAACTGCGGCTCCAGGAGTCCTACGACGCGCTGGATCACATCCCGGTGCTGATGCTGCTGGACCGCCGGCCCGACGTCTTCCTCGCCCGCCGCTCCGGTGCCGAGGGCTGGCTGGTCAAGCCGATCGACCCCCTGCGCCTCCGGAGGGCCGTCAACGCGCTGCTGGACGACGGGACCTTCGCGGACGACTCGTTCACGCCCGTGCCCGTGCTGGTGGGCGCCGGACCCCAGCTGCAGGCGGGACCCGGGCCCTCGCACTGACCCGGCGACGCCGTGTCCAACCGCCGGGAGGCTCCCGACCCGCAACCAACCAAGCGATCCCGGTGGCCCTGGCGGAACCAGGCCGACACCGCTGAGCGGACCGGGTCCTCGCGCGGCCAGCCCCTCGACGCGGAGGCCTCCGAGCAGGAGCGGATCATCACCGAGGCGCTCGCCGACCTGCGGGACATGGACGTCCGCGAGGTGATGACACCGCGCGTCGACGTCACCTACCTGACCATCCCGGTCCACGCCGAGGACATCGCCAGAGCGGTGCGGACTTCGGGGCACAGCTGCTTCCCCGTGGTCCACGACGACCTCGACGACCTGATCGGCATCCTCTTCGTCAACGACATCTTCCGCACCGGCGGCACCCCCGGGGCACGGGCGCGCGCGGACGGCGACGAGACCAGGGACCGGGACGCCACCGACCCCAGCCCGCTCGAGATCTCCCGCAAGGTGCGCCAGCCGCACCTCGTCCCCGAGTCCCTCGGGGTGTTGGAGGCACTGGCCGACATGCGCAAGCACCGTCGCGCCGTCGCCGTCGTGGTCGACGAGTACGGGGGCGTCGCCGGCATGCTGACCGTGAAGGACCTCCTGGAGCCGCTCGTCGGGGACCTCCGCGACGAGTTCGACGTGGAGGAGGAGGCGCCCATCGTCAGAGTCGACAACACGCGCTGGCTCATTGAGGGACAGACGAACATGGACGACGTGCGCGAGCGGCTCGGCATGGAGATCCCCGAAGGGGAGTACGTCACCCTGGGCGGGCTGCTCTTCGAACGCTTCGGCCACATCCCGGTCGAGGGCGAGGAGGTTCGGGTGGGCGACTGGGACCTTCGCGTGGTCGAGATGGACAAGCGCCGGGTCGCGCAGGTGCTGGCCACCTTTGCCGATGACGAGAGTGGGAGCCCCCCCACCGCTGCGCAGACAGAGGACGGCGCGGATGCGGCCTCATCGGCCACCGGGGCGGGAGAAGCGGCCGGCTGACGCCGCGGTAGTGTTGCGGACTGCTCCCCTCGGGGGGCGGACGGGCTGTGGCGCAGCTTGGTTAGCGCGCTGCGTTCGGGACGCAGAGGTCCCCGGTTCAAATCCGGGCAGCCCGACTCAAAAGTCCTGGTCAGGGCCTCGGGATTCCGGAGCGCCCGAGCCCTCGGAAGGATTGGCGCGGAAGTGGCGCGGAGATTTCGTGCCTGAGGCCCTTTTGGCCTTTTCGCCGAAGAAGCGCTCGCCAATGACGTCCGCTGCGGCCCGATCTATTGACGCCGGAGCGGAGGCGTAGACCGCCAACGTCGTCCTCGGATCAGCGTGGCCGAGTCGTGTCTGCGCCGTCTTCACGTCGATGCCTTCGACGACGAGCGTGGTGGCGTTCAGTCGGCGCAGATCGTGGAAGCCGGCACCGGCACAGCCGGCGGCAGAGGCGGCCGGGAGCCAGACCCGGCGGCGCCAGTTCGAGTAGCGCAACGGCCCATCCTCCTCGTCGGTGAAGACGAGTTCGTCGGTGTCGTCGTCGGTGAACCCGGCCCGCTCGAGGTGGGCCGACAGCATGGCGACAATGACCTTGGGCATGAACATGGTCCGCTTGCCTGCCTTCGACTTGGGCGGCCCGAAGACATTGCGGCCACCGGTCCCCCGGACGAGCGCCTCGGCCACCGCAAGCCTTCCGGCGTCGAGATCGAGTCGGCCGACCCGGAGGGCCGCCACCTCGGACCAGCGCAGGCCGAGCGCTGCACCGATCCAGATCATCGGCCGGTACTCCTCGGACACGTGGGCGGCGATGGCTGCCACGTCCTCGGGGGTCAGGTCGAAGCGACGAGTGCCCTCGACCGGCGGCAGGTTGACGTTGCGACACGGGTTCCGGGCCAACCAGTCGTTGCGCACGGCGTAACCGAACATGGCTCGCACGACCTCGTAGTTCCGCTTCACCGTCCGGGGAGCGTGCTCGGCCCGCCAGGAGTTGACCAGCCGCTGCATGTCCCGGGGCCCGACCCGCTCGATCCGAAGCTCGCCGATCGCCGGGAGCACGTGGAGGCGGAGGGTGAGCTCCTCGCGGGCGGTCGTGGACTCCCGCTTGTTCGGGTTGGAGGTGGTCCACTCCTGGGCCAGCTCGGACACCTTGAGGCGGCCGGCCCAGGGGTCGATCCACACGCCCCGACGGATGTCGGTCTCGACGGCGGAGAGGAAAGCCCGGGCGTCGCCCTTGTTGGTGAAGCTCGTCGGTGCGATGTGGCGGCGGCCGTTGTGCCAGTAGCTGGCCTCGTAGAGCCGGCCCCGCTGGCGCACGCTCCCGAACGGGCGCATCGACGGCACCGGCTACACCCCCTGCAATGAACGAGCGCTACCCGGCACGACGGTTCTCCGTCCGACCGAGTCGTGACGCTCGCAGTGCGTCTCTCGGTGGGACGACGGCGACCCGGTGATCGTCGACCCAGTGCTCCACCGCATGCGCATCGAAGCGGACGAAACGACCGACCTTGACGATGGGGATCCGCCGCTCGGCGACCAAGCGACGTACGTGACGCAGGCTCGTCCCCATTTGACACGCAACCTGGTCCATGGTGAGGAGCGCCGAAGGCGGACACTGCTCGCCGCATTCGGCGCAGCGCAGGGAACGGGTGGGAGGCCGAGAGGGACGGCCGGCGAGGGCTCGGCCTCCGGGCCGGCCCTCGCCGTCGGGCGCCTGTCGGCGCCCTCCCTCCCGCTCGGTACCGGTGGTGCGGTCGTGACGCTCGGTGCTCACCGGAAACCCCTTTCTGCTCGACGGCGCTGGACCCGCTCGGCGAAGGTCATGCGGCGCACAATCTCGTCGTTGGCCACGGCGTCGAGGAGCTCCCCGAAGGTGTCGTCGATGTCGGAGGTCCCCCTCACCACGGCGAAGGCGACGAGGTACCCGACGAGGGCGGGCATCAGGTTGCGCAGGAGGGTGGCGCGTTTGCGCTCCCGGATGAACCGCAGCTCCGTGGCGCCGTGGGCGAGTGATGCCGCCTGCACGGCCTGCCAACGAGGATCGACCGGCCAGCGGGAACGGTTGGAGTCCGCACTGGGAGAGCGCAAGGTGAGCCACTCCCCGGAGCAATAGGCCCAGAGCGACGGTACGGAGGCCAGCACGGCCTCGGGGCGGTACAGCTCGAGCTCGCTCAGGGCGGCCCGCCCGACTTCGAACTCGATCCGCCACACCTGGGCGCCCGGAGTGCGACGATCGCCCCATACGAGCTCCCACCAGTCGGTGCCCTTGAGGGCCATTTCGGTTGTCTTGTCGTAGAGGCGGGCGCTGATGCGCTGGGTCCGTCTGGAGCCGAAGGCGAAGCCGGTCACGGTGTTGGCGTTCTCGTAGGTCGTGCAGCCGTCGCCCCGGCACACGAACGCACTGCGGTCCTGCGCACACAGCTGCATCCCTTCCATGTCCACGAAGAGGTCGAGGCGCGCGACGCTCAAGACCAGTCCTTCAATGAACGGTCGCACCAGGTCGGCGAAATGTCGCACCGTTTCCTCTGGCCCGACCGCATGGAGGAACTCGGCCCGGGGCTGAATGCGCACCGACGGCAGGCGGCGGCTGGAGGTGAAGCCGATCCGCCCCGTCTCGTGGTCGAGGCAGTAGCGGTACTTGCCCCAGCCGTGGGGGGCCAACCCGAAAGTGAGGAGTCCCAGTTCGAAGGGGACGGGCACCGACACCCGGTCGGCGAACATGCGCTCCTGCTCCAACTGGGCCAAGAAGCCCCTGGAGAGGGAGCCGTGACCCGAGAGGTAGAGAGCGTCGACGCCCGAGGCCAGCTCGCGCATCTCTCCGTCCCCGGAGGCCGACACACGCATATTTGCGACTGTGTGAGCAGACGTGTGGGGAGACGGAGGCATCGGGGTCTTTCAGTCCAGGTCCGGCTGCACGGAGGTGATCAGGGCGTCCTCGAGGTCCTCGCTCCAGGCTCGCCGGAGATCGAGCTTGATCCACTCGAAGCGGTGCTCGTCGGGATGGGCGCCGAAGCGGGCCCGGAAGCGGCGGATCTTGCGGTAGACGGTGGCCCGATGCCAACCGCCGGCCTCGAGACCCCCGAATCCGCCGGCTTTGTGCCAGGCCACCCAGAAGCCGATGAGCTCGGCGTCCTCGACGGCTGTGCTGGTCACCTGCTCGCGGATAAAGGCTGGATAGTCGTCGATGGAGGCGATGGTGGCCTCCCGGGAAGCCTCGGCCTGGACCTTGTCCGGCATGGAGTCCCAGAAGGCGGCCAGGCGGCCGTAGGCGATGCCCCGTCCTTCGGGGCTCTCGCTGGGGTCGGATCGGAAGTCGGGGGCGTCGGTCATATGGGGTCGCAAGTGTGCGACTGAATCGGAAGGCTGTCAAGGTCCAATTTCAAAAAGTTTCGGTGCTCCCCGACCTCGGCCAAAGCAGGGCGGCTGTACCGTCTTCTTGTACGACAGAAAGAGCTGGTGCCGATGGGAATTACGGCAAACGAGGCCCGGAAGAACCTCTTCACCCTGATCGAGCAGGTGAACAACGACCGCCAGCCGATCGAGATCACCTCCAAGCGAGGAGACGCTGTGCTCATGTCGCGGGCGGACTACCTGGCCCTCGAGGAGACGGCCCACCTACTTCGTGCGCCGGCGAACGCCCGTCGTTTGCTCGAGAGCCTGGAGCAGGCCCGCCGCTGTCCATGACGGAGCCCTTCGGGTGACTACACTGTAGTCATGGTGACTCCCGTATCCATCCGTTTCCGTCGGGCCGAGGTGGCCGACCGACTCAAGGCCGAGGCCGGAGCTCGCAATGTCTCGACCTCGGCCCTGGCCGAGGAGCTCATCGAGGAGGGTCTGCGCCTACGGCGCCACCCGATGATCGTCTTCCGTGACGGTCCGTCTGGTCGTCGGGCCGGGCTCATCGGCGGCCCGGACGTCTGGGAAGTGGTCGGCGGGCTCGTTGGCGGGGACGTCCCCCCCGAGGACCGCATCGCCCGTGCGGCCGAGCACCTGGGCCTGTCCCACCAGCAGATCGACGCCGTGTTGGACTACTACGCCGACTTCACCACCGAGATCGACGAAGAGATCGCCGACAACGTCGCCGCAGCCGACGAACTCGAGGCGGCGTGGCGGCGGCGCCAAGGCCTCCTGGCGGGGTGAAGCTACTGCTCGACGTCCATCACTCCCGCCTCGCGGCACAACGGCTCACGGCTGCGGGGTACGACGTGGTGGCTGCAGCTGACTTCCCCGACTTGGCGACCCTGTCGGACGAGGAACTGCTGCGCCGTGCCAGCGTCGAGGAAAGGGCAATCGTCACCGAGAACGCCAAGGACTTTGACCGCATCGTGCGGTCCTGGGTAGCGACAGGTGAACATCACGCCGGAGTGGTCTTCACGTCGCCTCGACGCTTCCACCGTGGTGGTGTCGCCTACCCGGAGAACCTCATTGCGTCACTGACTCAGTTGTTGGAGTCACCTCCTGAAACCGAACACGACTGGGTGCACTGGCTTCAGTGAGACATTGACTGACATGTATTTTGCGGGTGCTGTGTTACAGGGCACGCACCCGCCCCCGAGAGTGGCCCAACTGCGCATCCAGGCCGGCCGCTGGGCGCCCGGCCAACTCCATTATGGGACGACGAGTGGACTCACGATGCGGCCCTCAAGGATCCGCTTCGCCGGCCTTCGGCCGTCCTTGACCGCCGCTTCACATTGCGAGGTCCCGGCGCCGTGCCGTCGACCTCGCAGTCATACTGGGCACATGAAGGATGCACGTCCTCCGATGCCGTCTGACCAGTCGTGGTTCTGGACGGATCACTGGCAGCGAATGGAGCGAGAAGCTACCGAGGAGATCACTGCCGGCCGGGTGGCCTCATATGAAAACATCGACCTCCTTTTGGACGATCTGGATTCATGAGGTCAAACGCACGAGATTCCTCGGGAAATGGCGGTCATTCCCGTTAGCCGCACGTGACTCACTCAGGGGTCTACGTCGACCCCTGAGTGATGCGTTAGAGGTCACCCAACGGCCTTTATGCAGAAGTTTCTGACCACCACTTGGCTCGCTCGCCCGGAGCGGACCCGAAAACGTGCGTTACCACGAACCGCGCTGGGTGGCCTTGGTTAGAGACGACGTGGTGCCGGGAGTGAAACGGAAGCGAAGCTCCGATCCAGTGAGGAGGGAACGCTTACGGACGCCATCAGTTGTAGTTGTCCATGTCACACCGGCGTGAAGCTGGTCGTCGCGCATTCATTGAACGGCGTAGCGTGAGCGACGACGACAAAGACTTGCACCTTGTAGCCGACCGTTGCTCCGGCGATGCTAAAGGTCAGCGAGGCATCACCTCTTCCGTCGGTAGTAACTATATTATCGACTATTGCTCCCAAGTTACCGGGAATTACGTTCCCGAAGGCGACCTCCAGCAACAATTGGGTATTCGGAGCCGTCGATTGGATGGTGGCCGTTTCGGTGCCCGTCGGAGGAGGACTCGGGTTCGACATCGAAACCGTGCAGGTAACAGCGCTCAAGTTTGTAGGTGCCCCAGCGCTGGAGTTTGTGGCTACCGCCGATCCATAGAACCCCGAGGTCCCATAGGGGAAGACACCTCCGTCGGACGCAACGAATCTGTACCCCGTGCCCGAGACGTTCGCTTCCATCCCGACGATTGGCTCATTGAGAACGATGCTGCCGGTTGATCCGAAGAACGGTGCATTGTAAGCGAAGATGCCGCCGTCAGAGGCGACGAGCCAGTAGCCACCTGTTGCCGAGTCGGCCGCCATGCCGACGACCGGCTCGTTTAGTCGGATGGCGCCGGTTGATCCGAAGAACGGTGCGTTGTATGCGAAGAGACCACCATCTGAGGCGACGAGCCAGTATCCGCTTCCGCCATTGGACTCCGCCATACCGACCACAGGCTGGTTAAGCTTCAACGAACCCGTCGATCCGTAGAATGGTGCGTTGTAGGCAAAGATGCCGCCATCCGTCGCAACGAGCCAGTAACCACCCGTTGCTGAGTCTATGGCCATGCCTACCACCGGCTTATTGAGCGGGATCCCACCAGTCGATCCCTGGAAGTGCGCATCACCGAATGTGAAGATGCCACCGTCCGAGGCAACCAGGTAATAGCCACCACCGTCAGGGGTGACGGCGATGCCGACGATCGGGCGATTGGGAGCGGTGGCCAAGCCGCCGAACGCCGACGCGTCTCCACACGCGACGACCAAGCCCTGGTTGTTGGCGATCCAATATCCACCGTCGTCATTTGTGGCAGCCATTCCCACAACTGTCCCCGCAGGCAGGGTTCCACTACACGTCGAGCTTGCATGGGCGATCGACCGAGGTTGCGCTGCCTTTGGCGAAGCGGAAGAGGGAGAGGGAGAGCCTAAAGCCACAGCAGACAGTGCTACGGCGCCTACCAACGTCCCAACAGACGCCGCGATGCGAGCTGCCGATATGCCCATGATGCCTCCCGTTTGCCGTCTAGAGCAGCCAAAGGTACTGAAGTACAGCGGTCTCTGCCTCGATAACTCAAAGTAGAGCGGTCTCACTGCCCCCATCGTGCCTGGCGCATGAAACTACCGCGAGCGGAGGCATCCGATGTCCACCTCCGTCAGGGTCTTCGACAATTTTCCACCGAATAGAGAGTGCCGAAGACGTTTACCAAAACGGTAAATGCTGGACACCCGATTTGAGTCAATGGAATTTCTCGCCTCAGAGCTCATTGGCGCGGAAATGGCGCGGAACGCTGGAGAACTGCGGTATTTCGTGGTCTTCAACGGTCAGCCGACGGGTCCATAATATGGTCATTTACCAGGATATTCTCCGAAATTCTTCGACGGACAAGGATCGGCGAAATTGCCCCAGGCTCTGTTCGGGACGCAGAGGTCCCCGGTTCAAATCCGGGCAGCCCGACTCGTAAGTCCCTGTTCAGTACTGTTTCACGCATGCCGAAAAGCGAGAAGGTGGCAAGGGAACCTGCCGACTGGCGGGTCGTGACGCTCTCCCGGATTCGCGACGTGATCATGCAGGCCGATCCTGCAGTGGTCGAGGAGCGAAAGTGGAGGAAGCCAGGCAACCCAGAAGGCGTTCCCGTCTGGTCACACGGCGGCATCATCTGCACCGGCGAGACCTACAAGACTCACGTGAAGCTCACCTTTGCCAAGGGCGCTTCGCTGAAGGATCCCTCGCATCTGTTCAACTCGAGCCTCGAGGGAAACGTCCGTCGCGCCATCGACATCAATGAGGGCGAGAAGATCGACGAACGGGCATTGAAGGCCCTCGTCCGAGAGGCCGTGAAGTTGAACGAGGCCGCAGTCCGTCGCAAGTAGGTCCAGCGGCCCGTTCGTCACCGCGTGGACGACCCCCGACCTGGTCGTCCTTCACCGCCGCCGTCGTGGCGCGGCCGTTCGCCGCGTTGGGCCAGGTGAACACGATCGATGGCCCGGGCCACGTCTTCGGAGGGTTGCTCGGAAGCCTGGAACGGCACCGCCGCTGCGGAGGTGACAACACGAACGCTCTCCGACGTGCAAGCGTGGTGCGAGCGCTGGCACGGGACCAGCCGGTTTTGGGGGAGGAGAGGACAGACCATGGGTCACCCTTTGGGTAGGCATCTGGGCAGATTGGGGGTCGCGGCACTCGTGATCGCACCCGCGATCGGCATCAGCGTGGCCGACGGGAGCGCCGGTGCGGCGACGTCGGGCTCACCGATCACCATCGCCATGATCACGTCGCTGACGGGCCCCGGGGCCTCCGAGTTCAGCGACGCGCCGGTCGGGTTCAATGCCCGCATCGCAATGCAGAACGCAGAGGGTGGGGTGGACGGACACCAGATCAAGGGGATCGTCCTCGACGACCAGACCAGCCCGTCGGCGGTGACGACCGCGGTGCAGGACGCCCTCTCCAAGGGGGCCATCGGGCTCGTGTCGACGAGCCCGCTGTTCTTCCTGGCGGCCAAGTACCCCAACCAGCAGGGCATTCCGGTGACCGGTGGCTTCTTCGACGGGCCCGAATGGGGCGAGCAGCCCTACACGAACATGTTCGCGGCCGACGTGGGGAGCCTGAGCCCTACGTACCCGGTCAACACGCAGATCGGCTCGTTCATGAAGAACCATGGCGGCACCGTCGTGTGCTCCTACGGGTACAGCATCTCGCCCTCGTCGGTGCGGTCCGCGGTCGGCACGGTGGACTCCTTCGAGCACGCCGGAGGCAAGGTGGGGGTCCTCGACACCTCGATCCCGTTCGGCGGCGTGGCGTTCACGACGCAGGCGCTCGAGGCGAAGCAGAAGGGCTGCAACGCCATTTACGCCGGAATGGACGACAACTCGAACGTCGCCCTCGACGCCGCGCTGCGCGCAGCCGGTGTCAAGACCAAGGTCGTGGTCTTCCCCACGGGATTCGAGTCGAGCATCGTTGACTCCCCGGCCTGGAACTCGGTGCAGGGTGGTTACTTCGACTCCACCTTCCGCCCGTTCCAAATTCCGAATGCCGGCACGCAGCAGATGAAGTCGGCCCTCATGAAGTACGCGCACTTCACGTCCTCGCAATTCCCCTCCTTCGCGCAGTACGAGTCCTGGCTGGGCGCGGACCTCATGATCAAGGGCCTGCAGCTGGCCGGCAACAATCCGACCAGCGCCGGTGTGATCCACGCACTCCGCGACCTCAAGAGCTACAACGGCAACGGGCTTCTGCCCGAGACCATCAACTACTCGACCGACTTCGGGCACGATCTCGCGAAGTCGTGCGGGTGGTACATGATCGCCGAGAAGAGCGGTTTCGTGCCCTCGTCAAGCCAGCCCTGGTGCGGCACGGACCTGCCGGGCACGACGACGGTGTCAGGGTCGTGAACCGAGGAGGACTCCGCCGGGGGCGTTGACGAGCCGGGGTTCAGCCGCCCCGGATCACCAGGTCGCGGTCCCCGGGCGGTTGCGAAGGCCTGACCGGGTGCCGCCGGGTCACCCACTTGGCCTCGTACATCGCCTCGTCGGCCAGCTGCCTGGTCCGGTCGACGTCGCCGTTCCTGGCGCAACACGCGTACCCGATGCTGACGCTGGCGCGCACACCCCGGACGTTGACGCGCGCCACCGTCGGCCTCGATCCGCTCGATGACGAGGCGTGCATCGCCGTCTGACGCACCGGCCACCGCGGCCACGAACTCGTCGCCGCCCGTGCGCGCCAGCAGGTCGCCACCGCGCAGGACGCCTGAGACGGCGCGTGCGACCCCCACGAGGATCTTGTCGCCCACGTCGTGTCCGTGCGCGTCGTTGATGTCCTTGAGGCCGTCGATGTCGATCACCGGGATGCCCATCGCCTCCATCCGCCTGTCGCCCTCGAGAAAGAGCGCCAGGCCCCTGCGATTCGCCATACCGGTCAGCGGATCGGAGTTGGCCTGGATCTCGAGCTCGTGGTGGGCCAGCGCGTTGGCCAGCGCGAGCTCCACGACGTTGCCGAGGGCACGGCAACGGGAGACCACCTCCTCAGGGACGGTACGTCAAATCAGTACTTCGGCGACGCCCACCTCCTCTTTATAGAGCCGACGCGCCAATTGTGGAAGCGGTGGTGCGGGACGATGGCGTGGTCGCGTCCGTCACGAGGCTGACGCGGGCCGATGGTCTCCGGTGCGCGCTCAGGGTGCAGCGGGCCCGCGCTCGGCGGAGAGCGCCGCCACAAGGCGGTCCAGGAAGGGAACCTGACCCTTGAGGAGCTTGGTCCTCGCCAGGTCGACGCCCACCCATTCGACCCGGTCGACCTCTGGGAACTCCCTCACGCTCCCGGACCCCCTGGGCCATTCGAGCTCGAAGGTGTTGCTGACGGCGTGCGTCACATCGAGGTCACCCTCGAGCGCCCACACGGTCACCCGCTTGCCACCGGGTTGCCGGAGCTCGCCGAGGGCCAGGGGCTCGGCCCGGGGGGGATCGAGCCCCGTCTCCTCCCGGAACTCCCGGTACGCCGCCGCCAGGGGGTCGTCGCCGTCGCCGTACTCCCCCTTGGGGACCGACCAGGCACCCTCGTCCCGCCGCGCCCAGAAGGGTCCGCCGGGGTGCGCGATCAGGACCTCGGGACCACCGTCGGGAGGCCTCCGGTAGAGCAGCAGTCCCGCACTCTTCGCCGCCACGTCGGCGTCAGCCCTTCTTGCCCAATCCGAGCTCGATCGCCTTGACCAGCAGGAGGCCCACGGCCACGACCAGGTAGCCACGCAGGGCCCACATGCCGAGGACGCGGCCCCGTGACCACTTGGGGCGGCTCAGCAGGTTCAGCGGCGGCATGCGCCAGTTGGCTCGCTGCTCCCGCGACATCATCGGCGTGGGCGGGCGGGCCCCCCGGTGACGCAGCATCAGGACACCGGCGATCGCGTAGAAGACGAGGAGGACCCCGCCGAGCACCAGAGCGAGGTCGTTGACGTTGATGGTGGTGAACAGCGTCGTGATCATGAGCACGAACGACATCGCCAGGAGGATGGAGACGATGATGCCGGACACTGCGTTGAGCCACGGCCGGTTGACCCAGGGGCCAAGCACATCCTTGTCGTTGCACAGCAGAAGCAGGAAGACAGTGGCACTCGGAAGGAGCACGCCGGCCAGGGCCTGGACGCCAGTCGTGATGACCCCCAGAGGCGCTCCGGGGATGATCACGATCGCCGCGGCGCAGACCACCATGGCACTGAAGGCGCCGTAGAAGAACTTGGCCTCGCGCCACGATCGGTGCAGCGAGTGCCGCGCCCCGAAGACGTCGCCGAACGCGTAGGACGTCGAGAGGGTCACCGCCGCTGCTCCGATGATGGACGCGTTCAGGAGGATGACGGCGAAGATCGCCCCGGCGGCGCGCCCCACGTAGTGCTGCAAACCCTGGGCGACGCCTTCGGCATTGGTGAAGTGCCCCGCACTGGCGGTGCCGGAGAAGGCGGCCGCCACGATCGCCATGATCAGGGCGGCGGCGAAGACCACGACCAGTGAGCCAACGAAGGTGTCGGCTCGCTCGTAGTTGATCCAACGTGGCGTGATCCTCTTGTCCACGATGTTGGACTGCTGAAAGAAGAGCTGCCAGGGCGCGACGGTCGTGCCCACGATGGCGATGATCAGGAGCACCGAGGTGGAATTGAAGCCACCCTGCACACCCGGCGTCACGAAGCCCTTGAAGAAGGCGGCGGCCGGCGGGTGGCTCATGAAGGCCAGCGGGATCACCAGGAAGTTGACCACGATGAAGATGAACATGAACCGCTCCCAGCGCCGGAAGCTCCCGGTTGCGGTCATGGCGATGAGGCTGACCGCCGCAATAGGCACCGAGAGGTATTCGCTCACGCCGAAGTAGCCGAGTGCCAGACTGATGCCGATGAACTCCGTGGCGATGGTGAGGAAGTTGAGGATGAAGAGGTCCCCGACGGAGAACATCCCCCAGAACTTGCCGAACCGCTCGTTGATGAGGCGGGCGTGGCCGACACCGGTGACTGCGCCGAGGCGCACGACCATCTCCTGGTTCACGACGAGCACCGGGATGAGGAGGGGGAGCGTCCAGAGGAGGGTGAGCCCGAAGTTCTGACCCGCCTGGGCGTAGGTGGAGACACCGCCCGCGTCGTTGTCGCCGACCATCACGATCAGCCCCGGCCCCATGATCGCCAAGAGAGTCAGGAAGCGTCCACCCCATGAACGCCGCGCGGAGGTGTCGTGCTGGCGGATGGTGCCAAAGGCCCCTTGGATGTCCCCGGTGTGCGCGCTGTCGAGGACGGCCGTGGAGCGGTCGGTCTCCTGTATCTCTGACATGTCTCACCTCCTTCGCTGCTCGGGGTCTCGGGTTCGGGGCCACGGCGAATGGACCGGAGCGGTCGGCGCGTGGTGGCGGGGCATGGCGCGCACGAGGGGACACCGCGTGTCCGCCCCCTTTCGGCGGCGCGGGGCCGTGGGGTCGTGCCGGGCGGGTGCCGGAGCGGCGACCCGGAACGCTACCGACGCGCTGTGGGGCAGGGTCTTCGTCGGCGGACCACGGTCACTCCTCCGCCGCCGTCATGCCGTAGTCGCGGCGGAAGCCCGACGGGAGCAGCAGCTCGAGCACGTCGTCCACCGTGATGACGCCGAGGATCGTCGCGTGCTCGGGGTCGAGCACGGGTGCCACCGTCAGGTTGTAGTCGGACATCTTGCGCACGACCGCCCCGAGGTCCCAGTCCGGGTGGACGTGCCCGAACTCGCCGGAGGCCACGTCCGACAGGCGTGCGTCGCGGGGGCTCTGGATCAGCCGGATCGCCGACACCGTGCCCGCCACGCGCCCGGCGGGGTCCGAGACGAACACGACCGCCAGCGCCTCGGGCGGCACCGAGCTCACGCGGATGGCCGCCAGAGCAGCCTCGACGGTCGTCGTCCCCGACAGCTCGAGGAAGTCGGGGCTCATGAGCCCGCCCGCCGTCTCAGGGTGGTAGTGCAGGAGCGTCCGTACCTTCTTGCGCTGCGGCTCGGGGAGCAGCTCGAGGATGGGTGCGCGGCGCTCCTGGTCGAGCTCGGAGATCAGGTCCGCCGCATCGTCGGCCGCCATCGACCCGAGCAGCTGAGCGGCCTCGGGGTCGGAGCGGGCCTCGACGAACTCGACCTGGTGCTCGGGGTCCAGCTCCTCGAAGACGTCCGCCTCCAGGGCGGGGTCCTGCTCCAGCGCCTCGATGATCTCCTCGCCCTCCTCGTGGGAGGCCGCCTCCACGAGGTCGGCGATCCGGGCCGGGTGCAGGCGCGCCAGCTTTCGGTAGGGAATGTGCAAGCGGGCGGTCGGCACATGGGACACGAACGGCTCGATGCTGCCCCAGTCCACGATGGCCCGCGCGCCGGACCGCTGGCCCAGGTGCCCGGGCAGGAGGCGGCGCAGGACGCCGCGCGCCGTCGGGTCCACCCCGACCACCTCCCAACCGTTGAGTGTGCGGGCGAGCTCGATCTCGTTGGCGCGGATGAGGCGGCCCCCGACGAGGTTGATGAGGTGGCGCGCCATGAGGTCCTGGGCGAGGAGCAGCTCGCCGGGCCGGCGCTCGAAGCGCCGCAGGTCGACCTTGGCCCCGTCGAAGGTCACCCTGCCCGGCTCGATGGCCGAGATCTTCCGGGCCGGGACGAAGAGATCGCGCCCGCCGATCTTGACGACGAGCCCGACGACCGGTGGGTGCGGGCTGTCGCCGATCCGCACGATCAGGTCGCGGACGCGCCCGAGCTTGTCGCCGGTCTTGGCGTCGACGAGGGGGCGGTTGAGGATGCCCGAGAGGTGGATGAGCTCAGCGGCCATTCCGCGTCACCGTCGTCGAGGGCTCGTGGCGGAGCCGGGGGCGGTCGGCCGGGTGGTCGGGCAGGCCGAGCACCTGGTGGTCGGCGTGGTACAGCGCCTCAGCGAGGAGGCGGGCCACGTGGTCGTCGGCCGCGGAGTAATAGGCGAACGTGCCCTCGCGCCGGACGCTGACCAGCTTGGCCCAGCGCAGCTTCGAGAGGTGCTGGGAGACCGCGGTCGGCGAGGCACCGACCAGATCGGCCAGACAGGACACCGAGGACTCGCCCTGCAGCAGGGCCCAGAGCAGCTTGATGCGGGTGGGGTCGGAGAGGAGCCGGAAGGCGTCGTTCGCCACGGACACCTGCGCCTCGGTGGGCATCTCGAAGTCCTGCATATCTTCGTGCATACGAAGGTAATGATATATTCGCCGGTCATGTCCACGCCAGCCCGGACCGACACGTCCCGCCGGGACGACGGGGAACACCGGCGGGCGGCCAACCGTGCCATCGGGGTCTCGGCGCTGGTGCTCCTGGTCACCGGGGGGGTCGAGCTTCTGCTCGCCACGCTCAGCCATTCGGTCGGGCTGCTCGGCGACGCCATCCACAACCTCTCCGACGTCTCGACGTCGGCCGTCGTGTTCCTCGGGTTCTTCATCTCGAAGCGGCCCCGCACCGCGCGGTACCCCTACGGGTACGAGCGGGCGGAGGACATCGCCGGGCTGGGGGTGGCGCTGGTCATCTGGGCCAGTGCCTTGTTCGCCGCGATCGAGAGCTACCACAAGCTCGTGTCGCACAGCCCGACGACGCACCTCGGCTGGGCCATGGCGGGGGCGTGCCTCGGCATCGTGGGCAACCAGAGCGTCGCGTGGTACAAGCGCGTCGTCGGGCGACGGATCCACTCGGCCACGTTACTGGCGGATGCCCGGCACTCCTGGCTCGACGCCGTCTCCTCGGGTGGTGCCCTGGTCGGGCTCATCGCGGTCGCGCTCGGCTTTCCGCTCGGCGACCCGATCGCCGGGTTCGCCATCACCGCCTTCATCGCCCACGTCGGCTACGAGGTGACCCGCGACGTGCTGCACCACCTGATGGACGGCGTCGAGCCCGAACACATCGACGAGGCACGGGAAGCCGCCGAAGCAGCCGGCCGGGTCCTCGTCCCCGTCGTGCGGGGACGCTGGACGGGTCGCTCGCTCCATTTCGAGCTGCAGCCCGAGTTGCCGGAGGGGATGAGCCTGGTCGACGCCCAGCGGGTCGGGGAGCGCATGGGCCGAGCCGTGCTGGAGGCGGTGGAGGCGGCCTCCACGGTGACGGTGGTGCCCCACCCGTCGCTGCCCGCCTAGGACTGTGGCGGCCCCTGACTGCCACTGCGCGAGAGTGCTGGCTAGGCTCTCCTTTCGTTCCGGCCGCCCAATCCGGAGCCGTCTCGGGGGCACGGGCGTCGACCAGAACCCGCGGTCGCACGTCGTACACATCACTGCGCCATGAGTCCTCCCAATCCCGAGAAAGATCCCGTCCAGAAGGGCCTGCACCAGCTCGGTCGCCAGATCGACGAGGCCGCACCCGTCGCCGCACCGGACGAGCCGGACGCCGTCGCCGAGGGCGCAGCCGCGGATCCGGCGCACAACCCGGTCGAGAAGGGCCTGCACGAGCTCGGGCGCCAGATCGACGAGGCACAGCGCTCCTCCCGGGGCAGGAACAAGAAGGGGAACGGGGGTGCGGCCGACGGGGGTGCGGCGACGGGTGCGGCGACGGGTGCGGCGACGGGGGCGGCCGACGGGGGTGCGGCGACGGGGGCGGCCGACGGGGGCGGCGGCGACGCGTCGCGCCGAGGCCCCGCACACGCCGCTCCCAAGAAGAAGCGTTCGGGCCGGCGCACCGCGGCCTGGGTCACCGGGACCCTCCTGCTGGTCATCGTGCTGATCGCCGGCGCGGCCGCCGGCTACGGCTGGTACCTGAACCACGAGATCCACCGCATCGACCTGAAGAACCTCACCTCCGCACCGGTGAAGGGCGCGGACGCCGGCACCGAGAACATCCTCATGATCGGCTCGACCGACCGCTGCGCGCTCAAGGTGCAGAACCCCGCGTACGGGTTGTGCTCCCAGGGCGTCAACGGCGTGAACAGCGACGTGGTGATGATCCTGCACCTCAACCCGGCCAACAATTCGCTGTCCATCCTGTCGATCCCCCGTGACCTCTTCGTGCCCAACGCCCGCTCCGACGGGGCCAACAAGATCGACGCCGCGCTCTACCAGGGCCCGGACCAGCTCATCAACGCCATCGAAGAGGACTTCGGCATTCCGATCCAGCACTTCGTGGAGCTGAACTTCGACAGCTTCATCAACGTCGTGAACGCGCTCGGCGGCATCAAGATGTACTTCCCCGAGCCCGTGTTCGACGCCTACTCGGGTCTCAACATCCAGACGACGGGCTGCATCGCGCTGAACGGCACCCAGGCCCTCCAGGTCGTTCGGGCGCGCCACGTGCAGTACAAGGGGCCCGGCGTCACGACGACCGACCCCAACTACTGGCCCCAGGAGGCGCAGAGCGACATCGCCCGCATCCGGCGCGACCACGAGTTCCTGCGCGTCCTGGCGACGGCGGTCAAGGCCAAGGGGCTCAGCAACCCCATCACGGACGAGCAGCTTGTCGCCGGCGTGGTCAGCCAGCTCACGGTCGACTCGGGCTTCTCGGCCGGCGACATGATCAGCCTCGTGCTCGGGTTCCACGACGTCGACGTGAACAGCGCGCCGCAGCTGACGGTGCCGGTGGCGGTGGACCAGTTCGGGAGCTATACCTACGAAGGAGGCAGCTACGGGGACATCGAGTTCCCGGTCGAGCCGCAGGACCACACCACCGTCGACCAGTTCCTGGGCCTCTCCGCCGCCAACGACGGCACCTACACGGGCGGCGCACTGCCGTCGCCCTCGACCGTGACGGTCTCGGTCCTGAACGGCTCCGGCGCCTACAACCAGGCCACCGACACGTCCCAGAGCCTGCAGGCGCTCGGCTTCAAGATCGGCACGATCGGCGACAGCCCGCCGGTCGGCCAGGAGGCCGAGACGGTCGTC